>Ga0213840_1001088_pt1 | contig 24780 bp, 24 predicted proteins | sample SWPATP22_FD_160132 | JGI IMG/M metagenome (GOLD analysis project Ga0213840, IMG submission 160132) | Coastal seawater microbial communities from Marineland, Florida, United States - SWPA TP2 #2 | ecosystem: Environmental > Aquatic > Marine > Coastal | place: USA: Florida | collected 2016-08-14 | reverse complement strand
CTGGTCCGTCCGATTTCCAACGGTGCGCCGTCGCGGGGGTCTGTCAGGACCCGGTGGAAGGAATCGGCGCCGTCGGCGATCAGGCGGCGGGCCATCGACGGCGGGATCGGCCCGTACCCGTCCAGCGTCGCCGGTTCTTCGGTGGCGCCCAGCAGGGACAGGACCGGGACGGTGACCAGGACCTGCGCCCGCGGGACCGGCACACCCCCGCACCCGCCCCCGGCCGGGCCGGTGCCGCCGCCGGGCATTCCGCGGCCGGCCAGTCCGCCGGTGGTGGTGCAGTTGGCCATTCCGCCGGTGCCGCCGCAGAGGGTGCCTGTGGTGAGGAGCCAGGCGGCGGTGATGTCGGCGCGGAGCTGGCTGAGGGGCCGGGCCTCGTTCGGGCCCTGCAGGGCGCGGGCGGCGGCGGTGGTCCGCTCCCAGATCCCCGCGGCCGTGTCGGCCGGGAGGTAGGCCGAAAGCCAGGCCATGCCGTCCCGGTCCGGGACGAACTCGACCCGCCGGTCCGCGGCGCTTCGGGTGTGGCGTTCTTCGATGCTGACCGGGTGGTGGCGTTCCCGCCACGTGTGTGCCTTGGCCCGGAACCGGGACGGGACGAGGTCCCCGGCCGGGCACCCGCGGGCCGGGTTTGGCGCGCCGGAGTCCAGGAAGTGCGCCTCCAGTCCGGCCGCCCCGGCCGGATCCAGGCCGGTGGTTTCGTCGACGATGATCCGGGCGTGCTGCCAGGAGATCGTCCCGGCCTGCAGGGCCGCCAGGGTCAGCGGCAGCCCCTTCGTCAGCGCCTGGCAGTCGGACAGGAGGGCTGCGGCGGTGCGTTCGCTGACGGTCAGGACACAGGCGACCTCGGCGGTCAGCGCCATCTCCCGGGCGGCGCGGTCCTGCGGGGACGCCGACGGCGGCGCCAGGAACCAGGCCGCCCGGGCGTAATCGGCGGCCAGCTGAACCTTCAGCGTGGCGGTCCGGGCTTCCAGCCGGGTGAGCTCGGCGAGCCCGTCCAGGCAACCGTCCGCCAGATCCCGCAACGGATCAGCGTTTTGCAGCCGGTCGGCGCCGGGCGGATCGGTGCGGTCCGCACCGCCGGCGCCGGTGAGGGCAGCCAGCGCGGCAGCGGACGCGGCGACGGCCCCCAGGGCCGCCCTGCTCTCCGCACTCCACGCTGCGTTGCTCTTCACACTCAAAGCATATGAGGAGGCGCCGACAATAAACGGCGAAGCCGGCTGCGGTGCAGCGCGACGTCGGCCCTGACTGACGCCCGGGAAGGGCTTGTCTTCACGAGACGGGTGACCGGGCCGTTGAGCTTCTACGCGCCGGCGCCCGGACGGCCATGTCCTAGCGTTTCCCCTTTTTCCGGGATCCCTTGCCGCGGCCCTTGTCCGGATTCGGGGCGTAGCGCTGGGCCACTTTGGGTTTCTTGACGGCGGGGCCGCGCCGGTCCGGCTTGGGTTCCCGTTTGGGTTTCTCCTGCTGCGCCGAGGGCTGCCGGGAGCTCGCCGCGGTGCGCCCGCGCACAATCCCAATGAATTCCTCGATCACTTCGTCCGTGGTGTCGCTGGGCCAGGCCAGGGCGATCTCAGTGCCGGGCGCACCGGTGAGCTTGCGGGCCACGGTGTCCTTGACGTTGAAGTGCCGGGCCACGGACATCGGCAGGATCACCAGTCCGGCGCCGGACGCCACCACCTGCAGGGCCATCGCCGGGCCGCCGAGTTCGTGCACGTCCAGGAAGGTCTCCGCGGACAAGTCCGCCAGGTCCACTTCCTCGAACAAGGAGACCTCGTGCCCCTTGGGGGCCACCACCACGGGCTGTTCCTCATAGAGCGGTATGACGCTGAGGCCCTCGCGCTCCACGGGAAGCCGGACGAAGCTCAGGTCCGCGGAACCGTCGCGGAGCACGGCGAGCTGCGCGCCGTCGTCGGACATAAAGGAGTGCAACGGCACATCCGGCATCCGCTCTTCCCAGCGCCGGATCCATTTCCCGGGCGTCACACCGGCGACATAGGCGAAACGCAACTCCCGCCCGGCTGCTTCGGCTGGGACGGCGGCGGTTTCGTCGGGGGTCTGGGGTGATTCTTCAGCTGCGGACACATGTTCACAGTACCGCCCGGGCTGGCGCGAAGCTCAGTGCCGGTGCCCAGTCAGCCTCCGGCCGGATACCCTTGAACCATGACCTCTGCAAACTCCCAGTCCATGAAGCCGGCCACCGTTGCCAAGAAGCTTGGCATTTACCTTCCGGCGACACCCCAGGAGTTCCAGGATGCGGTCATCACCCGCGCCGATTTCGCTGAACTCCAGGCCAACCCGCCGGAGTGGCTCGCGGAACTGCGCCGCAACGGCCCGCACCCCCGCCCGGTGGTCGCGCAGAAGCTCAACGTCTCCATCAGCGGCCTGGCCCGCGGCGGTGTCGAAGAGGCGCTGACGACGGCGGAAATCACCGCGCTGCTCCAGGCTCCCCCGGCATGGCTGGTCGCCGAGCGCTCCACCCACGCCGCCGTCCGCGCCGAGGCCCAGCGGGTCAAGGACGAGGCCGCCAAGAAGGACGCCAAGAAGGCCCGCGCCAAGGCCGAATAACGGCACGCGCCTCCTTCCGGCCCCTATTTTCATCCCGCGGACGCAGGGCTATGCTCGCGGGGTGAGTCGGGACCGCCGGCCCGATCCCCATTTCATTTCCCAATCCACCAGGCACCGGCGGAGCATCGGGAAGGAAACTGGGCCATGGCCTTCAAGATCGGATACTTTGTCGGGAGCCTTTCGAGCACTTCCATCAACCGCACCCTGTCCAAGGCCCTGATCGGGCTTGCGCCCGCGGAACTGGAGTTCACCGAAATTCCCATCAGGGACCTGCCGTTGTACAGCCCGGATTTTGATGCCGCCTTTCCGCCCGAGGGCCGGGCGCTCAAGGATGCGGTCGCCGCTTCGGACGGCATCCTGTTCGTCTCGCCCGAGTACAACAGGTCAATCCCGGGAGCACTTAAGAACGCCATCGACTGGGGATCCAGGCCCTGGGGCACCAACTCGTTCGCCCGCAAGCCCACCGGGATCATCGGCGCGTCCCCCGGCGGCATCGGCACGGCCGTGATGCAGTCCTCGTTCCGGAGCGTGCTGAGCTTCCTCGATGCGCCGCAGCTCAATGCCCCTGAGGCGTACATCCGCTTCGTCCCGGAGGTCTACGGCGACGACGGCGAGGTCAAAGACGAAGCCACGGCAAAGTTGCTGCGCCACTACATGGAGGAGTATGCCTCCTTCGTGGCGCGGGTCCTGGCCGCCAACGCACCCGGCCATATCGGCGACGAGCACCCGGACAAGGACAAGCTGCGCCGCTAGGCCTGCCCGGGGTCCGGTGCGCCCCCGAAGTAATCGGCGCGACCAGTCCCGGGACTAGTCCTGATGCAGCTGGACGAAGTTGCCGCAGCCGTCGTCCATCACCACGCTGGTCCCGCCGGGGCCCTCGGACGGCTCGCCCTGGAACATCACGCCCTTCGCTGACAGGCGGGCATATTCGGCGCGCACGTCCGGCACGCCGAACACGATCGCCGGAATTCCGGCATCGTGCAGGCCGTTCATGTAGGCCGCCCCGATCGGGTTGTCGCTGGGCTCCAGCAGGAGTCCGGCACCTCCGGCTCCGTCCGGGTCCTTGACGATGAAGAGGTTGTGCTCCGGCATGGACATCAGGGTTTCAAAGCCCAGGATGCCTGTGTAGAACTCATGGGCCGAGGCCGGATCCTTGACATGGATACTGCACATTTTCAGTCGCATGGCCCCTAGGCTACGCCGGGAGGATCCGGCTAGGGAACAGTGACGCGGCCCCGCCGGCCGGCTTCGAGGCCGGTGTGCCTGCCGCGGCCGGCGGAGGAAGGGCAGCGGCCCGGAAGGGCATTGACGGCCCAGCCGCCAGGCATTCCAATGGAACTAGCGGAACAGGGCCCGCCCGGGGACGGTTCCGCCGGAGGTGTGCAATGACGTCGCTCTCACAATCCGGTGCCCTCGCGGCCTGGCAGTTCCTCGCCCTCGCCATCCTGGTTGCCGGGGCGGCAGCCATCGCGGCCTACCTCGCCCGCAAACACCTGACAGCCGACACCGGCGTCTCAGACGGTGCCGACGGCGCGTTTTGGGACTTGTTCGCCGGGCTCGCCGTCGTCGTGCCCGCCGTCGTCCTGGCCGCCTTCACGTGGCCGTGGGCCGGGCTGGCGCTCGGGGTGCTGGCCGCCGGGGCGGCCCTGGCGGCTTATGCCGCGGCGCCCCGGGTGCTCCGCCGGCAGGACGCCCGCCGGGCCGGCCGGAAGACTCAGCTCCTGAACGAGGCCGCCGCCGCGCGGCACAAGAGCGCCCTCGCCCGGTGGCAACGCTACGAACTCGATCCGCGGTACGCGATCGACTATCCCTCCATGAGCGATCCCCGGCAGCCGGAAACGGCCGCCCTGATCCGGGCCATCAAGGCCGCCGACCGCTTCGGTGGCCGCACTGACCCCGCAGGCGCCGATGCCGCCTACGCCCCGGCCGTGGACCAGCTGGAGCGGGCCCTGGCTGCCGCCGAAAGCGCGGCCGGCGTCAGCCCCGGTGGGCTGCCAGGCCCGGACCACGCGCACAGCTGATTTCCGGAATTGCCGATCCGGCAGTTCCCGGCCACCCGGAAGGAAGCATCATGACTGACATCACGATCATCGGCAGCGGCAACATGGCACGGGCGATCGGCACCCGCGCCGTCGCCGCGGGCCGGTCCGTCCAGGTTCTGGACCGCACGCCGGAGAATGCCGCCAAGCTCGCTGCTGAACTTGGCGGCACCACCGCCTCAGGTGGCCTGAGCGAGGTCCCCGACGGCGACATCGTCGTCCTGGCGCTCTACTTCGGCCCGGCCAAGGAAGTTGCCACGCATTTCGGCGACACCCTCAGCGGCAAGACCGTGGTGGAGATCAGCAATCCGATCGACACCGAAACCTTCGACTCCCTGATCGTCGGCCCGGAGACGTCGGCCGCCGAGGAAATCGCCGCGCTGCTGCCGGGCGCGCGGGTGGTGAAAGCCTTCAACACCACCTTCGCCGGCCCGCTCGGCGCCGGGAACACCGGCGGCCTGCCGCTGGACGTCTTCATCGCTTCGGACTCCGAACAGGCCGGCAACGAAGTCGCGGCCTTCGCCGAGGCCGCCGGGCTGCGCCCCCTCCAAGTGGGCGGACTGCGCCATGCCCGCGAACTCGAGGGCTTCCAGCTGCTGGTCATGGCGCTGCAGGCCAACCCCGCCTATCCAAGCCTGAACTGGGGTACCGGCCTGAAGATCATCGACTAGGACCGGCGCGATCGCGCCCGGCCCGGCTCGACTAGGACCGGCCCGGTTCAGCGCGCTACAGGTCCACAGTTGCGCTTTCGCCGACGCTCATCCGGCTGCTGGTTACCTTGGACTTGATCCACTGCAGCACGGTGGCCGCCGTGCCGCCCGGGCTGGTCCAGTACTGGGCGGAGTCCGAGTCGACGTGCAGCAGGACCACCTCCGGGGTGTCCGGGCCGTCCGGGAACCACGCCCCCACGACCTGGTTCCACATGTCATGGATCAGCTGCCGGTCGGTCACCACCTCGGCAGTTCCGGCCACTGAGACCCACTCGGTGCGCTTGCCGAAGGAGACGTTCACCACCGGGTTGGCGCGGATGTGGGCCACCTGCGAACTGGTGGACGACGTGAAGAACCACATGTCGCCGTCGTCGTTGACCTCCTGGACGGCCAGCGGCCGGCTGACGAGCGTGCCGGTTTCGTTGATGGTGGTCAACATTCCGATGTGCGAATCATTGATGATGCCCGTGACCTTGCTGATGCTTGCGGCATCCGACATGCTCTCACCTCGTTCTCGTTCCAACGGGGGAAGGTCCCCTCCGGACAGCCTATTGGTAAGTGTGCTTACTTTCCAATAGCTGCCGGACGGGGACCTTCCTGGCACGGGCCGGGACTCATTTTCCGCGGGACAGCACCTCGCCCTTGAAGAACTCGGGCCGGACCTTGGCCATGACCAGCATGAGCACCACACCGAGCAGGATGACGCCCATGCCGAGGATGAAGACCAGGCCCAGGCCGCCGATCGAGGAGCCCGAGCCGTACGCCGGATCCATGGAGTCGTAGGCGGTCTTGCAGAACATGACGAGCAGGATGACGCCGCCCAGGAGGGGTGCAAGGAACTTGAAGAAGAACGCCTGCGCCCCACTGAACGCCTCGGCCCGGAAGAACCAGACGCAGGCCATCGCGGTGATGCCGTAGTAGAAGCAGATCATCATGCCCAATGCCGTGATGGTGTCCCACAGCGCGTTTTCCGACGTCGTGCGGGTGATGACGTAGAACGCTGCGGCAGCCACCGCCGAGGCGATCGTGGCATAGCTCGGCGACTTGTGCGTGGGGCTGATCCTGCTGAACTTCCGGGGCAATGCCTTGTAGTGACCCATGGACAGCAGGGTCCGCGCCGGCGAGACGAACGTGGACTGCAGCGAAGCCGCCGAACTGCTCAGGATGGCCAGGGACATCAGGACGGCGAAGGGGCCCATCACCGGTCCGGCGAGGACGGCGAAGATGCTGGCCTGGTTCTCCGGGTTTCCGGCGCCCAGACCTTCTGTGCCGATCCCGGCGTAGGACAGTGTGGCCAGGGCAACGGTCATGTAGATGATCACGATGACCAGCACGGTGACGGTGGCGGCACGGCCCGGTGTCTTCTCCGGGTTCTTGGTCTCCTCATTCATGGTCAGCGTGACGTCCCATCCCCAGTAAATGAAGATGGACAGCGAAACGCCGGCGGCAAACGCGGAGAACGATTCCACGGCGAAGGGATTGAACCAGTTTGGTTCGATCGCAGTGGCATCGAAGGCAGTTCCGTTGGCGACGTGGCTGAACGCAGCCACCGCGAACCAGCCGAGCACCAGCAGCTGGAACCCGACGAGCACGTACTGGACCGTCTTGGTGGTTTCCATGCCGCGGTACGAGATCCAGCACGCGAGGGTGATGAACACCAGCGTGGTGGCGATATTCAGCGGCAGGTTCTTGGTGAGGTCGGCGAGGTCCGGATTGCCGAAAATTTGCGACAGCATCAGGTAGAAGAAGTCCACCGCGACGGCGGCCAGATTCGAGAGCACGATGATGGTCGCCGCAATCAGCCCCCAGCCTCCCATCCACCCAAGCCACGGGCCAAAGGCCCTCGAGGCCCAGGTGAAGGACGTGCCCGCGTCGGGCATGGCGTTGTTCAGCTCGCGGTAGCCGAACGCCACCAGAAGCATCGGGACAAAGCCCACCAGGAAGATCGCCGGCAGGTGCACGCCGACCTCGGCCACGGTGGGGCCCAAGGCAGCCGTGAGGGTATACGCCGGGGCGATACAGGAAACTCCGATGACGACGGCGCCAATCAGCCCGACCGAGCCTGCCTTGAGGCCCTTCTCGCTCAGTCCGTGTTGGTCTTCTGTATGCTGTCCGGCGTGCGAGGCCTTGGACATCGCGTGTTCGGCGCTCATTTTTGTGCCTCTCGGGGGGCGTCATTCGACGCTGAATGGTTCTGTTGCTTGAGTTCATAGTCACTCGGGACCACAATCATCGGCACCGGCAGGGCGCGCAGAATGCGGTTGGCTGTGCTGCCGAGGAAGATCGACCTGCTCGTGGCAAGCCGGCTCGATCCGATCAACAGGACCTCGCCGTCTTCCCAGTCGAGGCGGTCCACCGCTTCCTCGATGCTTCGGCCCTGCGCGACGACGACTTCCGTCTTCGCCTCCACCCGGACCTCCTCCTGCTCGCCGACCGGCAGGGCCGCGGCAAGGTGCTTCTCCGCGTATTCCCGGGCCGCCTGGGCTGCCTCGGTTGCCTCGGCCGCATGCCTGCCGTCGAGCGCCAGGAGCGACACCACGCGCAGCGGCACGTCGCGGTTCGTGGCCATGCCGAGGGCGAAATCGAGCAGCTTCTCGGCGCCCGCCCGGGTGCCGAGGCCGCAGCTGATCCGGGTCAGGGCCTCCTGGCGGTGGTAGCCGTGGGGCGCAAGGGCCACGGGAACGGTTGAGGCGTGGAGCAGCGCGCTGGCCACCGACCCGATCGAGAACCGTTTGAAGATCCCGCTGCTGGTCGCGCCGATGATGAGCATGTCCGCCCCGAACTCCTCGGCGGCCTGGATCAGCGCGTGGGCGTCGGAATCACCGCTGCGGACGTGGGCTTGGGCCGGAACACCGGACGGGACCAGCGCCAGCGCCTGGTCGAGCCACTCCTGAGCCTGCTCATTGAGCAGGTGCTCGAATCCGACCCTGGGCGAGTGGGCGGCCCCGAACTGCTGCACTTCGGGGACCACCAGCACCAGATCCAGGCTCGCCCCCCGCCCCAGTGCCAGGGAGACGGCCAGATTGACCGCATCGTGGCCTCTGGCATTGGCTGAGTACCCCACTACGTAACGCATCTGGCCCGTCCTCTCTGAACTGTTTGGGATTTTTACGAAGCGACGGACGCGCGGTCCGCGGCGGCGACGATCCGGGCCGCCGTGATCTGCCCCATCCGCACGGCGCCGTCGACGTGCTGGTAGCCCTCGGCCGCGAGGTCGGAGGAGGACCAGTAGATGGGCCCGACCGGCTTCAGCTGGTCCTTGCCGTAGCGGTGCAGCCCGCCGAGGTCGTAGCTGGCGGCGTAGGCCCCGCGGGTCCATTCTTCGGAACCCCAGTCGGACTCGAAGTAAACCTCCGGATCCAGGGCCTTTTCGCCGAGGAACGAGGCAATCGACTCGAGGATGGTGCGGCGGCGGTCTTCAGCGCTCAGCTCGAACATGGCGTCGGCTTTCTCGTCCGAGACGAAGCCCACCAGTGTGCCGCGGGGGTCCTCGTGGTTCGTGTTGTCGTAGACCTCCTGCACAATGGCGCCGGCACCGAACGCGGTACCGGAAAGACCGTCTTCACGCCAGAACGGCGAGCTGTACACGGCGTGAACCTTGATGACCAGGCCGAGGGACTGGTGCTGGTGCATCTGGTGCTGGCGGCGGGGCAGCGGCGGGTTGAAGGACACCCGGGAGTAAAGGTTCGGCGGCACGGCCATGATGACGAAGCGGGCATTCACTGTGGCCCGTTCGGAAACGGCGGTGACACGGAATCCCCCGCTCGCGTCCTCGGCCCAGTTGATGGTGCGGACCGGGCTGTCGAGGACGACGTCGTCCCCGAGTTCCGCGGCCTGCAGCAGCGAAACCTGCTGCATGCCGCCGACAACCCGCTTGTCCAGGATGAAGTCCTCATCCGTGAGGTTGGTGAAGGATCCGGCGGACGCAGCCATCAGGACGGCCTGCAGTGCGGAGAAGGCGTGGGCCGGCTTGGTGAGCATGCCGCCGGCGATGAAAAGGCCGATGTTGTTGCAAGCTTCCTCATCTGGTGAATTCTGCCGCAGCCAGTGGTGGAAGGAAATGGTGTCCAGCTCGCGGGCCTTGGGGTGTGCCCACGGCTCCTCGGCGCCGATCTCCGCGGCGAGGGAGTCCAGCAGTGCCGTGAGCTTGTCCATTTCGGCTGCGGTGGTTTCGCTTACGGGGAAGCTGTCCCCCGTGTACAGGGTGCGCTTGCCGTCCGCACCGATGTAGACGGATTCGCCGTCGCGGTAGCGCGAATAGGTCTGCAGGCCGAGATCGTCGATCAGCGCCAGCAGCGCCGTCTGGTCCGGAGAAACCCACTGGCCGCCGATTTCGAGCATGGCGCCGTCAACCGTGTCGGTCCAGGTCCGGCCGCCCACGCGGTCCCGCGCCTCGAGTACGGCCACGCTCAGTCCGGCCTTCTTGAGTTCGCGGGCGGCGGTCAACCCTGACGGGCCGGCTCCTACGATGACGACGTCGCGGTCAAGTTCCAGCATGATGTTCCTCCCCGTGGCCGCTAGAGTGATGCGGACCACTAAATGAATGACGTTCATTTAGAATGATAGACCTTCCGCGCCCTTCGGGGAAGACCCTCCGCCTAACGAATTTCGCCCGTAAAGTAGGGGCAGAACGGGCTCACCCCGAAACCGCCAGCCAAGCAAGAAGAAAGGCCCGGAATGACGGCAGCAACCAGCGTCCCCGCCGATCCGCACAGCACGGCAGCCGGGACCCGCCGCCGCGCGGGCCGGCCGGCCGCGGCCGTGCTGGACCAGGACGGCATCACTGCGGCGGCCCTGCAGCTGATCGGCAAGAGCGGCTACGACGGCTTCACCATGGCCGCCCTGGCGAGGACCCTCAATGTGGCGCCCTCGGCGCTGTACAACCACGTCTCCTCCAAACGGGACGTGCTGGTCCTCGTCCAGGACCACTTGACCTCGTTCGTGGACGTCGCCGCCTTCGAGGCCGGCCCTTGGGAGCAAGCCGTCCGGGACTGGGCCTGGAGCTACCGCGATGTGTTCTCCAAGCACACCCCGCTGATCCCGGTCATCGCCGTGCTGCCCGTGACCGATGCGCCCAAGACGCTGGCCATGTATGAGGCCGTCAGCGCAGGCTTCAGCCGCGCGGGTTTTCCACAGGAGCGCATCATCCCGGCGATCGTGGCGCTGGAATCCTTCATCTTTGGCTCCGCCTACGACGTCACGGCCCCGGCGGACATCTTCGATTCCGGCAGCATGGCCGCCTCGACGCCGCATTTCACCTCCGCCGTCCAGCGCCTGGCCGAGGAAGGCAATGAAAAACCGGCCGACGTCGCCTTCAGCCTGGGACTCGAGGCGCTCCTCGCCGGGCTCGGAGCCCTGCGGGCGGCGTAGCAAAGGGTTTCCTGCGGGTGGGTCCGCCGCGGAGTTTCCCCACTTTCACCTGACCGACGCCGCCAAACACCGGCCGGTGGCCGCAACACGCCGGTCTGAGCCTTGCGAAGGTGGGGAGACCCCGACGCCGGATTCCGTCCAGGGGCGGGTTTAAACGAAAGAACCCCGGTCCGAAGACCGGGGTTCTTTCAATGTGCGTGCGCGAGGGGGGATTTGAACCCCCACGCCCTTTCGGACACTGGCACCTGAAGCCAGCGCGTCTGCCGTTCCGCCACTCGCGCGCAACTTCTTCCACTCGGAAAGGGCCGGTTTCCCGGACCGCCAACCTCGTAAAAGCAGCGAGATCAAGCATAACGGACAACTGCGGGAAAACACCAATCGGGCCCGAAGGCCCGGCGCTTCGGGGGATTTCCCGGCCCCGCGGACCGGATTGCCGGGTCTCACGGCGGGTCCCGCGGAGGCGGCCGCAGCGGGGATGTCCGCGCACGTCAGGGCGTGACCGCCGCTCTTTTCGGCGCCGGACCGGCGGCGTCCGTTGAGGTCATTCCCAGACACGCCCAGTAGTATCTGATGTAGGAGTGTCCGCTGACAGCGGGCTCGCAAAAGTTGGAAACCGAGTTCCGGAACGAACGCTGCCCTGCAGCCATCAGGAAAGGAGAGGGACCATGGGATTGCTGGACAAAGTCGAGCGCGGCATCGAAAAGGCCGTCCGCGGAGTCTTCTCCACCGGTTCTCGCGCCCAGGTTGAGCCTGTCGAAATCGCCAGCCGCCTCCGCACCGAGGTGGACAACAAGGCCATCACCATTGCCGCGGGACGCACCCTCGCTCCCAACGTTTTTGATGTGCTCCTCAGCAGCGAGGACTTCCAGCGCGCCCAGGAATGGGGCACACCGCTTGCGGAAGAGCTGTGCGACGTCGTCATTAACCACGTCCGCAGCCAGGGCTACACCCTCCAGGGGCCGGTCCGGATCAGCTTCCGCCGCGATGAAGAGCGCCGCGCAGGGGATTTCGACATCACCTCGCGGACCGAAAAAGCCTCCGCCCCTTCCGTCCCGGCCCAGCCGGGCGTGCACGGCAATGTTCCCGCCGCTCCAACACGCCAGCCGGCACAGCTGCAACCCGTGCTGGACATTGACGGCCAGCGCTACTCGCTGAACGCGCCGTCGATCGTGCTCGGACGCTCCTCGGAAGCGGACATCCTCATTGACGACACAGGTGTGTCGCGCCGCCACCTGGAAATCCGGACGGGGCCGGGCACAGCCCAGGCAATCGATCTCGGCTCCACGAACGGCAGCTATGTCAACGGCCAAAAGATCGTGGGCAGTTCGGAACTTGCCGACGGCGCCACGATCACGATGGGACGGACCAAGATTATTTTCCGCCTACTGCCCGCCACCACAGGCGGCCGCGCATGAGCGAACTGACCATAACGGCACTTCGCTTCGGGTTCCTTATCCTTCTATGGGTGCTGATCTTCAGCATCGTCTCTGCCATGCGCCGCGATCTGATGATCGGCCGCAAGGCGGCGGCCGGAGCCCCGACGGCACGCCAGGTACGAAAGAATCCTTCCCTCGCCGAGCCCCCGCCGGCCCCTGTCAAGCAGCAGGCCCGCCAGTTGGTCGTCACCGAGGGGCCGCTCAAGGGCACCACGATCCCCCTCGCGGCAAGTCCCATCCTGCTTGGCCGGGCACAGGAAGCCACCCTCGTCCTTGAGGACGACTACGCCTCGGGCCGCCACGCCCGCCTGTTTCCGCAGGGCAGCCGCTGGTTCATCGAGGACCTCGGCTCCACTAATGGCACCTATCTGGCAGACCAGCAGCTGACCCGGGCCCTCCCGGTGGAGCTGGGCGTCCCCGTGAGAATCGGCAAGACGGTCATTGAATTGAGGCCATAGCCGTGGCTGCCCCGGATCGCCCCGCAGACAGGGCCGAAGGCAAAACGACGGCCCCGAAGCGGCCGCTCATCATGCGTTACGCCGCCCGTTCCGACGTTGGCCGCGTGCGCGCCAAGAATGACGACTCCGCGTACGTGGGCCGTCACCTCGCCGTCGTTGCCGACGGCATGGGCGGGCACGCCGGCGGCGACGTCGCCTCTGCCGCGACTGTCCTGGACATGATCCACCTGGATCATGATGACTACGACGGCGACGCCGGCACCGTCCTCGCGGACGAAATCCAGACCGCCAACTCCCTGCTGTCCGAGCTGGTCCACATCAACCCCAAGCTCGCCGGCATGGGCACCACGGTCACCGCCCTGCTGCTCGCCGAAGGCAAACTCCATTTCGCCCATATCGGCGACTCCCGGGCCTACCGCCTGCGCGATGGCGAGTTCGAACAGGTCAGCGTGGACCACACGTTTGTCCAGCGGCTGATCGACGAGGGCCGCCTGCGCCCCGAAGAGGCCGAAACTCATCCGCACAAGAACGTCCTCATGCGCGTGTTGGGGGACGTCGATGCCAGCCCGGAGCTGGACCTCGACACCCTGGCCGTCCAGGCCGGGGAACGCTGGCTGCTGTGTTCGGACGGCCTGAACTACGTGGCCGGCCACGTCGTGGAGCGCACGGTTCGGGAGACGAAGGATCTGAACGAATGCGCCGAACGGCTCGTTGAACTGACCCTGGAGGCCGGCGCACCGGACAACGTGACAGTTGTCGTGCTGGACATCGGTGAGCAGATGCCGGACGACGTCCGGACCGCCGCCGTCGACGTCGTTCCCCTCCCCGCAGCGGCCGCCGGGACGTCAGCGCCCGCCGCACCCGCCGCACCGCTGACGGGCAGCACCTTTGGTGCCGCGAAGTCCGCCGGCGAGCCAGCAAAGTCGGCCGGGGCCGGCAACCCCGCTGAATCAGCTGCCGCGGCTGTGCCTGCCGCGCCGGCCGCGGCCACTGCACTGGATTCCGCCGGCAGCGGCAAGGATGCGGACAAGGCCGCCGGCGCTAAAGAGCCGGAGCCCACCACCGATCCGCATCTGGGTGAACATCTCTCGGCGGAAGTCCTGCGCGAAGAACTCTCCACCCGCCCCCACGAACTTGTCGGGGCCGCCGCAGCAGCAGCGGAATCGGGGTCTATTCCCTCGATCGCCGGACGTACGGTGGCCCGGCGCGCGGCCACGGTACTCACGCACAAGTCGGAACAGGCCCGGGAGGACGCCGAGGACTTCGCGCCCGTCAGGCGGCCTCGCCGGTGGCTCACCGTCTCCATTGCGGCCGCGATCGTCGCGTTGCTGGCCGTCGGGCTGTGGCTTGGTTACGCCTGGACCCAGACGCGCTACTACATCGGCGAGCACGATCAGCATGTAGCCATCTTCAACGGGGTCTCCCAGCGCCTCGGACCCATTCAGCTTTCCACCCTCGAAGCGGTGACCGATATCAAGATGTCCGATCTTCCCGAATTTTCGCAGCAGCGGGTGCGTCAGACAGTGCCCGCCCGCGATCTCTACGACGCGCAGCGGATCGTCAAGAATCTTGAGCGCACCGGCACCACCTCCCCGGCCGATGAGTGCCTCACGCCGTCGCCCGCCGCAACGGCCGGCGTTACCGCGTCCCCGGGCGCTACCCCAACGCCCAGCACCAAGGCCTCCCCCGGCGCCACCGCGGCCCCGGGAGCGGCGAAGCCGTCGCCGTCCCCCACCCCGACTACGAATTGCGAGGGGGCCAAATGACACCCATCGACCCCGTGCCCAGGCCGCGACGGAACGTGGAGCTGGTCCTCCTGGTCCTTGCACTGGCTGTCGGCATCGGCGCCCAGGCCCTCGTGGGTGTGGACCGGCAGAAAGCCTTCGACACTGACTTCTGGTTCCAGTCCGGACTTCTGGCTGTGGCCGCCCTCGCCTTCCATGTGGTGCTGCGGATCCGCGCGAAATATGCCGACCCGGTAATACTTCCGCTCGTCGTCGCCCTCAACGGTCTGGGCCTGGCCATGATCCACCGGCTGGACCGTGTGGGCGAGGACACCGGAAACAACCAGCTGCGCTGGACCCTGGTGGCCATGGCGGTCGCGATCGCGGTCATCTGGTTCCTCAAGGACCACCGGATCCTGCGCCGCTTCACCTATATTTCCCTGGCCATCAGCGCCGTGCTCCTCATCCTGCCGCTCGTTCCGGGCATTTCGGCCGGAGAGGTCCTGGGCGCCAGCGTCTGGATCAAGATCGGCTCCATGACTTTCCAGCCGGGTGAAATCGCCAAGATCACCCTGGCCATCTTCTTTGCCGGGTATCTGTCCTCGAACCGGGACCTGATCCTGCTCGCCGGCCGCAAGATCGGGCCGGTGCAGTTCCCGCGGTTCAAGGACATGGGCCCGATGATCACCGCTTGGCTCGTGAGCATCGGCGTGCTGGTCTTCCAGCGCGACCTCGGCTCCTCGATCCTGTTCTTCGGCCTGTTCCTCGTCATGATCTACGTCGCCACGAGCCGCATCAGCTGGGTGATCATCGGCCTCGTCCTGATCATCGTGGGCGGTTTCGTGGCAGCCCGCGTGTTCTCGCACGTGGCCCTGCGGATCGACGGCTGGCTCAACGCCTTCACCGATGAGGTCTACGGGCGGCAGTTCGGCGGCAGCCTCCAAATTGTCGAGGGCCTGTTTGGCATGGCCAACGGCGGGCTGGTCGGCACCGGCCTCGGCCAGGGCCGGCCCAACCTCGTTCCCTTCGCCAACAGTGACATGATCATCGCCTCCTTTGGTGAGGAACTCGGCCTGATCGGCGTCTTCGCGATCGTCCTGATGTATCTGCTGTTGTTCACCCGGGGCTTCCGCGCCGCGCTGGGCACCCGCGACGCGTTCGGCAAGCTGCTCGCCACCGGACTCTCCTTCGCGATCGCCCTGCAGTGCTTCGTGGTGATCGGCGGCGTGACGCGCCTGATCCCGCTGACCGGACTCACGACGCCGTTCCTCGCCGCCGGCGGGTCCTCCCTCCTGGCGAACTGGATCATTGTGGGCCTGCTGCTGATGATCTCGCACACCGCGCGCGGTCCGGTGGACACGACGCCGCTGCCGCCCGGCCAGGAACCGGGCCTGAGCAGGAAACTGCCCGCGATGCCGTCCAAGCCGGCCCCGGACCCCCGAACCACTCCCGACGCACCCACCGAGGCGGTGAAACAGCTGTGAACCAGGCCATCCGCAATTCGTGGATCGCGGCGATCGCAATGTTCGTGCTGATCTTCGGTGCGCTCAGCTACGTGCAGGTGGTTGGCGCCGACGAGCTCCAAGCCAACGCCTGGAACAGGCGAGCCATCTTGCAGAACTACTGCAACGACCGCGGCGCCATCATCGTCGGCGGCAGCCCGGTGGCGGAGTCCGTGCCTGCTACGGAGAGCTGCAAATTCCAGCGGACGTACTCCCAACCCGAGCTCTACGCGGGCATCACGGGATACTTCTCCAAGAACTACGGCCTCACCGGACTCGAAAAGTCGATGAACGATGTGCTGGCCGGCAGCTCGGACCAGCAGTTCCTGGACCGGGTGGGCCAGTTGTTCCTCGGCAACCAGCCCAAGGGGGCGTCCGTGGAACTGACCCTGGACCCCAAGATCCAGAAGCTTGCCTACGACCTCATCCCGGACGGCCAGCGCGGTTCGATCGTGGTCACCAACCCGAAGACCGGCGCGATCCTGGCCATGGTCTCCAAACCGTCCTATGACCCCAACCTCATTGCCACCCAGGACGCGGCTGCCGAACAGGCCAATTACAACGAGCTGAACCAGATCCCGGGGATCAACCTCAACCAGAATGTCAGCGGCCCCACCGGCGCGTTGCTGGCACCCGGTTCGGTCTTCAAGCTCATCGACACGGCCGCGGCCCTGAACTCGGGCAAATACAACAAGGACAGCGTCCTGCCCAATCCGGCAGAGATGTCCTTCCCCGGCATCGAGTACAAGCTCCCCAACTACGCCGGCGGCAACTGCTACACCCGCACGACGGCGTCGTTCGCGTTTGCCCTGCAGCAGTCCTGCAACACTCCGTTCGCCAGCATCGCCCTGGACCTCGGGCAGAATGCCATCGGAGACCAGGCGGAGAAATTCGGCTTCGGCCAGGACTTCGGCGACCAGCTGAAGCTGGACAGCGCCCCGAGCTTCTTCCCGAGTGATCCGCTGGACGACGCCGGGCTCGCGCAGTCCTCGATCGGCCAGCGGGACGTCCGGGCCACCCCGCTCCAGATCAACACGATGACGGCTGCGATCGCCAACGACGGAGTGCAGATGCAGCCGAACCTGATCAAAGCCGTACGGTCCCCGGACCTGCGGGCGATCAGCGAGCCCAAACCCCAGGCGCTGCGCACGGCCACGACTCCGGAGATCGCGCGGCAGATCAACGAATGGATGGTCAGCGTCGTCGATGACGGCATCGCCAGCCGCGCGGCAGTGCCCGGTGTCCAGGTGGCCGGCAAGACCGGTACCGCGGAACTCGGCAACGGCCTGAACAACTCATGGTTTACCGGGTTTGCCCCGGCGAATGACCCGCAGGTGGCTGTCACCATCGTCATGGAAGGCGTAGACATCACTACCGGCGCAAACCTAACCAGTCCGAACGCGAAAAAGATTTTTGAGGCGGTGTTGAATAAGTGAGGCCTACTTCAGGAATCACCCTCGGCGGCAGATTCCAGCTGACCACGCGTATTGCGATCGGCGGCATGGGAGAAGTCTGGAAAGCCAAAGACCTGATCCTTGGCCGCATTGTCGCCATCAAGGTGCTCAAGGAGGAATACACGGGTGATCCCGGGTTCCTGCAGCGCTTCCGCGCCGAGGCACGCCATACCGCCCTCCTGAACCACGTGGGCATCGCCAACGTCTTCGACTACGGCGAGGAAGAGGGGTCGGCCTACCTCGTCATGGAACTGGTTCCGGGCCAGCCGCTGAGCAGCATCATCGAGCACGAGCAGGTGCTCTCCCCTGACCGCACCCTCTCGATGATCGCGCAGACGGCGCGTGCCCTGGCCGTCGCCCACGCGCAGGGCCTCGTGCACCGCGACATCAAGCCGGGAAACCTGCTCATCACCCCGGACGGCCGCGTCAAGGTCACCGACTTCGGCATCGCGCGCCTGGCCGACCAGGTTCCGCTGACCCAGACCGGCCAGGTGATGGGCACCGCCCAGTACCTGGCGCCGGAACAGGCCACAGGCCAGACGGCCACCGGAGCGTCGGACATCTACTCCCTTGGCGTGATCGGCTACGAATGCCTCACGGGCCACCGGCCGTTCTCCGGTGAATCCCAGATTGCCATCGCACTGGCCCAGGTCAACGACGCGCCGCCGCCGCTGCCGGACACACTGCCCAGACCGGTCAGAGCCCTGCTGATGTCCATGCTGGCCAAGGACCCGAAGAACCGCCCCGCCGACGCCATCAAGCTGTCCGAGGCAGCCGAGGCCATCCGCAACGGTGACATCGCCGCGGCACAGGCGGCAGTTCCCGGGATGCTCCTGTTCGAGGCGGCGACCGGGCCCATCACGGCCCCGGTTGATGTCCCCACAGCGGCCACCAGCGTCATCGCCTCCAGCGCTGCCGAGGACAGGTCGGCGTCGGCAACTTCCGCGCTGCCCGTCGTCGGTGCAGCCGGCGCCGGAGCCGCAGCAGGCCTGGCGGCCGGTGCGGCCGCTGCCAGCGGCTACGGGGCCCGCAACGCGTTCGACCGCGCCGATGCCCTGGCGGCCGAGCGGAACTGGGTTCAGGACGATACAGACTACGACGACGAGGAAGAACACGGCGAAGAGACGAAGCGCCGCGGGCGCAGCCCGTGGACCTGGCCCCTGATTGCCCTGATCCTGCTGGTGGTGTTCGCCCTGGCCGGCGTGGTGCTGAGTCAGGCCGGCAACATCTTTCCCTCGCAGGCGCCGGCCACAAGCGGTGCCACGACCAGCGCCACGAAGCCGAGCAGCCCCACCCCGTCGGCGTCGTCCGCTTCCCCGTCCGAGACCCCCAGCCCCACCGCCAGTTCAGCGACGCCCACCGAGTCCACCCCGGCAGCCGTCAACCTGATCCCGGATGCCTACCTGGGCCGGCCGTTCAACGAGGTCCGCAACGAGCTGATCGGCAAGGGGTTGCAGGTCACCGGCGTCGAGGTTGTCAACGACGCGACGCCCGGCACCGTCACCAACATCGACCCCTCCGGTCCGGTCCAGCCCGGCGAAACCATCACCGTCAGCTACTCCAAGGGACCGGAAATGGTGTCCGTCCCGTCCATCCCGGCAGGCGCCAGCGAGGCTGAGGCCCAGCAGGCCATCCAGAACGCCGGGCTTCGCTGGGCCAAGGGAGCCGACGTCAGTCCCACCAACAAGAAGGAAGATCCGGGGACCTTCGTGAGCTCTGAACCTCCGTCCGGGAGCAAGGTGGTCGCCGGCAGTGTTGTGACCTACCATCTCGCCAAGGCCACGGCCACAACACCGTCGCCTACCAAGTCGGCACCCTAGGCAGCCATGAGCAACCCACCCCGCACTCCGTCGCACCGGGAGGATCGCCCGGTGAACACCCAGCGCGTCCTCAGCGGGCGCTATGAGCTGGGTGAGCTGATCGGCCGCGGCGGCATGGCGGACGTCTTCCGCGGCGTCGACACCCGGCTGGGACGCACTGTCGCCGTCAAGCTGCTGCGCCCGGACCTGGCCAGGGACCCCCAGTTCCAGGCCCGGTTCAAACGCGAAGCCCAGGCTGTCGCGGCACTCAACCACCCTTCGATCGTGGCTGTCTTCGACACCGGGGACCACGCGGTCCCCGGTGACCACGACGACAGCGTCCGGGTGCCTTACATTGTGATGGAATACGTCTCCGGCAAGACGATCCGGGACCTGATCCGGGCCAAGGACGTCACCATTGACCAGGCGATCGACTTCACGCTGGGCGTGCTGTCCGCGCTCGATTACAGTCACAAAGCCGGGATCGTGCACCGCGACATCAAGCCCGCCAATGTGATGTTTTGTCCGGATTCGAACAGTGTCAAAGTCATGGACTTCGGGATCGCCCGCGCCATGGCGGACTCGTCGGCCACCATGACGCAGACGCAGGCCGTGGTGGGCACCGCCCAGTACCTGTCCCCGGAGCAGGCCCGGGGCGAAACCGTGGACGCACGGAGCGATCTCTACTCCGCCGGATGCCTTCTGTATGAGATGCTGACCGGCCGGCCGCCGTTCATCGGTGACAGCCCCGTCTCCGTGGCGTACCAGCACGTCCGTGAGATTCCCGAGCCCGCCAGCAGCCTCAACCCGGAAGTCTCCGCTGCCCTGGACAGCGTGTTGATGAAGGCCCTGCAGAAGAACCGCGCGGACCGTTTCCAGGACGCGGCCGCCTTCCGCCGCGCCCTGCGGGCCGCACGCAGCGGCGTTCCGGTAACCGCGCCGGCCGCCAGCGAAGCCCCGACCGATCCCACTAACGCCGTTCCCCGGCACGACCCCTTGGCGCCCACGGCAGCCTTCACGCTGACCGGGGCCAAGTTCCTGGACGATTCTCCCGGCGGCCGGTTGCGGCCCGCCGAAGAAACGCCCGACGACGACCACCTGCTGGCGCCGGCAGGCACCGAGCTCTACGGCACGGCGGACACCGGAAGCCTGCCCTTGGCGCTGCCTGTCGAACGCGAGCACACGCCGCTTCAGAAGTCGCGGCGCCGCACCTGGATCGCGACTCTTGTGGTCCTGACGCTGCTGGTGCTGGCCGGAGGCGGCCTGTGGCTGTACAACCTCATGAATCAGGCCCCGCCGCAGGCAACCAAGGTGCTGGTTCCCACGGTGACATCCCTGACGGAATCCGAGGCCCTGCAACGGCTGTACAACGCCGGATTCAAGCCGCAGCTCAAACGGCTGCAGCACGAGACCATTCCCAAGGGCAGCGCCATTGGCACGGTCCCGACCTCGGGAAGCTCCATGGACGCCAACTCGGACATCATCCTCAATATCTCCGACGGCCCCAGCGCTGTCACGATCCCGACGGACCTGCCCGGCCGGACCGAGGCGGCAGCCCGCGATCTCCTGCACCAAAAGGGACTGACCGGTTCGCTAACCACCAAAATGTCCAACGACCCCACGGTTCCGGTCGGCATTGTCATCACCACCAAGCCCGCCCCGGGCCAGATTGTCGCCGTAGCGGACGCCGTCGAGATCGTCGTCTCCACCGGCAAGGTGGCTGTGCCGCAGCTGATCGGGCTGCCGCTGGCGGACGCGGAGGCGAAACTGAAGGAACAGGGCCTGAAGCTTAATGCCACAGAAGTCGAGAACTCCCAGGTGGCTCCGGGGAAGGTGACGGGCCAGGCCGATGCCGCGGATTCACTCGTGGAGCAGGGCAAGACCATTACCGTGACCGTGGCGAAGGCGCCAGCGCCGCCTCCCGCGCCGACCCCGACGCCGTCGCCGACTCCCACCAAGACCGCGTCCAAGGAGGACGCACTCCTGGGCGGCTTGTTCCCGTAGGCCGGTGCGGGCCGCCGGCAAGAGCCGGGGACCGCCGTCGTCGGCCGTGGACTAATTACTTAGCGGGTCAATGCTTGATGAGCGGGCTAAGGTCGGCGGCCCGTTCGGCGGCGCCGGCCATGCCCAGCGACTCGAGCCAGTTGCCCAGCATCTGGTAGCCGCCTTCGGTGAGGACGGATTCCGGGTGGAACTGGACACCGCACAGCGGTGCGGTACGGTGCTGCAGCCCCATCACAACGCCTGTGCCCGTCTCCGCAGTGATCTCCAGGACCTCCGGGATGCTCTCGCGGACAGCGGCCAGCGAATGGTAGCGGGTGGCCGTGAGGGGTGAGTGGAGTCCGGCAAAGACACTGGTTCCGTGGTGTTCCACGAGGGACGTCTTGCCGTGCATCAGTTCGGGAGCGTGGGTCACAGTACCCCCGTAGGCCTCTGCCAGCGCCTGATGGCCCAGGCACACGCCCAGCATGGGCTTGCCGTGGCTGCCACACCACTTGATCAGCTCAATGCAGACGCCGGCCTCGGCCGGATTCCCCGGACCGGGAGAGATCAGGACGCCGTCGCGTGCCTCGGCCATTTCGATCGCCTCGGCGAGGGTGACGTCGTCGTTACGGACCACCGTGGTCTCCGCGCCGAGTTCCTGGAGATAACCCACCAGGGTGTAAACAAAGCTGTCGTAGTTGTCTACGACCAGGATCTTGGTTGTGCTCATGGGTGCCTTGCTGAACCAATCGTTGAATCTGTTAACTGGGTGAATTGCGCCAGCCAGGGAAAAAGGATCTGAACCATCAATACCAGTGCTCCGGCCGCCAGCACCAGCGCCGTCGCAATCCTGAGCCACAAGGGGCCGGGAAGGTGGCGGAAAAGCCAGCTATACATGCATCAGCCCTCCGCGGCCGCGCGAGCCGCCTGGGAAGCGATTTCGGCCGGTGGTCCCGCCGAAACAGGTTGCCACCGCTCCAGCAAGGCGTAGGCGACAAAGCGTTCCTGGGAGCCGAAGCGCGGGTTGCAGCTCGTCATGGTCAGGTAGCGCTCGGTCGGCACGGCGCCGGGCCGCAGCGGCACCGGCAGCAGCACATCCGTCCGCGAGGGGAGGACTGTCTGGCTGTTCCGGAACACGTAGACATAGTAGCCCTCGCGGGTCTGGACGTAGATTCGGTCGCCGGGCACCAGTGCGTCGATATTGTCCAGGACCGCGCCGTGCGTCTGCCGGTGCCCGGCCACGGCGAAGTTTCCCGCTGCGCCCGGCATGGCCGTGCCCTGATAGTGGCCGATGCCCAGAGTGTCCAGCACCGCCGGGGTGGTTCCCTGAACGATCGGACGCGTGTACCCGGCACCGAACCGGGGGACGTACAGGATGCCGATCGTCGCGCCCTCTTCCGGTTCCGTGGCAACGGCCGGTTCGGAGGCCACTGCCGCTTGCCCGGCGCCGTCTGGCCTGACTTCATCCGGTCTGGGTCCCGGCGGCGCGGGCGCCGCAGAGCTGCCGGTTCCCATGCCGCGGGCAAAGTCCTTGACGGCGTCGCGCTGCCGGGCATCGGAGTCCACATTGGTCCACCACAACTGCCATGCCACAAAGAGCAGGAGAATCACGCCGGACGTGATCAGCAGCTCGCCTGCGATCTGGACGCCGCGCCGGAGCAGGCCGTGGCGGGTACGGCCGGTGCGGCCGGATCTCAGCTCCAACTGCGGCAATGTTCTCCTGGGGGCGATTGCGGGGTCAACGGTGTGGCCTGAACTACAGCTAGAATTGTGCGACGAAAAGAATTCACATCTGACCAAGAGCGTGTTGGCCGCAGGGGCTCAGTGCCTGCAGGATATCAAGCCACACTGCCACTCTTGTTCCAGCCCGCCAAGGAGGATCAGTGCCCGTCTCGAAGCCGCGTAAAAGGACTGCCCAAGTGGCCCCGCAGACTGCTGCGGAGACCTACAAGCCCAATCCGGTCTGGTTCAAGCCCGTCATGTTTGGCCTGATGATCATCGGCCTGCTGTGGATCATCACGTTCTACATCACCGAAGGCGTCTTCCCCGTGCAGGCATGGGGATCGTGGAACATCGTCGCCGGGTTCGGCATCGCGATCATCGGCTTCCTGATGACCACGCGCTGGCGTTCCTGAAACAAGCCTCCGCACGCTAATCCCCAGACGGGCCGGTCCACACAGTGTGCCGGCCCGCGGGGTCAGGAACGGTCGTCTGTTCGACGCATGCACGTCGCGATCCTGATTGGCGGGACGCAGGATTGTGCGGCTTCAGGAAGTGAAGATTTCCTTTGCCACCGTGATGGCGGACATCGCTTTGGGCCAGCCGGCGTAGAAGGCCAGGTGGATGATGGCTTCCTTGAGTTCGGTTTCGGTCAGGCCGTTGGCCTTGGCCCGGACGAGGTGTCCGCGGAGTTGGTCGGTGCTGCCGCTGGTGATGAGGCTGGCGACCGTGACGAGGCTGCGGTCACGCGGGGAAAGCCCGCTCCGTTCCCAGATGTCGCCGAAGAGCACGTTGTCGGTGAGATCCACGAGCTTGGGGGCGAAGTCGCCGATGAGTTGCTGGGCTCGGGTCTGGTTTGAATCGCTCATGATGGGGTCCTTTAGGGTGATGTGTGAAGCGGTTTGGGATTGAACGAGGGGAGATCACCCCGCCGGGCGTGACCGACTTTGCAATAGCCGGGTGCGGCGCAGCCAGGCCTCGACAGACGGTCCGGCGTCCCGGGTTTCTTCGCCCCGCACCGCGAGCCCTTCGCCGACGGTCGCCCCGGGGCAGGAGCGGGCGTAGTCCCGTTCGGTGGTACCGAGCCCACTCATGGCGTGGGTGGTGACCGGGTAGATGGTTTTGCCCGTGAAATCGAAGCTCTCGGCGAATGTGGTCATGATCATTGGCGCCCGGACGTTCCAGATCCCGCTAGCCAGCAGTATCGCGTCGTACCCCTCGATCGAGGGCAGCGGCGAGGCGATGGCCGGGCGTGCGTTGCTTTCCTGTTCGCGGACATTGCGGGCGACGGTCGCGTCGTAGTTGTCGGGGTAGGGGTCGGCGGCCTCGATGCGGTGTACGTCGCACGCTATGAGGTTGCCGATCATGCCGGCCAGCACCTCGGTGTTGCCGACGTCGAGGTTGGTGCGGCCGCCGTAGTAATAGTTCTCCCCGGCACGGGAGAAGTAGGCGAGCAGGGTCCGCCGGCCTTCCCGGGGCTCTGGCGTGCCCTGTTCGGAGGGTGAAGTGGCCGTCTCTTGTGAGGACATGGGGGCGTTCCGTTCTCCCGGGGCGCAGCCCGAAGTTCCGGCCGTGACCACGGCAGCGCCCAGACCGCTGACGGCCGAACGCAGGAATGAGCGCCGGCAAATGGCCTCTGAGCTCGTGAACATTGCGGGGACTCTCTGGTCGTGTTTGCTGCCCGGGTCGGTCAAGGCCCCGGGGACGGGGCCGAGGGCAAAGGGATCCGTCCCGGCGACCGGTCGGGTCACCCGGACGGAAGGCGGGCCTGGTTAGTCGATCCGGCGTCCGCCCAGCCAGCTCACCATCGCGGGGTCGCGGTGGTCGAAGAAGAGGCTGGCGCCGGTGTCCAGGGCGGCGATCCGACTCATCTGCTCGTCGGTGAGCGTGAAGTTAAAGACATCGAGGTTCTGGGCCATTCGCTCCGGCCGGACGGACTTGGGGATGACGACCACCTCGCGCTGGATGAGCCAGCGGAGCACCACCTGGGCGACAGACTTGCCGTGTGCCTCGGCGATGGC
>Ga0213840_1001081_pt1 | contig 24896 bp, 22 predicted proteins | sample SWPATP22_FD_160132 | JGI IMG/M metagenome (GOLD analysis project Ga0213840, IMG submission 160132) | Coastal seawater microbial communities from Marineland, Florida, United States - SWPA TP2 #2 | ecosystem: Environmental > Aquatic > Marine > Coastal | place: USA: Florida | collected 2016-08-14 | reverse complement strand
ACTTCTATTAGAAGTTCACGTTTACGCGTGAGTAGAAGAATTGTCCAGGTACTTCATACATTGACGGGTCGAAGCTGTTAGCAAACGTCGAGTATGATACTTCTGGGTCAGTGTTGAACAGGTTGTTAACACCAACAGTGATGCGTAGGTTATCGTTAACTGCATAGCCTAGTGATACATCGTGGTAAGCCATTGCTTCTAGCTCGTTGAAGCTATCGCCGCCCACTTCTGCACTTGGGTCGCTACATAGCTGCTGATCAAGAACATCACCGTCAATCTGACAACGCTCTGTAGTGTTACCGATGTAACGCATTAGCCAGTTAGCTGTCCAATCGTCGTAGTTCCAAGTTAGTGACAAGTTAGTACGTAGACGTGGAACAACGTCACGGTCGCCCGCTTGACCTGCATCGTTAAAGGTCTGTGAAGTACCAGTTACTGGGTCAACAACGATTAGTGAACGCTCGTCGATGTATGTACCATCCCAGTTCACACGGAAATCACCGTATTCAGTTTCGAAGTTGTACGCTACGTTGTAATCGAAACCAGAAGTAGTTTGACCACCAAGGTTGATTTGACCGTTGAATAGGTCAACAACGTTACCGCCAGCACCACGAGTGATTAGTGAACAAAGGTTAACACCTGTTTCAGCACACGCGTTAAGGATAGTTTGCGCACCTACAGAAGATACAGCGTTGTCAACTTCGATATCGAACACGTCAAACGTGATTGATAGGCCGTCTAGCTGCTCTGGAGAGTATACGAAACCGTATGTGAAGCTTTCTGCTTCTTCAGCTTGTAGATTTGCGTTACCACCAGTTGTGATACGAATCTGTGAGTTTGGCTGAGTATATGTTGCTGGGATACCCGCACAACCTGGAAGGTTAGGGTTAGCTGCTGCACCGCCGTTACATGGATCCGTTAGTGGTGGGAATGCGTCACTGTTACCGCTGAACAATTCAGTTAGTGATGGAGCACGGAATGCTTCTGACCAAGTACCACGTACTAATAGATCATCATTGATGCGCCACTTAAGACCAACTTTAGAGTTAGTTGTGTCACCGAAGTTGCTGTAGTCAGAGTAACGAGTAGCAAGTTCTAGGTCTAGTTGCTCTACGCCAGGCATATCTGAAAGTAGAGGAACTGCAAGCTCTAGGTAAGCTTCTTCAACGCTGAAAGCACCTGCGGTAGGCTGACGCGCGTTACCAGAAGTGATACCAGCAGCGATGATTGCATCTGGTTGGTCGTAACCTGACTGCCAACGCTTCTCGTAACCAGCAGCGAATGCTAGGTAACCAGCTGGAAGTTCAAAAACTTCACCAGAGATGTTCGCTGAGTAACTTTCTAGTGATGAGTTAAGCTCAGACTGTGCAGTGAACGTGATGTAATCAAGCATTTCTTGCGTGATAGAACCTTCACCGATACCACTAGCGCCGCCGAATAGGTTAAGTGGAGTACACTCACCAGTACAGTTTGCTGGATCGCCGATTGCTTGAGCAACACGGTTCATGTTTAGTAGACCGTCAGTAAGCGTGTTCTGCGTGATGTCTGCGTATGTGTAGTTCACATCCCAGAAGAATTCACGGTCAGCAAATTCAATAACACCGTCAAAACCACCGTTGAACTGGAATTGGTCAACGTTTTGCTTAAAGCTACGGAAACCCGCTTCCATCATACGACGACCGAATAGGAACATTTCTTGTGCGTCTGGGTTTGCATCAAGAACGTCTTGGTCAGTAGTTACGTCAACACCAAATGGGTTGAATGGGTTGTTTGCAGCAAGTGTGAAACCAGTGTCACCAAACGCAGTACCGATAAATAGTGGAGTAGGTGCAAGCGCCTGCTCTGACTTACGGTTGCCGTAGAAACCAGTTACGTTTACAGATACGTTATCAGTTAGCTCGTAACGTGCCTGAGTATAGATGTTTGTTCTTTCTTGAGGTGTAGAAAGGTAGTTGAACGGCGCAAAGTTGAAGCGGCTTGTAGGCTCAACCCATGGCTCTAGACCACCGTTGCTGTCACCTTGAAGGTTGTTAACAGAACCGTCTTGACCGAATGTGAAGAAACGACCTTGAGGTGGAGCTGATGAACCACCAAAGCCTTCTGGTGTACCGAAAGTAGGTACTGCAGAAATTTCACGGTCGCCCGCTAGTGTTGGCTCTTCTTCAACGTAAGAGATGTTGAAGTATACGTTACCTTTGTCGTTAGCAGTACCGAAACCGATGTCCCACTGCTCTTTGTTACCGTCGCCTTCGTCCCACTCACCGATGTAAGCAGACGCTTGAACGCCTTCAAAGTCTTGACGAGTAATGATGTTTACAACACCAGCGATTGCGTCAGAACCGTATACCGCAGAAGCACCGTCTTTAAGTACTTCAATACGCTCGATGATTGCAGCAGGGATGTTGTTAAGGTCAACAGAACCACCTAGGCCTGGAGCCCAACGCTTACCGTTAACAAGAACTAGTGTACGGTTTGAACCAATACCACGGATGTTAATAGTAGTTGTACCATTACCGCCGTTGTTATTGTTGGTGTTGATAGCAGAACCTGCAGAAGGAATTGCTTGAAGAACGTCACCGATTGACGTAACACCGAATCTTTCAATGTCAACGCGTGACATTACTGTAACTGGGTTCGCACCTTCGATGTCAGTACGACGGATACGTGAACCTGTTACCTCGATTTTCTCAACAGCATCAGCTGCTTCTTCGGTTTCCTGTGCGTTAACTGCACCAGTGAAGCCGATTGTTGATGCAGCACCGAATGCGCACGCTAACTTCACTGACTTAGCCAGCTTAGAGTTTGTAAACATGTATTGTCTCCCTGGACCACTAACTCTTTAGTGTGTGTTTCTTAAATCGTTTAAAACGAATTATTATTAGTAAGGTCGAAGCCTCACTTTGATAATAACCACAACAAGAGTGAAGGGTCAACTGGGATCAGACGGCTGAGTTTCAAAAGTTCATTTTTTTTTCTATTTTTTTCAACAATCCGTAAATATTAACTTACAATTCACGGATTATTTACAAAAGACGCATTTTATCGGCTGTTTTTTGTACTTCACCGGTTGGTAAACACCTCTCTATACTTTCGTAGTAACAAAATATGATTTGTCTCATACTCAGTGTCCGAGAGGTGCGAAGAAGAATAATTCGTAATTTCACTAATTACTTTCAAACTCGCTTTTTACTGTAGGAAAAATCCAAGTTTTCGTTTTATTGATTCTGGTAAGTCAGGCAATGCAGTTTTAGGCAATAAGAATGTTGCCATGTTAAAGAAGTCAAGAAAGATGCGATTCGACTCTGTGGTTTTCTTCAAATAATGATGTCCAGATGAGCCACCAGTGCCAATTTTTGTTCCTAGCATACGCTGCACCATCATAGCGTGACGGTATCGCCATATGGTGAGTTGCTCGTCAATTTCTGTAAGCGCAGTAATTAGCTGAAATGGTAGGTTGAAAATAGGCTCTTCTGAATACTGTTTAATAAACAATGCCGACAACAACGCTTCATGGCTTAACCTAAACTTTCCTTCTTTCAGTAATTGTTGGTATTGCTCATCATCAAACAGCGCGGCGAAATTCTCTTTAGTTGATTGCCAATCGTTTAGTTCCTGACGTTTTTCAACATCAGATAGCATGGTGTTGGTGGTAATAGTGTGATGGTCATCTTGCAGCATACTGTCTGCTGCAGTTTTGTAGTACTGCCAAAAGTCAAAGTCATCGGTTTTCAGCAAAGGCATTCTTGATAGCCACTTATCTACTAGGTCAAATAAGCTTGGTTTTTCTTCGAGGCCCTCTAGTAAGGCACGGTCATTTTCGTTTAGGCGGTTATAAAAACTTTGCTTATCGAAGTCGATTCTAAACTCACGTTTCAAGCCCAGTGAGATTTCAAGCCGTTTAAACTGAATACTCTGAAAACCAGACGCTGGTACTAAATAGTCTCTGAAAGAAAGAAACTGTTGTGGTGTCATGGTTTCCATAATAGCGATTTGGTCATTCATTAAACGCTGAATTTGTATAACCCGATGTAGACGATGGACAACTTGAGTAAGCTGCTGGTCTTTGACCGTATCTTGATTAAACGTATCGATAACCGCATTTAATTCGTGAAGTACTTGTTTAAACCACAACTCATACACTTGATGCACTATGATGAACAGCATTTCTTCGTGAGCAGGTTCACCGTACTTTACACTCTGTAATTCTTGCGCTCCTAACACTTTGTCTAGGTGTAGGTAATCACCGTAATAGCATGGCTCGATATTTTTCTTCATGTTCTCGCCTTCAGTTTAAAAATATTCTTCAACTACTTTTTAATTTCATGATTCTATCACCACCTGCTCGACAACCACAGAATTCGCGCTATACCTTTTAAAAGAAGCAGATTTCAAGTGTTAACAAGTTTGTACTTTTATGTATAAAAAACTATCCAATAGCGCTATGGTTAGAGAGTGTGGATCTTTGCGGTACGTTTTTGCTGCAAAGGTCAACACGCTCAAGTAGGCATAAGAAAAAAGGAAAAGGGTAAGTGCATGAAACTCGATGACGATATCCATAATTATTATGAGCATCTGGTCTTAGAAAGAATAAGCAGCCTAGGGTTAGATAAGACAAACGACGCTGACTATCTAGCAGATTTGTGTTGCTTGGCGCTAAACCAAGTACCCCCACGTTACATTCGTTACGAGGTTGATATGGCATTTTATTTGCCGCAAAGCGAACGAAGACAAATGGAAATGAACGTTGAGCACGCTATTCAGAAAGCGCTTAAGTTTTTGGATGATACGAAGAATTCGAAGTAGCTTTGGGCTGGAATAGAAATACCAAAAGGGGTTTGGGTGGCGGGCCCCCAGCCACATCCCGGCACATGAGTCGTCTGCTGCGGCTGCTCCCTTCCAGGCCTGACCGGGTTCACAGAGTATCATTGCGGGAGGACCAAAAGCCCACCATAGAAAAATGCGACTAAAACAAAGTCATAGGCCCTGCTTCAGTGCGGGGCGCATTATGACTATTTGATTGATGGTTTTCAACCCTTAATCGAAAATCTCTCTTCAGCAATTACGTTCGCCACGCGATTGGTAGCGGCTCCTTCGCTTTCGGCACGCGTATAAATTTCTTTCAGCGTATCACCAATTTGTTCAATATGTGCGCGCATTGCTTCGTTTGAGCTTGATTCCATGCGTTGGTGGAAGATATCGATAACACCACCTGCATTGATAACGTAGTCAGGCGCATACAGAATACCGCGCTGCTGCAGTAACTCACCTATGTCTTCTCTTGCAAGCTGGTTGTTCGCAGCCCCCGCAATAACTTTCGCTTTTATATCTGGCAGCGTTTGGTCGTTGATTGCCGCACCTAGTGCACATGGCGCTAGCACATCTACATCCAAACTAAGAATTTCCTCTGGTGCAACTGCTGTCGCGCCAAGTTCGGCTACCGCTTTTTCAACGCCTTCAGGGTAAATATCGGCAACATACAATTTTGCACCGTGCTCATGCAGGTGTTTGGCCAACCGATAGCCAACATGCCCCATTCCCTGAATAGCAACTGATACGCCGTCTAAGCTGCGTTTTAGGCCGTACTCAACTGTTGCCTTCAAGCCAACAAACACGCCATAGGCAGTTGACGGAGCTGGATTTCCATCTGGTACTTCACCGGCGTAATGATATTTTGCATTAACGCCAGCAATGTAGTCAGATTCAGTGGCCATAGTCTGTAGGTCGGTAACCGCAATACCAGAATCTTCTGCAGTGAAATACTTGCCGCCTAATGACTCAACGAATTTACCCATTGCTTTCATCATTTCTGGGGTTTTGGCTTTGCGAGGATCACCGATAATGACTGATTTTCCGCCACCCAGTTTTAAGTTTGCCATCGCCGCTTTGTAGGTCATGCCTTTCGACAAACGAAGAACATCTGTAATGGCTTCGCTACTATTGACGTATGGCCACATGCGGCAGCCGCCAAGCGCGGGGCCTAAATTCGTATTGTGTACAGCAATAATGGCACTAAGGCCCGCTTCTTTATCGTGATAAAACGCGACGTGCTCGTGATTATCGAACTCTGAATGATCGAAAACTGACATACATTCCCTATTATAACTGTAGTGATTTGGGTGAAGTCCTTCCCTACCATTCGATGTATTTGGAAAGACCCTAAGTTGACTGCAATGTTAGCTGAATATTTTGAGGACAGGCGTTGCAAAGTTTGTTAATGAAATTTACAAACTGAAACGCAAAGGAATTGAATACTATTTTACTAGGACATCTGTCCTAGGATTTATTTTTATATATAATAAACATCATAAAAACGACGGAATCAGTGTTCATGAAATTGGATAAATTCGACCGTGAGATCTTGCGTGTCCTACAGCAAGACGCCACAGTATCAATGGCCGACTTAAGTCAACGAGTAGGATTATCACATACTCCTTGTTGGCGTCGCGTAAAGCGGATGGAGGCCGACGGCATCATTTTAGGTAAAGTGACGCTGCTAAATAATAAAAAACTAAATCTAGGCGTGTCTGTTTTTATTTACGTTACGCTTAAAAACCACGATGGCGATTCGTTAACTGACTTTGAAAATGCCGTTCAAAATATTGATGAAATAGTTGAGTGTCACACAACAAGTGGTGAAAAAGACTATCTGCTGAAAGTTATTGTAGAAAGCATCGAAGAGTACGAATTTCTTTTAAAAACGAAGCTTACTCACCTGCCATTGGTTGACCACCTAAGTTCAACGTTTGCCCTGAAACAGGTGAAAAACACCACTGAATTGCCTATAAAACGCCAGTAGCGCTTTTCACAGTATAAAAACAGCACAAAAAAGGCCGCATTCAACTGCGGCCTTTCAAATTATCTCGCTTCTTGCAACACACTAAGGCAATTAACCTTTGCTTTTCTACATCAACTAGCTCGCATCAATCTGATTTTCAGGCTTGGCTTTTTCAAACGCTTCAAGCGCATTACAGTTATCCGCGATCTTACTAATCAGTGGGTACTTGTTCATATCTAGGTTGAAACGCTTCGCGTTGTATACCTGAGGTATTAAACAAACGTCAGCAAGTGTAACGTCAAAGTCAAAACAGTACTTACCAGCTTGTGTTTGAAGACGCTGCTCGATGCCGTCAAAGCCCAACGAGATCCAATGTGCAGCCCAGCGCTGCACGTCCTCTTGCTGCGCATCAAATGAGCCTTTAAGCGCATTAAGTACCCGCAGGTTTCCAAGAGGTTGGATGTCGCACGCAATATCCTGAGCAAGCGCTCTTACTCTGGCGCGCTCGGTTTTGTGTTCAGGAACAAGTCTAGGCACGCTGTCGAAACGTTCGTCAATGTATTCAATGATCGATAGAGATTGGTTAAGTATAATATCCTCATCTTCATCGACCAAAGTAGGTACAAGGTGTGCAGGATTAAGTCGAGAGTATGGCTCAGCGTGCTGTTCACCGCCCTCTTTAACAAGATGAACCGGTACATACTCGTACTGCACGCCTTTCAGGTTTAACGCTATTCTTACGCGATAAGATGCTGTTGATCGCCAGTAGCCATACAATTTCAAACTCATACTGTTATACCTATCTGTGTATTAGTTAAGCGGCTTTACTTGCTGCTCTATTGCACCAAAAACACTGTTGCCGTCTTTATCCATCATCTCAATACGAATTCTATCACCGAACTGCATAAATGGCGTAGATGGCTTGCCATCGCGAATGGTTTCAATCATACGCACTTCGGCGATGCATGAATAACCTAAACCGCCCTCTGATATAGCTGACCCGTGGTCAGTGCCTTGCTTATTAGATACGGTACCAGAACCTATAATAGCACCTGCGCCAAGATTTCTGCTCTTAGCAGCGTGCGCAACCAATTCGCCAAAGTCGAACGTCATATCTTGCCCTGCCTCTGGCTTCCCAAACAGCTCACCGTTATACGTTGAACGCAACGGCAAATGCACTTTGTTGTCTTGCCACGCATCACCAAGTTCGTCTGGTGTTACCGCAACAGGGGAAAAGCTTGAAGCAGGTTTCGATTGGAAAAAGCCAAAACCTTTTGCTAACTCCCCCGGAATAAGGCCACGTAATGAAACATCATTTACTAGCATAATAAGACGAATACGTTCTGCAGCCTGTTGAGACGTACACGCCATTGGTACATCGTCTGTTACAACGGCAACTTCCCCTTCAAAATCGATACCCCAATCATCGCTTGGTAAAATAATATCGTCATTAGGACCAATGAAGTCGTCCGAGCCACCTTGATACATTAGCGGGTCTGTCCAGAAGCTTTCTGGCATTTCGGCACCACGTGCTTTTCTCACTAATTCAACGTGATTTACATACGCACTGCCGTCGGCCCACTGGTAAGCGCGAGGAAGTGGTGATTCACAACGAGTGGTATCAAATGCAACACTTTCACACTCATTGTTGTTGAGCTGCTGATAGCGCATTTGCAACTGAGGAGAAATTTCTTGCCAGTTATCCAAGGCCTCTTGCATGGTTTTAGCAATGTCTTGTGCACTGCATGCTCGAGAAAGGTCACGTGACACCACCATTAGGCAGCCGTCGCGAGTATCATTTTTATATGTTGCTAACTTCATGTCTCTTTCCTCGAAATATTTTTGTGCTCTTGTTTGCGTCGTTACGCTTTGACAGCCTTAGCCTTGGCACGCAATGCGCTGGCCAGCATGTTAGTAAATCTATGGACGGTAGGCAGCCAGTTAGAGCGTTTTGAAAAATAGCTATTTATAGTTATGCCATTAGACTGTAGGCAATGAGAAGTGTGTAGCGAACGAAGTTTTTAGTGGCTGTAAGAAAGCGTGTACAAATAGGTCACTGTAAGTGTGCGACAGCCCCTAATACTGGTGTCTTCTGGCGCATTGTAAATAAAACGTAACACGCTAAAAGACACCTTTATAGGGCTCGAAAACAGCTTACCCGCTAGAGTTTGACCGTGGCTTTGTTAATACCATACTCGCGCAGTTTATTGGCAATCGCAGTATGGCTGAGGCCCAATTTTTTAGCGAGTTGGCGCGTACTTGGATAGGAGGGATAAAGACGTTTAAGTAAATCTTTTTCAAACTTCTTCACTTCTTCATCTAGGGTGCCATCAAAATTCTCGTCAATATAGGTAACGCTTGGCGCACAGCTTGGAAGCTGAATGTCTTCTTTGGTAATTTCTTTACCATCTAATAGCGATAACGCTCGATAAAGCGCATTTTGTAGCTGCCTTACATTTCCAGGCCATGGGTATTGCTGTAGGAAATCGACACACGATTTGCTTAATTTAGCCGGACGTCGTCCCAATTTTGTACTGTGCTGAACAATAAACGACTCCGCTAACGGCACGATGTCTTGGCGGCGATCTTTCAAACTTGGCATAACAAGGCTTAACACATTTAGTCTGTAGTAAAGCTCTTTCCTAAAGCGCCCCTCTTCAACAAGCTGTCCTAAATCACGACAGGTGGTGCAAATAAAGCGTACGTCAACTTTAACAGGTGAAGCATCACCTACGCGCCTAAACTCCCCATCTTCCAAAACGCGCAATAGCTTGGCCTGAAGCTGAGACGACATATCAGCAATTTCGTCTAATAGAAGCGTGCCCCCTTTAGCTTGTTCAAGAAGCCCTAACTTAGCGTTTGGTTGGTTAAATGCGCCAGCGGCGTAACCAAATAACTCTGTTTCGGCTACGCTATCTGGTAACGATGCACAGTTTAGCGCTAGAAACGCCCCTTCACTGCGGCGGCTAGACTGATGACAGGCTCTCGCTATCATCTCTTTGCCTGTGCCAGTTTCACCGAAGATAAGAATAGGAGCGTCTAAGTCAGCCACGCGCTTCGCCTCATGAACGACTCTCTTCATAAAAGGAGACTGGGTGACAAAACGGTCGAAACTATCTGTAGGCGATTGGTGAAACGCGGTGAACTGCTGACCTAAACGCATTTCAGATTTTAAAATAACGACAGCACCGGCCATTATTTTATTTTGCTCACCATTTTTTTCACCATCAGGAACCGTAATAGGTAACATGTCGGCTAAATAGTCTTGCTGAATGAATTTTACTTTTGACGTTTGTGGACCCGGTGACTTTCCATCCATCCATTTAGTGAAATTAAACCCTTTTACTACTTCACTGATTTCGGTGCCTTCGATATCACTAAACGGCACTTCCAAGCCTGCGCAAACCGCTTCGTTGCACAACAGAATGTTGCCCTTTGCATCAATTGAAAACACGGGGTCTGGAAGCGTGCGAAGAATTGCTGACAACTGATTTTTCTCGCGTTCTCCGGGCATAAAAAGTGTTGTTTTTACGTCATCAATGCCATCAATGCGGCGTATTTGCGGCATTAAGTGCTGAAAGTCGGCAAACTCAATATTAGGAAAATTAAGGAAAATTTTTCCCACTGGATCGATTTCAATACCACGAAGGTCAATTTCTTTTGTAACCAGAATATCTAAAACATCTTGGGTTATGCCCAAGCGATCTTGGCAAATGATTTCTAAGCGCATAGGGTGTTATAGGATACTTGTAAAGAATTTTGTACAAGATATCACACTTTTACAAAAAGATAACATGATATTTGTAACAGACCGTTAAAAAAGCACGCCAAACGGTGAATAGAGGCAGTAGGTAGAGGCTAATACAAAGATGCCGCTTCAACGAGCGGCATCCTATAAAAAACACAATTAATTAACAAGTCTTTAGCTTGCCTTTTTTTCCTTAGGAGGGAAAAGTGGGGAAAACAACCCTAATGACTTCGCTTTTTCAACCAGCGCCATAATGTCCATTTCTGCAAGTTCGAATAAATGGTCAAACTCGGGGAGTATGTAATATAACGGCTGCATGATATCAATTCGGTATGGCGTTCTAAGTGCATCTAATGCAGTTAAGGGGTTGCGAAGCGGTGTATCGCTATCCAATGCGTATATTGTTTCCCCTGGAGATGACAGAATGCCGCCGCCGTAGATTTTCAACTCGTCGTTTGCTCTTACTAAGCCAAACTCTACAGTAAACCAATAAAGTCGAGCTAAGTAGACGCGGTCTTCTTTACTTGCCGCAAGCCCTAGCTTTCCGTAAGTATGTGTAAAGTGAGCGAACGCTGGGTTAGTTAACAACGGACAATGCCCGAACACCTCGTGGAAGATATCAGGCTCTTGAAGATAATCAAACTCTTCACGCGTTCTGATAAAGGTAGCAACCGGAAACTGCTTATTCGCAAGTAAACGGAAAAACTCACCGAAATTGATTAAGGCTGGCACTTCTGCCGTTTTCCAACCGGTTTTCTCCATCAACACTTTGTCGATATCTGGTAGCTGCGGAATTTTATCTTCGCTGAGCTTCAGCAAATCAAGGCCGTCCAGATATTGTTGGCAAGCACGCTCTTTCACCAGTGGGATTTGACGAGCATAGAGCTCAGACCAAATTTGGTTCTCTTCATCCGACCATGCAATATGACCGTTCTCGTCCGATGCTCTCGACTGATACTGTGTTGATTTTGGCATAACTTCAAAGACCAATAGTGTTAAAAACAACTTGCCCTTTAGTCTAATGAAATTCGTTGCGCCGGAAAGTAGTAAGACATTTGAAGCCCCACTTTTGAGTGTAATCAATATTTTACAACAACAAGTTAATGTATTGTAAAAAAAACAAAAAACCGCTTATAAAAAGCGGCTTTTCATACTTCGTACATTGCTTAGAGACGACTAATTTCTTTATTTAATTGATACTCTCTAGACGTAACGTACGTTTCCATTTTACGTAAGCGTGTTTCAGCCTTGGCGAAACGGTTTTTTATATCGTGGAACGCTTGTTTTGGCGGTTCGCCTGCTTGCCAAACCTTCGTTTTCACTTCTACCTTAGGGCTTTTAACTTGGCCTGCGTTAGGGTTTCTCCACCCTTTGCCTTTCGAGAAAACAGGGTCTGGCGCTTGTGTTTCTAAACCTTCAGGTTTTTTATCTAGAATAAACCAAGCCGCAACGTAAGCCACCAACATGAAAGGCCCAGCTAATAAGAAGAAGCCAGTTACAACAAGAATTCGTACCAACCACGTTTCGAGCCCGAAATAGTCTGCAACACCTGCGCATACACCCGCTATACGCTTATTACTTGGGTCGCGGTAGAGCTGCTTTCCATTTCTCATGCTCTGTTCCTCCACTCAGGCGCCTCACTATCTAAAATGGCTTCTAGCGTTTCAATTCGCTCGCTCATCTTTTCAGCTTGATCGGCTAGGACTTGAAGTTGAGCGTACTCTTCAGCACTAAGCCCTTGGTTGACTTGCTTTTTGCTGCGGTAATGCAAAATTAACCAGATAGGCGCCACAAAAATAGTGAACACAACCAGCGGCATTACCAACATTGCAATGATACCTTCATCCATCTCAAATTCTCCAACAAACCCTATCTGCGTCCGCTCTATTCGCTCTCACGTAATAAAGCGGCACCGTACTTTTTATTATTCTGATTTTTCGGTGCTACTTTTTGCACCTTTAATTTTGGCTTTAAGCGCCGCTAATTCGTCATCTACTTTATCGCTAGCTTCTAATTCAGCAAACTCATCTTGCAACGTTTTCTTACCTAAGTCGTAGGCTTCAACTTGGGATTCTAAATCGTCAATTTTGCGCTCGTACTGCTCGAAACGTCCCATAGCATTATCTACTTTAGTGCTATCAAGCGTCTTTTTCACCTCTAAACGAGAGCTCGCTGTTTTTTGACGCATAATGATCGTTTTTTGACGGCTCTTGGCATCTGCAAGCTTTTCTTGAAGCTGTGCTATTTCATCTTGAAGTTTGCTAATTTGCTCATCAACAATAGCCAGCTCTTTGCTTAAGGCTTCTGCAGCCTCTGCCGATTTTTTCTTTTCCTGCAACGCTGCACGAGCAAGGTCTTCACGATCTTTGCTTAATGCAAGCTCCGCTTTCGCTTCCCAGTCTGACGCATCACTTTCGTATTTCGCAATCTGGTTAGCAATGTCTTTTTTGTTCGCAATGGTTTTAGCTGAAGCTGAACGCACTTCAACCAGCGTGTCTTCCATTTCCTGAATAATTAGTCGAACCATTTTTTCAGGATCTTCCGCTTTATCTAAAAGCGCATTTATATTTGAGTTCACAATATCAGTGAAACGCGAGAAGATACCCATAATAATTACCTCTTGTTCTATAGCTAAGCTGTAATAACAACTTGTTTGATAAACACGGTTACTCTTGGCATAGACTATACAATATGCTTGCCACTTTTAATCATTGCGCAAGCGACTGCTTTTAAAGCATTTTTTTATAAAACAAATAATGCTCGTTTATCAAATTATTTTGCTCTACACTATTAATTGGTCGAAATGACTAACTTTTGAGGGATTTAATGAGTAGGTATCGACAGCAAGACAATTTGCTAGGACAAGCCAATAGTTTTTTGGAAGTGCTAGAGCAAATTTCACAGATAGCACCGCTAGATAAACCGGTTCTTGTTATTGGTGAACGAGGCACAGGTAAAGAGCTAATTGCAGCTCGCTTGCACTTTCTGTCTAAGCGATGGGATCAAAACTACGTAAAGTTAAACTGCGCGGCGCTGAGTGAAAGCTTGCTAGAGAGTGAACTGTTTGGTTATGAGGCTGGCGCCTTTACTGGCGCATCTAAACGCCGTGAAGGCCGTTTTGAAGTGGCGCACAACGGTACATTGTTCCTTGATGAGTTAGCCAACACATCGGGCCTTATTCAAGAAAAACTACTTCGCGTCGTCGAATACGGTGAATTTGAGCGTGTTGGTGGCAGCAAATCAGTAAAAACTGACGTACGCCTTATAGCAGCAACCAATGAAGACTTACCTGCACTTGCTGACGCAGGTGAATTTCGCGCAGACTTACTCGACCGTTTGGCTTTTGACGTTATTACTATCCCACCGCTTCGCGAACGACGTGAAGATATTATGATGCTTGCAGAAAACTTCGCGATTAATATGGCGCGGGAAATGGAAATGGAGCTGTTCAGCGGTTTCACTGAAAAAGCCAAAAGAACACTGTTAGATTATCATTGGCCCGGCAATATACGTGAACTTAAAAACGTGGTTGAAAGAGCGGTTTATCGCACGAACAACCCTCACCTTCCCGTGCATGAAATTGTGCTAGACCCATTTGAATCTGCTTATCGCCCTGTGGGTCGTGTAAAAACAAACGATAGAGTAAATACTGATAATGCTACCCCAACAGCATCAACGATACCTTCTACTTCCACAGCAATAAATGAAGCACAAAACGACGCCCCTATTCCATCATCAGTAACGTCGCCAGAGGTTGTAGAGTATCCCATAGACCTTAAAGATCGCTCTCAACAATACGAGATTGATATGATAAAGCAGGCACTTGCAGATAGTCAGTTTAATCAAAAAAAGACGGCAGAAAAATTAAGCCTGACCTACCATCAGCTAAGGGGTTACTTAAAAAAGTACAACTTGTTAGATTCATCTGCGGAAAACGCAGAGAAATTCGAGGCGTAAGGTATGTACATGGGTGTAGTAAAGCGTTTAACAGTAGCGTTATGCACGGCATTACTTATTGTGTCCTGTGCGAAACAAAATAAAAAAGCGTTTTACAATACAGGTATTATTTATTGCTCTGAGAGCAACCCTGTTACCTTTAACCCGCAGTTGGATACTTCCAGTACTACGTCGGATGCAACATCGCATCAGTTATACGATAGATTACTGGACTTTGACCCTGACTCGGGACGCATTGTACCCAGCCTAGCTAGTAGCTGGCTGGTAACCAACGATGGCTTAACATACGCATTTCAGTTACGCAGAGACGTTAAGTTTCACCAAACACACTATTTTACGCCAACCCGCAACTTTAACGCCGACGATGTTATTTTTAGTATCAACCGATGGCGCTTGCCCTCACACCCCTATCATTCGGTGTCTGGAGGCCGCTACCCTTATTTCGAAAGCTTAGGACTTGCACAAAATATTGCATCGGTGGAAAGGGTTAATGGTTATCGCGTAGAGATTACACTGCATCGTCGAGATTCGTCGTTCCTTGCAAACCTTGCAACAGACTTTGCCGTTATTCTTTCACAAGAATATGCAACCACATTATTTGAGGCCGGCAGTCCAAGTAAGATAGACATTCTGCCCGTAGGCACTGGCCCGTTTAAATTTGAAAGCTACAGAAAAGATAGATTTATAAAGTACCTTCGCCATGAAGACTATTGGCGCAAGAGTGAGTTAAGGGGTGACGACAACGTTGCATCATCCGCTGAGGACTTTGACAACAGGTCGAATGTTGACGCAAATTGGCAAGACAACGTACAGTTAAATGGCAACATTAGTAATGATGATGTAACAAACGTGCAGCAGTTGATATTCGACATAACCCCTAGAAGTTCATTACGCTTAGCCAAACTAATGACCGGGGAATGTGACGCAACGGCGTTTCCAGCGCAAACCGAACTTGAGGTAATTCGAGCACGAAACGACCTTACGCTTGCAGAGAAGCCTGGGTTGAATATTGGCTTTTGGGCCTTTAATACACAGCGCCCTCCTTTCGACAATCCAGACGTAAGACGCGCTCTTGCCGCTGCAATTGACAAGAACACCCTATTAGAAGCCGTTTATTTTGATAGCGCAACACGTGCCAAAACGTTGTTGCCTGCGGCTAGCTGGGCATTTCAAAATGACGCAGACGACACCGCTTACAACCCTGTACTAGCAAGGCAACTTTTGGCAAACGCTGGAGTGAAAGAAGGGTTCTCGATGACTATTTGGGCAATGCCTGTAGAGCGAGCTTATAACCCAAACGCAACTAAAATGGCAGAGCTGATTCAACGCTACTTGCAAGATGTGGGTATTGAAGCCACTATCGTAAGTTATGACTGGGCAACATTCAGAAGACATTTACAAGACGGATTGCACGACTCAGTACTTATAGGCTGGTCGGCAGACAACGGCGACCCCGATAACTTCTACCGACCGCTACTTAGCTGCGGTGCTATTCCCTCTGGTACAAACCGCGCTATGTGGTGTGATGAGGATTACGATAGATTGTTAAACGAAGCGCTTAAAACAGACGATATTGACGAGCGAACTGCAATCTATCATCAAGTAAACCGGTTACTTTACGAGCGACTACCTTTGGTACCTATTGCACATGCGTACCGCTATCAAGCATATCGAGAAGAGTTAAATGGCGTTGTTATCAATCCATTTGGTGGCGTTCGCTTCGGTGGAGTAGAGAAAACACTGTGATTCAAATTTTAACCCGATACTGCACCCTTCTTGTTTTAACGCTATTAGTACTAGCCGTGATGTCATTTTCATTGGCCTATTTATTTCCGGGCGATACGCTTGAAAACCTAACCGGTCTGGTGCCTGAAAACGAGGCACAGCGAGAAGCACTTGAAAGACAGTTTAAGCTCGATAGTTCAGTGGTTCTTCAGTTTTTCTATTACTTAGGCAATTTATTAGTTGGCGATTGGGGATACAGTTTCACATCGGGTCTTCCGCTTCTAGAAGAGGTTGGCATTGCATTGCCGGCCACGATAGAACTTGCCACCTACGCAATGCTAATGGCACTTTTTGTTGGTATTCCACTTGGTTATTACGCTGGTATTCGTTGCTACTCTACCACCGACCATATTCTTAACAGTGCCAGCATGACCACCTATTCGTTTCCTGTGTTTTGGTTTGCGTTGTTACTCATACTGGTTTTCAGTTTACAGCTTGATGCAGCGCCACTCTCTGGACGCATAAGCCTGCTTTACGATGTGCCTAGAGTAACTGGCTTTATACTGGTAGACGTGCTGTTGAGCGATTTAGACAATAAATCATTGGCGTTTAAAGATGCATTGTCGCACATTGCGTTACCTACGTTCGCCATTGGTGCCATCACTACAGCGTCTTTGATAAGAATAACGCGTCGTTCTGTTATTGATGTTAAACACCGGCCCTATATTGCAGCGGCGGTATCAAGAGGACTGTCGAGCTGGCAAATTTTTACGCGGCACATTTTACGAAATGCGCTGCTTCCTATCTTGCCTTTAATGGCTATTCAAATTACCACGCTTATTACTAATGCAATGATTGTTGAAACACTGTTTTCTTGGCCGGGAATTGGTAATTGGCTAATACAAGCCATCTATCAACGGGATTATCCCGCGCTACGTATTGGTATGATGGCAGTATCGACGTTAGTTATTACTTTAACCATTCTGGTAGATTTGTTTAACCGCATTATCGACCCTAGCAGAGAGAAGTACGAACATGCCGCAGTTTAGTTTGTACGAAGAAGAATTTCACCCATCGCCGTGGCAGCGCACTTGGGCTGCATTCCGATCGAGCCATATTGCGATGGTGGGTCTTGTTATGTTGGGATGCTTTGTATTTTTCGCATTATTTGCTCCTATTATCACGCCTTATGATGCAACAGAACAAAATATTGATGGCTTGCTCATTCCTCCTAGTTGGACAGCAAACGGCGTTATTTCCCATTTATTTGGTACGGATGCACTAGGAAGAGACCTGTTTACGCGCATTATCTACGGCTGCCGTATTACCCTAGGCACTGCTTTTATCACGGTTGTGCTTGCAATGCTTGTGGGCGTAAGCCTGGGTACATTTGCCGGTATGCTTCGTGGGGTGCGCTCTAGTATCGCCAACCATTTGCTAGATGCTTTGATGGCCATTCCTACTCTGCTGATCGCCATCATTATTGTTGCTATCTTAGGAGCAGGCCTTCTAAACAGCATGTGGGCTATTACGCTTGCGCTAATTCCACAATTTGTACATCACACTCGTAGCTTCGTTCGCGCTGAAATGAAAAAAGACTATATTGTTGCGTCCAAATTAGACGGTGCAAACCGATGGCAGCTATTCGTACATTCTATATTACCTAATATGATTGAGACTTTGGTTGTTCAAGGCACGTTAGCGCTTTCAATTGCTGTAATTGATATATCAGCGCTAGGCTTTTTGAACTTAGGGGCACAGTCACCGCTGCCAGAACTAGGTGTTATATTGGCTGATGGCCTTGATGCTGCCTATTTGGCACCGTGGAATGTTGCTGTGCCGGGTACTGCTATTTTCCTAATGGTGCTGTCGATAAATATCGTCGGTGACGGGCTACGTTCGGCACTACGAAAAAGAGTGAGCCACTAACATGCCGATGTTGGATATTAAAAACCTTACGTTAGAAATGGGTAGTGGCGACAACACCATTAAAGCGCTGGACAAAGTTAACTTATCAGTAAGCAGTGGCGAAATTCGCGCATTAGTTGGAGAGTCGGGTTCAGGTAAAAGCCTTATCGTGTCAGCAATTTGTGGAGCACTTCCTGGCCAATGGCACTTAACCGCCGACCGCATGAGCTGGAATGGCGAAAACTTGCTTGGCATGTCTGTCTATCAGCGTCGAGAAGTGATGCGAAGGGAAATAGCAGTGGTGTTTCAAAACCCACAGGCATCCCTAGACCCCTCATCCACATTGGGTGAGCAGTTAGCGGAGAGTATTCCTGAAGAATTTGTTGAAGGAAGCTGGTTTTGGCAGCGTGCGCAACACCGAAAGAAAATTGCAATCAGCACCGTTCACAAGGTGGGTATAAAGCACCACAAACACTATTTGAGCGCCTACCCGCATCAAATACCTGCTGATATTGGTCAGAAGTTTATGATTGCAATGGCATTAGTGTCACAGCCAAAATTGCTTATTGCAGACGACCCTACTCGTGGAATGGAACCGACGACAAAAGCACAAATATTGAAGTTGTTCACGCGTTTGAATCAAACTAAGTCGTTGTCTATTTTGTTTGTTAGCCACGACTTACTTGCAATTGCCAGTATGGCCCATTCCATGACCGTACTGTACGCTGGACAAACGGTAGAGTCGGGCAAAATGAAACATATTAAAAAGCGCCCGCTGCATCCTTATACTCAAGCGTTGTTGGACAGTGCTCCAAGTTTTAGAAAAGACTTACCGCCTAAGTCCCATTTGCCAACACTTGGTGGCTCAATACCCACGCTACAACATTTACCCATCGGCTGTCGATTGGGACCTAGATGCCCTAGAGCTCAACGGGCATGTGTTCAAAAGCCAGCCGTTAGGCGTATTCACGACCATAGCTACAGTTGTCACTATCCTTTGCATGTGGAGAAGCAGTAATGGACATAATGCAAGTTAAACAACTGTCGTTTGTGCACAACGAAAAAAAGCGTTGGTTAAAGCGACCTGAGATTTTTCAACTTGGGCCAGTAGATTTAAGCGTAAAACGTGGCGAAACTATTGCTATCATTGGTGAAAACCGCTCAGGTAAATCACTGTTAGCCAAGCTGCTCGTTGGTGCAGTGCCCGCCGATGCCGGTGAGATAGAAATAAATGCCCACAAATATGTAGCAAAATACCAATCGAAAGATAGCCAGCAAAAGCGTACTCACGACATACGTATGATATTGCAGCACAGCAGTGAATCGATGAATCCAGCGGTGCCTGTTGGCAAAATTCTAGATGAGCCATTAAGGCTAAACACAGACTTATCTGAAGCTGAACGAAAACCTATTATCGAGGATATGTTGGTAAAGGTTGGGCTTTTGCGCGAACACTATTACTTCTACAGGCATATGCTGTCTGATGGACAACAACAGCGCGTTGCATTAGCTCGAGCCATTGTATTGAAACCTAAAGTGCTCGTGGCCGACGAACCCTTTGCTGCGCTCGATCCGTCTATTCGCTCTCAAACGGTTAACCTAATATTAGAGCTGCAAAAGGAGCTGGGGTTAGCCTTCATTTTCATTAGTCACAACTTGGGGATTGTGCGCCACATTGCCGATAGGATTATTGTGATGGAGAACGGTGAAATTGTAGAAGAAGGTAAAACAGAAACCCTGTTTAGATGGCCACAGCACAGCCGCACGAAAAAGCTTGTATCAGCCTATCAGTCGTTGGTTCCCCAACACACTATTCGCTAGGCATGTGTTCGCCCAATCTACCCCACTTCACCCATAACATTAACCTACAAGAGCCAAAAGGATCCCCGCAGCTACAGCGCTACCTAAAACACCCGCAACGTTGGGGCCCATAGCATGCATTAAAAGAAAGTTGTGAGGGTTTGACTCAAGGCCAACCTTATTAACAACCCTAGCAGCCATAGGCACCGCAGAAACGCCTGCTGCACCAATTAATGGGTTAATGCTCCCGCCGGTCAGTCTACTCATCAGTTTAGCCATCAACACGCCTGCAGCCGTGCCAATAGCAAAGGCAATGGCACCTAGGCCTAAAATACCTAAGGTTTCAACGGTAAGAAATTGCTCGGCAGAAAGCTTAGAGCCCACAGCCAACCCTAAGAATATGGTTACGGTATTGATTAGCTCGTTTTGTGCCGTCTTGCTCAGGCGGTCTACCACACCACACTCTTTCATTAAATTACCAAAACAAAACATACCAACAAGTGGTGTTGCAGCAGGAAGGAACAGAATTGTCATAAACAGTACGGCTAACGGGAATATAATTTTCTCACGCTGTGACACCGGACGCAGTTGCCCCATCTTTATTTCACGCTCTTCTTTCGAGGTTAGCGCCTTCATGATCGGGGGCTGTATGATGGGAACCAGCGCCATATAAGAATACGCCGCCACTGCGATAGCGCCTAACAAATCAGGTGCAAGTCTAGATGCCAAGAAAATAGCGGTTGGGCCATCTGCACCACCAATAATGGCAATTGCGCTGGCGTCTTTTAACGTAAATTCAAAGCCCGGAACCAAGTTAAGCGCAATGGCACCAAACAAGGTGGCGAATATACCAAACTGAGCAGCCGCTCCTAACAGCAACATTTTTGGGTTGGCAATAAGCGCACTGAAATCGGTCATGGCACCAACCCCCATAAAAATGAGCAATGGAAAAACACCCGTATCGATGCCGATTTTATAGATGTAGTACAGCAAACCACCTGCTTCAGAAAACCCCGCAAGCGGAATGTTTGTCAATAAAGCACCAAAACCAATGGGTAACAGTAACAGTGGCTCAAACTTTTTCACTATGGCTAAATACAAAAGACCAAAGCCAACGGCCATCATAATTAACTGGCCAGATTCAAAATGGGCCAGCGCCGTGCTGTCCCATAACACCATTAACTTTTCCATGTACTACCCCAATGCAATAAGCGACTGACCACTAGAAACAGCGTCGCCCTCACCTACCATCACTGCGGTTACCGTACCCTTAAATGCAGAACGAATTTCTGTTTCCATTTTCATGGCCTCTAAAATCATTACTACATCGCCCTCTTGTACGTTATCACCTTGACGTACCATGACTTTAAATACATTACCTGCTAGCGGCGCATCAATGCTCTGCGCTGATGAATTTGCCTGAGGGGCTTCTTCGTTTTGTGCGATACTTGCTGCTGTATTATCAGTAGAAGTACCCAAGTTAGATACCGGTTTAACGCTCGTCAGCGTGCCTGAAGGTGCGACTTCAACGTGATAAAGCTTTCCATCTACATTCACATCATACGTTGCTGTGCCTGTTGCACTTTGCGTCTGAGTAGCTTGTTTGTTTGTCGAGGCTTGTGCACTAGTTTGTGCTTTCGCATCATCGTCGTTGCTAGGTGCAGGCTCAAATGTATCTGGGTTGCCTCGATTCTCTAGAAACTTTAAGCCAATTTGAGGGAATAGCGCATAAGTCAGTACGTCATCAATTTTTTCATCGCACAGCACTATGCCTTTTTTGGCAGCCAACGCATCCAGATCTGCGCTAAGTGATTCAATTTCTGGTTTAATGTTGTCTGCCGGTCTGCATGTAATCGGCTCGCCACCGTCCAGTACGCGGTCTTGAAGTGCTTTGTTAACCGGAGCTGCAGTAGCGCCGTATTCGCCTCTTAAAACACCTGCGGTTTCTTTTGTAATGCTTTTATAGCGTTCGCCAGTAAGCACGTTAAGCACCGATTGCGTGCCTACAATTTGCGAAGTTGGTGTTACTAGCGGAATAAAGCCTAAATCTTCCCTCACTCTCGGAATTTCTTTTAATACATCTTCAAATTTATCTTGTGCACCTTGCTCTTTAAGCTGGCTTTCCATGTTGGTAAGCATGCCTCCTGGCACTTGAGCAACGAGAATACGCGCATCTACCCCTTTCAAGCTACCTTCAAACTTACTGTATTTTTTTCGAACTCCACGGAAATAGCTCGCTATCTCTTCTAACTCAGTTAATGCTATACCCGTATCCCGCTGAGTACCTTCAACAATAGACACTATTGTTTCTGTTGCGGTATGGCCATATGTCATGCTCATTGGAGAAATAGCCGTGTCTAGCATATCAATACCCGCATCAATGGCCTTTTGATAAGTGGCAGTGCTTAACCCTGTTGTTGCATGGCATTGCATTGCTATTGGCACGTTAACTGTTTCTTTTAAACCCGTGATAAGCGCCTCACAATCATAAGGCTTAAGTAAACCCGCCATATCTTTTATACAAATAGAATGAACACCCAAATCTTCTAATTGCTTTGCCATTTCAAGCCACAATTTCAAGTTATGGACAGGGCTTACCGTATAAGAGATGGTACCTTGGGCATGTGCACCTGTATCGATGGTTGCTTTAATGGCTGTTTTTAAATTTCGTACATCATTCATTGCATCGAAAATACGAAAAACATCTACGCCGTTATCGTGTGCACGTTCGACAAAGCGAGTTACGACATCGTCTGCATAGTGACGATACCCCAACAAGTTTTGTCCTCGCAGCAGCATTTGCTGCTTGGTATTGGGCATCGCAGCCTTTAGCTTTCTTATACGTTCCCACGGATCTTCGCCAAGATAGCGAATACAGGCATCAAATGTTGCCCCGCCCCACGATTCAACTGACCAAAAGCCAGCTTTATCAAGTTGCTGCGCAATAGGCAGCATATCCTCAATTCGCAAACGGGTTGCTAATAACGATTGATGAGCGTCGCGCAGGACTAACTCGGTTAACGCTAGGGGCTTAGACATGTTTGCTCCAAGAGAAATTAAGACTTAGTTGAATTATGATGAGTATGGATGGCTGCAGATATTGCTGCAATAACTTTACCGTCAACACCTGACCGAGAGACTTGTGGAGTAGGTGCTGAGCTTGATTTCACGTTTTCTACATTACCGAGAAATATTTCGCAAAACCGTGCAATAAGGTGAATTCCAATAATAAGCAAACCAAGGAATGAAAATACAAACACCATTCCGATAAGCATAAGTGAACCAGCCTCTAAAAGTAAGCTAGTAACGGATTCTGGATGCATTATAAGCCATGTTGTAAATTTAACCTTTAACTAGTATCACTACGTTTTTAATAAAAATCAAAAGCGAATTAATTTAGGCCGTAAGCAGCAAGCAAAGCAAAGTAGTAAAATGATGAGCGTAAGTAGCTTACTCAATGCACCCCAATATTGTTAGTAAAATCGTTGTCGAGCTCTTTGGCAAAGTCTTTAGCATGCATCGCCACTAACTCGAGTTGCATATGTATTTCATCCTCGGGAACGTAAGAGGGCACGTTCTTAGGGGTTCCGTCTTTATCGACTGCCATGAAAGTAATAAAACAACGATTAGACACGCTCATATTGTCATCTGTGGCGTCTCCTGCTTTTACGACAACATATATATGCATACTGGAGGCACCCGTGTGTACTAAACAAGCGTTGATTTCTACAAGTTGACCTACTTTTATTGGTTTTATAAAACGGATCCCATTTGCAGACACAGTGACACAATAACATTTTGACCACTGTGCGGCACAGGCATACGCGGCTTGATCTATCCATTTCATAACAATGCCGCCATGTACATTACCACCAAAATTAACGTCTGTAGGTTCAGCCAGAAATCGGAACGTGGTTTTTGGATGCGTCATAACAAACCTCTCTTTGAATACAGCAGAGTTACATGATTCATATTAAGTTTAGTTTATTTTTTAAACGACGCGCTTAGACAATAGTGGAATCGTCAATATCCTCTTCGACACGCTTTAAAATCATATGACGTTGTTTGAATAGAGAATATGCTGTAAGTATTCTAAAGCGTGTGACTAGTCGGAAGCACAGGGTAAAGCACGGAACACTTACAGCGAGCTCGTACAACCCTGTGAAATATTGATATTTTTGCAGAGGTATAAAAAAACCCACCTCAATGAGGTGGGCTTTTTTAATATGGCGCGTGTGGAAGGATTCGAACCTCCGACCGCCTGGTTCGTAGCCAGGTACTCTATCCAGCTGAGCTACACACGCGTTAACTTGTATACTTCCGATTTTCACATCGAAAGGTGACGCTTTAAAGTAAGTGGCGCGTGTGGAAGGATTCGAACCTCCGACCGCCTGGTTCGTAGCCAGGTACTCTATCCAGCTGAGCTACACACGCGCAAAAACTTTTTGTTGACCGCCACTACCAACGAATAATGGCGGAGAGGGAGGGATTCGAACCCTCGATACGCGTATATGCGTATGGTTCCTTAGCAGGGAACTGGTTTCAGCCACTCACCCACCTCTCCGTAAGTGCGGGGTGCATTTTACGGATTCATGGCCTTGAGTCAAACCTTTTTTATAAAGAAAATGTTCGCTCGCTGGCTTTTTATTCGATTCGTTCAAAAAAGAGGTGTTTTGTATAGCTAACATACAATTCATCTTTGATTAGCTAGGGTTTTCTTAATTAAACACTGCACTTTTCTGTTGTAAGTTTAAGCAGTAATTTGTGTTTGTGCGTCGAAATTCCTTAAAAAAATAAATTTATTTGAAAATTATTTTAGTTTTTTTCAAAGACGACACGTTTTCACATAAAAAATTGAAACTAAAAGCGCCATATTTATGAGATCTAGACAATGCCACATCCGCATTTTTTACTTAGCTTGTAATAGGTAGTGAATATAGCGTTTATTTAAATACCACTTTACAGAGGTGCTTACTAGAAACA
>Ga0213840_1001073_pt1 | contig 25092 bp, 17 predicted proteins | sample SWPATP22_FD_160132 | JGI IMG/M metagenome (GOLD analysis project Ga0213840, IMG submission 160132) | Coastal seawater microbial communities from Marineland, Florida, United States - SWPA TP2 #2 | ecosystem: Environmental > Aquatic > Marine > Coastal | place: USA: Florida | collected 2016-08-14 | reverse complement strand
GCGACGTTACAACAAGGTCCCCGTCCAGCCGTGAGGTTGCGCGGTGAGGGTTTGCACATGTCACTTTAATTTTGTGTCTTAACGGCTGTACTAAAACAGAGTTAGATACAATGAAAAGAATGTTAATTAATGCAACTCAGCAAGAAGAGTTGCGTGTTGCCCTTGTTGATGGGCAACGCCTGTACGATTTAGATATTGAAAGTCCAGGGCACGAGCAGAAGAAAGCCAATATCTACAAAGGCAAAATAACCCGCGTAGAGCCAAGTTTAGAAGCTGCTTTTGTTGACTACGGCGCAGAGCGTCACGGTTTCCTACCTCTTAAAGAAATTGCCCGCACCTACTTCCCCAAAGGTTACAAATTCGAAGGCCGCCCTAACATCAAAGATGTTATTAAAGAAGGCCAAGAAGTCATTGTTCAAATCGACAAAGAAGAGCGTGGACAGAAAGGCGCTGCACTTACTACTTTCTTATCGTTAGCGGGTAGTTACCTTGTATTAATGCCTAACAATCCTCGTGCTGGCGGTATTTCACGTCGCATTGAAGGTGACGAAAGAACAGAGCTAAAAGAATCATTGAGCAAGCTAGACCTGCCTGACGGCATGGGTCTTATTGTTCGTACTGCTGGCGTTGGGAAATCGTACGAAGAACTAGAGTGGGATTTAAAGGTTCTACTTAAGCATTGGGAAGCCATTTCTGATGTTGCAGAACAGCGCGAAGCGCCGTTCCTAATTCACCAAGAAAGTAACGTCATTGTTCGTGCAATTCGCGACTATCTACGTCGTGATATTGGTGAAATCCTTATCGACAAAACGAGCATTTATGAGCAAGCACTTCAGCACATTCAGCTAGTGCGCCCAGACTTTGCTAACCGCGTAAAATTATACCGCGGTGAAGTGCCTTTGTTCAGCCATTATCAAATTGAAAGTCAGATTGAGTCTGCGTTCCAACGTGAAGTTCGTCTTCCATCGGGTGGCTCAATTGTTATCGACCCTACAGAAGCACTTACGTCTATTGATATCAACTCTGCTCGTGCTACCAAAGGTGGCGATATTGAAGAGACTGCGCTTAACACCAACCTCGAAGCTGCTGACGAAATTGCACGTCAACTGCGTTTACGCGACTTAGGTGGCTTGGTAGTTATCGACTTTATTGACATGACGCCTGTTCGCCATCAGCGCGAAGTTGAAAACAGAATGAAAGATGCGGTAAGAAGCGACCGTGCACGCGTTCAGCTAGGCCGTATCTCTCGCTTTGGTCTTCTTGAGATGTCACGCCAGCGCTTGAGACCTTCTTTGGGTGAGTCTGCACACATTGTATGCCCTCGCTGTTCTGGTCATGGCACCATTCGCGGTACGGAGTCTTTAGCACTGTCTATTCTTCGTATTCTTGAAGAAGAGAGCATTAAAGAAAACACTGGGCAGATTGAAGCGCAGCTTCCAGTGCCAGTTGCAACTTATCTTCTCAACGAGAAGCGTAAATCAATTCAGCTTCTAGAAAAACGCCACGGTGTTGACTTACTATTAATTCCTAACGCAAATCTTGATACACCTCACTACCAAGTGCTTCGTCGTCGTCCAGATGACGTGGTATCAGAAGCAAGTTATGACGTTGAATTGATGCCAGCAGTTGAGGCAGAAACAGAAACCACAACGACAGCACCTGTTAAGCGTGAAGAGCCTGCACTAAAAGGTTTAGTGGCACCAACAGCAGCACCAGTGGTAGCGCCTAAAGAAGAAAAGGCACAGGCGGAAGATGGCCCTTCTCTGTTTGCGCGAATTGGCAAGTGGTTTAGCGACTTATTGAGCTCTGAAAGCGAAGAAGACAACAAGCAAAGCAAAAAGAAACAGTCTAATAACCGTGGCAAAAATGCACGCAATCGCAACAACGACGACCGTCGCCGTAAGCCTCGCAATAAGAACAATCGCCGTAATAATCAGTCTTCACAAGGTAAAGACGGTGAGCAGCAAGACAACCGTAAGTCGCGCAACGAACAACGTTCTGAGCAAGACGACAAGCGTAATAATAGAGGCCGTAAGCAGCGTAACAAGCCTCAACAGCAACGCGATGAGCAGCAAAAGTCGAAGCACGAAAGTAATGATAACGATCAGCAGGAAAACCAAACGCAGAAGAAACGCGAGGTTGCTGAGCGTAGAAAACGTCGTGACAAACGTCGCAGTGTTCGTGTTAAGAAAGACGAAAACGGTCAAACTGTAACCGAGCAGTCGCAGCAAAAGCCAAAGGCTTCGGAAGCGAAAAAAGAGGTTCAGAAAGGCAAAGCGCAAGAAGCGTCAAAGCCTGAAGATCAAAACAACGTAAAAACCGAAGTTGCAGTAGAAAAGGCAGCAGAAAACAAAGCGACTAAACCTGATGCTAAAAATGTAGTTGAAGCAAACGAAGCACCTGCACAAACAGCTGATGTACAAAATGCTACAGAAGCTAATGTGAAAGAGGCAGACGTTACCTCAGTTGAGTCTTCTGCTGTTAACACAACTAACGCAGACGTTGCTGACGCTAAAGATGCTAACGATGACGCAGCGAAAGCTGATGACGAGAACGGTCAGAAGCGTGAAGGTCGCGGTCGCTCGCGTCGTTCTCCACGTCACGTAAGAGCTGCAGGCCAACGCCGTAAGAAGGAAGCGCAACAGGGTGACAGCGCCGACGTTGCGCAAACTCAAGCAGAGCAACCAGGGCTACTTGAACCTGCGACAGGTGAAGGTAAAGAAGTAGACAATACAACGCCTAGCAACAATGCTCCTGTAGTTGAAGAAACTCAGGCGACTGAACCGGGCAAGCTTGAAGCTGCACCTGTGAAAGAAGCTGCTGAGAAAGAAGCCGAGCAAGCAGCTAAGAAGGTAGCGCCGAAAGCAGCTAATGTTGAAGTTGTTCAAGATGAGCTTCAATTTGATGAACCTGAGAGTGATTCTAGCGAAAGCACCAGTGATCAAAGCTCAGATGACGTTACAGGCCAGCCAGATGTTGAAAGCGCTGCTGATGCACCTGCTAATGAAGATGCAAATACAGCACCTGAAGTGGAAACCGAGGCATCATCGCAAAACGATGTGAAGCCAGAGCAAGTTGAGATTAACTTATCTGAACAAGCATCGGAAGAAGCTGTAAAGGCAGAAGACACGGCAACACAGCAAGAAGTTAAAGAAGATGGCATTTCAGAAGCGCCTGCTACTGAAAAGGCCACTTCACAGGCTTCTGCACAGACTGTTGCAACACCTGCTGGTGAGATTAACTCAGCGCTTGCAGCAAGCGGAAAAGGCAAACGTCGCGCTTCACACCCTATGGCTCTGCCAGTTGAAGTTAACGATACGTTTGTTGATGTTGCGCTTACTGCCAAAAGCGATGAAGCTCGACCTGCTTTAGTAGTATCAGGTAAAACAGCTGCTATTGCTAAAGCTACGTCGAAAGCGTCGGCGCCAACTACACTTCCGACAAGTGTAGATAGCTAAAAGCCAAAGCAACGCTAAAAAAACGCCAAAACTTGAAAAGCCGCTTAACAGCGGCTTTTTTATTTAGGCATGACCCGCCAGTATATCCAGTAAACTGTAAGGGGCATAAGTAGGAGTTATTCAATGCGTGTTCAACAGCAGCATATAGACTGGCTTGAGAGGCTGTGCGACGTCAATGTAACGTCAACCACCTTGATCCAAACGTTGTGGAGTGGTTATGGAGAATGTTTTAGAGCAACATTTGAACACTCTTCTGGACAAACATCGCAGCTTAAGCTGCCTACCGCTGTGGTAGTAAAATGTGCCAGCCCTGCCAATGCCACTAGCCATCCTAGAGGATGGAATAACAACACAGGCCACCAGCGTAAGTTGCAGTCTTTTATTATAGAGAAGGCATTTTATAAATACCTACAGCCACTCACCTCACCACAATGTTATGTGCCAAAGCATGTGGCTAGCGAATCTACAAACGGAAACACAATGCTTGTTATGGAAGACCTAGCAACCATTGGTTTTTCTCATTGCGCATCGTCACTGTCTATTACGCAATCTGAAACCGTACTGCAATGGCTAGCTGCCTTTCATGCGCAATTTCTTGTTAAGCGTGATGCAATACACAAAAATGAGGTAGAAGTGTGGCAACAAGGCACCTATTGGCACTTAGCAACTAGAATGGATGAACTTGCTGCCATGCCCGACTGCGAACTAAAACATAAAGCGCACGAACTAGATAAAGCGTTGAATAATTGTAGTTATCAAACACTCGTGCATGGTGATGCAAAGGTTGCAAACTTCTGCTTTACCGAGAATTTTGAAAGCTGTGCAGCAGTGGACTTTCAATATGTTGGTTATGGCGTAGGCATAAAAGATGTGGCTTATTTTTTGGGCAGCGCACTAACAACTGATGAACAAACAACCTATTTGCCTCACCTATTAACGATATACTTTGAAACACTGAAAAACGCGCTTCGCAATCGTAATACGCAATTGGAAAACCAGGCCTCTTCAACGCCAGCGCCCTACCCGGTTTTGGCACTTTCTGAAAACGATATAGCGGAAGTTGAAAAGCAATGGCGTAGGTTATTTAGTTTTGCTTGCGCTGATTTTCATCGATTTTTATCGGGTTGGAGCCCTGGGCATTGGAAAATAGACCGCTTACTTCAAGAGCAAACTGCTACCGCACTTGCACAAGTGTAATGCGACAATGTAGTAACTTACACAATTCCAAGTACAAAGAGTTGCATAACGTGCACTTTTCGCCGGCATTACACGTATTTAATATATCCTTTATGCCGTTACGTAATGTTTATGTACAAACGCAAGTTATACCTATTTGGTCTGCTATCCACTTTTATTCTACTTATTGCTCTTGCTAGCGCAGCCGTTTCTGCTCATCTTACGCGGGCAAACCTTAAACAAAGTCAGCTTGCACAATCGCTTCTTTCAGAGCACCAGCAGCTCTCTAGTATCTCGTACCGCCTGTTTAAACAGTTAACCGATGAGCTTATTTTTGGCAAAAATGCTAATCAGGCCAAAGTTCGAAACAAGCAACAGCAAATACAACAGTCTCTTGCGCGCATTAAACAGTTCGAACTTGCCCAACGCGAAGCGCTTGGTATTGAAGCTACACAAGGCAGCGTAGAAGATACTGACGAGCTTGAGGCATTAATTGCCGAGATTGTAAACGAGTTTAGAGCCATTGCGCAAAGTAACGATTTAGCTCCACTGTATGAACAACAACGTTTGCAAACGTTGCTTGAATCGACGATTGATAATCAGTTTAGAGAAGCAATTAACTCGGCAGTAACTCGTCAAACCCGCGTGGTATCGGGGATTAATGCAAGTATTGAAACTCTTAATACCAGTATTGTGTGGTTTACTATTTGCCTTGGCATTATCACCTGCCCGTTTATTTTGCTTGGCTGTTTTTGGCTGTTTAACTCTCTTTATCAACCTTTAACGGTAATAAGAACAGGAACAGATGCTATTGCATCAGGCAATTATGACTACCGGCTTCCAGAGACCTTGGACGATGAGTTTACCGACTTAGTGAAGGCGTTAAATTCTATGATCACAAGGCTGGCCGAACACGAAGACAAAGCCGATGCCTACAGAAAACAACTTGAGTTTGAAGTAGAAACCAGAACACGAGCGCTCAAAGAAGCCAACAGTAAACTCACGCAAATTGACGCTAAACGACGCCAATTTATGGCAGACGTAAGTCACGAGCTAAGAACACCGCTAACCATCATTCGCGGCGAAGCACAGGTAACGTTAAGACAGCGTTCAGCAACTAACGAAATTTACCAAGAAACGTTAGAAACGGTGCTAGAACAAGCCATTAACCTAAGCAAACTTGTTGATGATCTATTGCTTTTAGCACGTGCAGAAATGCACGAGTTTACGCTCGACCTTGCAAAAACAAATCTGCAAAGCCTGTTAGAACAGCAAACCTCAACATGGCAAAAATTGACTAAGCCCCGAGAATTTAAACTTGAATGGGCAGTGAATCGCAATGTGATTGTATTTATCGATGAAGGACGCCTTTTACAAGCTCTCACTATTCTTATTGAAAATGCGCACAAGTATTCTCACGAAGGGCAGCCTATTACGCTAAAAGTGAGTTCAAATAACGACTGGGTTACGCTTTCTGTTATCGATATTGGCGATGGTATTTCATCTGGCGACCTAGAGCACGTGTTTGAACGCTTTGTACGACTTAAACGAAAAGGTGATGGAATGGGGCTTGGGCTATCCATTGCTAAAGCCATTGCTGAGGCCCATGGCGGAAAGCTTGAAGCACACTCCACCCTAGGAAAAGGCTCTGAATTTGTACTTGCTATTAAAGCATCGCCAGAAAGTGAATAAACAAAAAGAAATACCCTTTTATTGTTATTGAAAAAATTTTAAAGAAGAGACACAAGTAATGAAAATCCTGATTGCCGACGATGAAGCCCCTTTATTGCGATTTTTATCCAGAGGGTTAAGCGCAGAAGGTTATGAATGTGTGGAAGAAAGTGCGTTACATAACCTTGTTACTCGTATAAAACAAGAAGCACCGGCTATTGCTGTGCTCGACCGCATGTTTGGTGACGAGGATAGCGTAGAACTACTTTCGACAATTAAAGCTATGCCTAACGCACCTATGGTGCTTTTACTTACCGCCGTAGACGAAGTAAAAGAACGGGTTAACGGTTTAAAGTTAGGTGCTGACGACTATCTTTGTAAACCATTTGACTTTGATGAGTTACTTGCTCGAATTACAGCATTAAGTCGACGCGCGAATGTGATGGTAGAAACTCCAACGCTTCAGGTTGGCCCACTTTCTATTGATGAAGAATCGCGAATTGTATGCTTAAACGACGTAGAGCTAACGCTAACTAAGTTAGAATATGACATGCTTTATTACTTTGCTGAGAACGCCGAGAAGGTACTATCACGCGAACGTATTTTAAGTCGAGTTTGGCGAAGTCACAGCGATCCGCTTACTAACGTGGTTGATGTTTACATTAGCAGGTTGCGTCAGAAACTAAGTGGTGCCAACGATATTGCTATTGAAACACTCAGAGGCAATGGCTATCGCCTAAGCACAAAAAAAGCCCAGCCTAATCATTAAGCTGGGCACTGTGCATTGGCTGCAAGTTTACACACTTACTCTTAAAGCGCTGGTTTTTACGTGACTTGGGAATACCAGTAAAAAGCGCTTTAGAAGACCAACACGAAGGAACACACTGGGTACCGTATCGGTAACGGGAGTAGAGTGTACGTATTAACTCTGAAGAACGCTTTTCAGTATCATTAAAGGAACATTAACGCAGCATTAAAACCTCTGCGCTCGGCTGCGCTTCATATCAATGTGAGGTATATCATCTTCTAGATACATGGTAGACGTAGATACGAAACCAAAACTTTTGTAAAACGCTTTCAAGTACTCTTGCGCACCTATCTCTATGTCATGTGTTGGCCAAATTTTTTCGCAGTGTGTTATCGCTTCGCGCATCAGTAGTTTGCCCAGGCCATCACCGCGATGGTTCTTTGCTGTGGCTACTCTTCCAATACTTGCAGAAGGATAACTTACACCAGGTGCGAGCAATCGCGCGCATGCCACAAGCTCATTGTCTTTGAAACCCATTAGATGATATGAGTCAGCGTGGCGGTCTTTCTCATCTAATTCGGGATACGCACAGTTTTGCTCTACCACAAATACGTCTACTCGCAGCTTCAACAACTCAAATAATTCGTTCGTGTTCAGTGTTTTAAACTGCTTTACTTGCCATGAAATCATGCTGCTCCAATTAAGAAAAGTGTACGTAAAAATACAAGAGATTTGATAGTGCCAAACCCACTTCAAAATTCAAGACGTGTTTTATACAGCGAGCGTAAATGCGACGTCTTACCTAAAATAAGCTGTCTGCAAATAGTGCATATAAATCCTCAATAGACTAGTAAAGATTACCTAAAACGAACCTTGGATCAGGATAGCGCTCTAACATTTTGGTAATGTCCTGTTGGCAAACAACACCCGGCATATCGCAAACATCAGGCTGCTCCGTACACAGCTGTAAATGAAGATGTGGTGTCCACCCACCATTTTCATGCACATCACCCATCCAAGCAAACTCTTCACCTTTCGAAATTGCCCTACCCGGGGGATTATGTTCAAAGGACGCTTTACTTAAATGTCCGTAAAGCGCGTAGAATTTGTTCCCCTCAATCTGGTACTCAACGATGAGGGTGTAGCCATAGTCAAGCTCAAGGTGGTTATACGCGCGAGAAAAAACCACACCGTCATCAAAACTATGAATGGGCGTATTTCTAGGCCCAAAAATATCAACACCGATGTGAATATTTCGTATTAATTCAGGATTATCTGCATTTTTAAATTGTTCAGCGTTATATATATCAGGTCGTAATTCATTGTATTTCCCTACGGCATACTTCTGTCCTTCAGGCATCACCATTGGCCCAGATGACAAGTCAAATACATGATAGTCAGAAGGTAGATGCACAACACGAGCAAACTCCCTTTTTTCAAAAAGTCGTTTATCTAAACTACTCATAATATTCCTAGTATATTTTCGTTTCTTAACTAATACCTATATTTAAGAAACGTTCGAAACGTCGAGATTAAATTTTTGCGACGTCGATTCATCAAAACTTCAATAGCCCTGTAATTTCTATTCTAGCGATGTTACAGGCATGTGATTTTTATTACACCTCAGTGTTAGTAAAAATCAAATATCACTGAATTGTAATTACAAGCTCTTACACCGCCGACGAAAAAAGAATTTGTGATCTGTCATAAACTTGCCTGTGCATTTAAGAACTTCACGTGTGACAGTGCAAGCATAAGTGCTGATACTGACCCAAGAGTCAATCAGATACGGTATTGTCATGGTTGAACCTACACTAGAAACTCGAGAGTAACTCAATATCATTACAGCTGTTAGCTGACAAAACGGAAACACAAGCAACATTATTTCTTCCGTTTCGTTTAACATGGTACAGCGCATCGTCAGCCTTTGCCAAAATGAAGCTCGGCACGTCGTCAATGCCAGTGTCATCAAATGTGGACAACACTTCCGCTACCCCAAAAGAGCAAGAAACTTGAAATTTTCTTCCTTTCACTTCGTACTCAGTATCGAGTATCTGTGCCCTTATACGCTCTATGAGCTTAGGCACATCGTTATGAGCATCGTGGTTATTAATCAAAATTACAAACTCATCTCCGCCTAACCGTGCAATGCAGTCCGAAGTCCTGATAGCTCCCTTTACAACCTTGGTGATTCCAGCGAGCACGCTGTCCCCTGTTTCGTGTCCATAAGTATCATTAACTTCCTTAAAATAGTCGATGTCGAATACGCATACTGCGACCGAAGAGAGCTGCCCACGAAACAAGAGATTAAAACTTTCCGTCATGCGAACATCGAGGTAGCTACGGGAACACGCGTTGGTTAAATGGTCAAACATTAGTTGAGTATTCAAATTTCTTTTAGCTTCATAAAGGCCATCAATATCTTTAATCAACAACCAAGCAATACAACATATAACGAAAAAAGACCCAGCCCATGTCAGCGGTGGAACATCTATAAATTGTAGCCCGGTAAGCATGTCCAAAACACCGGTGATGAGCCATACGATATTTGCAATTAACAGCAACAATACGGTTCCGCTTCCAACCTTTCCACGCTGCAGCTGTCGTTGAAAAACCTTTATAATGACAAAGACACTATACCCAGAAAGAATGAGAACCCATCCGCCCCACAGCTCAAAGAGAGGACCATAAACAAGTCCGGTGTAATATTTTGACGTACTAAAGAGGGCACTACCTAAAAAATAAGCGTTTGGGAAGAGAGCGAAAAATGAAAAAACTACACATATGCAGTAGCTCCACCTCAAAAAAATAGGAGCCCGGTAATTAAAGAAAGCAAGATAAAAATGCAGGCTCAACAAAAAGCTGAACATAGCTGATATAACCGTTATACGGTTGGTTATATTTAGCACAATAGGAAATTCAGCGGAATTGAGAAATATTGCAAACGCCCCAAAAAATATGGAATTGCTTAACGCTGATATTGCGAAGATGATGTAATTTTTTACTGCCTCTTGATGGAAACGCGTAATGCGGACGTAAAGTAATGTAAAAAACGCAGCAAGGAGCAGACTCAGGCTTGACGTGATAAACAACGGAAGCGACAAAAGGCTCACCATAACTAAGCGTCCTGACCAATATCTAAATACACCAAAAATATAGCTTAATATTTTTAAATTAAATATTTAAACTTTCTTATACATTGATATGTTGACTGAACGTTTAATATTTATCTCCATCTAATATCCCAGTGTTTTTCGCACTAGCCAAGCTTGAATTGGCGTACTTTTCATTTACACCACACACAACCTTTCTTGCGCTTTTCATCGACAATTTCGCTTCTCTTCAAATATATCTTCAAGTGTCATATTGCAAAAATCTATCTAACGAGTGACACAAAAATAAATCGATATTTCAACGGGCTATAGAAAAACTAAACTAAAGTTTACTCGCTCAAATTACGCACATTCCGCGAGACTACACTAACGTTTAGTTAGTGCTAGAACGTGTTCTAGGTTGTCACAACTAACAAAGTGGTCGATGTTATGCGTATTTGGTCTGTTGTTTTCATCGCATTATTCTCAGCAAACACTGGTTTCGCCAAGGACAAAGAAGAGCATCATTGGCAGGACACGCCTCATCATTTATCTGCGTTACTCGGTACAACCTATACAAGAACATGGGGGAATGCATTTACTGTAGGCATCGATTATGAATACAGAGTAAACGACTTTCTAGGTGTCGGTGTGGTCGCTGAATACGCAGGCGAAGACTTCGACGCCTATACGCTTATACTCGTTGCGGACTTGCATATTACTAACTCAGCCATCGTTCAGATTGGACCCGGCGTAGAATTCCATGGAAGCCATAAGATGGAAGTCGTACGCGTTGGTGCACTCTATGAAATGGAAATGTCTGGCTTTACGTTTTCACCACAATTGCATTACGATTATCATCGTAACCACAAAAGCGCTTTAGTCGCGGGGTTCGCTATTGGTTTTTCTTTCTAAGTGTAAATTGTAACTAGCAGCTCACACTTTCAATAGGAAAAGTGCCCCACAATTACGCTATGGCACTCAAATAGCTAATTGATGTTATAGCGAGATACGTCGTTCTGACCGCTTAAAGTGGTCGAATTAAGAACACCACCTGAAGACTCAATCATTCGCTTAGATGCTTCATTTTGTGAGTAACAATGCACGTGCAGTGTTTTATTAGGCGATTCTCCGATACCTTGTGTCTTTGCAATTTCACAGGTCCAACGTAGAAGCAAAGTACTAAGCCCCTTACCTCTAGCGCTTGGTCGAATGCCAAGCCCAACATGCCCGCCGACATGGGCTATCTGTTCATTTAATCGGTGGCGAAGGTTGCTCACACCAAGCAGTGTGTTTTCGCAGACCAACCAAAACGTTGAGCTTTCAACATAACCTTCGGGAATATCAATACCCTGTTTAAATTCGTTTAAGCGTCTTAAGTAGTCATTGAAATTACTGGCATCTAAATCTAAAACGAACGGGTAGCGTTCTTCATCTTTCAGTTCAGTGATATAGGTTCGAAAACTTTGCTCATAACGCAGAGAAGGCGTAACTAGTTTGTAAGTTACACCTTCTTGCTCCAATTCCTTCAGCGTAATACTTTCCATGCTTAATACTTAAAAGGTTACCAGGTTAAATCATCCGGAATTTCATAATCGGCGTACCAGTCTTCTTCATTTTCGTCCACGCCATCATTGCCGCTCTTGTCTAAGTCGGCACGATACACAATTGACGACTCATCGCGTTGAGCAATTTTGTCGGCTACAGGGGTGGGAACAAGTTCGTATGCATCATCTAGCAACACAACAGTAAGGCGCCCTTTTGTAACTTGTTTGTGCATGTCTTCACTCACATACATACGTTTTACTACGTTGTCGTGTGTGAAGTTAAGTACGGTATCGCCCTTACGCTCTTGCTTATTAACTGATATTAACTGACGCACTTGTGCAGCTATTGAACGCTTCTCACGCTCTTGTTGCTGTAGTTGATTAAGCTCTCGAGAGCGGGCTTTCTTTTCTTCAGCCGCTTGCTGAGCCGCTAATGTTGCCTCGTCAACAACAGGCTGTTTTTGCTTGTTTTTTTGCTTTTGTTTTTTTCTTTTATCGGCACGCGCTTGCTTGGCTGACGACTTATCGGCTAAGCCAGCTTTTAGTAGTTGGTCCTGTAATGAGGCCATAGTATTTATCTCTACTATCTGAATTACGTTTTTGCGTATTGTAACGTGTTTGCTAAAGGGAAAAAAAGGTTTGATTGAAAGCAAAAAGCCCGAAAAAAATCGGGCTTTAAGATTACTAACTTAAGCAGCTTATTTTGAAGCCAAAGTGCTCACGCTAATTTCCACTTAACTACTCTATGCAGCTACTTTTTCTTCGCTTTCGACTTAGCAGCAGGCTTTTTAGCAGCTTGTTCCTGCCACTTACCGTTGTCATACCATGCAGACCACCCCGTCGCTTTACCGCTGTCATTTTCCGACATTACGTATTGCTGTTTGGTTTTTCTGCTGTATCGAACAATAGCCGCATTGCCCTCTGGATCTTTCTGCGGCGCATCCGCTAGGTAGTAAAACTTGGGTGAAATACGGTCTCTAAAGCGTGCTAACTCTTCCACCTTAGGTGCACGAGTCTCGCGAGATTTAGGGAAGTTATGCGCCGCTAAGAAAATACCAGAAGCACCATCACGTAACATAAAATGTGCGTCAGACTTTTCGCATGGAAGCTCTGGTAAATCTACCGGGTCTTCTTTAGGTGGCGCAGCTTCACCGTTACGCAGCAGCTTACGCGTGTTTTTACATTCTTCGTTAGTGCAACCGAAATACTTGCCGAAACGGCCGTTTTTCAGTTCCATATCGCTGCCGCATTTGTCGCATTCAATAATAGGACCGTCATAGCCTTTAATCTTAAAGGTACCCGTCTCTAGAAGCGTGCCGTCACAGGTTGGTGTGTTACCACATACATGTAACTTGCGCGTTTCATCAACAAGATAGCTATCCATCGCAGTGCCACACTTCGGGCAACGCTTTTTGGAACGAAGCGCTTCTGTCTCTAGCTCTTCCTCGTCATCTACTTTCACCACTTCGTCACCTGGTGTGAGGTTCATGGTGTTGGTACAGCGCTCTTTAGGCGGCAAATTATAGCCAGAACACCCTAAGAAGACACCGGTTGACGCTGTGCGCACATTCATTTCACGGCCACATTTACCACATTCAACGCCAGCAGGCACTGCCTGATTTAGGCGCATTCCACCCTCTTCAGGGTCTTTTTCAGCGTTCAGCAGCTTGCCGTAAAAACCGCTGTAAAATTCATTCAGAACGTCTTTCCAGTCTTTGTTACCTTCGGCGATATCATCAAGCTGTTGCTCCATGTTTGCCGTAAAGTCAAAGCTCATTAGGTCGTCAAAGTTTTCCATCAGACGGTCGTTAACAATTTCACCCATTTTTTCAGCGTAGAAACGTTTATTCTCTAAACGTACATAGCCGCGATCTTGAATGGTTGAAATGATGCTAGCGTAAGTTGACGGTCGGCCAATACCGCGCTTTTCAAGCTCTTTAACCAGCGACGCTTCGTTAAAGCGTGCAACAGGCTTAGTGAAATGTTGCTTAGGATCTAACGCTTTAAGACTAAGTACATCGCCTTGCTGCACGTCAGGAAGCATCAGCTCTTCGTCACCTTTCTTGCGCAGCTGTGGCTGAACGCGCGTCCAACCATCGAACTTAAGCACGCGACCTTTGGCTGTAAGCTCATAGTCGCCAGCTGCTACTCTAATTGTAGTGGCATCGTATTTAGCTGCTGTCATCTGACATGCCACAAATTGACGCCAAATAAGCTCATACAAACGCTGTGCGTCTCGCTCCATATCACCAAGGCTTGCCGAGCTTACGTTAACATTCGATGGACGAATGGCTTCGTGAGCTTCTTGTGCGCCCTCTTTGCTACCATAGCGAAGCGGTGAATCAGGCAAATATTTGTTACCGAAGTTATCAGCAATGTATGCGCGCGCACTGTCCACAGCTTCTTGGCTTAAATTCGTGGAGTCAGTACGCATATAGGTAATGTAGCCCGCCTCGTAAAGGCGCTGGGCCATCATCATTGTCTTTTTAACGCCAAAACCTAAACGGGTGCTTGCAGCCTGCTGCAACGTTGAAGTGATAAACGGCGCAGACGGACGGCTTTGAGTCGGCTTAGATTCGCGGCTCTCAACCGTGTAGCTCGCGCTCTCTAAATCACTTAACGCTTTGTCGGTTTCAGCCTTGTTTTTCGGCTTAAACGCACTTCCCTGATGCTTGGCAACTAGCATGCGCAACGCATCTTTTTGCTGGCTGGTTAAATCGGCATGTACGTCCCAAAACTCTTCTGGAACAAATGCCTTTATCTCGCGTTCACGCTCAACCACAAGGCGCACTGCTACCGACTGTACACGCCCTGCCGACAAACCTCTCGCAATTTTCTTCCACAGAAGTGGCGACACCATAAAGCCAACAACACGATCTAGGAATCGACGTGCTTGCTGCGCGTTTACACGAGAAATATTCAGCTCACCTGGGTCTGAAAACGCATCTTGAATCGCATTTTTAGTAATCTCGTTGAACACCACGCGTTGGTAAGTTTTACCTTTGGTGCCAAGCAGTTCTTGCAAGTGCCATGCGATAGCCTCCCCCTCGCGATCCAAATCGGTTGCGAGATAGATGGTGTCAGCATCTTTGGCTAACTTTTTAAGTTCGTTTACTACTTTTTCTTTGCCTTGTAGCACCTGGTAATGCGCTTTCCAGTCTTTTTCTGGATCAACACCCATTCGGTCTACAAGCTTTAAATATTCATGACGACGAAGGTACTCTTGCCTTTCATCATCACTTAATGTCTTGAGTTCTTTTGCCGGTTTTTTAGGCTCTACTTTGCCTAAAGCCTTCGTTGGAAGATCCCGTACGTGGCCAACCGAACTTTTTACGATAAAATTTTTGCCAAGATATTTATTTATCGTTTTCGCTTTGGCTGGTGATTCGACTATGACCAGTGATTTTGCCATATAATTGAACTAAACCTATTGATTTTTAATGACTATTTACGTCAAATTCCTGAATATGGAGCCCTATTGCACTATATATAGGGTGCTCGCTCTTTTTTAACATATATCTACAAAGTGAATGGAAAACAAGATCTTCTTCATACTTATTCTTCACACTGCTTCAAACGCGAGCAAAAACCGTACAAATATTAACCACCTCGATTGGCATTGCCTTTAAAAGCCGTATAATGCGAGCCATTCCAACCTTACATTGTACTTTCGTAGAAAGGCGATTTGGGGATTAAAAAGTGCAACGGTTGCCCTTAATGCTAACTTTGTAGCGTAGCGGTCAATCGAAAAAACACCAACAATGAGGGAAAGTATGAAGCAGTTTGAAGTGAACTTTGATGGTCTAGTTGGCCCTACCCATAACTATGCTGGTTTGTCATTCGGCAATGTTGCTTCACTTAACAATGCCAATGCAATTAGCAGTCCGAAACAAGCTGCAAAGCAAGGATTAGCAAAAGCAAAGGCGTTATCTGATATGGGAATGGTTCAAGGTGTCTTAGCACCGCAAGAACGCCCAGATATTGCCGCCCTGCGTCGTTTAGGGTTCACAGGCTCTGATGCGCGTGTTTTAGAAAGCGCTGCAAAGCAGTCTCGCGAGATTTTCTTAGCATGTTGTTCTGCTAGTAGCATGTGGACAGCAAATGCCGCTACCGTGTCTCCTAGCGCCGATACCGCAGACGGCAGAGTACACTTTACGCCTGCTAATCTTACGAACAAGTTCCATCGATCTCTTGAACCTCGCGTAACCGGAAACATCTTGCGCGGCACGTTTTCCAACGAGAAACACTTTGCTCACCACACGCACCTTCCCGATAATGAACATTTTGGTGATGAAGGCGCTGCTAACCACACACGCTTGTGCAGCAATTACGGGCAAGCTGGCGTAGAGCTGTTTGTTTATGGCCGACATGCATTCGATACTAGCAAACCTGCACCAAAGAAATTCCCAGCGCGACAAACACTTGAAGCATGCCAGGCAGTAGCCCGTTTACATGGGTTAGACGACGACGGCGTTGTTTACATGCAGCAAAACCCAGACGTTATTGACCAAGGTGTTTTCCACAATGATGTTATTGCTGTTGGTAACCAAAACGTGCTGTTTTTCCACGAGCAGGCTTTCTACCAAAAAGAAGCTGGCTTGAAAGAGCTTCAAGCTAAATTTGGCGAAGAGCCACTTCACTTTATTGAAGTGCCTACTGATGAAGTGTCTGTGCTTGACGCGGTAAAAACCTACTTGTTTAACACGCAAATTATTACTCTACCTAGCGGTGATATGACAATTATTGCGCCAACAGAGTGTGAAGAGAACGACGCAGTTAAGCGCTACTTAGACAAACTAGTCACCCTTGGCACGCCAATAAAATCGGTAAACTACTTTGATGTAAAACAAAGCATGCGTAACGGTGGTGGCCCTGCGTGTTTGCGATTGCGCGTTGCAATGAACGACCAAGAGCTAGCTGCCGTTAATCAGAATACATTGATTAACGATACACAGTTTGAGCGCCTTAATGCATGGGTAGACAAGCATTACCGTGACCAGTTAAGCGAAGATGATTTACGTGATCCGCAGCTTCTTATCGAGTCGCGCACGGCACTTGATGAACTTACGCAATTACTGAAACTTGGTTCGGTGTACCCGTTCCAGCAGGCATAGTTTACGCTTGTAAAACTTTGCTTTTATACACATGAAAAAGCCGGCTTATGCCGGCTTTTTGTTTAGTGTTTACTGCTAATGCAGCTATGCATTAGCAGTATGTAGCACTATGGAGTTACCAATGTACATTGATCAGTTACACCGAATGGGTTCGCAGGTGGTGCTGAGCCTTCATCATTCACATCATCTGCTAATATCCCTAAGCTGTAATCCATAGACGCTTGCGCTTCACTGCCCGTAGACTGACCAAACACTGTAACAACGATGTCGTACCAAACGGCATAGCTTTTCGGATAGCGATACTCTAGTTCGGCATAACCATTTTCATCTGTTACTGAACCGTTCGCGAAAGTTAATGTACCAATCAGTCCTGGAGTAAGTTCACCATCCCCGTTAGTGTCCTCATCACGAGGAGTGGTGTCCAAAATACCGTTGTCGTTTACATCTTCATTTTCACAGTTTTGATTCACTACAGGAACCCATAGGTCTGCAACATCATCAAAAGCCCAGAACCCTGTACGATACTCACCGCCTCTATTGAATTTTACTGGCGCAATGGATGCTGTAAGATCAACACCACTAACAGGCTGGCCGGCGGAATCAGAGACAAATACTCCGAAACGCTTGAGATAACTGGTAGAATTAAGGTCTTCTATTTCATTTCCAGTTCCGATCGAAATATCAAACGCTCTCGCGCCCACTGTCAGAATAACTTGATCATCAATTGCTGTGTCGTCAGCCACGAAAGCTGTAATCACGACAGATTCTGGTGTAGACACCGAACCAGATGTAAATACCGTTGTTGCTATACCTTTACTGTCGGTGGTAGCTTGTGATGGTGATACAAAGCCCGTTGATACATCTGATACGGTAAAGTTAACTACACTATTTTTAACAAGGTTACCGTCCTCGTCGCGCACCACAGCACTTATTGTGCTAGTTTGACCGTCTGGCCCTAGCAAATCAGGTGACGCGTCGGCAATCAAGGTGTGTGGTGTCGTAGCAATAAACTCTACCTGCGTTAGTGCTGAAACCAATACCGCACCACTGCCGTCAGACGCTGTTGCGGTTATTGACGAAATGCCCGCATTCGTTGAGCTTAGATCTATGCTTGCCTGGCCGTTTGCATCGGTAGTCACCGTAGCATTGCCAGCAATTTCGCCACGTGACACACTAAACGTTACGTCTTGGCCGACAACCGCAGCATTATTTTGTCGCCATTCAACGGTAATGGTTTGAGACTGATTTACCGGAATTTCTGCTGTTGGAAGATTAACGAAATTAAACTCGTCTTGCTGCACTTGAACCGTAAACGTCGACTCAGCGTTTAGCGCAGACGCGGTGATGGTATTTTCGCCTGACGCCGTTGCTGTATAAGTTACCGTCGCTTGACCGTTGGCACCTGTATTAACCGTGTTCGCACTTAGCGTTCCATTTGAAGCAGAGAGCGTAACGTCTTGGTTAAGAATAGAAGTACCGTCTGAGTCTTGCACCCTTACAGTGTAGTCAACGCTATCATTTAAAATAACCGACGATGCACCGTTAATAGTAACCTCTGTACCCGCAATAGTAATTTGAACGGTTTCCGTCAGCGCGCCTGCTGATGATGTAATGGTTATTGTGCGGTTAGACGCATCATTACGAGACGTTAAAATAGCGCGAGCAGTGCCATCCGCTGCGGTTTGTGGCTGCGTAAGTTGAAGCTCTACACCGTCACCAGAAGCCGCTGAAAAGCTCACATCTACACCTTCCATAAGCACGCTTTGTTCATTTTTCACCAGCGCTATGAGTTCTACTTCATCGCTTCCGCTAGAGGCAAGCTGAATACTATTAGCAAAGAGTTCTAGTGATGCTGGCTGCGCACTAACCGCAGTGCTGCCCGCAGAGCTAAACGTTGTAGTTGCGCTTTCGCCCGACCCCAACGTCGCCGTTACTTCACCATCACCCGAAAGCGAACCTACCGACATTGTTATCGTAGCAATACCATCAGCGTTCGTAGATGCAGTGCCAGTGTCGTTTGAGAACACTGCCAATTCATCATTACTGAGCGTAAAGGTAAGTAATGCATTCGACTGTGGTTCACCCTGCGCATTAGTAACCGTTGCTAGTGCAGTTAACTCGTTATTGGCGGTTAAATTGCTATCTGCTTCACCACTTGAGTTCTGCAATTGCAAAGAAACGCTAATAGTTTCATCTGTAGTGCTGGTAGCGGTGACATTGAAGGTTACTCGCCCTGTTTCACCTGTACTAAGGCTGGCGGTAATCTCGCCAGCTCCCGATGCGGTGCTGGCGTTTATACCCAGTCGTGCTACACCGTCTGCATTCGTGCTTGCCGTTCCTGTATCGTTTGCAAACTCTGCTAATTCATCGTTGCTAAGGGAAAATGTAAGAAGTGCGTTGGCGTGCGCATCACCATTTTGGTCTGTTACGTTTGCCACAATAACAAGGCTATTGTCTTCAGTAAGGTTATTATCGCTTGCACCACTGGCGTTTTCCAGTGTGAGGGAAATGGTATAGGTTGTCGTCGGATCAGGTGCCGGTGTGCCACCACCGCCATTATCGACTTCTTCCCTAGAGACAGAGCCGCCTCCTCCGCATGCAGTTAGCATGAATAATGCACTAATTAGGCTTAGCGTTTTCGCGAATGTCGACATAATTCGTTCCTGAACCTCTTTTATTGACAATTGCGTCGTTTTTTATGTTTAAAAATCAACTGAATCTGGCAAACTACGGGTGATTAAAAAATATAATAATGCACAGGAAACATTCATGTCTTCATCTGCACATAAGTATAGCTTAACCGCTCGCATCTTTATCGGCATGGCTGCCGGTATCTTGACTGGTGTATTTCTCCAATTCTTGTTTGATGATAGCGGAGATTTCACTTTTTCGGTATTCGGTTTAGAGCTATCAACGTATAACATTCTTGTTGAAGGTATATTTTCAACCCTCGGACAGATATTCATTGCCAGCTTGAAAATGCTAGTAGTGCCTTTAGTGTTCGTGTCGTTAATATGCGGTACAAGCACCCTTTCAGATCCGAGTAAACTTGGTCGCCTTGGCGCTAAGTCGGTTGGTTTGTATATTGTCACAACGGCTATTGCTATTACACTGGCTATGAGTATAGCTTTAATAGTCTCTCCTGGTGACGGCTTAAATCTGGCCACCGAAACCACTTATCAGGCGAAAGAAGCGCCTAGTCTTTCTGACGTTATTGTTAATATGTTCCCAAGTAATCCCATCAATTCGATGGCTCAAGGCAACATGCTGCAAATTATTGTTTTTGCGGTATTGTTTGGTATTGCCATGGCAATGACAGGCGATGCTGGAAAGCGCCTAACCGCTATCTTCGAAGACATCAACACCGTTATTATGCGTCTAGTTACCATTATCATGAATTTAGCGCCTTACGGCGTATTCGTGCTAATGGCGAAGCTATTCTCAACAATAGGTGGCGACACAATTCTTAGCTTGGCGAAATATTTCTTCTTAGTATTCGGCGTATTGTTGCTACATGGCTTAGTGACGTACTCGGTATTACTTAAAGTATTATCGGGCTTAAACCCGCTTATTTTGCTGAAGAAAATGCGCGACGCAGCACTGTTTGCTTTTAGTACATCAAGCAGTAGCGCTACCCTGCCTGTTACTATGGAAACCGCGAAAAATAAACTTGGTGTAGGTAACTCGGTGTCATCGTTCACTCTGCCTCTTGGCGCCACAATTAATATGGACGGTACGGCCATTATGCAGGGTGTGGCTACCGTATTTATTGCTCAGGTTTACGCTGTTGATTTAAGCCTTGGCGATTACATGATGGTTGTACTTACCGCAACGCTTGCCTCTATCGGAACTGCAGGCGTACCCGGTGTAGGCCTTATTATGCTGGCCATGGTTTTGCAGCAAGTGAACCTACCTGTTGAAGGCATTGCGCTTATTATTGGTGTAGACCGCTTGTTAGATATGACCCGCACCGCGGTAAACATTACTGGGGATTGCATGGTGTCTTGCGTTGTAGCAAAAAGTGAAGGTGCGCTTGATGAGAGCATCTTTAACGACCCCGATGCCGGCGAGAAACAAGAAGATGTCGATTTTCAACACTTCGATAGAAACAGCTAATACCTGAACGTCCAAGCACAAACGACAATAAAAGATAATAAAAAAGGTAGCGCAAGCTACCTTTTTTGTTCCGTGTTCATAACGTTTTGTAGGAATGAACAACTAGACTTCCTTCGTGTCCAGAGAGAAAACCCTCATCAGTGCAACGCAGATGACGGTGCTACTTTTGCAGCTTTATGCGCAGGATAAAGCGTTGCAGCCACACTTAAAAACAGTGCAACAACAGCGGTTAACACCACGTCTTGTACGTAAAGCTCAGACGGTAAGAAGTCTATAAAATAGATGTCGCCTGACAATACCTCTATACCTAGCAATTGCTCAATAAAGCGCACAATGTCTGACAAGTTAGGCGCTACTAGTAATGCAAGCGCAACGCCGGTTGATACACCCACTACGCCGTTAATTAAGCCCTGATACACAAACGTTTTGCGAATAAGTCCATCTGTAGCTCCCATCGTTTTTAAAATGGCAATAGCCGCTTGCTTTTCGCGCACTGCCATAACCAACGAAGAAACAATGTTGAAACAGGCCACAGCAATAACCAAAGTAAGCGCAATATAGACGACTACCCTTACAAGCTGTATGTCGTTGTAAAGATGCCCCTGTGTTCTTGTCCAATCCGACATATACACCGCTTGCGGGAAGCTGTACCCTATTTCATGCATTAAGGCGTTTGCCTGAAAAGGGTTATTGAAAGTAAATTGAATACCTTGCGCATCGCTTTCTAGTTTTAACGCCTCAGTTGCCTTTGTAAGGTGCATAACACCAAGCTGATTATCCAGCTCGCCACCTACTGATAACACCCCTACTACGGTGAGTGAAATAGTACTAGGTGCTTTAAACGTTAAGTCGCTGGTTCGCTGTGGGATCAGTGCTTGTACTACATCGCCTTTTACTAGCCCGAGCTTTTCGGCAATACCTTCACCAATGAGTAAACCATCAGGCATGGTTTGCAATGTCTGCCAATCTTCATCACTTACACTGTTTTCAAATACATTAGTTGTTGCTTCGATAGGAAGCCCTGTAATGCTTATGGCTTTAAGCGTACCTTTGAATTGAAGCATGCCCGTAAGCTTTGTATAAGGCGTTACCTGCTTTATTCGTTCGTCTTGTCGAAACCGATAAAGCTGTGCGTCAAGATTATCAATACCACGCTGATCAACACTGAATAGTTCACCGTGCGGCACTACACTTAGAATGCGCCCGGTAAGCTCGCGTTCAAAGCCGTTCATTACACTTAGCAGCACAATAAGCACAAAACAGCCCAAACCAATGCCAACAGTTGACGACATGGAAATAAACGAAATGAAGCGCTGCTGGGTTCTAGCCTTACGAAAGCGATTAGCGAGTTCAAAAGCCAGCATTACATTTTTGCCTCTTGTACAGACTGCTCTGATATAGACTTTGGGGAGTCAGGCTGAGAAGAGTCAGACTGTACAAGCTGTCCATCTTTAATTCTCAGTACGCGATCCATCTGATTTGCCAATGCAATATCGTGAGTTACCACAACAAACGCGGTATTCTTTTTCTCACTTAGCTGGGTAAGTAACTGATAAATTTGCTTGCCTGTGGTGTCGTCCAAATTACCGGTTGGTTCATCGGCTAGAACTACCGAAGGCTCTGTTACCAATGCTCTTGCGATAGCAACTCTCTGCCTTTCCCCACCAGACATCGCCGATGGTAAATGAGACGCTCGGTGCGATAAGCCCACCTCATTCAGCATTTTTTTGGCTTTGTCCTCTGCTTTTTTTTGCGACAAACCACGAATTCTTAACGGCATGGCTACATTTTCAAGGGCGGTAAATTCACCGAGCAAATGATGGAATTGGTAAATAAACCCCATTTCGTCATTGCGAAGTTTGGCTAGTTTGGTGGCGCTTAATGAATGAATGGCGTTGCCGTTAAACTCGACTTCCCCAGATGTTGGAGCATCTAGCCCACCAAGAATATGAAGCAGCGTGCTTTTTCCAGAACCAGAACTTCCTAAAATAGCAACGTGCTCACCAGGCTTAATAGCGAGTGATACGTCGTGAAGAACCTGAGTTTTATTGGTGCCATCAAAGTATGTTTTGTGGATATTGCGGCAAAGTAGCACATCCTGCATGCGAATTTTCTTCTCTTTTATCCAAAGGGTGCATGGTAGCGTTAAACACTACCAACACCAAAAGAAAATTTACAGTTATTAACGGGTTATTTATGCTCTGAGGCCGTGCTTAAAACGCTATCTCCAAGCGACTCGATAGTTTGAGGTTTTCCATATAGCCAGCCTTGGCCAAAACCAATAGTAAGCCCCTGTAATTGTTTGCTTTGGTCTAGGTTTTCAACACCTTCAGCAATAAGGCTTACGTCAAGCCCTTCTGCAATACTTACAATATGTGGAATTAATGACGAGCGAATACTGTTATCTTCCATTTCCATTACAAAGCTGCGGTCAATTTTCAAATAATCACAGTTTAAACTTTTCAGCTGGCTTAAATTTGAATAACCAACACCAAAATCGTCAATTGCAAACAAAAAACCTTTTCTTTTCAGCGTTTTGATATGCCTCACTGCACTTTGGGTGGCAATTTGCTCGTCTTCGGTAATTTCCAAAACTAACTTAAACTCTTTCTCATTCATGTTTTGGACGAAATCAAGGTCTAAGCTTTCATCTTGTGTAAAATCTGAGGGAAACAAGTTAAACGAAACCTTAAAGCCTTCAGGAATGGCATCATTCTCATTAAGTTCTCTCATTGCCGTTTTAATCATATCGACAGTGAATTCCCACGTTTTACCTTGCTTTTTAATTTGGGGAATAAACTGGTCTGGATAAATAGGGCCGTAATCATCTTCAAAGCGGCTTAGCACTTCGCAACCAATAACTTCACCGGTTTTAAGGTCGACAAAGGGTTGGTATAGGCAGTAAAATTTGTTGTTTTTCAAACCATTAGAAATGCGCGCATACATGGACCGGCGTTTTCTTAAATAATTAAATACCATCATGTGGGTGAGTACTGCGGTCATCACCATTACGCAGATAAACAAAATAAGCTTGCCCATGTGAAGGTCAATTACGCGAGTACTGTCAGAGCGTACTTTTAAACACGTGTCAGAATAACGACCGTCACACATTACGAATTCAAGCGAGAAAAATCCGTCGCTTTTTAGCACGTCTTCTTTTGTTTTGCTTCGGTCGACCAAAGCTGGATTTCCTGCGATGTGATAAATCTGATCACCGTTGTAAAACAATTGCCAGTCTTGCGTAAAGCTGTAACCAATTACACCGTCCATATCAAGAACCGCGTTATATTTACCGCGTTTTGCAATGGTACCCGTTGCCTGTTTATCGAAAAGTTTTAAAGGTGTATTAATCCAAAATTCGTCGCCAAGTGAGGTATAAAAGTCGGGTTTTATGGTTTCAAAAGGAACGTCAAGCACGCCTAAATACGTACTGCATTTCAAGCGCTCATTTTCATAAAAACCAATTTCTTTTACAAAACGCGAGCGAAACAGCGTTTTGCGCATTTCAGCAAGGTTTTCATCTGTACAGTTCTCGTAAGGAAGAGTATTAAGATAATCTAACGTTATTTCAGCATCTCTAAAAACCAAACGTACATTGTTGAGAATTTCTTGTGCCCGCGTTTCTTCTTGATTGCGCACTAGCGTAAACATGACTGAGGCTAAAAGGGATGATAGCGTTAAAACGCAGACGATGGTGAACGCTATAGCTTTTGCACTATCTATTGTTACATGTTTTTGTTCTGTTTCTGGCATAGGTTGTTCTGTACCGCATATACTTCATATAGCAAAAGCGTAGTACAAAACACAAAGAAAGCGACAAAACTTTAAGTAGGAAACCAAAATGTGCGCTGATGACTGTTTTTCGAATTTATGCTGCCCGAAAGGGCGAATGACTAAAGCATGAAATGGCGGAGCGGACGGGACTCGAACCCGCGACCCCCGGCGTGACAGGCCGGTATTCTAACCAACTGAACTACCGCTCCGCAGAATGGGATGCGCGCTTTTTTCGACTAGTGGCGGAGCGGACGGGACTCGAACCCGCGACCCCCGGCGTGACAGGCCGGTATTCTAACCAACTGAACTACCGCTCCACATAATCGAGATTGCGCTATATAACTAAATGGCGGAGCGGACGGGACTCGAACCCGCAACCCCCGGCGTGACAGGCCG
>Ga0213840_1001054_pt1 | contig 25645 bp, 25 predicted proteins | sample SWPATP22_FD_160132 | JGI IMG/M metagenome (GOLD analysis project Ga0213840, IMG submission 160132) | Coastal seawater microbial communities from Marineland, Florida, United States - SWPA TP2 #2 | ecosystem: Environmental > Aquatic > Marine > Coastal | place: USA: Florida | collected 2016-08-14 | reverse complement strand
AAGCCCTTCATCTGGACCAAGACTGCCGATGACATCATCGCCGCCGTGACTCGCCACGCTCAGCACGTTCTCAATCTCGACGGCGCTGAATAACAAACGGGCGTTTTTACGGACTCAGGACACTAGAAGTGCACCGTGGTCTGCCAGCCGGCGTAGTTGGAAGACACGCTGGGGCTGTGTTGCACCTGGGCGTTGCGGCGCTGAAGGCCGAGCACGATCATGGCGGCTGCACCCCCGAGCAAGAGGGGGCTGAGCACGGCTCCGGCGATGGCGACGCGGTTGGCCGTCCGGCCCGCACGTTCGGCTTCGTTGGCGTCGGCGAGGTAGAGGGCGCGTTGGGTGTCGGAGTTGGTGTTGCTCGCGTTGATGATCGCCACCGTGTAGATGTTTTCGGCGTTGCGCCCTAATGCAGAACCCAGCGGGATCATCGTCAGCCCGACCGAGAGCCCGAGCACGCCCAACCCGATGCCGCCGACGAGCAGGCCATTGCCGTTCCCGGCTTGCGGCGGCGCGGTGGGCCGGGCTTGGGAGCGTGTGGACGCGGTGGAGACGGACGATGGAGCGGGGGGATGGGACTCTCGCTCGGGCTCCGTCTTGGAAAGCTCCATCGCCAATGCCGCGGCGCGCTCCTGCACGGGAACGCTGAGTGCCCGGCTCTCGCCGTACGCGGCGGTGTGGGCCCGAAGGTAACGACGAAGCGCGAGTTGAGCCGCGAACAGGTGCAGCGGCTCCTTTTCTCCGTCGCCCGTGACCTGGCGTCGATACGCTTCGATGCGAGCGTCGATGGTGTTGATCATCATCGCCTCGCGGCGTGCATACGTGTCCTCCGACTCGGGCGTCTCTTCGAGCATGGCCTCCCAGATCTCGGCCGCGCCCACGAAGTCGTGCGCTTCGAGGCGCTCCTGAGCCTCGGTGTAGCGGTCGGGCGCGTCGGGGATGGGCGGCCCGGCGGCGGCGGTTTGCGCGAACAACAACGAGACGAGAGCGCCGGCCAACGCTCTCCTGCGAGCCGGAGTATTCATACGTGGGATAGCCTGATGCGGCGCCCCACAGGGGTCAAAAACGAAGGCGACCCAAGGACAGGTCCGACGCGCAGAGTGTTCGCGGCCCATTGCGCGGTGCTCTTGTGTACATTTCCGCGCGATGCGTGCGTTGCTCGATGCTTCTCCCGAGTCCTTTGTCGCCAACCTTCGCGAGATCGGAGGGCGCGGATACGTCGTGCGCCGCGAGGCATCGGGGGCGCTCGAGAGCTCGCATCCGTTGCTGGACGGGGTGCGCTCGTTCTGTGAAGCGGACACGCGGGACTTCCTCGGCCACGAGGGCATGTTCTTCGAGGTCGGCCCGAAGAGCGGGGCGCTGCTCACCGCGTTCGTGCACTGCACCCGTCGTGGGCAGGCGGCCGGCGGCGTCCGGCATTGGCCATACCCGACGCTCGAGGCGGTGATCCGAGATGGGCTTCGGCTCGCGGTCGGCATGACCCGCAAGAACGCGATGGCCGGCCTGTGGTGGGGCGGCGGCAAGGGGATCATCGTTCGCCGAGAGGACGCCGACTGGCGCGACCGCGACTACCGAGACCTGGTCTACGCAGAGTACGGGCGGTTCATCAGCGGGCTGCACGGTTGTTATGTCACCGCCGAGGATGTCGGCACGACGCCGGCCGACATGGCGGTGGTGTTTTCGACCACCCGCCATACGACGTGCATTCCGCCCGCCGAAGGTGGCTCCGGAAACCCCTCGGGTCCCACCGCGCTGGGGGTCGTGTGCGCGATGGAAGCCGCCCTCGACATCGAGGGCCGGGGCACGCTCGAGGGCAAACGCATCGCGATGCAAGGCGCGGGCAACGTGGCGACGTTCATGATGTCGGCGTTGCTCGAGCGCAAGGTGGCTTCGATCGTCGCGTCCGACATCAACGAGGCCCGGCTGGCCGAACTACGAAACAAGTTCGAGGGGGCGCCGGTCGAGCTTCGCCACTGCGCGCCCGGGGACCTCTCGATCTTCGACACTCCCTGCGACGTGTTCGCCCCGAATGCGCTGGGCGGCGTGCTCAACCCCGACACCATCGACCGGCTCCAAGCACCGATCGTGTGCGGGGCCGCAAACAACCAGCTGCTCGACGATCGCCGCGACATGGACGCGCTCGCACGTCGCAACATCGTCTACGTGCCCGACTTCGTCGCCAACCGCATGGGCATCGTGAACTGTGCGAACGAAGCCTACGGCCACGTGCCCGACGACCCCGCGATCGCACAGCACCTCGGCCGCGACTGGGAGCACAGCGTGTTCAATGCAACACGCCGCGTCCTCGAGCGCGCCCGTGCCTCCGGCCAAACGACTGCAGCGGCAGCCAACGCCCTCGCCGACGAACTCTCGGCCCAGCTCCATCCGATGTGGCCCAACCGCGGGGCACAGATCCTCGAAGGCCTGGTTGAAGGCGGCTGGGCCGACGGCGCCTGAGCGAGGGGCCGCTCAGCGCCCTCCTCTCGCCTCAATCGACCGCGTGAGAGGGCCAGAGTTCGCGCAGCCGGCCCGCGAGATACGCCTTGGCGCGCATCGACCGGCCGGAGATGTGGTCTGTGACCGTGTCTCGTTGCAACGCGATCGTCCGGCGTTTGTCGCCGCGCATCCCCGAGCCGAGCTGTCGACGACGCTCGTCGTTCCGGGTCTGGCCACGCTTGCGATCTTCGATGGCCTGGAGGCGAGCACGGAGCAGAGCGAAGGCGGTCTGACGATTGAGACTCTGGCTTCGACCTCCGTCGACGCGAATCCGCACGCCGCTGGGGCGATGCCGCAGCACGGCACAGGTGTCGTTCTTCTGCCGATGTTGGCCGCCCTTGCCGCTTCCGCGTGTGAACGACTCTTCCAGGTCCCGTGGGTCGATGAACACATCGCGTTCGGTGGGCTCACGGAGGACGGCGACGGTGACCGTGCTGGTATGCACGCGGCCTCGCTTGTCGTTGGGCGGCACCCGTTGAAATCGATGGCCTCCCGATTCGTGGGCGAAGCACCTGGCGGCTTCGCGACCCCAAACGCGCATCAGGACGAAGCCTGGGCGCGCGTCGATGATGTCGTGGCTAAAGCCGCTCCAGCGCCATGAACTTCTGATAGGTGCGGTACTGCAGCGCGACCAGGGACTTGGCGTCATCGCCACCCTCGGCCGCGCGAAGCTCGACGAATAGGGTGTCCATGCCCCTCGGTATGCGGGGCGGAATCCGGCGGCGCAAGGAAATGTGTCGTTGACAACTCGGATTGTGCGGCTACCTTGCGCGCACCATGCTCCGCACGCCTCGCAAGACGAAGCGATAGCCCGGGTTGGATGGAGTCTCTCCGCCCAGCTTGGGCGTCGCAGCACAACTTCATCCTTGGGCCGGTCGCACAGTCTGGTTGGTGCAGCGGACTCTTAATCCGCCGGACGCAAGTCCATCGTGGGTTCAAATCCCACCCGGCTCTCTACAGCTCCTCGCGTCAGCGTTGGGGGAGTTCGTCGGCCTCGACTTCGATGCGGACCTCGCGTTCGTGCCGTCCGGGGCTGTCGTGGTCTTCGATCTGCACGTCGATGCGGCTGGGTGGTGGCAGGCCTTGGGCCTCGAACTCGGCCAAGATGCGGGCGCGGGCTGCTTCGGCGCCGCCGCGGTCGATGACCCAGCCGAGCGCGCGGTGGGAAACCATGCCGCCGAAGGTGCCGTGCACGGTTTCGTCGATCGCATCGACGTCGATGTCGGTCGCGGTGAGGGCGTCGAAGTGGTCGAGCAGTGAAGACTCGATGGCGTCGCCGTCGACCTTGCCGACGATGTCGAGCACCACGTCGAACTGCATGTCCGGTGGGGTGCCGTCGTCCGACTCGTGGACCGACATCGATGCCGAGATGCGCATCTCCTCGATGCCTTCGAATCGGCCGCGGATGTGATCGGACAGCGAACGCGGATCGAACGCCTCGTCGTCCACGCTGAACGCGATGCGATGCCCGAAGTCCATCTCATACTCGGCCGGCATGGCACATGCGCCTGCAAACGCGAGCCCTGCCAAGCCTCCGAACAGCGCTCGGCGGCGCCACGGCGAGGGGCGTTGGGGCGGGAGCTTCTTCAGCAGGGCCTGCTCCAGCGCGTCACGAACCTCGGGGTCCGCGGTGGGCGGGGCGGGGTAGAGCGCGGCGAGTCGATCACGAAGGCGCATGGGCGACCTCCTCTTCGGGCGTGGGGTTGTCGAGTTTGCGCTTGAGCGCACGAAGGGTTCGCGAGAACCGCTGTTTGGCGGCGGCCTCGCTCATGTCCAGCATCGCTGCGACTTCGACGATGGTCAGACCGTCGCCGTAGCGCAGCGCGAACATTTCCCGGGTCGTGGGAGAGTGGTCGGCCAACGCGTCACGGACTTGTTGGAGCCGGGGGTCGCTCTCCTTGCCTTCGGGCGAGAACCGAGCGTCGGCCATCAGGTGTTCGACGTCGGTCAACGGTGCGACCTCGGTGCGGGCCGTCTTGCGAAGGTGATCGATGAGTGTGTTGCGTGCGATCGTCATGACCCACGCCTTCACACCGCCACGGGAGGGATCGTAGCGGTCGAGGCGGTCGACGAAACGATGCAGTGTCATCGCCGTGAGGTCTTCGGCATCGGCACGCACGCGTACGCGCGCCGCCAAGTAGCCGTAGACCACCGGGTGAAGCGCGGAGAACAGGGCCGAGAACGCCCGTTGGTCTCCGCGTTCGGCTCGCCGCACCAACCGCGCGAGCCGAAACCGTTCGAGACGGCCCGCCACCTGCTACTCGGCCCGGTCCTCGTGTTGGGAGACTTTGACCTCGACGCGGCGCTCGCCGTCCTCGTCGATCACGTTCACTTCGATGTCGCCTTCGACCCCGTCGGCGCGCAGCTTCTCGATCACCTGCGCCTTGATCTCCTCGGGGCTCTGGTCCTTGTCGATGCCCAGGTCGGTGTCGGGTCCGCGCGGCACCTCGACGTCATCGTCGAACGACACCGAAACGTCGCCGCTGAGCCCGTCGAAGTCGGCGACCGCGGCCTGCAGTTCCTCGGTCGAGGGCATATCGAACCCGCCGAGCGTGAGCTGGGCACGGGTGGGGCCGTCGTCGCTCTTTTCGATCGCGATCTCGACCGAGTGCACCTCGGCGAGCCCTTCGAGATGTTTGGCCAGCGCTTGCAGGGTGTCGGCGTCGAACTCGCCCTCGAGCATCACCGCGCGCGCTTGCGGCTCACCGGGATTGGAGGGGGCTTCGGCCGCGCGGGGCTCCTGCGCGGTGTCGTTGGAGGTGGCGCAGCCCAGCGCGAGGGGGGCCAAGAGGGCGCAGCAGATGAGTCGTGCATTCATGTCGGCGGCTCCTACGAACGCTGGAGGAAAAGGGTGACATGGGCGCCCAAGAAAAACGCCCTCGACCCGAGAACGGGTGCGAGGGCGCAACTGAGGCGGTTTCGGGGCTACTTGCAGCCGCTCATGTCGCTGAAGTCACACGTGCCGCCCTCGCAGGTGTTCTCGATGGTGCCGTTGCGGAAGAAGGTGTCCATCTGCTGACGGGCCTCGTCCAAACGGCGAATCTTGCCGTGCGGGTCTTCGCACTCGCGCTGCGGGGTGTTGTCGACCGGGTCGGCGGGCAGCCCGAAGCTGTACTCGACGTACGCGGAGCCGTCCACCGAGTCGGTCGCCTGCTCGAGGCCCCAGATCTCGCGAATGCCGGTGTCGAGGTGGGGGATGCCGAGCGAGCGAGCCATGATGTGGGCGCCGAAGTTGGTGACCTGGTGGTCGCCGATCGCCGCTCGGATGAGCACGTCTTTGGGCTCGGTGCCTTCGAAGGTGTTTTCGAGGAGGTGCGGCGTGTAGCCGGTGGGCTCGATGCGGTCCCACAGCATCTGCGCCATGTTGAGCAGCATCATGTGGTCGCGCGAGTCGCTGAAGCTGGCACGCAGGATGTCGAAGAACACGTCGAAGTCGACGCTGCGGCTGAGCAGCACGTTGTAGGGCATGCCCGGTACGCCAAAGGTGCCGCGCTCGATGTCCGTCGACAGGGCCATGTACGTGGGCCCGTAGATGCCGCCTTGGCTGATGCCGAGGTAGTAGCCCGCGCTCGGGTCGATGAGCCCACCGTACGTGGGGTCGTTCGCGAACGAGGTCAGCATCATGCGCATCGCGACCAGCGAGTTGAGCATGCCCTGGTGCTGGCGGTCGATGACGCTCTTGAAGTTGTGGAACGTGCCGTTGCCCAGCATCGCGCCGATATGCAGCTCGTCGTCGGATGCAAAGCCGATGAAGTCGACCGAGAACAGCGCGTAGCCGTAGTCGTCGATGAACTCTCGGAAGTGACCGCTTTCGATCTGTTCCTTCGACCCGAGCAGCCCGTGGCCGTATTGCAAGGGCCGAACCGGGGTCGTCGACGCTGAGGCGGGAATGAGAATCTCCACCTCGAACATGGCCGTGCCGTTGGGCTCGGGCATGCCGTCGTCGCCGAACTGCAGGTTGGCCAAGGGCGCGGCCTGATCGAGGTACATCGGCACCTCCATCTCCAAGAAGATGCGGTGCGCGATGCGGCCTTCCTTGTCCCAGTTGTCGTCGACGCTGGTGATGGTGTAGCTGGGGCCCTCGGCGCCCACCAGGTCGAGGCCTTCGTCTCGCATGTGCACCATCCACGCGGTGTTGTTCGCCTGCGAGGCGGTGGTGAAGTCCCACGCGAGCTGCATCGTGTCGCGGTCGAGGCCGGCCTCGGTGGTGTGCATGAAGATGTCGCCGTACAGCGGTCGGCGGTCGTTGATCGCCGCGTCGTCCGAGGGGGTGCGGTCGCGCAGGGCGGCAAAGCCCTCGGTGGCGGGGATCGGGCTGCCCGCGTCGTCGAGCAGGCCGCGAATCGCGACGATGTAGCGGGTCGAGGCCTCGAGCCGCACCGCGGGGCGCAACATGAACATGCGCGTGCTGTCGTCGGTGCCGGTCGCGTCGAGGTCGACCCAGTGCGGCACGCGCTCACCCGTCGCTGCGTTGAGCAGCACGGTGGGCGAGTCGTCTTCGAGCGAGCGGGCGATGTTGATCGCGGTCGCGGTGTTGCTCGCTTCGAGCGAGCCGGGCGTCACCGCTGGGAAGTGGGTGCTGATCGCAATGCCCGGGGAGAACCCGTCGAGTTCGTTCCACGGGTCGGGCAGCGGCGCGGTGCCAGCGGCATCGGCGGGAAGCAGCTCCTGCGCGAGCTGAACGCGGCGCCCGGTGGGGGTGCCTTCGTCCTCGACCGTGAAGACGTTGGAGGGAAACGGCGCGGCGCAGTAGCTGGGGACCAACGGGTCGCAGCCCAGCAGCGGCCACTCTTCGGCTGCGTCTTCGGGGCCCAGTCCGGTGGAGCTCTCGTCGGCTTGCCCCGTCGAGGTGCCGCTGTCGGTGGGAGTACCCGTCGACGCGTCGGCGGTGGTGGTTCCCGAACTCGAGCCCGTTTCGGTGCCCGAGCCCTCGGCACTGCCACCGTCATCGCCGCACCCGCCCAACACGAGCGCTCCAGCCATCAAGAGTGTCGAACCCAAGCTTCCAAGTTCACGCAGCATCGGCGGACGATACCCCACCGATGCCCGCGCCCACGCGAAAGCCAGCCCCGCCCCAGGGCGGGCGCGAATGACGCGATCTGCGCCGCGCGACTTGCCCGAGTTCGATTTTTGTGAAACATGAGTCATCTGTCAACTTGGCAGAGGCTTCATCATGAAACGCACCATCCTTGCCCTGTTCACGACCGTCGCGCTCACCGCCTGCAGCGGCTCCGGCACCTCCACCACCGACCGTGAGAGCGAGACCGACGACACCAGCGCCGACACCGAGACCACGGAGACCCCGACCTCCGGCGGCACCACGGAAACCCCGACCACCGGCGCCGAGACGACCGATGGCCCGACCACGGGCGGAACGACCGACGACGCGACGACCGACGCCGAGACCGATACCGCCGCCGACACCACCGGCGACCCGACCGAGGGCGAGACCGGCACCACGACCGGCATGGACGACGTGACCATCGTCGGCAACTGGCTGTCCGAAGGGGACAACGTTGCGCCGATCCTCGTGCAGTTGGCCAACACGGCTTCGATCGCCGCGACGTTCGAAGACATGTCCTACGACGTGCTGACCACCGACGGTGATGGCCAAGAGGTTCAGTTCTCGGGCGTCTACACCGTCGAAGCGTCCGGCACCGGCAACATCATGAACATCACCCTCGAGCAGTCCGCTCCGTCGGTGATCACCTCACAGGGCATCTACGAGATCGACAACTCGACCAACCCTCCCACGATGACCTACGAGGTCGTGCAGACGATCCCGGACATCGCTGCCGAGCTGCCCACCGCCGAGGCCGGGTTTGGTGGCACCAACCTCGGGGCGGATCTGACTCAGGTCTTCGTCTGGCAGGAGTAGGTCCGAAGCGATGCTCGGCGCAGTGGCACTTGCGGCGGCCTCGATGGCCGCCCTCCCACCTCCGACACCGGCCACGCCCGCGGAGGAAAACGTCGAAGAACTCGGTCGCACCAAGCGACCCGACCGAGAGCTTCAGTTCTTCGGCTACTTCCTGACGCGGGCGGAGATGACCAACGTCGCCCCCGAGAACGACTTGTTCAAGGGGCAGGTCGTCGGCCGGTTGTACGGGCCCAACACCACCGATACGTCGAAGAAGCGGTCGGTGTTCGTCGAGCAGCGCTTTCTGCCGATCTTCATCTACGAGCCGCGCCTGCTCAACCGGCGAGCGCGGCTGCGGGCTTCGTTCGAGCTCGACTGGACCTACGGCGACACGTCGAACTCCACCGGAGCCAACTTCGGCGGTGGTTTCAACGCCGACCAGGTCAACCTGCAGACTCAGAACCTCGAGATCGAGATCGACCTGCCGCGCAAAGGCTGGCACGTCGACATCGGTCTGCAGCGTCTGTACGACACGCCGTTCAACCCCTACACCACGCCGGTCAGCACCCTGTTCAACACTGGGGAGCGGCTGATGTTCTGGGGGTCCGACGCCGTGGGGGCCACGGTGTACGGGCGAGAGGGCGACTGGTCGTTCAAGGCCGGCGGCTACCAGCTGTGGGAGAACCTCATTCAAAAGGACGACGACGTCTGGTTGCTCGAAGCCGCCGTCGATCGTCACATCATGAAGACGTGGCACATCGGTGCCACCGGCCGCTACCTCCGGGACAGCTCCACGGGGGAGGGCGGCATCGGCATCCTGGGTCAGGGCCCCAACAGCGTGCTGGCCGACTACATGGGCACGTTTCGCTTCGGCATTCCCGAAGATGCGGCGGATTGGCGCGGCAACTTCGTCTGGGGGGGCGTCAACAGCCACTACAACACCGACTTCGCGGCGGGCCGCTTCATGGCTTCGGGTTTTGCGGTGGGCAACTTCGGCAACATCATGACCTCGACCCCCGAGGAGCCGGACAACTACCAGAAGCTCGCCAACATCCTCGGGTTGGCGGCCGACGCTCGGGTCGGCTATCGCTACGGACGTAGCACCAAGGACTACGTCACGGCCGAGTTGGTCTACTCGTCCGGTGACGCCGACGCGCTGGAGGACGGGACTTACTCCGGCGTGGTCACGGGCAACACATGGGGCGGACCGGGGGCGATCTTCGGGTCTACCGGCACCTATCTGTTGTTCCCGCACACCAACGTGGTCAACCGCTTCTATGCTGCCGTGCTCGACCTTTCGAATGCGGGGTTTGGGTTGACCGGGGGGGCAGTCAACGCCCGCTACGACATCGTTCGCAACAAGCTCTCGGCCAAGCTCGGCTTTGGCGTTGCACGCTCGAACGTGCAGCCGGTCGAAGGCGACAACTTCATCGGGGCCGAATACGACCTCAACGTGTCGTGGCGCATCATGCCGCTGCTCGACCTCGACCTGCACGCCGCGTATCTCGACCTCGGTGGCTATTTCGACTCGCCCGAGATCGTCGAGCCCGACGAGATGATGCAGAGTGTCCGGCCACGGGATCCGTGGACCGCCTTTCTCACCCTCAAGTGGCTGATGTTCTGAGGACGATGACGATGCGAACCATGCTCCGTACCATCGCCACCGCGAGCTTGCTGCTCTCGGTGGGCTGCAAGACAGCCTCCACCAAACCCGGCCTCGCCTCCTTCGATCAGCTCGAGTACGGCATGCCCGTGCAGTCGGCCTCGGTCGAGGGCACCGAGCTCGCCTACGTCGATGTGGGCGAGGGGCCGATGACGCTCGTGCTCATTCACGGGCTGGGCAGCTACATGCCCGCCTGGTCCAACAACATCGATGCGCTCGCGGCCGACTACCGGGTCATCGCGCTCGACCTGCCCGGATACGGGCGCAGCGACAAGCCCAACGCGCCGTACTCGATGCGGTACTTCGTGGCCAAGGTTCGCGGGTTGCTGCAGTCGCTCGACGTTCAGGACCCCGTACTCATCGGCCACTCGATGGGCGGCCAGATCGCGCTGACCTACGCCTTGATGCACCCGGACGAGGTGCACGGATTGGTGCTCGCGTCGCCGGCTGGTCTCGAGACGTTCGAGGATGGGGAGGCGAAATGGTTGGCCAACGCCGTGACCCCCGAGTTCACGTGCCTGGCCAGCGATGAGGCGATCTACAGCCGCCACGTCGGCAACTTTCACGCGATGCCCAAGGATGCGGAGTTCATGGTGCGGGACCGCGTCGCGATGAAGAGCGCCGCCGAGTTCCCCGCCTACTGCGAGGCGGTCTCACGATCGGTGGCTGGCATGCTCGATGGCCCGGTGCACGACCGGCTGCCCTCGGTGAGGCCGCCGACGTTGGTCACGTTCGGCAAGAACGACAACCTCATCCCCAACCCGTTCCTGCACGGCGGCAGCACCAAGCGGCTGGTGGAGCGAGAAGCCAAACGCATCCCGGGGGTGCAGCTCGTGGTGCTGCCCAAGGCCGGTCACATGGCGCACTTCGAGCAAGCGCAGGTGTGGAATCAGACGGTGCAGGCGTTCCTCTCCGGGCTTCCCCCCGTCGAGCGCCAGCCAGAGCCGGAGCCGGAGCCGGAACCGGAACCCGAACCCGCGCCGGAGCCTGTCGAAGAGGCGGTGCCGGACCCGTTGCCCCCCGAGCCATCACCTCAGGTGGCCCCGGCCGAAATGGAGACGCCGAGCTCCGAGGCGGTGTCCGAGGAGGCGGACGCGGAATCGAGCGTCCCGAGCGAGGCGGCGCCCGAAGCCGACGCGCACGACGCGGAACTTGCCGGGACTCCGTCCCCGGCGCAATGATGCCGTTGCCCGTGGCCGACTCTCAGACCTCGACGCTCACTCCCCGTGGCCAGCGGACACGGGGCAAGCTTCTCGACGCGGCCGAGCGCGTCTTCGGGGAGCTGGGGTACGAGCGTGCGTCCATCGTCGAAATCACGAAGACAGCCGGCGTCGCGCAGGGCACGTTCTACGTCTACTTCGAGAGCAAGCACGCGGTGTTTGCCGAGCTGGTCGACACACTCGGTCGCACGCTTCGCCAGGAGCTGGGACGCGCGGTGTCGGGTCTGCCCTCACGCATCGAAGTCGAGCGCGCAGGGTTCGAGGCGTTCTTGCACTTCATCGAGGAACACCGGCACCTCTACAAGATCGTGCGCCAGGCCGAGTTCGTCGACGAGACGCTCTACCGTCGGTACTACGCGCGCCTCGCCGATGGCTATGTGCAAGGGCTGCAAGCCGCGATGGACGCGGGGGAGTTTGCAAAGCTCGACGCCGAGGCGATCGCCTACTCGCTCATGGGCATCTTCGACTTCATCGGAATGCGCTGGGTGTTGTGGGAAGGACGACTGCCGTCCGAGCAGGTCCGCCGCGATGTGATCGCGTTCATCAGCTCCGGCCTGCTGACCTGACCTTCGAGCCGCAAATCCGCGTACCGCAGATGACAAGGCCGGCCGGCTGCGCGATTTCGCGTGATCTTGAAACCTGAACCATGATTCAACTTGGGGCATGAGGGATCGGAAAGCGGGTTTAGGAGGCCGGCTGGCGGCAGCCTTGGCGATGAGTTGCGTCGGCCTGATCGGGTCGAACGCTCGGGCGGACTGGGCGACGGAGACGTTGGCGGGCATGACGGTCGAGGTCTACACGCCGGACTCGGCGTCCCCTGTCGGCAGCGGTCGCGCGTTGATGCTGGTGCTGCACGGGTGCACGCAACAGGCGTCCGCGCTGCGTACCGAGGGCAACCTCGAGGCCGCGGCCGACGCGATGGGGGTGGTGATGGCTGTTCCCAACGTGCCCGGCGGCGGCGTCGTTGCCGGGTGTTGGGACTACTACGGTGCGTCGCACTCTCGAACGTCGGGACACAACGGCCCGGTGCTCGACATGGTCGACGACCTGCTCGACGACGCTGCCCTCGATATCGACCCCGACCAGATCTACGTCGTGGGCTTTTCGTCCGGCGGTGGACAAGCGCAGGTCTTGGGCTGTGTGGCTCCCGACGTCTTTGCGGGGATCGGGGTGGTGGCCGGGCCGACGCTCGGGACTGGCGTGGCCGACATCGCCATGGTGGCCACGAGCGCCGGGCAAGCGGCGACGGTTTGCGAGCAGCTCGCGGGAGAGTACAGCCCGCATCTGCAGACGCAGGCTGCGATCACGTTCGCGGACTCGGCCGACTTCACGGTGTCGACCGGCTACAACGCGGTCAACGCGGGCATGTTCGCCGCCGTGATGTCCGACGGCATCGAAGCGATGCAGGCCGAGGCGATCGACTTCGCATCGCTGCCCGGCAGTGCCCCCGCGGGAGTGGGGACGGCCTACGCCGATGCGTCCGGGGTCCGGGTTGCGTTGCTCGACTCCACGTCCGGCGTCGGGCATGCGTGGCCTTCAGGCTCTGGGATGGCCGGCGGGTTGCTCTCCTACGTCAACGGCAATGGGCTCGACATGGGCCAGTACGCGGCCGAGTTCTTTGCGATGCACAATCCGCGCGTCGACGCGTGGGACCCCGGCGGGACCGGGAGCGGCGGGGAGACAGACTCGGGGGGCAGTGGTGGTGAGTCCATGGGATCGGGCGGCTCCAGCGGCGGAGACGACTCGTCCGACCCCTCCGGCGGCGACTCCTCCCCGAGCGGAGACTCCGGAGCTGGGAGCGGCGCGACGACGATCACCGGGGGAACCAACGGCGGTGTCACGGGGGCGGACGATCCGACGGGTCCAGGCCTGGGCGGCTGCTCGGTGCCCGGGTCGCGAGGCTCGGCCGCGGGGTTGTGGCTGCTGACGTTGTTGGGCCTACGCCGCCGACGCTGACGCTTGGCGGTACGAGAGCCCGAACGCGGTCCGAACATGGGTGCCGCGTTCGAGTGACTCGATCATGCAGTGCGCGACGTCCTCACGACTGATCTTCCACGTCAAGCCGTCCGTGTCGTCGCCGAAGTTCGACACGTAGTCTCCGGTGGCCGCGCCGTCGGTGAGGAACGGCGGACGAAGCAACGTCCAGTCGAGGTCGCTGGCTCGAATCGCCCGCTCTTGGGTTTCGTGGTCTGCGATCACGCGGCGAAGAAACAGCGGAAAGACGACCGCTCGGGTGAAGAACGGCAGATGGGACTTGGTCTCGCCGACGCCGTAGACCGAGACCGCGATCAGGCGGCGTACGCCGGTCCGCTCCATGGCTTCGATGGAGGCCTTGGCGGTCTCGGTCCGCGTGGCAATCGATGCCCGAGGTGGCGCACCCACAGCGGAGAGCAAGGCCTCGGCGCCCTCCAGCGCCCGGACGACGTCGTCTGCGTTCGTCGCATCGCCGCGGACGACCGTGAGGTTGGGGTGTGCGACGTCGAGCGTACTGCCCGGGCGCACCAGGGCGCGGACCCGGTACCCGCGGTCGAGGGCGCGTTCGAGGACGAGGCGGCCGATGCCGCGGGTGGCTCCGAGGAGGGCGATGGTGGCGTTGTCGGTGACCATGTCGGTACGATGGCGCCCGGAGTGACATGAATCCAATGATGTATCGTCTTGGCATCATGAAGCATGCTCATGATGACCTCGACGGCCTTCGCGGCGTGGACCTCAACCTCCTGGTGGCCTTCGACGCCGTCGCGCGCTCGGGCAACGTCACCGCCGCCGCCCGGGCCGTGGGGGTGACGCAATCGGCGATGAGCCATGCGCTTCGTCGTTTGCGGGCCTTGTTCGACGACCCGTTGTTCGTGCGCAGTCCGACGGGAGTCTCGCTGACCCCACGTGCGGAGGCGTTGGTGGTCCCCGTTCGCGCGGGGTTGCTGTCATTGTCGCGGGTCTTGGCGGAACCGGACGCCTTCGAGCCCGCCGCGTCGACCCGCAACTTCACCATCGCGACAGTCGACTTGTTCACCTGGGTCGGCGCGCCCGCCATGGTTCAGGCGCTCGCCCGCGACGCGCCCGGCGTGGGGTTGGTGGTGCGCAACCTGAGTGTGGAGCTCGGGGACGAACTCGAGAGCGGCCAGGTCGACCTCGGCGTGGTCCCAGTGCTCGAAGACCCCGAGCCGTTCGACCGCGGACTCCAGCTCCCCGGTAGCTTGCGACGGCGGGTGGCGTTTCGCGACGGCTACCGGTGTTTCGTACGGGAGGGGCATCCCGCGCTTCCGCCCGAGAAGAAGCGGATCGGCCGCAAGGCGTACGCCCGACTCGACCACGTCCTGGTCTCCCCACGAGGCAGCGGCACGGGCATCGTCGATCGTGTGCTGGCGACCGAGGGCCTCGAGCGAAACATCCGATTGCGCGTGCCGAGCTTTCCCGCAGCGATGCGAGCGGTGGCTCACAGCGACTTGCTGCTGACCGGACCCACGGCGCTCGAGGGACTCGTCGAAGGCGTGCGGTCTCTCCCCGTGCCCATCCCGATCCCCAAACACGCCATCACGATGATCTGGCATCCCCGCGTGGACGCCGAGCCCGCGCACCAGTGGTTCCGCGACTTCGTGCGAACCTCGCTCCGCGATGGGCCTGCTAGTCTGCTCGTATGACTTGCCGAGACACGTTGGTCCTCGCCCTGCTGCTCGCAGCCGCCTGCGGCGATGACACCCCAGCGGAGACGACCGAAGGCGGGAGCTCCTCCACCGCCTCGTCGGGAGCCGAAGGCACCGGGTCGAGCACCACGGGCGCGGACGCCTCCAGCTCGACGTCCGCCGCAGACTCGAGCACGGGGGACGCCGAAAGCAGCTCGAGCACGGGGACACAGGAAGGCTGCTGGAGTGACCTCGCGGTCGGCGAGGTCGAAGTGCTGTCGGAGAGCTTCGCGGGCGGGAGCGAGGGCATCGCCTTCGGGACCGATGGCCGCTTGATCGTGACCACGATCGACAACACCGTCGGCACGCTGTGGAACGTCAGCCCCGACGGGCAGGCCGAGTCGTTCGCCGAGCTTCCGTATGCGCTCGGCCTCGCGCCCACGGCCGACGGCGGATTCGTCGTGGCCAGCCTCGGCGAGATCATGCAGCCCGATGGCGGCGTCTACCGGGTCTCGGCCTCGGGTCGCACCACGCTGCTCACCGAGGAAATCGACAGTCCGAACTTCGTCGCCATCGCATCCGACGGCTCGGCCCTCGTTTCCGACGACTTCGACACTCGGGTCTTTCGCGTGGAGGACGATGGCACCGTCACCACGATCATCGAGGACGTGCCGTCCCCCAACGGCCTCGCGTTCTCGCCGGACGGGTCTACGTTCTTCGTCGCGTCGACCTTCTCCACCAACGGCGAGCTGACCCGCTACGACGTCGGCGAAGACGGCCTCCCCATCGAAGATACGGCGATCGAAATCCTCCACACCGGAGCCGGTGCCACCAACGACGGCATCGCCGTCGACGCGGATGGCTTCGTCTACGTCCTCGCCAACCTCCGCGGCGAAATGTGGCGCGTCGACGGGAGCGCCACCACCCTGCAAGAGGGCGAAGTCATCGTCGACACCCTCGACTCCCCCGCCAGCATGGCCTTCGGCGCCGGCCCAGGCTTCGACCCATGCTCGGCCTACGTCACCGAACTCTTCGGCAGCCGCGTCGTCCGAGTGTCCCTCGGCGTCGAAGGAGCCCCCCTGCATGGCTGAGGCCCGTAGGCTGGGTCGACGGGCCATTCTCACCATCAGCATCATCTGCGGCATGCTCGCAGGCGTGTTTCAGGTGTGGGTGCTTTGGGGGTGGCTCGGAACGTCTTTCTGGTTCTTCGCGCTCGCGGTTCCCGTGTTTCTCGTTGCGCTTCAGGTCGTCGCGGGCACGGTCGCCGTCACGCTGCACAAGCAGTTCGGTGATCCCGCGGAGCCGCTCTTGCCCGACTTGCCGAGGCCACCTGGGCGCGGCTAGACCCTCGGCCAGATCGATTCGGCCCACTCGGCGGCGGAAGGGTCGGGGGCGGGGAGCGGCCAGTCGATGACGACTCCTGCGGACGACGCCTCGCGCACGAGACGGGCGTATAGGGCCCGGTCGGTCATCGAAACGAAAACCGGGGGTGCTTCGAGCGCCCACGCGACTCGACTCCTCGCAATCTCCCAGTTGGCCTCCAAGCCATGCAGCAGAGCGTCCGCAAGCCGGACCGCGCGCGCTGCGTTACCCCAAAGAGTGCGATTGGCGGGCGAATCCCACTCGTTGCTGCGCTCAGCGAGCGCGGAGGCGAGGCGTCGGGCTTCGGCGAGGTGTCCGGTCAGTGTGGCGACCCTGATGAGGCTGCTCCCTGCGCCGTACATCGCGTCGTCGTTCTGGAGCCGGCCCGAGAATCCCTCGAACCACCATTCGATGTATTGCCAGGCTTCGGCGAGCTCGAGTCGGACCAGTGCGTCTTCCGCCTTGGCGACCGCAACGTAGACGACCATCGTCCCTTCCGGGATCGGCAGGAGCCGTCGGTAGCCACTGCTCCGCGTGATCGGCCCCGGTGGGCCCGAAGCACACTCCGTCAGCCACGCTTGCGGTGGGGCAGGTGTCAGGCTGGCAAGCGGTTCGATGCGGTGGGCGCGTCGTTTCGCCTGAGTTCGCCGAGACCCCCAGATCGCCGCGATTGGCGTCCCGAAGTAGATGCTGGCGAACAACCCGAACACCGCTCCCAGACCTATGGATCCGGCGCCCAGACCGATGAAGGCAGCCGTCGAGATCAGGGTGGCGTAGGTCGCTGCGAACGCGCGGGGTGCTTCGGAACTCGGGACCACGCCGTCGCTGTGTTTCGCAAGCGCGACGACCGGCTTGGGTGCAGCGACGGCCACGTTGTGTGCGAGCGCGACGGGCTCGTCGGGACTGGCCTCACGGTACCCGCTGGCGTCGAGAAGCTGCATCCGCGGGAACAGCTGTCGAAGAACCGTGCGCCGCAGTTGACCATCGTCGGCGTCGAGGCGTTCGTGCAACGGATCGAGGAGGTGGTGTACCCGCTCCGCAGCGACTGCGAGCACGATCGTGTGCAACATCGGGTACATGCGCGGAAGGGCTGTGCCCCGCGCATCTCTCCAGGCGTTTGCGAGACGTCCATCATCTGGTTCAGAGGCGCGTTCTAGGACTCGCAGTGCGGCGAGCAAGGCGCGGCCGCTATCATCGATGTCCCGTTCGTTGAACGCGTCACTCGATGCGCAGCCCGACTCCGTGAAGCTGTTCGGCGAAAGCCACGCCAGGATTGACCGCAGCAGTTCTCCGCGCAGCCCAACCTCCCAGTTGCGGCGGCGCCTCAGCTTCGACGCGTCTTGCTCGTGAATCGAGAGTGCATCGATGGCACTGCGAACGTCGCCGCGTTCGAGGTGGTGGAGCGCCAGTTGTGCCGCGGCCTCGAGCCGGACCTCGGGCAAGGCACTCGACTGCGCCACGCTTTCCAATGCGACGACGCCACGTGCTCGTTCCTGAAGGTAGAGGGCTCGGGCGGTGGCCAGTTGCTTTTTGCCGCGGTTCGACAGGCGGTTGTGTGCCAGCATCATGCTGATCGGAACCGCGAACAAGCCGCCCGCCAATGAGCCGAGCGCTCCGACCCCGAGGATCGCGAGACTGAGTCCGACGCCGAGGGCACCGGCGACCGGTGCCCCGAGCAACACTGCCCCGAGTTCAGGGCCCGCATGCCCCTCGGGGTAGAACTCTGGCGCGCGCCGCAGCGCGTTGGGACTCCTTCGCGCCAGTGCGGTTGTTGCGTTGGGGACTTCGCCCTCTGCCACGAGGCGGATGATATCTGGGTGTTCGCCAGCTCTGAGCGCAAAAAAGAAAAGGAGCCCCGCCTGGGCTCCGCAATACTCTGGAGATCCTCGATGGATCAGGGAAAGATCAGCGAAGGATCATGCGTGCGGGTTGTACTGAGCGTCGCCGAAGCCGAGCATCGGGTAGAAAATGAATCCGAGGAGCGCGAGGCCAATCCCGTAGCCCGTGCTCTTCCCGAACTTCTCAGCGATCGCGATGCTCACCAAGACCGCTACGATGAGGTTCGCGACGGGGATGAACATCAGGATGAGCCACCACGCTGGCTTGTTGGCGATCTGCAGCATCACGTACACGTTGTAGAACGGGACGATTGCGGCCCAGCCGGGCTGACCTGCCTTCGTGAAGACTTTCCAGAAGCCCGCGATGATGGCGATGGAGAAAGCGAGCTGAACGAGCGGAAGAATGAGGTCACCCATGACGCTTGTTAGCGTACCACCGCGGGACACCACGTTTGGTCTCACGACGGACCGGCCCGCGAGCCTATCTGCCCCCTGTTCTTCGGGGACACATCAGGCAGAGCGTTGGAGCACCGGTCGGACCTCGGCCTAGGACGAGCGTGCGCGGAAATGAACTCCGTTCACCGTCGGAGGGGTTGAGGGTCCGGGTCTCGTGGGCTGAAGCGCAGGGTGTGGCGGTGGCCGTCTTCGCGGACGAGGACGCGGTTGATCTGGGCGGGGGCGAGTTCGAAGAAGACGCTGTTGCGCACCGTGATGTCGTGGGCCTTCTTCGGGAGGCGGAACTCGAAGTAGAGGCGCGCGGTGTCGGCTTCGATCTCTGCCCCGATCCAGCGCAAGGCCAGCGGCTGGTCTTCATGGGTGAGGACGAAGCGCGACTTGGTGTAGGCGTGGGTCAGGGCGTCGACGTCGGGGTCGGTGTCGATGTCGAGCGTACGGCCGGCGCTGCGGCGTAGCGCTTCTTGGAGATCCTCCGGGGTGACGGTGAGGGTGACCTCGACGGTGCGCCCGCGAACGTCGGCGACGGCGGAGGTGGTGTGATACGGGTGGGCGAACGCCGTGGCGGGGAGGAGTGCGAGGGCACCCGCGAGCAAGACGCGGCGTTTCATTGGCCCGCGCCTTCTGCGGGCGTGCCCGCGCCGGCTTCCTGCATCGGGTTCTTGTCCTTCGTCTCCTTGTAGAGCTGGAAGCGGGTCTTGTGCACCTTGGGCGGCCAGTGGTTGTTGGACAGGTCGATGTCGGCCGTCTCGAGGTGGGGGTCGACGGTGATCGCGACGATCGGCTCGTCGACGATGAGTAGCTTTCGTACCCGCCGTGGGTTCTTTCGCCAGATCTCCGCTGGGATGCGGACCTCTTGGTGGCGTCCGCCTTCGAACGTCACGTCGAGCACGACCGGCATCACCAACCCTCCGACGTTCTCGAACTCGACCGTGTAGAACTTCTTGCCCGACTCTCGCAACGCGCGTTCGTCGGCCGAGAGCGCGGCGCGGGATTTCTCGTGGCGCTTGCGGTCGGCTGCGGTGACGTCGAGCTCGTCGTAGTCGTTGTAGAAGTCGAGGATGTCCTTGTCGTCGTCGGCGCGAGTGGGTAGCGCCGCGTCGCGTTGCTTGGACAGACTGACGGGTTCGGCGTCGCGCTCGGCCTTGCGTCGGGGTTTTTCTCGATCGGGGTCTTCGGTGTCGAGGGCGTTCTCGGTGATGCCGACGATGGCGATGTCGACCGGGTCCGTGGTGTAGAACCACCCGCGCCAGAACCAGTCGAGGTCGACGGCCGAAGCGTCTTCCATCGTGCGGAAGAAGTCGGCGGGCATGGGCCGACGAAACTTCCAGCGGCGGGCGTACTCGGAGAACGCGTGGTCGAACGCCTCTCGGCCCATCACCGTTTCGCGCAGGATGTTGAGCGCCGTGGCCGTCTTGGCATAGGCGTTGTTGCCGAACTGAAGCAGCGACTCCGAGTTGGTCATGATCGGCACTTGGGCGTCGCTGCGCATGTAGTCGACGATCTTGCGCGGCTCGCCTCGTCGCGACGGGTAGCCCTTCTCCCACTCCTGCTCCGCGCGATACTGCAAGAACGTGTTGAGGCCTTCATCCATCCACGTCCACTGACGTTCGTCGCTGTTGACGATCATCGGAAAGAAGTTGTGGCCGACCTCGTGAATGATCACCGAGATCAGGCCGTACTTGGTGCGTTTGGAGTATGTGCCGTCCTTCTCGGGGCGCGGTCCGTTGAAGCAGATCATCGGATACTCCATGCCCCCGACCGGCCCGTTGACGGAGATCGCGGTGGGGTAGGGGTACTCGAACGCATAGCGGCCGTAGACCTCGAGGGTGTGAATGATCGCCTTGGTGGAGTACTTGCTCCACAGTGGCTCGCCCTCGCCGGGGTAGTACGACATCGCCCAGACCGGCTCTCCAGCGACCTCGACCTGCTGGGCGTCCCAGATGAACTTGCGCGAGCTGGCGAACGCGAAGTCGCGGACGTTCTCGGCCTTGAACCGCCAGGTTTTTGTGTTGCTCGTCTTGCCCGACTCGTTCTTTTTTGCCTCGTCGGGGGTGACGATGAACACCGGAGCGCTCGCGGATTCGGCCTCTTCGAGCCGCTTACGTTGCGCCGCAGTGAGCACGTCCTTGGGGTTGGCAAGCTCGCCGGTCGCGGCGACCACGTGGTCGGCGGGGACGGTGATCTCGACGTCGTAGTCTCCGAACTCGAGCGTGAACTCGCCGGCGCCGAGGTATTGCTTGTTTTGCCAGCCGTTGACGTCTTCGTAGGCCGCCAGGCGTGGGAACCACTGGGCGACCTCGTAGATGATGGTGCCGTCGTCGAAGCGCTCGTATCCGGTGCGGCCGGGGACCTTGCTGCTGTCGTTGATCGCGTAGGACCAGTCGATGTCGAACACGAATGCCTTGCCCGGTTTGAGCGGCTTGGGCAGGTCGATCCGCATCATCGTGCCGACGACGGTGTGGTCCAGCGCGCGCCCTCGTTTGTCGGTAACGGCGCCCAGCTTCACGCTGCCGTCGAACGTCAGTCCTTCGAGCAGTCTCCGAAAACTGCGGTACGTCACCCGGTCGAACGCAGGTGCGCTCGCACTCATCGCGCGGTCCGAGGTGGGGCTGTAGATGTTGGCGTCGAGCTGAAGCCAGAGATAGGTGAGCGTGTCGGGCGAGTTGTTGCGGTAGCGGATGCGCTCGTGGCCTTCGATGCGCTGGGCGTCGTCATCGAGTCGCACCTCGATGTCGTAGTCCACGTCCTGCTGCCAGTACGCGTGCCCCGGGGCGCCCGACCCGTTGCGTGTGGACGTGGGCGTCGGGAGCAGCTCCTCGAGTTGTCGGAAGGGGTCGGCTGTGACGGGGTAGGGGCCGCCGCTGGCGATGGCGGTGCTCGGCGTTGCCAGCAACAACGACCCCACGACGACACGAAGCTTGTCCCGAATCACGGGCGGAGCATACGTGACCCTTCGGCGGTTGCGCACCATCGGAGGCTAGAGCGCCGACCGGTTTGAAGTCGGCCCGCAATGCACGTCTGTGGCCACTTGTCGCCGCGTTGCTCCGCACTCGACGGACCTCCAGTCCGCCTTCGGCCTCGCGCCTTGCGACAAGCGCCCACAGCCGCACCTTGCAAGCCGTTTCAAACCGGTCGGCGCTCTAGGCGGCCTTGGACGCGGTCGCGTCACGGACCGCTGCGAGTACGGCTTGTTCCTTGTCCGCCGCCAGGCCCGCGCGGGGTCGCTTGCGACGCTCGGCAGGCAGGGTCTCCCACCACGCGAGCGTGTCCTCGACGGTCTCTTCGAGTGGCCGCGTCTGCAGGCCCGCATCGATGGCCTTGGCGATATCGACCTGGCCCATGCCGCCGAACTGTTCGTCGTCGGTGGGGACCCACACGGTGAGCTCCATCCACGGCGCGACACCGTGTTCGGCCAAGGAGGCAGTCGGGACCCAGTGCAGTTGAGCCTTGCTGGCCGTCACCGTCTTGCATGCTTCGAGCAGGGCGCCGATGGTGGTCGGTGTGGTGGGCCCGGTGGCGTTGTAGATGCCCGTCTTGTCGCGGGCGAGGGTTTCCATCATGAACCCGGCCAGGTCGCGCACGTCGATGAACTGGACGGGGTCTGCCGGGTCGTTGGGCGCGACCACATCCCCTCCGCGCGCGACCCGTGTCGGCCAGTAGGTGAACCGATCGGTGGGGTCTCCGGGTCCGACGATGAGCCCCGGCCGCACGACGGTCGCGCGTCCAGGCATCGCAGCCTCGGCCGCACGCTCACATCCGGCCTTCAGTGCACCGTAGTGAAGCGGAAGCTCCTCCGAGTAGGGGTCCGGCATCGGGATCGTCGCCCCCGCCTCACCGACGCCGGGCTTCTGCAGGTTGGCGTAGGCCGAAATCGACGACACGAACAGGTAGCGCTCGCATTGCTGCGCCAGCAGGCCTGCGCTGGCTTCGACCTGACGGGGAATGTAGCCGCTGGTGTCGAGTACCCAATCGAAGGTGCGCCCTTCGAGCGCCGACAGATCGTCGTTGCGGTCCCCACGGAGCTTCTCGAGCTCGGGGAACAGGTGAGGGTTGGTCTTGCCCCGGTTGAACAAGGTGACCTCGGCGTTCATCGCCTGGCATTGCTCGACCAGCTTCGGACCCAAGAATCCGGTGCCGCCGAGAATGAGCACCCGCTTCGGCGAGGGCATGGCTGGCCCAGGGGCGGGAGGCGTTGCGGCTTCGGGGGGGGTTGTCGACGCGGAGGCTTTGCAGCCGGCCAACATGGCGCCGAGCATGCCCAAGGAAAACTGCCTGCGGCTGAGCATCATTCGAAATCCGGGCCTGGGACTCCGCACTTCGCCGCAGTGTTTCAACCGAATGCACGAAACCTCCGCGGCCGATGCCGGGTCGGAGGCCCACTCGTGTTTGGGTTGCGACGCATTCTCGACGTCGACCCGAGTGATGCGCGTCCTCTTGCATGGTCGACGGCTCAGTTCGCGCTGCTCATGGCAGCGCTCTACTGTGTGCGACCGCTGCGGGACGAACTCGGCATTCGCTCGGGGGTGGAGAACATGCAGTGGCTGTTCTCGGGCACGTTCGTGGCCATGGTGTTGTTGGTGCCGCTGTACGGCTGGGCGGTCTCGCGCTGGTCGAGGCGCCTGGTTGTCCCGTGGACGTTCGTGGCCCTGGCGCTCTCGCTGTTCGCGGCCCGTGTGCTCGGTCCCGCGTTCACCGATGTCGGGCAGGCGGTGTTCGCCGCATCGCTGTTCGTTTGGATGAGCGCGTTCAACCTGTTGGCGGTGTCCGTGTTCTGGTCGCTCGCGGTCGACGTGTTCACGCCGTCGTCGAGCCGAAGGTCGTTCGGGTTGATCTCCGCGGGCGGGACCGCGGGCGCTGTCGTGGGCCCGTTGGTGGCGGCCGGTGTTGCCCACGGGTCGAGCCCCGACGACCTGTTGCTCGTCGGTGGCGTGTTGTTGCTGGGTGTCGGCTTGGCCTCCATGGCCGTCGAGCGCACGGGTCGTCGCGGGGCGGGAAGTCCGGAGGAAGGACTCGGCGGTGGTGTTGCTGAGGGCTTCCTCCTGATGTGGTCGGAGCCTCGGCTGAGGAGGTTGTGCGGCTACCTGTTGTGCATGACGTGGGTGTCGACCGTGCTCTACTTCACGCAAGCGCGAGTCATCGCGGCGGCCGACCTCGACTCGACGACGCGCACCACGTTGTTCGCGGGCCTCGACCTTGCGGTGAACACGACGGCGATCGTGGTGCAGGTCTTACTGACACGTCGGGTCTTCGAGCGCTTCGGACTCGCGGTCGTGCTGGTGGCGTTGCCCGTGGTCTCGGGGCTGGCGTTGGTGAGTGTGTCGGTGGCTCCGAGCGTGCTGGTGGTGCTCGTGGCACAGGGCGTGCGTCGTTCGACCAACTTCGCGCTCGCCCGCCCGGCGCGAGAGGTGCTGTACACCGGGGTCGGTCGCGCGGCGAAGTTCAAGGGCAAGAACGTGGTCGACACGGTTGTCTACCGCGGTGGTGACATGCTCGCGGGGTGGGCGTTTTCCGGCCTCGAGGCGGCCAGCGTGGGGTTGGGGGCGATCGGCTGGCTCGCGACGCCCGTGGTCGGAGTGTGGGCGTGGTTGGGCGTTCGCCTGGGCCGCAGCGCCGAGCCACCCCCGCACGCGGAAACCCTGTAGCCTCCGCCCCATGCAGCCCTGGGAGACTCTCGACTCCGCCAAGGCCCCCGATGGCGAACCGCTCGACCTTCGGCGTCGCGGCCATGAGTTTCTGATCCGGGCGGGTGGCTACGACTTGATGTCGAGCGAAGACGATGGGTCGTCCAAGGCACTGTCTTCGCTGGGGCTCGCCGCGCTCGGACGCCCCGCGAACCACGTCCTCGTCGGCGGGCTAGGCATGGGGTTCACCCTGCGAGAGGCGCTCGACGGTGTGGGCCCCGAGGGCGTCGTCGAGGTCGCCGAACTCGTCGAAGCCGTGGTCCGGTGGAACGAAGGGCCGCTCGCGGACGTTGCGGGGCGACCGCTGGAGGACCCGCGGGCTCGGGTGTTTCTCGGGGACGTCGGCGAACGCATTCGCAAGCCGCCACAGCGGTTCGACGCGATTCTGCTCGACGTCGACAACGGCCCCGACGCGTTGGCCCACGACGGCAACGAGGCGATCTACTCTGCCCGTGGCTTGGCGGCCGCGCGTGAGGCGTTGACGCCCGGCGGCGTATTGGGCGTCTGGTCGTTCTCCGACGACCGCCGCTTCACCGCCCGTTGCAACAAGGCTGGTTTCCGAACGACGGTGGAAAAGGTCCAGGCGTCCCGCAAGGGGAGAGGCCGCTTCCACTACATCTGGATCGCCAAGCGCAAGTAGCGGGCCTCAGCCGTCGGAGCGAACACAGGCGCACAGAAGACGGTGGGACTGGCCGCAGGCATTGATGCCGTGAAGGATCATTCCCGACCCGCCACTGTCGAACGTCCGTGTGCGTCCAGTGCCGATGTCGGCCGTCCATCCTTCGCAGTCGGTGTGGGGCAGTTCGGTAGGCCCCCACCAGAACGAGGGGTCGGTGGGCGCCCCCAAGTGAGCCGTCGTCGCACTCGCGAAGTCGGCCGATACGTTGCCAGCGAGGAGTGCTTGGTAGGACTCGGCGAGCACGTCGCCCTCGGGCGAGATGAAGTCGAAGTCTTCGAGGGCGGGGGCGTCGGTCGGCAGGTCGCCGAACCCGACATCGTGCGTGGCCAGAATCGGCAGCAGTGACAGACACGCCAGGTCGAGGCCGTGGTCGAGCGCCGTGTCATCGCAGATGCCGGCCCCGAGCTCGAGTGGGTTCCCGCCCATCGCAAAGTCCCCGCCGAGGGGCTCCGTTGCGAACAGGACGATCTCGGATGGCTCCCCATCCGTGTCGGGTTCGACGTTCGCGCCCGAGGTCAGTGGCCCCGTGTCGTCGGGACCGTCGCTGGTCGAGGACCCCTCCGATGTGTTGGTGCCGTGGGACGCGGCGGTGGTGTCGTCCATCGATGCGGCGGATGGATCATCCCCGTGACTCGTGGGCCCCTCGTCACTAGCAGGATGTCGGAAAACCCCGGTTCGGGACGACACGAGGGAGCCCCGAACAGGATCTGACGAGTGAAGCGCCGCAGGCCTGCGGCTGGATGGGTCTCGGTGGGGCGCCCGCTGGCGCTGCGCCC
>Ga0213840_1001046_pt1 | contig 25804 bp, 36 predicted proteins | sample SWPATP22_FD_160132 | JGI IMG/M metagenome (GOLD analysis project Ga0213840, IMG submission 160132) | Coastal seawater microbial communities from Marineland, Florida, United States - SWPA TP2 #2 | ecosystem: Environmental > Aquatic > Marine > Coastal | place: USA: Florida | collected 2016-08-14 | reverse complement strand
TCAAACACTGGTGCCATAGAACAGGAGAGCGGTACCGATCAGCATCGATACCGCTCTACAGGTTGAGATTAGCCATCCACTGGTGCCTCTTCTTCTTCCTCGCTCAAAATTCGGGATGACTCATGTTTTCGTGGACTTAGACTTCCGAAAGGATTCCAAAACCTCGGAAGTTTAAGAAGCTGTTTGAGTTTGGCTTTTGGAAACTGTTATAGGTCTATTTTTTGCCAATTAATCCCGATAATTATCGGGACTTTTTGAGGATTAGCACCTCTTTTTACCAGGGGCAAAAAGAGAGCAGGGATATGTGAAAATAAAAAATCGAAAAGTGGCGGAAAAAAGGCCATAACAAAACCACATTGTTAAACTCAAACAGCTTCTAAGTCCAGTCTAGAAAGTTTTCTCCCTCCTTCCTTTGGGATTAAATATAAAATAGAGACATTCGTGCTTTGAATCATAGAAGTTGCCTATGCCGTCAGATTGGAAGGGCCTTTTGGCTGTTATATTCCTCGCGTTAGCCTTTATATCCATTCGCTTTGATGAAATGCTGGACTTCCCAGATCACAAGGTGATTGAACCCTATGGGGATGGTTTTAAGGCATATACGGTTATATACTACCATGCTAAATACGACAGCACCTATTCGCATTACGAGGGGATGAACTATCCTTACGGAGAGCATGTCGTGCCAGGAGCTACCCAACCTATCCTTTCTACTACCATCAAATTCATTTCCGAGCACTTTACCGACATTACGCCTTACACCTTTCATCTGGTACACTTGCTAATGTTGTTTTCCATCTTCTTGTGTGCTCTGTTCGTATATTTGATCATGCGGCGATTGAAAACGCCAGCCTGGTATAGTGTCCTAATTGCTATAGGCCTAACGTTCTTAGCGCCTCAGATTAATCGGATGCATTCTCACTATGGTTTGGCTCACCCGGCAGTGATTCCGGCGGTGATCTATTTCCTGATGAGATGGCATGAAGCAAAGCATTGGCGATGGAGTATATACATCATGATCACGGTGTTTTGTTACTCCATGATTCACTTCTATTACTTTGCCATTTTGACATTTTTGGTCTCCTTCTTTTTCCTCTTTCATATCTTACAGGAAATCAGCTGGAAGCGTTTTCAAGAATCAGCTATCCATTATACGATACAGTTACTCATTCCCTTGGCCTTCTTCTTTTGGTGGATGATTTTAAATGACCCGATTCCCGATCGGGTATCGGTCCCATGGGGGTATTTGCACTATCGTGCGAAATGGCATGGTGTGTTTGTATCCTTGGTCCAGCCTTATTTTGCTTGGTTTCACAATAAAGTGCATGCCTTTGGCTGGTTGGATTTTGAAAACAAAGCTTATTTAGGCTTAGCGGGGATTGGAGCAACGGCTTTATTGGTATACTATTGGTTGAGTAATCGATTAAAAAAAGGAGCGATTCCTTTCGAAAGTGAGCAAAGTGCATTTTTAAATAAACTCTTTTATGGCTCGATGGTGATTCTTTTGTTTTCCTTTGGCCTGCCCTTTATACTGCCAGGCATGGAGAGCATGATTAAATATACGGGTCCAATTAAGCAATTTCGGGGCATCGGGCGCTTTGTCTGGGTGTTCTATTTTGTTATTAATGTGATTGGTTTTGCAAGCCTGTACCATTGGTTAAAAGGGAAGAATTGGAAGCCAGCCTTATTTTGGCCAAGCTTACTTTTGCCCTGCTTGATCCTCTTATTTGAAGCTTACAACCATACCAAGGCGGAAGACGTGCGACTGGATGAGATTCAGGAGCTAAAACCGGGAAGCACCTATCCGGAAGTAACGGGTATTGATTTCAAGAACTACCAAGCGATCCTGCCGATCCCTTATTATTCTATTGGGTCGGATAATTTCTGGTACCCTCCGAGCGGTTATATCAATCAGAAGTCGCAAGTGATGTCGGTGCAGACCGGGCTACCGGTGACAGGAGCAATGTTGACTCGTTCATCTCCTGCCCAAACCATTGAGCAGTTACAGCTCATCATGGAACCCTATCGCAGACCCAAGATTTTTGATCAATATCCCAACAACAAGCCCCTGATTATGGCTTGGGATGAAACCCGCTATCAGGAAAATAAAACCCCTTATGCACATCTGGAAAATGCAGGCCCTGTGCTATATGAGGCAGGAGAATTAAAAGTTCTGGAGTTGCCGCTTGCTAGCTATAGTGAACGCATTGCTGCCCGAGTAGATTCGATTCGCCAGACTCTTGCTGATACGCTTTTCGCAGCGGAACCTTTTTTGAGCCGAGACTCGGTAACCAATTTTATCTATGAATCCTTTGATGAGGGGAAAGCCGAAAGGCATTATCAAGGAGTAGGTGGCGCCTCCTTCCAGCTCAAACGCTGGGTGCAAGTTTGGGAAGGAGCAGTTCCGGATACGACCCAACGGCAGTGGGTGGCTTCATTTTGGATGTATATCGATCAGGATTTAGTGCCCCGCACCGATTTCGAGTTGGTACAGCTAAATGACTTTGGAAGCGAATTGAAGAAAGACTACCAGCAAATTCGACAGTTTGTCAAGGCCATAGACAACAATGGGTGGGGCTTATTGGAACTTCCATTTGAATTAGACCCGCGAACTACGAACTTGCAAATCCGTATGAAAAATAGCGACTTACATAAACATACACTCTATTGGGATGAATTGTTGATACGCCCAGCGGAGACAGATCTTTACCAGTCAACGACAGAATACCTATGGAAGAATAATCGATTTTTTCCGCAGGATAGCAAGCAGTTATGAAGGAGTATTTAAAACAAGTCTATCGCTTTCTATCGCCACGGTTTCAGAATCTCTTCCTGGAATATAAAGTGGATTTTGCCCCACGCTATGGTCATGGGAAGCCTCCTCATGCGCAATTGTACCAATTGATTGATCAACACCGATCCGATTATCGAGATTTTTTAGAAGGGATGTTGGTACAGAAAGAACAGATACAAACCATCCGACCATGCGGAGTGGAGACTGATCCAAGCCTACCTTGCTGGAATAATGGCTTTTTACCAGGCTTAGATATCGCTACCTTGTACTATCTAATGCCTTATGCCAAACCAAAGCGATATATTGAAGTCGGATCAGGAAACTCCACCAAGGTAGCTGCAAAAAGTATCAAGGATTTTGGCCTGAAGACTGAAATTACCTCCATAGATCCTCAACCCAGAGTGGAAATGGATGATTTGGCAGATCAGGTGATTCGCAAAGCTTTTGAAGACATTGATCTTTCACTGCTGACAGGTTTGGAAGCGAATGACATCCTGTTTATTGATAACTCTCATCGTGTTCTTCCCAACTCAGACGCAACTGTTTTTTTTCTAGAAATCCTGCCAAAACTGGCACTGGGGGTCATAGTCCATATCCACGATATATATCTACCATACGACTATCCCCAGTTTATGTGTGATCGCTTTTATTCGGAACAATACCTATTAGCGGCATTCTTGCTTGCTAATAGTGCCAAGTATAAACCACTCTTACCCAACTACTTCATTAGCGAGGACCCTGAATTAAGTAAAGTCATTGCTCCCTTGTGGCAACATCCCAACCTGAAGGGCGTAGAAAAGCATGGAGGAAGTTTTTGGCTACGCATCGATGCCCAATAGAATATCACAGCAGCCAATTATTAAGGCGGAACCGGATAGACTCCAACATGATTTAGAAGCATGATGCTTCCTTAACATCCTCGTTAAGAAAATTCTAATCCCTCCCATATTGCGTAATAATTCTTAATACATGCACGTTTTTGCCGTATGAAAAAAATATTCATCTGTATATTATTCAGTTTGGGTGCCACTTTTGTTGTGGGTCAATCCTATGATTTGGCCGGAGGAATGCGATTGGGTACCGACTGGGGACTAACAACCAAGTATCGATTTGCCAAAAAAACAACGGGCGAATTCATTCTTCAATCCAGTTTACAGCGAGAAGAACTAATCCTGACTGCCTTGGTAGAGCAACATTCACCCCTCATTTCTCGCCGATTCAATTTCTATGTGGGAGGAGGCCTTCATAAGGGCTGGTTAACCCCCAAAGAGGGAGAGATAATCAAAGATCCCTTTGGATTGACTGCCATCGCCGGTATAGAATTCACCTTGGCTCGACTTAACCTCACTTGGGATTTCAAACCTGCCATCAATTTGGTCGGAGGAGAACAAAAGGTATACAAGCAAACAGGCGTATCTATTCGTTACGTTTTTCTGAAGAAAAATGAGATCGCAAAGAATAAGAAAAAGAGAGATCGAATGCGTCGTCGAGCAGAACGTCGTGCCAATGGGGGAGGATTTAACTGGCGGTTTTGGGAAAAGAAGAACTAGGATTGTGGCTTGATTGGCAAAAAATTATAAATTAGCCCTCTACGGCGACCCGTCGAATGCTAGGGACAAAACTTTTGTACTTCGACCAGTATGGAAGCTGCCGAACATGACTATCTCCCTTTAGATAGTGAATGCTAAGGGCTACATTCAAATGGTTAGGTATATTTCATCACTTCTAGCGTTTGACGCCGTGTTATTAAGCCAAAACTGCTAAGATGGAAAAACCTCTACCCAACCAAGGTGTTGAAACAGAACTAAGTAGAGACCTTGGATTGACTTCTGCATTGGCCATCGGTGTTGGAACCATGATAGCCGCCGGAATTTTCACACTTTCCGGCTTAGCTATTCGAAATGTAGGTTCCGCTGCAATCGTTGCCTTTCTGCTAGCGGCTTTTGTCGCTATTTTTACTGCATTAACCTACTGTGAATTTGTATCCATTTATCCTCGGACTGGGGAAGGCTATCTTTATGCTCGTAAGACCTTTTCTGCACCTTTAGCCTATTTTGTTGGCTGGGCTTTATTCTTGGGCTACACCTCTTCCTGTGCCTTCTATATCGCCAGTTTATCCAGTTATTTCAATGAGTTCATCTTTCACTTACCCATCGAATCATTATTTGGGATAATCATGCTCATTGGGCTCACCCTGCTCAATATAAAGGGGACAAAGGAGAGCGGGCGGTTCCAGATCGTGGTGACCGCCGCCAAGGTCGTGTTGTTAATCTGGTTCATCTTCGGTGGCTTGCGATTTATTGAGCCAGAAGAATTGATCAATCGATTTAGTGATGACTGGGTGATGATTGGCTCCACGGCTGCTATGGTTTTTATTACATTCTTTGGTTTTTCTGCCATTGCAGCCTCAGCTGGTGAAGTAAAAGATCCTGTCAAAAATATACCGAAAGCGATATTTATATCTATGGGAGTCGTGACGCTCCTCTACACCTTAGTGGTACTGGTAGTGCTTTTCGCTGGTCTGACGGAGTATACCGAAGCATCGATGGGAGAGGCTGCCAAACGTTTCTTGGGGGGAGTAGGCGGTTATGTAATTATTGCAGGCGCAATATTCTCGATGATTTCTGCTTCGAATGCTTCTATTATGGCGGGCTCCCGGGTAGTGCTTTCCATGAGTCATCTAGGACACCTGCCTCGTGAAATAGGAGTGATTAATTCGCAAACGCGAACTCCCATCATCGCAGTGATACTCGTCGGCGGGGGGATACTGATCTTTGCGATGATGTTGCCATTAGAAGATCTATCCTACTTCGCTAATACAGTACTCTTATTGGCCTTAATACTAGTCAATGCAGCTTTGATCGTGCACCGGCGTAAATTTCCAGATATGGAGCGGCCATTTCGTGTGCCTTTGGTACCGCTTTTGCCCATCTTGGGGATAGTGGCCAACTTGTATTTGATTGCACAGATCTTCTCTCACCCCATTCCTTTCTTCTTAGCACTTGGTTGTCTTTTATTGGGAATGCTAGCTTTCGTGGCTTGGAAGGGTGCAGAAACGGAAGAGAAAGCTATCCCAGGTATTGCGTCCCACGTTGCGCATAGCCAGGGACGAGTGAGCCAAGATAAAAGTCGTTTTCGCGTACTAGTACCCATAGCAAACCCTCAAAATATCCAACCTTTGGCGGAGATCGCCGCAGCCATTGCCCAAGAGAAGAATGGAGAAGTAATTTTCCTGAGAGTAGTTACACTCCCAGATCAACTTCCAACTACTAGGTATGATAACAAAGTGATTGATCTGGAGGAAACCCGCCTGAAGGCACTTCGGAGCATCGTGGAAGCCCGCGATATTCCTAGTCACGCTTTGATCCGGGTGGGCCATAACGTAGCGAGAGCGATCCTGGAAACCTCCCGTGAACGCGCCTGTGATCTGATTCTATTGGGTTGGAAAGGCTTTACCACAAATACAGAAAGAATATTAGGGTCCATTACTGATGCCGTCGTTACCCATGCGCGCACCGATATCATGCTGGTGAAATTGCGAGATGATAAACCGATCCGTAAAATCCTTCTACCCACCGCTGGCGGCGAACACGCCCAATGTGCAGAGCAATACGGCCTCGCCCTGGCCAAATCCCTCAAAGGCGCCTTGACGGTTTGCAATGTCGCACCGGTCGAGTCCGAGCCCTCCCGCGCTGCCAAAGCTCAGGAGTACCTCGATGCTGCCCTCTCACGCCTCAGCTCCGCCAACGGCTCCGTCAAATACGATGGTAAACTCCTTCGTAATGACAATGTGAGTCAAGCCATTATCGATGAATCTGCCGATTATGATGCTGTGCTACTAGGCGCTGCCGGGCAAAGCATTTATCCGCAGATCCTCTTTGGAAATATCCCGGAGGAAATCGCCCGCCAGACGGATAAAACAGTAATTGTGGTGAAGCATTATAATCGGGTTAAGGCATTGTACGGAAGAGTAGTGGGGGAGTAGTCAATCTTTAGCATACTGATCAAGAAAAGACTTTCATACGGACATGAAAGCCAAGTTTGTTGCCATTAAAATGGAACAGCATCACTTGTCTAATCGGTTGGTATTCAATATGTCCAAAGAATTTCTGTATCTTAGAATGATCAAGCCTTCCGTTCACCAAAGCTAAAACCAATGAAGATATTAAAATACATTCTATTCGGACTCTTAGCCCTTGTCGTGCTTTTCTTTGCTGTTGGAGTCCTAAAACCTACGATTACCTATGGCCATGAAATCACAGTGGATAAACCCTTGAGAGAAGCCTGGGCCGTTACTAAGGATGAATCCAAATACGACCAATGGTTAGAGGGATTTCAGAGCATCGAATTGATTGAAGGAGAAAAAGACCAACCCGGCAGCAAGTACCGCGTCGTGGTTGATCCCGGCAACGGGCAAGGTGAGTTTGAAATGATAGAAACCCTGCTGGACATCAAGGAATTCGAAAAAGTAGAAATGCACTACGATAGCGAGTTCATGGATTTTGAACACAGCTTTACCCATGCCGAAAAAGATGGAAAAGCCACCGTTACATCCGAAGGTACCGTGAAGGCCAAGGGCCTGATGATGCGCTCCATGTTCGCCCTCATGGAAATGTTAACCGGCTCGTTCACTGCTCAGGAGCAAAAGAATATGGAGGCCTTGAAAAAAGTCATTGAAGAAAATACAACCGATTATTATCCCGCCCCTCCCGTTCCAGAAGACCAGGAAGCCCCGGCGGAGAACAGCTCGGAATGATTTCGAGAAGCTCTACGAGTGACTTAGTTACTGCCACGCAACCAGAATTTCGGCTGATTAGAATTATTTTTTTGCCAACTCCTTTTCCCTTTGGGGAACTTATTTTATATTTGCAACGCTTTATTAGAAAGGACAATTCATTGTCCAATTTAGAAGCAAATGGTGGGTATAGCTCAGTTGGTTAGAGCGCTGGATTGTGGTTCCAGAGGTCGCCGGTTCAAATCCGGTTATTCACCCGAAACCGGACTTCCTGATATGGGAAGTCCTTTTTTTGTTTTTAGGTAGGTGTAATTGCTTGACAATGAGGTGATTGGTTGTAAAAAGTAGTTGAGTGAATTAGTTAGAACATGCTGCCCTTGGACAGAGAAGCCCTGTGGGAAAACACCACGCAATAAAATCTTCTTTCTTTTAGGATCAGACAGCCTGAAAATATCACCTATAGAATTCATGAAATCCAATACCCTTAGCCTGAAATTTAGCTCATCATTATGATTTAGGGAGAGGGTAGATAATTCGGTTTCATATGACTTCAAATCGAGCCTGTACCTATCCTGAAAAAGCTTGTAATCCTCAATACTTAAAACCCCATCAGCAAAACTATCCTGTACCCGCTCAATTCTTTCCTTTACGGTCTTGATTGATCCTTTAACCTCCCGTTCTCGCTTTCTATTTTTGCTTGTTTTGGCAGATATCATCTCTACCAGCGCTTTCCGTGTGGCTTTGTGCAATTCTTTAGGAATAGTAATCTCATTTACTGCCAAACCAACAATTTGGTGAGCATTGATGGCATTGATTAGTTGGCCATCTTTAGATCTGGAGGTCTGATAGTAGAAAAAAGATTGGCCATTCTTCTTCTTTACCTCATAGGCTGTCATATGCTTGCCGGATCGAGAACACTTCAACACGCCTTTCAAGTAGAAAAAATTGTCTTTGGCTTTTGATTTACTGCAGGAGTAACTTGGCCGAGTGTCTCTTTCTTCCCGTTCCTGTATTCTCTGAAAGGTCTCCTTGGTGATCAAAGCTTCATGCTTGGCTTGTATGATTCGAGCAGGGTTTCTTTTATAAGCTTTGAGGTGTAGCTGGCCTGTATAGACGATATTCTGAAAGATGTCGTAAAAAGCTGATCTGCGAATATCTAATTTTGGGCCATATTCTCGGAACAATTCTATTTTACTGCTTATTCCGGTGGCGTAATCTTCTAGTACTCTCTTAACTATTGCCCCCTTGTCATCTGGAGCTAGAATGCGTATTCTTTTTCCATTTGGCTTAAGTTCTCCTGTTTCAATTCTTCTATAACCGACAGGAGGTTTAGCCGTATGATATCCCTGTAGGTTGGCTTGATAAATTCCATCTTTGGTACGATCACTTATCTTGTGGCTTTCACTTTGGGCAATCCCAAATTCAATACCCAGGATAACTGGCCAATTAGGATCTTCAAAATCGATCCATTTATCTGGACAATTGATTTGTACTCCTATATTGATGAACTTCTTGATGGTCTGGAAAGCTTCCCCCACATCTCTTCCTAAACGATCCCAGCGGTATACTAGCAAGTAGTCCAAGTTGCCTCTGGATTGCTCGTAGATATTATAAACCAGATCCAATTGTTCGCGATTATCAAACCGTGTGCCGGTAACCGCTTCCTTGAAGATCCCCGCACATTTCATTTCTACTATCCTTGGATGGTTCTGAATCCCAGATATTTGGTATTCGTGAGAAAATCCTTTCAACTGTTCTTCTCGGCTACACCTCAGATAAGCTGCGTATATTTTCATATTGGGAAGTTTTAGGCCTATTGATAAATTTAGCAAAATCATCTGGTTCTATACTCATAATGACCAGTGCTAAAACTTTTGCTAACTCCTCCATTGCCTCGTTTCTTTTTTGATTTTCCATAGCTTTAATATTTAAGAGGGGAATTGAAAAGTAGACTGCTTCGTTTTTGTCACAGGCTTGGAAGCAGCAAGTAATAACTTCAGCATGTCATTCCAGGAAAGGCCTCTTTGTTCAAGGAGTTCAGCCAACTCCTTTGATTCTTGCATGATCAGGATTCGTTTATTGGCTTGATACCTTGATAGTTTCTTTTTCTCTATTTGTCCAGCATACACTTGCTCTCTCATTTGAACCTCTCTAGCGAACTCCTTGACTCTATCCTTTACTGAAACTTTTATCTCTGATCTTTTCATGAAATAATTTGTTTTATAGTTGCATGTTTTTGTTTTATATTGCAATCGTGAAGGGGTTCTGGGGAGAGCTCCTAAATATGAGGCTGGCGCTGGTGTAGGCTAGCCTCTTTTTATATGGAGGTCTATTTTTTGCTGATTGATTGGACTTGTCTATTCGGGTAAATTTTTTCGTATTGCTCCTTAGTAATCAATGTATCACTGCTGTCACTCATTAGTGCTCCTGTTCTCTGATCTTCGTATTGTATCTCATAGTAAATGCTCTTAGTAGGCTGACTACACGATAACACAAACAATACTACATAGATTAGCTTTTTCATGGTCGAGTCCTAATTTTAGTAGTGATTAAAATGTTCTTCCAGCTTTGATTCGAACTCACAACAAGCATCCGACCAGCCTTCGTTGTACTTGCTATAGCTTTCAGGATTCCCACTCCGTTTGTATGGGTGCTGTGACTCGATTTCTAAGTACATCTTCTCGATCCAATCTGTGTTAGATAATTCTCTGATTTTAGCCAAAGACTTTATTTGTAGTTGCTTTTGATTTTCAACCAGACCCTCAAGAGATTTGATGTAGCTGAGGATAACAGGAGGGCACTTACGTAGCGCTCCGACAACCTCCTCCATATTGATGCTTTTAACGACTGGCTGTCTTATTCTATCTCTTGGCATATCCGTCGAATTATCGAAACCTAAGCGGTTTCTTTTGTTAGTAAATATTGTGTCCACTGCTCAGCCATCGCTTGAGCGATACCAGGCCAAAATTTTGATCTCTTCTTTGCTTGGTTTTTGCCCCCTCCAATGGAATCAACTAGGTGCCGAGCTTTGCCGCTTTTGTCGTAGTATAATGGCTTCGGTTTCTCTGTATGCGTTCTCCTGGAGAAAAGGTTGTCCTGTTCATGATGAATAAGTGGGGGCAAATTCTTAAGCCATAAGCAAGTTCTCTTCTTTGCTCGATCACCAAAAAAGTAGGGTTCAATAACTTGATGATGCTTTGTTATCACTGAGCTGGCAATCCCTAATGGATTTTCTAGAGCAATGTATTCGATTGGAGCTTCCCATAGCTTCCTGAAGAACTCCAAAGCCTCCAATCTTTTTAGGATTCTGCCTGGTCGATCCCAATAAGCTGTAGCTGCATATGACAAGTAAGTGCAAGGAGGAAAACCAATAAGCATATCCCAACCATCATGCAACACATCAAAAATATCTCCTTGATAGTGTGGCCCCGGTTGCTCTGTTGGTAGAATATCACAACTCATAGCTTCATGGCCAGCTGCCAAAAAGGCTTCTCTTACTATCCCGCTGTATTCACATGCAACTAAGACTTTCACTATCGGGTCGTAATTTTGGTGTTATACAGATTGGGTTTCAAACCTCATGTGTTCCGTGTCGAAATCACCCATCTTGTAGGATGGCTCTCGACAAACGATCAACTGAACCTGAAGCAATTCCTCTCCTACATAATCCTCAAACAAGGGCGTTCTCATATATCCTATGCTTTCATCAGCAGATATCTCTGGTTTGAGTCTTTTAAGCTGAGTCTTGAATAGGACTACTTGTGAATCTCTTTTGGCATAACCGAGCGCAGCTTTTAGACATTCTTCATATAGGCGTCTCATTTCTTCTTCCATTTCCCAACCATCACCAAGTGCGGCAAAGGCATGATCAATTTGCGCTCTAAGTCTATCTTCAGTATTCATACTATCATTATTTAGTTATTAATGGTTACCTCCTCTTCCTTCTACTACTCATCTAAATGATAGATCTATTTTTCATTAACCAATTTCTCATTATGAAAAAGAAGGATTTTAAAACATTGGTTCCTGCACTTCCTCAAGCCATGCTTAAGGCTGTAAAGGGAGGAGGAGATCCAAACAAGAACATTGTCCATACAGTCGATGCGGATGAAGATGCTCGTTGATCTTCGTTCTCATTACAACCAAAAGCTCTTATTCATTCATCAAATTCTTTAACCTATGGAAGTCAAGAAATTTCAAATCAATGATCTGAAGGAGTTTACTCCTGAACTTACCATCGAGGAACAAGGAGAAGTCAAAGGAGGCTACATTGTCTCTGATGATATTAATGGCTTCTAGACTTGATAGATACTGGAGAGGCTTTCTCTCCAGTATTGATAATTTGAGTGTACAAAGACTTATTCCAATTGATATCTTAATTCTTCCGGTATCTTGTACTTCGGAGAGTCAAGAATCTCTTTCTTTTCAATGTCTTGATCAGTAGCTTTCCTACTGATAGCCCACAGGGTTAATACTGCTAGAATCAACAGCGCGCGTAAGATTTGTTTCATGATGTTTATTTGATTTATGCTGCTCCAATATGCTCCGCATAGTTGGGACTATTGACGGCATGTTGAAGCATGGTTCTAACTTCTAGTTCGGTAAGTGCGGTGAGCATGTCGGAGATGTAGTAAGGTTTAATTACGTCCTGCTCTCCGTAGCCTATAAGCATGTCCACTTTCATTTCATCCTCACTGTCGTAGTACTTGCGTTCGAAATGGTAGAGGCCTGCGTCTTCCATGAGGCTTATTACTCTGGCGAAGGAGAGGGTTAGAATCATGTCCTTGCCTTGATAGTAGTTGATCGCGAAGACTTGCTCTTCTTGATAAGTTTCCCAGGCGTCAGGTTCAACTAACTCTACTGTTCTCACCAGATTGACTGTATTTGATTTTAGGTTTGTATAGCACATGGTTTAGTGATATAGTCCGTAAAGAGTATCCTTGATCAATCGCATGGTCTCGGTGGTATTGAGTTTCTTTGGCTCGACGCGGAGTAATAGTATCCCTCGCTTGGCCATTTCGTTGTACTTCTCCATATCCTTGACAAAACCGCTAGCTCTCGTGTGTCGACCGCCAGTCCAGACACCTCCTTCTACCTCCAAGGCTACTTTGGTTTCATTCTTCTGGAAGAAAAAGTCAATGCGCCACTTGCGTTTGATGTCCTTGGCGAACATGAATTCTGGTTCAGGTGTTGGGACTTTGAATTCATGACACAGCTTGAGGAAGATTTGGGTTTGGGCTTTGGTCATTGTCTTTTGCTTTTTCCAATCAATTCAATGGGAGTCATCATTTCTCGAACTCGATCTACAAATCGGGGATCAGAAATCTGTTTCTGTACTTCTTCTGGCTCGATGTTACTGGTTACGTGAATCTTCTTGCCCTGTCTCCATCCGTGGATATAGAATTGCTCAATCAGTACTTTGCTCACATCGGTAGCATTACCGTAAATCTTGCTTTCTTCCTGATCCGCGAAAAGATCATCAAAGCACCAATTACCAGTCATGAATGAATCCATTAGGCTAGTATCTTTTTTTCTCTGGATTCGAAAACTGATGTCTCGAACATTTGCTATCTGGAAATATTTGTAACTCAGAGTCTGGGTGAATACTGAAAGTGATTCTAGCAGCCCTGTTTTTCCTACTCCCACGTCTCCGAAGAGATAGATTCCCTTGTTATGAGGAAGTAGAGAATCAGGGTGACCAATGAAGTATAAAATCAAACTCCGGATCTGATCCTTAAGGTTTCCGTCTAGTACTGGTCTATCACCAACTTTTCGCTTGTAGATGTGCCAGAACAACTCTCTGGCTGCATCAAAATCAATCGGATATGGGTGTAGGTCATTCTTTTCATCCTTCGATAGTAACTTCTCTGCTTTCTCCAGTAGTTGATCGAAAGAGGGAAGCTGTTTAGGCTTATCATGCCGATGACTAAGCAAGTAGTTCTTTCCTTTTTCGCTGAGGTTTCCCTGCTTTGCTGAGGTAATGCCTGGATCAAAGTCGTCGACATTCTCGCTATCCATTGCCCGAAGTTCCTCCAGACTTGGAAACTCTTCCGTCTGCAAGTACTCTTCGACGCTCATCCTTGGGTGATCGGGTTTATGGTCTTCCATGTTATCCGAAGCTTCTGACTTTTGGTCGTGGTTTACTGTAATCACTCACTTTGCCTCGTTCTTGCGGTTTCAGTTGGGTCACCTTGGCTTTCTTTCGTTCATCTTGAAGATGTCGCTTAATCCAGCCGGTAAGCTTCCCAACATGTTTCGTTTTCCAGTTCTCGAGAATGTAGGTAGACTCCTGGTTCCATCCGGCCCATGTGAAAGCAATGATTTTGGGCTCGACATGTCCTCCTGCCGCATAACACATCATTTCCCACTGGTCCTTACCAGCTTGTTCTTCGGTTAAATACTGAGTCATCTCCTCAGCGACTTGGAGCCAAAGGACTTTTTCTTCCGGTGGAGGGTTGGGTTTTTTATGAGGAAGTTCTTCTGCGTCCTCAATTTGACTCATCTCTTCAAAATTTTCTTCTCGCGCCTGCGCGTTTAGAGAGAGAGAAATACTATTATTATCTTCTCTTATCTCTTCTTCTCTTCTCTTCTCTTCTCTTATAGTATTGCGTTCGCTATGCGTTCGCATTGCATCCGCATCTTTATTGCTCTTTTCCGCATGTTCAGTTGTCAACAGTTCTTCTTCTTTCGCATCTACACTAGGCTTTTTTTTGGCTGACTTTTTCTTGTTCCAACGTGCTGCTGCTGCCTTCTTTGTTTGCTCTTTTTTCTTATCCCAGGTTTCCATTCTACGGATCAAAGAAGGACTCCAAAGGTGTTCGTTATCCATCTCTAGAAGGTTGAATTCCTCAACGCAATCTTGGATGAAATTCTTTGCCTCTTCTTCATTCGTAAACATGAGTAATGAAGCAAACATCTTGAAGGCGTGCTTACTGGAAATGTCTATTCTGTAGCCTTCCTGTTCCCTAATCATTTCGATAATGCGCCAGAATCTACCATAGCCTTCAAAGCCATATACACTTGTTAGCATTACCATCTTGGGGTCCTGAGAAGCGTTGGAGTCGTGTTTGAACCAGAATGTGTCTTTATTCATGGAATATCATTGTTGGGTTTGCCCCACTAATCTTTTAAAAGCATCTGCCTTTGTTCTCTAATTTCCTTCTGACGGTACATCAACTTCTCTATCTGTAGCAGACAGGCGTACTCTTCCTCCAATAGTTGGAGGATCCTGTCACGGCACGAAAGGTCCAAGTCAGGACGGGCTCTATTCCCGTCCGACTGGACATGACATTCGGGGTTCATGAAAAATTCCTAACGACTATAGAAAGGATACCACTTGCGAAGGATGGAAGGAGATAATGAAGTGCTTGATACCAGCTTCAAACTTGTCGAGATCGACAAATTTCCAGGTAGTGGTATTCCTTTTTCCGTCTCCTTTGGAAGTGTAATATTGTTCGGTGATCTTGGCGATGCGACGAGTCGTCTTTTCGCCGGTAGACTTCTTAACGAAAGTTACTTGATTCTCTCCTTGAGTAGCTTGTTTCCAAGCAGCTGTTAAGGAATCAGCAAATGTGGAAAAGATATTGGATTTGAATAATTGCCAAGCTAGGTGGAAAATTGATTTGCGTGAGATTTTCATTGTAAGGTATTTGTAGTTTAACAGTTGTTGCACTACAAATATAAGCAAGTTTCTCGCTTATAGCAAGTTTCTCGCTTATTCGTTTTCAACTTTTCTGAAATCGTAGCTTATAACCAATTCATAACCAAGTGCTTTAACGGCTTTCTGGATTGTGGCCTTCCTTACGCTTTCACCACTCTCAAGAGCAGTAATAGACCTAAGAGACAAGCTAGATTTTTGCGCTAGCTCTGTTTGAGACCACCCAGCGTTTTCACGCTTCTCTTTAATAAATGCAGCTATCATTTTACTATTCATACTATTGTGCCAGGATGGGTTTGCAACAACTGTCATCATCTCACAATGACGAAAGTTTCCCACCCTGACGGCCTGAAAATACAACTCACGACCAATTTTCTTTGCAAGTCTTGCGGTATTTTATCTAATAAAATCAAATTCCATTAGATAAAATCTAATATCTTCCTCACCCCAAATGTCAAAGAACTCAATTTTCAATGCTTCAGAACGGCACTGCTGCCAGCTCCATTTCTTCCGTCCAGATGTGCGTGTAATAGTCCATTTCCTGTTGTTCGTAATTGTACTCCGCCTTGAATACTGCATACTTCCGGACGTTCTCGCGGTTCGTTAAGACCTGGATATTGTCAATGGAATACCCTTTGGTCTCGTCAATTCTATCGATGTGGTAACAGGTGGCCTTTCGACCCTTCTTTTTGTAGTATTCGGTTGCAATAGCAAAGGCTTTGAATTGCTCGAAGGATAGTTCAAAGTGTTTGTTTCGCCGTTTGGCATTCTGCTTTAGCGCATTGTATGCGTATTTGAAGGGATGCCGTTGGGCGTAAGCCTTTTTGGTGCAAGACCAGCACTTCTTCCTTTGTGGGGCAGAAGTTTTCCGGCAATACGGTGTATTGCAAGTCCGAATAGTTATAGTTTTCATAGCACAAAATCGAGGTAGATAAGGCCTACCTGTTACGCAAGTATTTTACACGATAGACATTTGTCTAGCGTTGTATGCATCTTGTTTGTCTCGTTCCGTCATTTCTGTCTGCCTGATCGATTCTCCGGTATCTAGTCGAATCAGTTCCTTAGTACCTCGCGTGGGTGAATGGAATACCCAATCGCAGGACACTTCTCGCTCTTCTTTCTCGGTACTCACTTCTTCAGATAACTTGGCGATCATTGTACGAGTGCCCTTGATGTTTTCTTTGTAGCTAGAAGCTACTTCCTTAGCCTCTGCCTCCAGGTCGATTAACTCCAGTTCTTTCTCGGCCAGGTGTTTCCCTTTCTCGAGAACTTCCTCGTCGGTGAGCCTACAGGACAAGAGCTCTACGGTTCTTTTTCTCATGGTCTGTTTATTGGTGGATTAATAATTGTCAGTAAAAACCTGACTCCGAAGAGCCAGGTGCAAATTGCCTTTTGAAAAAATTGAAAAGACGACCTAGCGGAGCGGATGGGATTCGAACCCATAGTAACCGTTCGCCGCTCCAACTTTCCGGACCTCATTTGGCCCGGCGTTGAATGATCAAAAAACAGCAGGATATAACATCAGAAGACTAGGTAGTCATCGTCGTCTGATACTACTCCTTGTGCGATCTGTATCTTGTGGATAAAATTCTTTGTTGCCATGGGAAATTCTCTCCCCATCATCCAATCGAGGTAGCTTTCAGTATCGTAGTTCTTGAACACTGGTTGGTCTCTGTATTTGCCGAAGTTGTAGTGCAGCTTCTTGTCTTCATCGTAGTAGAATAGGCGAGTCCAATCGGCCAGACCTTTTCCACGCATGCTATAATCATGGAGGCCTTGGATGTCCTTGGGTAGATCTTCATGGATTTCCAGTTGCTTCTCCAGTACTTCGACCGTGGCTATGGTATCGCCCATGGCATCATGCGCCGCAGAGTGATCCTTGTGACAGTAGTGGCTCAATGCCGCTGTCAATGTCCTCGGATTGTAAGTATGGTAAATGACTTGTGAGTCGATGATCTTGGTATCTGGATCCGGAAACTCTACACCGATTCTGGCGCACTCTTCAGCTAGTAGAGGAAGGTCAAAGCGAGTGACATTGAATCCTCCTAAATCGCAGCCCTCCATGAATTGAATCAGGCGAGCACCAACATTTGCAAAGGGGCTGGAAAGCGTGATCTCTTCCTGTTTCAAACCTGTCAGCTGTAAAATCTCGTCGGATATCTCACACAATGGGTTTACCAGTGCTTCGAATTGATCCACAACCTCTCCTTGTAGTCCGATCTTGATGGCACCAACCGCGATGATTCGAGCCTCAGATATCTTTAGTCCGGTAGCCTCCAGGTCGAAGATGACCAAAGGTCTTTTCAGTTCTAGTTTCATAAGCTTTTCTTGAAAAGTCAGCGGAGCGTGCAACATCCCCGCCGACTGAATTAAACACCTAAAACCCTAAGCTTAGGTTACTGATACTCGCAAACTCTTTCTACCTCTGCTATCGGGCCGGTAGGTAATCTTTCCTCCTCCAGGGAAGGATATTTGTTCATAGCCGCCGATCATCTGGATCAGCTTGTTCTTAGACTCCTGTAGCTTGCTCTGTTGTAGTTTGAGCGATTGCTTCTCTTGGGTGAATGCTTTGACGATCTCGACTTCTTCTGAATTACCTTCTCGCACGCCTTCTGGATTGGCGTAGCGGGTTTTCATGAAGGTTTCGTAAGCTTCACTTCCATCTGCATCGGGTTCTAGGCTTCTGATCTCTTCTTCCAGATCGATTACCTTGTTTACATCAGGATCGGCTTTGGCTTCTTCCGTTAGTAGGTCACTAGCAACCAATCGAGCTTTGCATACTTTGGTCCAGAAATTCTCGGCCGTCTGGATGATGGTTTGTTGAAATACTTCATCAGGCTCGAATTCTAACACCTTCATTTCCCGACCATCGATCAACATGGCAATCTCTGCATAGTCGTATTCCGTTACTAGTAGATATTGCTGTACCTGAGCGACATGATAAGGGGGAATGCCAGCTTCCCATTTTTGAGCGTACATTCCGTTGATAGTTTTGCACTCCAGTACACCTCTCTTTTTTTCGTGATTGCGATGGGTGATTTCTCGGTCAATACTAGCTAGCAGGGCAGGATACTTTGGATTAGCCAGGTATGCATTCACGCGTCTACACTTATTCAGCTTGATGCCTTTGGTGTAATTCTCGATGATGCTTTCCGGGTACCCATTCCAATACTGCCACAGTTCAGCCACTTTATCCTCCATATACTTGCCCATGAACATCGGCAAAGACTCCTGCTCTACAACCGGATACAATCCGATCTTTTCCAGGAATAACTGCGCTGCACACTTGTAGGGATTCATACAGAGGAGAGTACCGATATCAGAGCCACCGATACCGCCCTGTCTAAACTGAAGCCACTCATCGCGGCTCCAGTTTTTGACATAGGTTTTTTGGACGTTAGCAGTCATGACTAAGCCGGTTGAAGTTCTTTCTTAGCGGCTTCCAATGCTGCCTTTCCGTTGGCCTTCTCAGATCCTTCATTCACTTCTTCGAATTCCTCGAATTGTTGTGCGAAAGGATCATCCCCCTCGAATAAGGCCAAAAGATTGGGGGTGAAATCCAGTTTTGATAAAGCGTCAACTACCTCTTCGGGTACAGGTGTTTCCCTGCTTTGGCGGATGGTGTAGGTGTAGATGTCCATGATCTGACCACCGATATTCGCTTTCCGATCGTGCTTCTTCTCGATCTTGAAATCAGCGGCAAAGGGATTCATGTTGTCCTCATTGAAGCGCATAATTCCCATCATGCTTTCAAAGAGGGCCTTATTCGCACAGGTCAATACTTCGATTCGTTTGGTGTCGAAATTGAAGACCAGCAGGGCGATAAATCGACGCGGCTTGTCTTTTTCCCAATCTTTGTATTCACTAGGAATAATGATCGGTGCTGCGGGGCGAAACCGAACAACTGCAGATTCCTTACGAGGATTCCCTTGGTCATCCATTTCAACTTCTCCCGTCTCTTCGTTCACTCGCTCTCTACGGAACCATACTTCTGCGCCATAGACTGGCTTTCCGACCAATCTAAAGCGGTTCATGCCTTCCTTGAGGCGAGTGTAGTTGTCCAGTGCGATCTCCGGCGCATCAGCAGGGATAGCAATGCCTTGTTCTACTAAGCTGTAAAAGTTGTTGAGTAAGCTGTTCTCAATGACAACTACATCAGTTTTAGTTTTCTTAGCTACTTTCATTGGAAATTGTGTTGAAATATTTATTGGTAAATGATAATCCTAGAATTTGACCTTTGATATTTCCCCTTTAGAATCTACCTGATACTGCTTCTTGATCTTTGTGGTAGCGTTAAACGGGAATTTAATCGGGTGATTAAGTTCTTTGGCTAAACCTTTAGCTTGAGCAAGTGCCTGATCCAAGTTGGTACAAGGTGTTACTTCATACTGTTGTGGATCATCCGACCATTTGGCCTTGACAATAGCATTGTTTACCATTTCTGTTAGTTTATGATCATTCATAACTCAGATATTTTGGGTTCTTCGGTGACTACTTCACATACCGACTACTCACCTTACTCGGCCGGATCTCCAACCTGCCCACCTCATGCCCATCATAGTCATAAGAGACCAAGCACATGGAGTCCTCCAGATCTTTATCGGCTACCTCCTTGATCACTAGCTCGTAGGGCCGATCTTCCGTCAAAAAAATGTAGTTGAACAAGCGATCATAATTCCGAGGGCCAACCACAATGGCTTCCTTGCCTTGTTCCTTCTTCCATCGCGATTGTTCGGTGAAATCAACCAGGATATTCTCCGCATCATCGTATCCGGTGATCTTGATTCTCTTTGTTTTTACCTTGCTTTCCAGGGCTGCTATCTTAACTGTCATGGCAAATGCTTTTAGCTTGTGGATAATTGTCTTTTAATGGAAGCAAGCCGCTCCTTGGCCTGTTCCAGCAAGTCTACCAACTTGTCTCTTTCGGTGACGACGACCAGCATGGCCGCCATGAGTAGGTCTTCATTGGCGGGTTTTCTTTTGTAGAAACCCGTATACCATTTGTAAACATGATTGAACGAACACTCCGCTAGATCTGCTATGCGCTGCATGTCACCAGGCAATAGCTCATAATCAGCGGGGTTAAAATCCCAACTCCGCATAGTATTTAGTTAAGTGTGTTTGATGTTAGGTTGGCCGCTCACTTTATTCTGCTTTATTGTTTTACAAACTTTATGTTTATATTTATGTCAACTAAAATTCGTAAAACCAGCATGATGACCACCTAGCGTACTCATAGTGCTTGCGGTGGGGGGGGTGCAATCATGTTATTGTGCTTTACTGTGATTGCAGTACAAATATAGTTTCCATTGGAAACAAATTAAAGTTTCCTTAGGAATATTTTAAAGAAAAGTCGTAATTTTTATTTAGACCAAATCTAAATAAGTGATCCAACAAGGAGAAAAACTATTACTGTTAGTTAAGAGATCAGGGCAAGAGGCAAATCAAATTGCCAAGCAGATGGGGTACACTAGGCAGTATTTAGCAAAGTTGTATAAGAAAGAAGTTTTGCCAGGAAAGGCAAAGGACAAAGCCATAGAAGTCTTTAATCTCCCTACAGATTACTTTGAGTCAGAAGGTGTAGGGTCGAGCAGTTCCGATCATCAATCCCATGAAGACGAGAAGGACAAGGAGATTGCTCGGTTGAAGAAATTGGTTGAGGAGAAGGAGAAGAGGATCATGAAGTTGATTGATTTGATGTACGGCGACAAGAAGGAAGGGAAGTAAGTCCCAATAGATTCTACTTACAGTATTAGTCTTTCCTTGCGAACTAATTACTTAAGAATTTAAGCCATACAAAAGAATATTTGGTGTTTTATAAAGAAATTAATTTCTTCTAAATCCACTTACAATGAAGTTGGGATTAAAGGAAATAGGAAGGCAAGTCAAGAAAGCGATTGCAAAAGGTAGAAGCTCCGATGCAGTGGAAACCCTCAATAAGTATTTTGAGGGAAATACAGAAGATACAAGACTGGAAAAGAGAGCAACATTGTTTTCTAATAGATACTTCAGTATTAGAAGAAAAAGAATGTATGATGGCTCTTCAGCTAATCAGGAATTACACCTTTTAAATCAAGAGCTATTGGAGTTTGTTGATGATCTCAATGCTGTAGAAGAAACTGGAAAAACAAAAGGTGAACAAGAAATTTCTAATTTGAGAAGGAGACTGTTCTTAGCCAAGTCGGTAAGCGACCTGGAAAAAATTAACTTTGAAGCAGGTGGTTTGACGGAGCAAAATCCAAAAAACTTTAGTGCAAGAAAACTATTCAATGACAGTAAGAGAGCGCTAGAAATTGAAAATAAGCTAAAGAGTAGTTCAATAAATGCTTCTAAGGATATACATATCGGCAAGCGTGCTAGTACTCGAAATTCAAATAATACGATCAACATTGTCATTGGAAGATGGTTCTGGATTGTTTTACTAATTCTTATGCTGTATTTTGTATGGTCTTACTTATTGATTTAATTTGTTCTTTTCAATAAATGCTGAAAGTTGAGTAGCAAGACCCATAAGGACTACGCTGAAGAGTTTAAAAAGACTTTAGAACGAGTTCTTGAGAACGGAATCAGTCTTAGTGTCATAGCGGAAAAAATAGGCGTAAACAGACAGAAGCTTTATAACATCAATGCCGGTCGATCCAGCGGAGATGTTTTAATGCTTAACAAACTCAAAGAAACTTACTCAGATATACTCTCAAAAAGTAATAGCAACAAGAGCGTCTCAGATTTTTCCTCCAGAGAAAAGGAAATGCAGGCAGAAATTGATCGATTGAAGAAAAAAGTAGAAGAAAAAGAAGACCGTATCATGAAGTTGATTGACTTGATGTATGGGGATAAGAAGGAAGGGAAGTCCTAGAATAATAACACACCCTGGAGATTAGTCTAATCTCTAGAAAAGCGCATGTCAAAACAAGTTTAACCATTTACATTAATAGGCACCTGTCTGTGCTCATTATGGATTCGTATTATCACGATAGACCTGCCAAAGATCTATATGGTTTGGATCAGGGAGGTCAACAAAAAGGGTTTTTTTTCAGTAAATATGGCGTTGCAAAAATAGTTGATTATGATTTTCTTCATGTATTCCTCGGAAGATATGGAAAGAGTTCAGCTTTTCTATAGTGAACTTCGTGAATCGATTGATGAGGAGATTTGGTATGCTCCAGAAAAAATATTCTCCCAAACGAGCTTGCAGGGGAAGGTTCGAGCAGCAATACGGAATTCAAGGACCATTTTGTACTTCTTGAGTGCTAATAGCAACTTAGAAGACCAGAAAGGTATGTTGAATAAGGAAAAAGAACTAATTGTAAAATATCTGAAAAAAGATAAAGGGAAGAAGTTTGTAACTGTAAGAATAGGTAAGGGAGGGCAAATTCCTACAGAAATAAAGGTTTCAACATATTTCGATTTTTCCGAAGAGGCAGATAGCTCTTCAGGGCTTTTAGCTTCCAGAAACTATATGAAGTTTGTAGACTTTCTCTCAGAATAAAGCATTACCTAGGTTATGAAAATTCATCATCAAGATGTCACAAGACAGATAAACATTTTGCATATTTCTGATATTCATTTTGGGGATACCCATAGGTTTAAGATACCAAACTCTGCAGATGGTGATTCTCCTACGGATGAGGGTTATCCCTCCCTCCTTGACTCATTGGTAGAGGATCTTCGGAATATCTCTAAGGATTGCCCATTGATTGTATGTTTAACAGGTGATTTCGTCGATAAAGGTAATATCAAGGAATTCTCTCAAGCTGAAGCTTTTATTAAAGGACTTGTTGAATCACCACTCCTAGAAGAAGTGAAAATCGAAAATGTTTTCATCGTACCAGGAAACCATGATGTTAATTACACGGAGGATGATTTAGGGATTAGGTTCCAGCAGTACATTGAGTTTTACAATAGGCTTTATGGTACAAGTATAAAGAGAGATGAGCCCCAAAAGTGTCAGATGGTATTTGACCATTCTAAAGATAAAGGATTTATTGTCGCTTGCCTGAATTCTTCTACCTATGTAAAAAAGGGCACACAGGACGAAAAGCGCGGGAGAATCGGCATGGCAGATCTTGATAGCTTGACTAATGAACTTGAAAGAATTCCAAAGGAAAATCTGAATAGTTCCATTAAAATAGCATTGATCCACCATCACCCTGTCTTGATTCCCTCTTTGGCTGAACCAAATCGGGGTTACGATGCTGTACATAATTCAGATCAGCTGATATCAATTTTAAAGCAATTCCGATTTCACATTATTCTTCATGGGCACAAACATAATCCACACACTTTTACAGAAGATATCCTTCCTGCTTATAAGAACAATTTCGATAGTTCTCTTTTAATTGTTGCAGGAGGCTCAATAGGTAGTACGGAGCTACCGCGCAACCCCAATTGTACTAATTCTTATAACCAAATCACTGTTAAGTATCATCCTAAAGGTGAACAAACTAGAATAAGAGTAGAAACAAGAGGTTTAAATATGTTCGATAAAGCAGGTAATAAAATGCTTCCTACTAGATGGAGGTGGGAACTGATGAAAGTCGACGACAAGCACTTTTTTGCTAAAAACAACGTACCTCTAGTAGCAACTAATGAAAGCATTCGAAGCTTCACGGACGAGGATATGAAAGAAGATAGTCACAGGATAAATGTATATAGGAGTTCTAGAGGAAACCTACCTGTTCTTCAAGTTTTACCATCGTTGGAACCAAACCAAGCCTACGAAGCGATAATCTGGATCGTACAACATCCATATGAAGAGGAAAAGCCTCAAGAAGATACACCAGAAAAGGTCGTCTATTCAGCTGGTAAAAAGTTCGAGGTTATTGAAGTCCACAGAAACCAAGGTGAAAATTTCACTGCTAAAATAACTTACTGGGGCCCCATGCTAATCCAAGTAAAAATGCTTTTCGAGGATGGGGTTGAGTATATAACTCATGTTTATGCGCGAATGCCGAATCAATACTAGTTACACTGATAAATTTACCTACAGGTGCCAAGATAGAAGATTAAATCTGGAGGCACGTCAATCTCTTATCATACGGTAAAGAAAAATGGTGCTTCTTCATTCGCGGGCTTTTCCAACAGGCAATAACTTTGACAATAAAGCATTTAACACTTTCATGAAATTGGATAGCAAACAATGACAACAAAAGAACTCTTCAACCAGTACTGGCACGGCCTCAAAGAAGGTAAAAATATTTTAATCTCCGCTACAGTCCTTATTGCTATTTCATTGGTACTCCTTCGAATCTTCAAGATAGTTGACGATTCGACTGTAAATGTTGGTATACTGATAGTTCTTTCGGTATTCTTAGTATCAAGTTATGTCCTAAGTGTTACAACTGAAGCCTTAGAAAGAAAGGTTGATAACTTAAGTGATGACCTAGAAAGACATAAGGTTAACCTTGATGACTTCATAGGGGATTGGCACAAGTATAACTTGACCAATACGTTTAAAAAAGCTAAGAAATCGATAAAAATTGTTAATCGGATTGGACACAATTCACTAGCTAACAATTATCAAGTACTTCTTGAAGCATTGAATAGAGACTGCGAAATTATGATCATTATCGGTAATGAAGAGGTTGCAAAGCAGCAAAGCTTGTGGACTTGGACCAATAAGGAAGAAATTGAATACTTGAAAGAGCATGCAAGAACAATTGAGCTTCTTGGTTTGCTAAAGAAAGAGAAGATAACAGGAGAAATAAAAGTCAGAATGATTCCAGTGCCCTATTCATATAGTCTGATAATAGTGGATTCGCAGGATGCTGATTCACACTTTATGGTCGCACCATATTCGTTTCCGACGCGAACTGATTATGGCTGGCAGATTACTAGCAATGAACTTACCAGTAAAAATCTTGCATCGTTTATTGAGAAAGACTTTGAATTAGCTTGGGGAAAATCAACTGAAATAAAAATTGACTGAAATTAAGACCTATACATTAATTGATGGTAGAATAACTTGTGGGCAGTATCCTTTTTCATCAGACAAGGCAAAAGGGGTCAAGAAATTAATGTCCATACTAGATTTAGGAGTTACTCATTTTATAGATTTGACGGAAGTCCATGAGCAAAGCACCAATAGCGAATTACTGGAAAGATATGAATCCTATCTGAAGGAAATTAGATCACAAACTCAGATTCAGTACACCAATATTGCCATACCAGATGAAAGATTAAAATGGAAGATTGATAGGTTCCTGAATGTACGGAAACTGGTATTAAAAAACCTCAAGGAAGCAAAGCATACTTACGTGCATTGTAGGGGCGGATATTATAGGACGTCCCTTTTAGCCTGTTTAGTACTTGTTGAATTTAACGAGAAGGATGCCCAAGTTGTATTATCAGAACTATATAAGACCTTTGAAAAAGCCAAGTTTACGCTTCCTCCCGGTTACAATGATATCGGAACGGAAATAAAACCCTATGTGGTAACAGCAATAAATCAATTAAGAAACCTCCGGACTTAAGGCTATTCCTCAAGTCAACCTGTAAATCGTCAAGTAAAAGTGGACCAGGATTAGAGATAAGTTAAGTGATAGATTATCTATCTTCAAGGCTAGCCTTGAAGATAGAATTTTGGCGATCAAAAATTCACTTAAAATGGCCACTAAGA
>Ga0213840_1001044_pt1 | contig 25859 bp, 36 predicted proteins | sample SWPATP22_FD_160132 | JGI IMG/M metagenome (GOLD analysis project Ga0213840, IMG submission 160132) | Coastal seawater microbial communities from Marineland, Florida, United States - SWPA TP2 #2 | ecosystem: Environmental > Aquatic > Marine > Coastal | place: USA: Florida | collected 2016-08-14 | reverse complement strand
ACTGACAGTTGTCAGTTTTCCTTGCCTTTATTTTTAAAGGTATAATTTTATGTTACATACACTATTAGATTCATCTACTAACGCTACTGATATTTCTAAAACAGTTAATTATTTATCAATTGAAGCTCACAAAGGTTCTATTGATAAAACGTTGTTTACTTCATTGGTTTGGGATCATGATTTTAATGTACATGAAACATCGCTTGATTCTGTAACGACTTTAGAGTCTATAGATAAAAGTGTTTTTATAATTGCAAAGCTTATTGATGATAATAATGTTGAATATAGAGCGCTTTCAGCTCTCTATACACCATCATTAAATGATGATCAGATTATTACGTCTTTATCTTTGTTTTTACATGATAAGTTAAATTAAGAAATGCTCTTGATTTAATTTGGCTTTTTAGCTGCTAAAGGGAAACTATGTTTCCCTTTTGTTTTCCCCCTTATCCCCTTTGTTTACTTCCTAATCTAAATTAGTTATTTTGTACCTTTAACATATTTAACACTAAATGCGCAATTGATATTCATGTCACTTATGTCACTTATGTTTTTTATGTTTTTTATGTTGAGTGTGTTTTTTAGCACAAAAAACATATTTAACACTAATATATTTTTAAATATATTAGTGTTTTTTGTGGTTTTTTGTGTTTTTTAGGTTTAATATGTTTAGTGTGTTTTTTACTCACTAAGAGGTTAAAATGATTTTAACAATATTTAGTCAGGCGGGCGGAGTCGGTAAAAGTACCGTGGCGCTTAATTTGGCTTTTACTTTAAAAGAAAATGATTTTGCTAATGTGAAAATCATTACTAATGAACAAGCTCATGGTTTAGATGATGTATTACCCCAAGAAAATTACATTGTACTCCCTGAACGTGGCGCTAAAATCCCCCCAGAATACCTTAGAACAGATAACAATGAGGTTTTAATATTCGATTTCGCGGGTAAAACTGACGAACGAATAAAGCAAGCTGCATTGGTGTCAGATCGGGTTTTAATTCCGACTAAAGGCGAAAGTGCAAACAAAATAAAACAGTTTGTACATACCGTTTCTGATATTTCTGATTTCACATCAAAGATCACCATTTTACTAACTGCATATAAAAAAGTTTCTAAATCAAATAAAAGGCTTTTTGAAACCGCTGGGGATATTTTACTTAAATACCCAACGTTCCCTCTAAAATCAAGTGAGGCTTATAATAACTTGTGGGATGAAAAGCGAAGTGTACGTTCTATGTGGTCGGATGGTGGTTTAAACGCCCGTAACTATGCCGAGGCTAAAGATAACTTTAACGAGTTAATAAAGCATGTTTTTGGTGGTAACAATGAATGATGATTTAAGCAACTTTTTAGCTTCTAAAAAGACACAACAAAGTGATGAAATAAAGGCTCAGGTAAGCTCAGAGTCAAACCAAAAAGTTAATCTAATAGAAGAGGCCGAAAAGGAAAGTGAGGCTCTTAGTTCTAATATAGGAAGGCCAAAAAAGGCCCAAACAGAAAAGGCTAATCAACGGGTTGTTGGGTATATAACAGAGCAAGAAAAAGAGCAATTCAATGATAAACGGGGTTTAGTTAGTGAATCTAAAATTATATCAGCACTAATTACCAAATGGCTTCAGAATGAGGTTGATATTTAAGCCGCTATAGAGGGATATTAAATGGCACACATTATTATTAAATCAAAGTATGCTGCATCCGTGTGGGATGTGAAATTGATAGATAAGACTAAAGAAAATATGCACTCTTGCGGTGCGTATACTGTGACAGCTCTGGCGGGAGTGGTAAAAAAATCTAGTGCAGATTTTAATGCTGATTCCGCTTTGAAATTAAAGGGATTAAATAAAAAGGTTGTAGATAATGACTGCGTGATAAATGCACTCATTGAAAACACTGGTTTAAATAGGGATGAATTACAGAGACTTGCTAAGTCCAATAGTAGTGATGATTGGCCGCTTGATATAAAAGTTGAATTTCCTAACAGCCCTCATAGTTTATTGTTTATTGAGGGTTTTAAACACTTTGATAAACAATCACTAGCCATTGATTCAATGGTTAGGACTGGGGTTTTATTACCTTCCCAAGCTAAACAACTCCAAAAACGTTTTGTTAGGCCCATTAGATCGTTTATGCAGCAAACAGCAGAAACAATTAAAAGCCTAAAAAAATAACCATGAGTATTAAACACAAAAAAGCCGCTTTAAAGCGGCTTTTTTTTTCGCCAGTGTTGGAAGCACTAAAGCGAAAATCGTTTGTTGTTTGCCCACTAAATATATAAATAATTGCTCTATTAGTCAAATTATAAAAAAAAATTACATTCCAAATAAATGCTATAAGACCCCACAAGACCCCACGCAATGAAACCATCTAAAATGTGGTTTTGTTCAAAAAAAACACCCTATATTTAATTTTTTCTTATGCTATGATTTATTTGTAAACAGCGTTTCGTTTCACATAGTTTTGAATAATTTCAACCATGAGTATAGTAGCGGTGCGGCGTGGAAACCGTCTTTATTGGTCTGTTGCTCAACTAACTATGGAAAGCGAAAATCGTTTGTTGTTTGCTAACGAGCGAGCCTAGAAAGCGAAAATAAAGATTAGCTTTTTAGCTTTTCATGTATAAACGAGGTTTAACATGAAAGCGTTCATCGTTTCTGTGCTCTGCACTTTATGCGTTTATTTTTTTGGTGGTGAAATATCAACAACTTTAATCGGTTTTGAATTTACGCCAATAGTGATTATTTCACGAAATAAAAACATAAAAGACAAAACAGAGGATAAATAAACTTGTCAGGCTGCAACATGTTAACTCATGTTGCAGCCACTTTTGTCGGCCTCTCTGCTCACTAGCTTTTGCTAGCTCCGACTTTTAGAGCATTAACGTTTGTCAGATACTTAGGTCTGACATTCGTCAGATCTAATTATCTTTAGGTAGGTAATTATGTCTAAAAAATCTAAAACTGATATTCAGCAAGAAATCACTGATTTATTAATCACGCTTATTGAAGATGATGAATTGTTACCTTGGCAATGCCAATGGGAGCAATCAAATGTAACTGGTTTACCGTATAATTTTGATACTAAGCAACACTACAATGGTATAAATATTTTGCTTTTGTGGGGGGCTTGTCATAAATTCGGTTTTTCTAGTAATGCATGGTTAACTTTTAAACAAGCTGATGCATTAGGGGGTAAAGTAATTAAGGGTTCAAAGTCTGTTAGGTGCGTTTTTTATAAACAAATTTTAATAGATGATGATACAGCAGAGGACGGTAAAAAAGCTATTCCTATGCTAAAAACCTTTAATGTTTTTAATTTAGATCAGATTGAAGGGTTAGAAGTTCCTGAATCTGTTGTAAATGAGCCTTTACCACATGATGAAATAATTAATGATTTTGTAGCGTTTGGTAATGCTTATTCAGAACATGCTAATGTACCGATTAAGTATTCAGGGCAAGAAGCTTTTTATCGTCCATCTACGGATGAAATAGTAATGCCTGAAATATCACGTTTCCATACTAGTAGTGCATTTGGTTCAACTTTAGCGCATGAAATAGCGCATAGTACAGGCCATAAAAAACGTTTAAATAGGGATAAAAATTTATTTAAAACTAGTAAAGAAAATTATGCGTTTGAAGAGTTGGTTGCCGAAATAACCAGTGCAATTGTTTGTGCTGAGTTTGGTTTAAGTGGCGAACATGTTAATCATGCAAGCTATTTGAAAAGCTGGTTGAAAGCTCTTAAAAACGATAAAACATACATTTTTAAAGCCGCAGCAGCAGCGAGTAAGGCGCACCAATTTATGATTGATGCAACTAATATCGAATCCCGCGCAGCTTAATGTATACATGCTATTTTTAGCACTTAGAAAGCAACCTTTATGGTTGCTTTTTTTGTGCCAAAACTTGCAAAAACAACTATGTTATGTTTAATTTGTAAGTAGTCGGCCTTTCTGCTCACTAGCTTTTGCTAGCTCCGACTTTTAGAGCATTAACGTTTGTCAGATACTTAGGTCTGACATTCGTCAGATCTAATTATCTTTAGGTAGGTAATTATGATGATTTTAAACAGTACAGCACAAGAGTTTATTGATGAAACTTTAAGAAATTCTCTTTTTCATTTTGAAAAAGTTTTACCAGATGACGGTCAATTTTATAAATTTGGCCAACTTTCTGGTTTTTTATCTAATTTCATTAATAACACTAAAGTAACTGTAGAATATGAACACACATATAGCTTTTATGATATTTCAAAGTCTATATTAACTATTCATATTGATGGTAAATGTGTACTCAGTAATTTATCTAAATGTGAGTTGTTTCGTGTTGCTAATGCTATTTGTTATGTTGCTTCTAGTGAACAACTTTTAAATTGGATTAATAAGCCTATCGATGGTTTAAAATCTTTTCGTGAAGATGTTCAATTGCTTGTTGCTACATATACAGTTGCTTTAATTTGCGAAAAATTTAATTTATACACATATCAGTCTAGCGTTTGTCGTTCTTTAGCAACGTTAAATGATGGTTCTGAAATGTCGTTAATCGCAAAAATGTCTCTTAATCTTTTTGATTATATTGACACTGTTGCTTCTCAATCTAATGAGGAGATTTAACATGTTTAATGTAACTTGGGTTTTTGAAGGTGTTGAAAGTTCTGTTCAAAAAACTAGATCAGAGTTAAGAAATTTTGTTTCTTACCTGAATGATATTGGCTCTCATTCTATTGATGTTTATAACATTGATTAAAATGTAATAGCTATCTAAAAAGCAACCTCTTCTGAGGTTGCTTTTTTGTTTCTGTAATCAATTTTTAAAAAAATTCAATAAAACGTCATTTCACACTGTAAATAACATTATCGTCATTTCACACTGCAATCAAAACATGCCTTTGCTTCCTGGTCTTTTCATTGCTTTAGCAATCAAAAGACCGTTGGCCATTAAAAAGCCGGTTGCCATTTTGCAATCACCTTTTTTTAAGTAAATCTGCTAACAAATCATTGCTAATAGGTTTTGGTTTCTTTTTAGCTTCGCTGTCGCTTGCTGTATTGTCGTTAACTGGCTTAGCTTCGCTGTCGCTTGCTGTATTGTCGTTAACTGGCTTAGTTTCGCTGTCGCTTGCTGTATTGTCGTTAACTGGTTTAGCTTCGCTGTCGCTTGTTGTATTGTCGTTAACTGGCTTAGCTTCGCTGTCGCTTGCTGTATTGTCGTTAACTGGCTTAGCTTCGCTGTCGCTTGCTGTATTGTCGTTAACTGGCTTAGCTTCGCTGTCGCTTGCTGTATTGTCGTTAACTGGCTTAGCTTCGCTGTCGCTTGTTGTATTGTCGTTAACTGGCTTAGTTTCGCTGTCGCTTGCTGTATTGTCGTTAACTGGTTTAGCTTCGCTGTCGCTTGCTGTATTGTCGTTAACTGGCTTAGCTTCGCTGTCGCTAAATACAGGTTCAATTCTTTCATTGCTGATTTTTGGCTGTTCGATGATATTTAATTTTTTATCTTTCATACCTAATTGTTCATTAACAGTTATCCAGCTAGTAAAGCAGATTTTAGCTAACTCGTTGGGCATTAAGAAAATGGCAACTTGATTGGGGAGGCTCATAGCTAAGTTTGAATGTATCAATGTTTCTTCTACGTTATTAAGAGATTTGAACTCACTCCAAACCTCGCCACCATGTCTATTGCGTTCTACGTTCTCCATTCGGGCAACTGACTTTTGAATAGTGCCCGTTTGCTCAGACAGCCATTCTGCGGTCTCTGGATCTTTGGCCCTATAACAAATAGTGTAATTTGTATTTACGTTAATTGTTTGAGAAACGCTTTTAGCATTTAAATTTTTATCGTCTAAATTTTCTGTATCTAAAACTGACTGATAGTTGATCATTGTTGAGCAGCCCTTAGATAACATTGTAGCTAGAGCTTTAGCTATTTCATCAGAGATAATAAACCGAGCCTCGTCAATTACTAAAAATGTGTGAGCAGGTTTATTGTTTTTACCTAATCTTAATACTGTACTAGTGATTTCATCAATAATGGCTTTAGTAAATTTTATTATTGTTTTGTCAGAAACTGAGCCTCTAATTATTGCAACACCATTTTCTTTTAATGTTCTTTCCACATTAAAACCACGACCCGATTTTGCATTAACTGGTTTTAAATATTTCCATTCTGTTATTTGGCTTTTCACCTTGTTTAATGATTCTAAATGTTTGTTAGCTTTATATTCACCAATTTTATCAATTAATGATTTATCTCTACCTGATATAAAATCATCAAGTGTTTTTATTGAACCATCCCAATGAGGTATTATTTCACTAATGGCGGCTCTTTCTGCACCTTTATAAAAATCACCATCAGAACCTGTATCATTTAAACCAGCAACATTAACAAATCTAAAATATCTTTCTCTCTCAGTGCCGCCACTAAAAGGGCAATAAGTACCCTTTGTTTCACCTGTTAAATCTAATTTAACTAGTTTTCTGTTTTGTTTTTCACATGTTTCACGCATTACGTCAGGTATAAAATCATCAGGCTTTTGGTCAATGAATATTACATTCCAACCTTTTATAATTGCTTGCGAAATTAAAACTTGTTGCAATACACCTTTACCCGTTTGTGACGGCCCAATACATTTAATGTTGTTCTTTTTAAATTCTTCATCTGAAACATAAATAGGTTTTTCTTTATCATCTAAACCAATAAAGAAAAAACCATCTTTAAAGTATTTTTCAACTTCATATACTTTAGTTTTTATTTTGCTTACTTCTGTTCTTATATCGCTTAATGAATCCTTTGAAACTCTTAAAGCATACTTTCTTTTTAAGGTTGATATAAACGTTGGTAAATGTCTGTTAATTGCCCACCGCCATAGCATCGGAATAAAAAAGCACCCCAAATAAACCCACCAATTACTTTTTATTTCATTTAAACATTCGCCAGCTAGTAGGTAGGCAAATTTTGATGTTTCAAAAACCATGAGTGATAAAAGGAAAGTTAGTATTGGTGTAAATACTATGAAAAAAGCAAAGGCTATTATCGTTGTTCGGCGTACCCATATTAAGCACACTGAAAACAACCCTTTCTCGTCTGTTATGCGTATTGGATGCGTTCCCAAAATAGCTAAAGTAAAAAGTATTGAGCAGAGGATTATTGATAACCACGGATCAATATTATCCCCAAGACTTAACAATAAAATCTTTAGATCATCTATGATTTGCACTTTGTTCACTCCATTTTATATAATTATTTACTATATTGTTTATCTAATATACAGTATAAGTAACAAAATAATAAAGCAAATAAGGTACATTTGCTTGTTTTTATGTTTTCTGAACGAAAACTATATAAAAACTTTAAGTGAAAAAATCTTTTAAAAACATGTTTTTAAGAAGATTTAAGGGTAAACCCTCTTTTCATTCCTTATGGGCTGGACGCCCAACGAAAAGAAAATTCACCCGCCCCGTCACGCAAGCGTGACAACCCGCCTTCGGCGGCAGTCGCTAAGGTTTTTGTTCGAGTCGTTCCGCCTCTCCAAAAACCAAGCGATCGTAAACCTTTCCAATGGAAAGAAGCAACAGCGCCAATTTGTTCGTACCTCACAAAGTTGTCACAGTTACTTCATTCTTTCCATCGGAGCCTCGGTTTACTCTGCGCGAACGCGGGTTGTCACGCTTCGCTTATGACGGGGGGGCAAAGCCCCCACCCCCTAACGGCCGTGGGCGGCCTGAAATCGCTGGGGCGATTTGCTACGGGTGCGGCTCCCCCAAAAAAGATAACCCGCTAGGGCGGGTGCATCTTTTTTATAGCATCAACATTTATGTATAGGTTTAGTATGTCTAATGCAGATAGATATTTAGAAAAAGAGAAAATGCTTCTTAGATGGTTGTTATTTTTTGATTATACAAATAGAAAAATAGTATCAAATTTATTAGGTGTAAAAGATGGTGGTTTGAGTAATTTTTATAGATCTCTTATAAGTAAAAAATATATAGAAATGGTTCAAGATCCCATTTCTATATCAGCAAATAAAATAATTTTATTAACTAAGTCTGGTTTTGAATATGCAATAACAATTAACGATGACATTGACATAGAATCAATAAAACACAAAAAAACTATTCCACCAACTATGGTAAGACACCAAATAAAATTACAACTTTATTTGGTTAGTGAAGGTTTAAATTCTTATACCGTTGTTAGTGATAAATTACTTAGGAAAAGATTTAATAATAACAATTCTGTTATACCTGATTGCATAGCTGTTATTGATGGTGAAAGAGTTGGTATTGAAATGGAGTTAACAAGGAAAAAACCCGCAAGGATTTATTTTAAACTTGAGCAACAAGTTAATTCCGTTGCTGAAAATAAAGATAGTGTATGCTCTAGTTTTATCTATATTTTCGATAATAAATCACTTAGAGATAATTATCAGCGTTTATTTGACTGTGATAAATGGCCTTTAATCGAAATGTCAAAATCTAGATATTATCAAAGAGAAAGTATTGAAAGTAATTTTGCATTTTCACTAAGTGAAAATGTAAGAGCAAAGTTTAAATTCATTTTTAAAGGAGATTTATAATGGAGGTTTTAGATGTTTTTGGAGTTGCCTCAGATGGTCGTAATGATTATTGGAGTTCTGTTGTAGATTATATGTCACCAATTTTAGAATTGTATTTAGATCCAAAAGTAAGCGAAATAATGATTAATAGATTTGATCATATATTGGTTCAAACTGGTGAAGGACAAATATTAACAGAGGCAAAATTTGACAATGAAGCAATGTTAAATCGTTTTATAACTCAAATTGCTTCAGCATTAAATCAAAAGTTTACTGCTGAAAGTCCAATATTACATGCACGTTTTCCCGATGATAGCCGTTTATGCTGTGTTCACCAATCTTTAAGCCCTAGAGGGGCTAATATTACATTGCGTATAGCTAGAAGTGGTGGCGGGGTTATCACTCCTGAAAAAATGATTTATAACGGCTATATGACTGCTGAAATGTGGAATTTTTTAGTTGGCGCATATTCCGATGGGAAAAATATTATTTTCAGCGGCAATACTGGTTCTGGTAAAACATCGATGATGCGTAATTTAATAGCCAGCTTAGGAGATCAAGAACGAATATTGATAGTTGAAGATACTAACGAAATTAACATTGAACATAAAAATGTTATTAATATGGAGGCAGCGAATAAAAAGGGAACTAGCACATCAATGGAAGAGTTGATCCAAACTACTTTGAGACAGTTTGGCTCTAAATTAGTTGTAGGTGAAATTAGGGACGCTTTAGCAGCTAACGCGCTAATACAAGCAATAAATACAGGTGTGTCAGGTTGTACTGGTTCATTACATGCAAATAATGCCAAAAGTGCTGTTGTGCGTTTGCAGTATTTACTTTCTACGCTAGGCTATGTAAAATTTGAACTTGCTGGTAACTTAATCTTAACATCGATAGATATATTTGTTCATTGTGACCGTTCATCAAAAACAGGTCGCAGGGTAAAAGAAATCTGCGTTGTAAATGACCAACGGAATGGCCTAGAGGATATGTTCGTTTTTGATGAGCTTTTTCTAGAACATAAAAAAGTAAAATAAAAAATTATGTTTACATAAGCGCTATTTAGCGCCTATGTTTTTTTCTAATAGCTCTAGTAGATCGCTATAAGAATTCAAGTTATTTAGCCCGTCCAAATCTTTTGCACTGGTTTTAGCTACAATTATTGCACCTATAGTAACTAGGTCGTTTAATGAAACATTTAAACCCGACCTTTCATTTATTGTGTCTTTGAAATCACTCAGATTTTTATGTACTTCTTTAGGTATTCGAGCCGTTGATGATGTTCGATCTACACCTTTTTCAAAATAATTCATAAATTTTTTTCACCATTTTTTTTTGATAATCTTGTCTATTTGCGTGGTGTCATGTATAAATATAATGTGACACCACATTTTAAGCAATCAATGATGTCAAAATTAACTGCTTAACTGTCATAAGGAACTATTAATGATAACAGATGAATTAAGTAATTTACGATCCTTTAATGAGAAAGCCCTAACGGCTGGTATTCCATCAAAACTATTTGGCGGTTCTATCGCTATGTCTTTAGTTTTTATGGTGATGATGGATTTCTTTTTAGGGTTTTTATTACTCATTTTTTTATTAGTACCGCTTTACATTATTCATAAAGATGATCCAGAAGCGTCAACTTTATATCTAAATGAATTTCTCTCCAGTGATAGATATTCATTAACAACGAAAACTACAACAGAACTAAAGGTCGTTAATTTAGACGGCTCTATAGTTTCGTTTAGTGATTTTTCTTTGCAAAGAAAAAACAAAAAACTCAACCAATATTAAGGACATAATGTTATGAAAAAGTATTTAAAGTGCGGCCCTGCCGCTTTATTGTCACTGTTTGCAACAAGTGCTATTGCTGATGATTTCGACATAGGTGAAGCTCCATCAGGCCCTATGGGTGATTTAGTAGGGTTTGTTCAGGACGTAGTAAATACATTGTCTGGCCCTGGTGTATTCGCCGTAGGATTTGTTTCACTCTTTATTGTTGTTGTACTTTGGGTGTTTGCTCCTAAAGCTGGCCCTGTAATGGCTATAGCAATGCGTGTTGCGATAGGTGTAATTATATTACTTAACTTACCTCTTTGGTTCGCGTATTTAGGAGGTTAATAATATGGCGCACGATGAACCAATAAACGAACTCATAGCGCCGCTAGGCGCATTTGATGATTTATGTGTAACTAAGAACAGTACGCTTTTTGGTGGTATTAGCTTATCTGGAATTGACCCTGTAGGCACTACTAATGAAAAACTGATCGCTGTTGCTGAATTGTTTAAGGCCATCGTGCAGCTTTTACCAGAAGCCGCCACGCTTTATCAATATTACTCACATAATAAAGGTGTATCAGTATCTAATGCGAATCGTGAATATTCAAAATCAGATGCGCTAATTAAACGCCGTGAAAATTTTTTAAACAAGCAAGATTTATCAGCAAGTTTTATAACTCATTTGATTGAGTTACCAACAAATTCAAATTTAAATAAGTTAACCGACATATCATTTATTTCTAATTTATTTAGTGCAATCTTCGATAAGAAGTCACGACAATACATAAAAAATGCGCTTTCTTCGCGTGATGCTGTGTTGTTACAGAGGGGCGACTTAGAAAATACAGCATATAAGTTGGTTAACGAACTCAAGCAGTATAAAGATAAATTAGGCTTGGTTAGTTTTGAGAATAAAATTTTAGATAGTTCTGAGTTATGGGGATTTCTAAAGTATTTATATAACTTAGACACAACTTATTTAGACACAAAGCAAACCCCGCCTTTAACTGGCTGGGATCACTCTCTTGTTACTGGTGAAATATCACCAGTAACAATCCAAGGCACTCAATTTTTAAAAATTGAAGGTGCTAGAACCATGTACGCTAGAATTGGCTCTATTGTTAATTATGGGGGGGAAGAAACGCCCCTTGCTGCTTTTAGCGCTGGTGATCAACCAGCTATTTTGTGTGATGGTAATTACATCATTGCGCAAAAATGGCGGCCATACAGCCGCATTAAAAAAGCTAAAGAGTCATCATCAAGACAAACAGATATTAACCGTAAAACGGTTAAAATTACTAGTATGGTCACGGGGGATGAAGCAACAGACGAAACACGCCTAACAGATTATCACCGTGATATGCTTAAAGAATTACAAGAAGTTGCCGCGCGTGATGATATTCGTTTAGGTGTAATGTCATCAAAAGTTATCATCTATGATGAAAACCCAATTAATGTAAATAGGTATGTTGAAGATATAAATATTCGTTTATCTTCAAATGGGCTTCAAACTGTTTGGGAATCAGCATCACTAAAAGAAGCATTTAGGTCTATTCTGCCGAGTGATGAAGATAAGCACCCAAGGCATCATACGAAAAGTTCAGCCCATGTTGCGGCCCTTGCTAATTTGTATCAAACATCAACTGGACAAGCACGCTGGTTACAAACTGGCATCAATGAAGAAGTCCTGATTGATCTGCAAACAATAGACAACAAAGTATTTGGGTTTAACCCTTTCGTAGGGGGGAAATGCGTTGTCCTATGTGTTGGCCCTATCCGTTCCGGTAAATCATTTACAAGAGCTACATTTGCAAGTCATAACACAAAGTACGGTGGTTATCATTTATCAGTTGATGTTGATTCTGGCTCTGAATCTCTAGTCGAATATTTCTCTGAAATATCAGCGTTATTTAAAATAACAGATGATCCTAATAGTGGTTTTAATCTGCTTGGTGCTGCAAGAAATTTAGATGATAAAACATTCATAGAACATTTTTATCAACAATTAGAGTCATTGTTAAAACTTAACTCTAGCCCTGAGTTAAGAGAGTTAAATATTTCTGAGCAGCAAGATATAGATCATGCTCTTACTGATTTGTTAGCGCAACCCAAAGAAAAGCAAACTCTATCAAACTTAATTATACATCTTCAATCAACAGCAGAGGCTAAGCTCAGCCGTTTTAAAGCTGGTAATATTTTAGGTAATTTTTTCGACTCTAAATCAGATAAGACAGCCTCAATTAATACACGGCTTTCAGCGTTTAATTTAGAAGCGATTAAAGATAATGAAAAAATTCTTCCCATCGTTATGTCTGAACTTTTTTTCAGAGCTAACCGACTTTTTGAAGATCCAAGCATTAGAACAGTGCCAAAAATTTTAGATATAGATGAAGGGCATGTGTTGCTAGGTATGCCAGATGCAGGGGCGAAAATAATTTCAGCAGCTAGACGAATAGGTAAATATTTTGGTGGTATTTGGTTGTGGTCACAATCACCAGAAGAATATAGAAAGTGTGAAGGGTGGGACGCACTTAGAACGGCCGCCAGTGCATTAATATTTATGCCCGATTCAGAAATGAACGAGGAAGAATATAAATTAACATTCAAGTTAACTGATGGTGAATGTCATCGCATAGCAAAGTTAACGCCTAAAAAACAATTCTATTTAGTACAGCGAGATTTAGGTATATCCACAGTTGTTAATTTGAATGTTGATTCAGCTCAATTCGTTATCAATGCATCGCAGTCAATGGAAAAAGAAATTCGAGCAAAAGCTTTTGCTAAATATCCAAACGATATTGAAAAAGCTTTGCAGGAAGCAGCTAAAGAAATGGGGTTAGAAATATGAAATTAAAATTAATTAGCACAACAATTTCAAGCGTCTTACTTGTCGGTGTTTTAATGATGCCACCAAAAGCTGACGCTTCTGGTTTTCCAGTCGTTGATATAGCAAGCATAGTTCAAGCAGTCGTAGATTATGCGCAACAGCTAACACAATACGCTGAAATGATACAAAGCGGTCTATTACAAGCTCAAGAGCTTGTACAGACTATTCAGCAGTATGAGCAGATGCTAAATGAATATGAAACGATGCTCGGTAATCTGCAAGACTTAGGCAGTTATATTTCCAGTGGTGATATGCAGTCAGCTTTTAGCTTAATTACCAATAGTAATCTATCTCAATTTGTATCACCTGAGTTCGCTAATATGACAGACGACCTATTAGAAGTGTGGGTTGCTGTTGATGAAATAAGAAGCACACAATTTGGTGGTGTTGCTGATGTTGAGCAAGTTTTAGCTGATTTAAACTCGCTTTATCCTGACAGGCCCGAACTTTTAGAAAAAGCAGAGTTAATACTCAATTATCAAAACTCAGCAACTAATGTCGCGGCAATCAACAAGCAATATGAAAATCAATTATCTGGTTTTGAGCAAAATTTAGAAAATCAGGAGCTTGCTTTGAATAGCTTAGGTGCTGAATCGGAACTCGCATCGTTACAAGCAATAGCAAATATCTTAGTTAGCCAGCAACGCATACAAATAGCTGAAATGCGTAAAAATGCTGCAAGCGATTCTGCTTCAATTTCACTAGAAGAAATTGTTGCAAGACGCAAAGCAGAGGCGTTAGAAAAGCAATTAATAAACGCTCAATCTATTAACGATAATACAATCACTTATGAGAATTAATGCCATGAAAAATTTACTATTAATTATATTGCTACTTGTTGCTAATAACGCTTTTTCTAAAACAAAAGTAGTCACTATAGAACGGCCACCTTGGGAAACTAACAGCCCTTACTTAGATGATGAATATAGCAAAAAATATGCTTTGCAAAATGATAAGTCGCAAAGCAGTAAAGACGCTAAAAAATCTGAATGCACTAAAAAAGGTATGACCTTTAAAGAAAGGGTTGATTGTTTAAACGCATTAAGTACCGATACTAAGAACCCTTTACCTGAACGTGGCACAAAAGAATACTTTACGAAGTATTACGCACCTAAAGCAAAGGCTTTAAGAAGTAGTAGTGTTGCACTTAAAGCACAGCTAAAAGAGCTTTCAGCTCTTAGAGAAAAAACTCGAATGATTACGGCCATTGGTAAAGCCGAAAATGGGGAGCTTACTTTTGAGCAAGTAAATTCAGAAATATGTTTAATTGAGAAACATATAGGTTTTCTATCTACTCAAAAATATTGCATTAGGTAAAAGCTATGAAAAAAACTATAGCAATTTTAATTTGTCTCATTCTTGCTTTTATTATTACAGCTCAGAATGTGAGCGCGAATGCAGATCAAATTGAAACAGAAGTACCAACAGTTGGCGAGAAGTTCAAAGCCGAACTAGCAATAAAAGTCGATATTATGCTTAATGATACTGGTAGCAATGTAGCTAAGATGAACGACATTGTTATTAGAGCGCTTTATATAATGGTGCTTTTTTTTGCTGTAGTTCGTTATATGGCTTATGGCGTAACTATTGAAGGTACTATCCCCCCTGTTTTTATTGCATTTATCCTAGGTATTTTAAGTGAAACTTATTTTATCTGGACAGATGGCATTTATCAGTTTTTTCACTTTATGGGAATCAGTATCCAAGAGACTGTTGTCGGTAACGGTGATGATTATTTCTTATCTAAATACACCAAGGCATTATGGGATCGTTTGAGTTTTCAGCCAGTTGATATATTTGACAGTATTGAATACGTCATTATGTTTTTTATTGTCTTCGTAATGCAGTTAATTTTACAAGCCGTGATAGCTGTTGCTGAGATTTACGCTGAGTTTGGTGTCGCACTAGCACAAATTATTGGCCCTGTATTTTTACCCTTCATTTTACACCCTTCAACTCGCGGTATTTTTGATAAATGGTTAGGTGTTTTAATTGGCTTTGCTGTCTTTGCTTTCATTCTGCGCGCAGTCGGTGTTGTTTATTCGCTCTATACAATGAGCTTAATTGACCAATTTAATGCAAATAGAACCATTGATGAAACAGTTCTAATAGACCCCACTAGTGACGGTGCAATCATGCTTTCCTTACTTATTAATTCAATAGTAGGAATTTTATTTGTTGTTGGAGCTGGGAAAATTTCAGGCGCTATTGCAGGCGGTATTGGGGGCGGTGGTTTTTCAAACTCTGCAATGAGAGCTGGAACTAACTTAGCTAAAAAAGCAGCCACAGCCGTACTTTTATAGGAAATTACAATGTTAAATGAAACTGAAACAAAAAAAAATACGAAAGACTTTAGTAGTGCCGATGCGAGCGGAAAAACGTCTACTGAGCGTAATAAGTGGTTTGTTATCGCATTAGCTCAAACGCTTGTATTTATTGTTATGTTGTTTGTGCTTAATAACACTGCTGATAAAGCAAGTAAGCCGCCACAAATGGGCTGGATACTTTTATATCCTGATGGTAGTTGGCGTGTTGAATTTAATGCACCATCTTCTATTCAAGAATATTTTAAAACAACAATTGATAGTTTATTAACTCAATATGTTGAATATAGATACCAACAAATACCACAGACAATCCGTGATGACTACGGAAGGGCGACACTGTTCCAATCTCCCGCAGTTAAACAAAACTTTGTTAGTCCTGATGGATTTAATGCAATAGAAAAAGCGGGTGTTATCTCTACATCAAGAAGTCCTGAAACTAAGCGTGTAGAAGTTGTTTTTTTTGACCACCAAGACAGCGTAAAAGGTATTTTCAAAGCTGGTTCAAGTACGGGCCGAATTGTTAGGAGCACTGTTTATGTTGATGAAACAGTAATCGATAATTACGGCCTACCAGTTGGCAACCCTACCCGAAAAATAATCAATTTATCTTGGACGTTAAAAAATCCTGATGATTTGAAAAATAAAGAACAAAAATTCTTTTCTGTGAATCCTCTAGGGCTAGAGATATTAACAGAAAGAGACACTATAGACGGCGCATACAGCGCTAGTAACTAAGGAATTTAAACCATGAAAAAATTATTATTAACACCGTTATTTTTAATTCTTAGCGCTAATGCCTTTGCTGCTGAAAAGCCATGTCGCGTTATAAAATGGCATGACTCAGCTCCTATAAAAATTTATGCGTCATTATACAAACATGTACACGTTATTTTGCCCTCTGAACTGAGCTTAGCGCCAATAAACGTTAATAACTTATGGGAAAGTCAGGGTAAGCGGAAACATTTGTTTATATCACCTACAAGCAACGACCCGTTGGGTAAATCAACAACGATTAGTGCTTTAACAGACGATGGTAATAGCTATGATTTTATAGCGGAGGTTAACAATAAATATTTTAATGCCTGTGTACGTATAGAAAATAAATCAATGCTTAGTAGTGAACAATTAAACGGCTTAGCAAATAGGCGTTCAGGGGGGAGAAATACAGGTGATTTAGAGAAAGAATTAGCATCAATAAAACGCCGCTATTATAACCTTACACAAAGTTCATTAGAAGAGAAAAACGAAGCTGTAAAACAAGCTGTGAGAAAGTACCGTTACCATATTTACACTAGATATAACTGGAAAACTTCATCAAGTAATAAATCATTTGTGACAAGTGATTTATTATCTGATGTATATGACGATGGGCGTTTTACTTACCTAAGATTATCTAACGATAATTTAGTATTGCCAGCTATAGAAGCTGTAGTAAATGGGGAGCCTGAGTTCATCGAGGCAAAATATGATGATGTTGCTGGGCTTTATCGTGTCGTTGGTATTTATCCCGCGCTGTCTTTAAAAATGAAAGATGATGAAATTCAGGTAAAACGTATGGATAAAACATCTAAAGGAGAGTTCTAATGACTCAAGAAGTAGAACCCCATATTGATGAAGAGTCAGGAACAGTAAAGAGTAACGTTCAACGTTACTTGTTAATTCTTGGCTTTTTAATATCCATAGCTTTTGTGATTGGTATATATAATGCTTTTCAATCGGATGAAGAAAAAGCATTAGAATCTGAAAAGGAAGTACCAACCGAGCAAAAACCGGAGGTTGCAACGACTAAACAAGAGGAAGTTGTTGATTTTAATGCTCAAGTTAGTGAAGAAATGAGACGGATTGAGCGTAAAAAAAAGCAAGAAGAAAGCCAGAAAGCGCTTAAACAAGCTCGCGCAGACCGTGTTAAAAGTGAACAGCCTTATACACAGTCAGTTGCCGATAAAACCCCAAACAAAACGGAGTATGACCAATTTAAACAACAAGTTGTAAACTCTGGGAAAGTTAGAAATTTAACTGATATAGAAAGACTTGCGGACTCTAAGGTTAAGTTAAGTAAAGAAATTGAGGATTTCAAAATAAAAGAAAAACGCCGCGCTTTAGAAGCTAGAATTTCCACTATCTCATTTAGGGAAATAAAAAGTACACAAGCTAACTTTGCACAGCCACAAGTAAGCCAAAATAAAGCCGCTAGTGTACAGGAAAGAATCGAGCGTATTAGACAGAAAACCAATCAAGCTAATTCACTGAAAGATAAATTGTTAGCTGGAAACTATAATTCGCCCGATCAATTTGATTCGCTAACGAAAGATTTAGCAAGCTTAAGTATAAACTACGATACTCAAAATTCAAGTGTGGGTAATGTTAGTTCGCCAGTGATTAATTACAGTCGCGTACCTAAACCGACAAGTAATAAAATTGTTGGGGCTAATTTGGAAAAAGCAAAAGAGCTAAATTTAAATGGTGTGAAACTGCCCACAGGTACAGCTATTAAAGCTGTTTTATCTCAAACAGTGATTAGTGATTATGCAAATAAGCCATTCAAAGCCCAAATAACACAAGACGTTTACGACGCTGACTATGAAACAATATTATTTCCAAAGGGAACAATTATTGATGGTCGATCTGTTAGAGTCGCTAATATTAATGAGCCTATTCAGGCTCGTATGGGTTTAACTATCAATTGGTTTGTATTACCTAACGGTAATAGAATCGATTTTTCTCAAAGTGCCTCTGCGCTGGATTCTATGGGTATAGGTGCGATTAAAGATGATGTTAATTATCACGCTATGGCTCAATTTTTAGGTGTACTTGCTTATGCAGTAGTTGCAAGCGAAACAGCGGGGAATGTGTCAAGTGGTTTCACTGGTGAAACAAATATCAAGGGCGATATTGGCGAAGGTATAAGAGAACAATTTGCACCGCTCGCAAGCCGCTATTTAAGCCTAGTTCCTACCGTTACACTTAATACAGGAACACCAATCACAGTTTATATTGAAAATGAAATGCACGTTGAACCATGGGGTACTATTTATGACAACTTATTATAAAATTTTAGCAATTATTTGTTTTTTACTGTCTTTTAATTCTTTTGCATTGGATAGCTTAGAACTTAAAGTGAGAACAAGTTTTCCTAAAGATGCGACCACAGTCAGTGATGCAGTAGCGTATATCATAGAGCCAATTGGTTATGAGTTGACTATATATAACCAATATACACCGACTGCTGAAAATATAGCTAAAAAGCCGATTACTCCAATAAATCGAGCAGTTAGAACAATGACTATTTATGATGCAATTCAATCTTTAATCGGTATAAATAACATAATTTTGGTAGATCATAAAAATAAGCTTGTAAGCTTCGCTGAGGGGGAGAAATGAAAAATAAAATCATGTTATTAGTGTTGGTTGCAATGGCTCTAATTTCTGGCTGTGCAACAAAAACAGATGCTAAGTTAGTCGATAGTAAAGAGATTAAAATAAGTCGTAATGTTTTAGAAATGAACTTATTAACTGGTGAAGTTGTACAGCATGAAGTATCACCAAAGGCAGCAAATAAAAAGTAGGTGTTAGCATGAAAAAACTTCTTATTCTAAGTCTGGTTTCTATCAATGTAATGGCTAAAGCTCCTGATAGTAAACCATATGATTTTGATTGGAAAAGCGCAGCTGATATGTCAGGGGCGTTTATGATCTGTGGTCTAACAGGTTTCACACAGCCTAATTGCCCTAAAGTTTTACGAAAGTGCATGACGGATAGAGATTTACTTAAATTTAAAGTATTTGGTGTTGAGTCTAAGTGTTTAGATTTATTTGCTTTCATGACTGACAAAAAAGACGTTGAAAATGCTATTGATCATGCAAGTAATGAGGCTGGTCATGATGTCACAGACGAGCAACGCAGTAATTATCATAAAGCTGGTGATTATGAGCAAGATAATTCAAAACGGGCCACTAGAGAGTCTTACAGGCACACTAAATATTATAATGCAGAAGAAGCGGCAGAGGATTTAGTTAGACGTGATTATGAATATTATTACTATTATGGTGATGGTAACGGCGGTGGAGGTTGGGGGCATCCTGATTATGGCCGTAATCACTTTAATGATTCTGTTTATAGAGGTGAAACCCCGCAACAGGCTTATAACAGAGAATATCAACGTGTATTAAGAATGGGTGGGGGCTGTTTAAACCCGTTAGGGGGTGGGGGCGCAAATAGGGCTATAGATGATTGTGTTGGCGGTGGTCACTTTAACGAGCAAATGGCCCGTAGAGCTGGCGAAGAAGCCAGAGAGAGAGCTATAGCAAGGCGTGATAACTCTTTTGAAAATTGGAGAGAACAGCAACCTTGGTCGCAAGTAGGTTATAACCGTACGGGCTTTGAACGCTCTTATAATACGGATAGATTAACTGCTTATTATCATGCTTATTTAGCAGAGTTACCCCGCTGCGGAGGTAATGAAAATTGTGCTAAAAATAGAGCATGGAACAACATAAATAATATGCCGTTTAGGGGGTAACAATGAATGGTGATTTAGTTAAGTACTTTGAAGAAGGTTGTTTATGTATTATCACGAACAAAATAGCCAAAAAAGGCCCAGCTGATGATAACGCCTTGGAATATTATCTAAAAAACTGTACATGCTCTAGACACCCTGAATCAGCCAACCGCGAATGCTGGGATAGAGCCAATAATAAATTAAGGGAGTTTTAGTAACGTTAATAATCATCACCGTTACTAAAAAACATGAATGTGAACATTAAAATACAAATAGAGACTATTAGGCCCAATACTTTAATGGCGAGTTTTGCGCTGAAAGTGATTACTTTACCTGTAATATCTAAAGTGGTGTTCATGTTCATTGTTTTATTCCTTGTATGCAATCAAAGTAATGTTTCCGCTCCTGGTCTTTTCATTGTTTTAGCAATCAAAAGACCGTTGGCCACTAAATCACCGGTTGCCGTTTTGCAATCACGTTATTAGTACCGAGCTATTAAGAAGTGATCAAATATTTGAAATGATCATTTTATATAGTATAGTTGTATTTAACTAACCTATTGTAAAAAATTATTATGTCTCAACAACAGCAAGTAAAACACATACATGTAAAGTTAGAGCCTAATATTTTTGAACGGTTCGACAAGTTATTAAAAGATGATAAATTAAAAAAGCAGGATTTTTTCGAGCAAAGGGTTTTGGAGTATTTAGAAGAAAACGAGACTCAACAAGAGTTAAACTTTTAGTAAACTCCAGAAAAAGCAAAACCGCGTATCAGTCGCCAAACAGAAAACGCGGTTTAAAACATAAGTTTCAAGGTTAAGTTTAATGAATATTATTAAAAAAGCAACCTTGAATCTCGCTAAATGCAGGATTCAGGGAAATGAAATCACCAACTAGTAAGCAAGTTTTTTATTCTTTAGAGCTGTTAAGGCTTACAAAGTCCGATACCCAAACGCTTGTACTTGGGCACATTGCATATCACCATGCCAAGCATGGCGCTTTTAATTCATCTATGGGCGCTATTGCTAAGTATCTCAATTACTCGGTAAATGCTGTAAAAAATGCCGTTCTTAATTTATCAAATGTAGTTGATAAAAAAGGCGAGCCATTAATTAAAGTTGAGCTATCTAAAGAATCGTACAATCGTAGAATCAAGCTAAACTCAAAGCATGAGTTAGGCTTTAAATTATTACAGTCATACCATCAAATCGTTAACCAATACGGACAAACTAAACAAGTATTGAACTTGTATTCGGTACGCTTAAATGAGTTTAAAACAAAACATAGATATGACTCGCGCCATGCTCATAAAGTCCTTATGCTAAAATCACTCATAAATACGAAAATTCAATCTAACCTACGTAATTCAAAAGAAAATAAAACTACATACAAACAAACTATTTCAATGCTTATGAAAAAGCTTGATTGGTCGTTTGTCACCATTAAAAACTTAATTAGCAGTATACAAGCAGAACAGGCCTTAATTATCAGCTTAGACAGAATAAAAAACGCTGCCGTTTATGTTTTCACTTCAATCACTGAATCAGTAAATGTTAGACAACAACCCTCAGAACCTAAGAAGGTAAAAGGCAAGGATACCCCTTGGCTAGATAAGTACCAGTAACACTAACCAACCTTGGAGGCTGGCTATATGCTGGCCGCTTTCGTGTGCCTGTAATAAAAATAGAGCCTTTTTAACAGCTATAATTAGACTACAATCTAATATTCTAACCCCGATCATTAAGAAATCACTTCAATTTTATTAGGGGTGTGCTCCTGAATTTGATTAACAATAGCTAGCTTTTAATTTAGTGATACCGCTTCCTATCAACTTTAAATTTAGTGACATATAGAATAAAGTTAGTGACATATTAGGTTAATTTAGTGATGCCTTTAAATAGAAATTTAGTTAGAGATAAATAGATACCCAAACGCTGCGCTTTTGGGTATCTATATTTTTTTATTTGATCAGAAAAAGAAAGGAATTTAATTATTATTGGGCTGTGGTAAGTGTTAATTAGTGTTGGTAAGTTGTTTAAAAGCTTGTTGGCAGCTTGCGCCAACAGCTTTTGAATGACTTATCAATGCGGTGAGCGAAGCGAAAATTCATGCTTTCCATAGCATTTAGTTTGATAACTTTCTAAGTTCACTTTCAGCATCAAAATAGTTTTTAAGCTCTCTTTTTATTTTCCATTCTGTATTCTCTAGATCACGTATTTTTGCGTTTTGCTCTTTAACTTGTTGCTCTAATTTTAAATAGCTTTCTAATGCTTTCAAAATTGCCTTGGTTGCTGCTGTTTCACCTGTACTTGCTTTTATTTCTTCAAGTAATTTATCTATCTGTGGATCAGTTCTTAGTGTTAAAGCCATTGCTCCCCCTTCGTGGTGTCACTTAAAAATAAAATGTGATTGCTAACTGGGTTTATAATAGCGACTCTTTTGCTTATTTGCAATCATTATTGTTTTTTATTTTTTGTTTTTAAATGTTTTGATTGCATAGGATGGTTTTCGTGCTTGATACATGTACAAGGTTATAATTTGTTGCTATCTTTAAGGGGATGGTGAGGGCTTTAAAACTGAAACATTAAGCACGTACTTCAAAGTAACACCAGCTCATTTTTATGGACGCTTATACTTTTGAAAATTAAATAAAAGGAGTTTTAGCAATGATGCAAGGATACGATCAAGATACTTTTACTGTAGAAACAAATATAATTAACTCAAAGTTAGATAAATCTATGAAAGACCAATCTTTGTTTGATTTTATTAGCCGAACCCGCTTTAAGAGCGGCTGTTTTGATATGTTAGTAGGTGTAATGAATCATAAGGGTGAAGTGTATAGAACTATGCACTTATCTGGCTTAGATGCTTACATTTCCATTACTGATTATATGCTTTTATTGGGTTTCAAAAATATTAGTTCAACGGATGAAAACGGGCAATATGATGTAATATTTAAAGAGTGTATAGAGGGAGGAAGTAACTAAAATGGATATAAACAAAGTGAAATTTTTTTTCAAAGGCATAAACCTTAAATACCCGAATTTTTTAACTTATTTAGCTTATTCAGTCATCATACTAGCTATTAATTACATTTACCTAGTAATTGGTGTTCAAAGTTTATTTATGTATTGGCATACCCCTACGGGTGAGCCTGATCTAATTCTAAAACTTATTTATGGTATAGGTTATGTAATTGCTGAACTTATTTATATTTTTAGCGTTGTTTTTGTTCTATGTGCTGAGTTTAGAGAAATTATGCTAGAACCTATTACGCCCAAATATCATAGTTTTTGTGATTGGGTTGAAGGGGTGATTCAGCAAGGAAAAGACCATGAAAAATAATATTTCTGTAGAGAATCGAGATCACCTAAATTATAAGTGGTCTTATTACTACTTTATCCTTATTGGTATAAACCTAGTTGTAACACCTATAGTTGCTTATTTGTATTTTTCATATTTCCATATCCCGTTACCTAATGTAGACAAAGAGCCTTTAGCTTTTATGTTCGTACCTGTGAGTATTATGGGAAACGCATTAATATTTTTAAGTATTGCTTTAGGAGTACAGTTTTTAAGCTTTTTAGCTGGGAAAAAGTTGTTCGCTAAATTCAATCCAGACGTTAAAAATTATAACAATTTTCTTTAATAAAATTTAGGTTGATAAATTTTAATGATAAAAAATATAATTGTTGCTGCTCTTTTATGTATAGGTTTTTACTTTATATTGAGAGCGTCTATGTATTCGCTAAATGAACAGTGCCTAGATGCAACAAGTCATGCTGCAAAGGCTTTTTGTTCCATGTTGTTGAGCATTGGCCCTGATATATTTTTCGTTTTTATTTGCGCAATTATTTTGATTTTAGTGTGGGTTTCCAATTTAGTTTGCACGCTCAACACCTCATTTTTCCCCTAATGTTTGAACACTAAAGCCAGCTTTGTATGTGTGGGGAGTTAACATCTTTGCTCGATGCTCTCTCGGTACACTTTGTTTTTACTAGCGTGTGCAATCTTTACGGTCAACATCTCAACTACTGTGCAGACTTTAAGGGAAACGTGCAAACTTAATTGTCATTGCATATTTAGTAACGAGTAAAAAAGTAAAATTGAATTAAACCCCTTCTACTTCCGATTAGTGTAGTATCGGAAGTAGAAAACCCACTATAAATAGACCTTCTTAAAAAAAACAGCTATCCTATTTCTTTATTTTGTCATTTCTCACAAAAAAAGGAACTTAAAAATGTGTGCTGATCTTAAATTACATAAAGTAAAAATCGAAACGTTCATAGAGCAAGCTAATAAATCTTGTGGCTTATCTTACGAAGTATTTATAAAAAACTTTTCATCGTTAATTGATGATTACGTGGCCCAACAAGATAGCTCTATAAAGCCTGCTATATTGGAACTTGCAAAACAACATGATTATGCAACAGCGGAAGAAATAGAAACTATGGATAAAGAAAACTATGATGCTGGGTTGTGTGGTCATGGGCTTGATCCTGATTGTTGTCCTGCGGGTTGTGGTGATATTGAGTGGTAAAAAGTGCAATCAGAACCTATAAAAAATTTAACTGATATAGATGCTTTACATCGAGTTTTAACTCGATGGGGTAACGTTAGAGAGGCTGAATGTTTAATTATAGGGTGTAACTTTGCTTTAAGAGTTGGTGATCTTCTTAAAATTACTTTTGAACAAGCTTTATCAGGTGTTATTAAAATTAATGAGCAGAAAACTAGCAAAGCAAAAGAGTTACCAATCAATGAAGCAGCTCAGCGAGCTATTAAACGGCTATTAGTTTGGTATAGAGAGCAAGGGATAGAACCTGTTTATTTATTTCAGGGAACTGGAAACAGATCTAAGGGCTTAAAAAAACCTATATCAGCTAGACACTTAAATAATAAATTAAAAGCAGCTGCGGAGGCTATAGGCTTAGATATAGCAATAAGTTCACATTCTATGCGTAAATCATTAGGTTATCATGCTTATGCTAAGGGTATCGATGTTCGTTATTTACAAGCGCTATTCAATCATAAAACAGAGTTTCAAACTCTAACCTATATTGGAATTACTAGAAAAACAATAAGTGATGTTTATCTCAATATAGGTATTGGTGAAAATATATTCTGATTGCAAAATGGCAACCGGCTTTTTAATGGCCAACGGTCTTTTGATTGCTAAAGCAATCAAAAGACCAGGAAGCAAAGGCATGTTTTGATTGCATCTACAATATGCTATGGAAAGCATGAATTTTCGCTACGCTCACCGCATTGATAAGTCATTTAAAAGCTGTTGGCGCAAGCTGCCAACAAGCCTTTAAACAACTTACCAACACTAATTAACACTTACCACAGCCCAATAATAAGAAAAGGTTATTTTATGAATATATTGATTAAGGATTTTGGTAATGATCTTTGTTGTTCGAACGTTGATGATTTAAAAGAAGTGTTAAAAGAACACTATCGGGGTAAGTCGGTTTCAATTTCAAACAGTAGCAACTTAATATTTATCGATGTTCTGAATGACGGCAGCATACAAGATACATATACACGGGAATCTATTTCTTTTGATAGTTTTACGTTTGCTGATTCACGAATTAAGTATTAATATAACTTGGTCGGCCTTTCTGCTCACTAGCTTTTGCTAGCTCCGACTTTTAGAGCATTATCAATTGTCAGGCATTGAAAACTGACAGTTGTCAGTTTTCCTTGCCTTTATTTTTAAAGGTATAATTTTATGTTACATACACTATTAGATTCATCTACTAACGCTACTGATATTTCTAAAACAGTTAATTATTTATCAATTGAAGCT
>Ga0213840_1001042_pt1 | contig 25943 bp, 22 predicted proteins | sample SWPATP22_FD_160132 | JGI IMG/M metagenome (GOLD analysis project Ga0213840, IMG submission 160132) | Coastal seawater microbial communities from Marineland, Florida, United States - SWPA TP2 #2 | ecosystem: Environmental > Aquatic > Marine > Coastal | place: USA: Florida | collected 2016-08-14 | reverse complement strand
CCACCGAAACATCGCGCGCACGGTCCACTTCGGGTCGGCGTCTGCCGAGGCCACCGGTCGAAGCGCCCACATCACGGCACCGGGGACCGCCACCAGGGCGAACACGAAGGCCACCCCCATCGCGAAGGTCTTGGTGAGGGCGAGGGGTGCAAACAGGCGCAGCTCGGTGGCGGTGAGGCCGAACACCGGCAGAAAGCTCACCACGGTGGTGGCGACGGAGGTGAGCACGGCGGGTGCCACCTCGGCCGCGGCCTTGCGCACGGCGGCGGACCGCTCGCCATGGGCCACCAGCCTGACCTGCCGCTCGATGTTCTCGACGAACACGATGCCGATGTCGACCATGGTGCCGATGGCGATGGCGATGCCCCCGAGCGCCATGATGTTGGCGTCGACCCCCGTGACCTTCATCACCACGAAGGTGCCCAGCACCCCGAGCGGCAGCAGCCCCGACACGAGCACCGAGCTGCGCAGGTTCCGCAGCATCACGAGCACCACGAGGATGGTGACGAGGACCTGCTGGTAGAGCGCCGTCGACAGGGTGGACAGCGTCTCGCCGATGAGCTGCGCCCGGTCGTAGAAGGGGACGATGGTGACCTGGCTGACGGTGCCATCGTCGAGTGTGCGGGTGGGCAGGCCCGCCTGGATGGTGTCGATGCGGGCGCGCACGGCCTCGATGACCTGCAGGGGATTCTGCCGGTAGCGGGCAACGACCACCCCCCCCACGGCCGGGGCACCTTCGTCGTCGAGAGCGCCACGTCTGAGGGCGGGTCCGAGGGCCACCCGGGCCACGTCGGACACCCGCACGGGGGTGTGCTCCCGGGCGACCACGACCGTCTGCTCCAGGTCGGCCACGCCCTCCACAAAGCCCACACCACGCACGAGGTACTCGACCCCGTTGATCTCGAGGGTGCGGGCGCCCACATCGAGGTTGGACCGGCGAACGGCGTCGGCCACCTGCGGCAGGGTGACGCCATGGGCACGCAGGGCATCGGGGTCGACGTCGACCTGGTACTCGCGCACGAAGCCACCGACCGAGGACACCTCGCTCACCCCCGGCACCGACTGCAGCGCATAGCGCACGGTCCAGTCCTGGATGGAGCGCAGCTCGTCGGGGTCCCAGCCGCCCACCACCTCGCCATCGGGGGACTGCCCCTCCAGCGTGTACCAGAATACCTGGCCGAGGGCGGTGGCATCGGGACCGAGGGCGGGCACGGCGTCGTCGGGGAGGGTGCCATCGGGCAGGGAGGCCAGCTTCTCCAGCACCCGTGAGCGGGACCAGTAGAACTCCACCTCGTCGTCGAAGAGGATGTAGATGGTGGAAAAGCCCAGGGCCGAGGCGCTGCGCACGGTGCGCACGCCCGGAATGCCCATCAGCGCGGTGGTGAGGGGGTAGGTGACCTGGTCTTCGACGTCTCGTGGCGAGCGGCCGGGCCACTCGGTGAACACGATCTGCTGGTTGTCCCCGACATCGGGGATGGCGTCGACGGGGACGGGGTCCCGGGGCAGCGGCCCGGTGTCCCAGTCGAAGGGGGCGACCGCGACGCCGGCCACAGCGACCATGAGCACCAGCAGGAAGACCACGAGCCGCAGGTCGAGAAAAAGACCGACAACGCGCTCCCACACGCCATTTTCACGATCCGTCCGGTTCAATGCTCGTGCCCCGCGTGGGGGTCGCCGAGCGGTGCGCCAGCCTCGGGGAGCGCCGACAGCCAGGTGCCGGGGTCGACGGCGGCCTGCACCTCACCGCACCTGCGCATCATGGCGCCGAAGTAGGCGTTGTCCACCGTCTCGCCCTGCTGGACCCAGCGACCGCCCGTGTTGTCCATGGCCATGGGACAGAAGGCGACGTGGACAGGGGCGTCGAGGGGGTTGCCGAAGCGCTGGAGCAGGCCCTCGGCCGCGGCGGACAGGGGCTCGAAGGCCCCGCGGGCCGCTTGGATGTCGCCGGAGCGGGCGATTGCGGCGGCGTGGGTGAGGAAGTCCTGCTGGAGAGGCTTCCACTCCGAGCGACCCGACAAGGCGACCGCGCCAGCAAGGTCGACGAGGCGCTGGGCCGCCACAGTCGCGGAGGGGTGGTCGTCCTCGGCGAGCGCGCGCTGCACGTCGAGGTAGGCGGTGAGCACGGGGGCGAGGCTGCTGCGCTCAGCGGGGCCGAGGGTCACGGGCTCCACCGCCTCCGTCGCGGCCGGAGTGTCGGCGGTCATCATCGCGGGACCGCCCCGAATCTGGAGGTCGGCGTCGAGCGCGAATGCCCCTCGGCTCACCACCCGCTCGCCTTCAGAGAGGCCGGAGACCACGGGGTAGAGGTCGCCGAGGCGGGGGCCCAGTCGCACGGTGCGGGGCTGATAGCCGAAGCCATCGGCGGTCTCGACCTCCACATACACCACGGAGCGGCGGCCGGTAAACAGCGGGGCCGAGGCAGGCACCACCAGAGGCTCGGCACCCGTGGGGTCGCCTGTGGAGACCACGGCCTCGGCGAACATGCCCGGCCTGAGGCTGCCATCGGCGTTGTCGACCTCGACACGCACCCGGGCGGTGCGGCGCTGGGCGTCGACGGTGGGGTCGATGAAGGCGACCCGTCCGTCGAAGGTCTCGCCAGGGAAGGCCTCCACCTCCAGGCCCACCGACTGGCCGACTGACAAGCGGGCGAGGTCGCTCTCGTAGGCGTCGAGCTGCACCCACAGGCGGCCCAGGTCGGCCACGCGGAACAGAGTGGCGCCGGTGTCGAGGTAGGCGCCTTCGGTGGCCACCCGCTCGATGACGGTGCCGCTGAAGGGCGAGCGAATGGGCACCGAGCGAATGGGCGTCGTGGCGGTGAGCATCGACTCCAGCTCGGACTCGGGCACGCCCAGCAGGCGGAGCCGCTCCCGGGATGCATCCAGTGCGGCGTCCGCGGCCTTGCGGGAGGAGGTGGGACTCTCGCCGAGCCGCTCGACCTGACCCCGCGCGGTGAGGAGGTCCTGGTGGGCGCTGTAGACCTCCGGGCTGTACAGCCGCGCGATGACCTGACCGCGACGGACCCGCTCGCCGGTGGTGTTGACCAGCAGCCGGTCGATGCGACCGCCAATCCAGGTGGTGACATTGCGGCGGGTGGACTCTGCGGGCTCCAGGCGCCCGAGCAGGCGAACCTCGGCGGTGGCGTCGGACTGACGGCGGACCTCGGCGGTGCGCAGGCGCATCAGGGCACGGGCCCGCTCGGACAGGACCACCGTGTCGGAGGCGGTGGTGGTGCCAGCTTGGGCGACAATGAGGTCCATGCCGCAGATGGGACAGGCGCCCGGCTCGGGCTGACGCACGCCCGGATGCATCGAGCAGGTCCACTCGGCCGCGGAGACCTCGCCATGGGAAGCGGGGGCGCCGGACTCGCCGAAGAGGATGGCGCCCGCCGCGAAAGCGACCAGCAGTGCGAGCACCTGCAGCACACGGCGTGCGACGGGAGGCAGGCCAGGAGCACTCATGGGGGGGCCGTCGCAGGGCGGCGAGGCAGCTCCACGCCGCACAGCGAGTCGAGGGCGGCCCAGGCGCGGGCGTGGGCGACGCGGGCACGGTCGCTGTCGATACGGAGCTGCAGGAGGTCTCTCTCAGCGAGCAACACCTGGGCCACCGACGCCTCCCCCACCGCCCAGCTGCCGAGCAGAGCGGCGTAGGTGGCCTCGGCCTGGGGCAGCAAGGTGCCCTCTGTGATGCGCAGGCGGCGGGCCTGGTCGCGCACCTCGGCGAAGACGGTGTCGAGCTGGGCCACCGCGGCATCGGCGCGACCCCGTGCGTCGGCCTGTGCGGCGCGGGTGGTGGCCTCCGCGGCCTGGATCCCCTGGGCGTAGCGACGCTGCCAGATCGGAAGCTGCAGGCCGACCCCCACGGCGATGGCGTCCTTGCCGTCATCCTCGACGTCGGGCATCTCCGCCGGACCGATGATGATGTAGTCGGCCCCCACCGCGAAGGACGGCAGGCGCTGGGCCCGACTGCCTCGGAGGCCGGCCTCCGCGCCTTCCACCCGGGCCTGGGCCTGAGCCTGGACGGGATGGGCGAGCACGCGGGCCACCAGCAATGCGCGCTCCTCGGTGGGCAGAGTGGCATCGGGTGGGGCCACCGGCGTGGGCAGCAGCTCGGCGGACCGCAGCCCGAGCGCAGCCCGCAGGCCCGCCATTGCAGCGTGTTCCGCGGCCTCCATCGAGGCGATGTCTTCCGCGAGGCGGGCCCGGCTGAGGTCGACCTGCTGCAGGTCGGCCAAAGACGCCTTGCCCACCTCCACGCGGGCGCGCACGGTGGTGGACAGGTCGTCGAGAACAGCGAGATGGTCGACGTGGACGTCTCGGTTGGCGCGCAGCAGCCACAGCGCCCAGTAGCGGTCGAGCACCCGTGAACGGACCGCCAGCACCTCGGCCTCGAAGCCCATGCGGGCAGCCCGGGCCTCCGCGGTCGCCCCATCGGAGGCCGCGGCGAGCCGGCCAGGCCAGGGAACGGTCTGCTGGAGGGAGACCTTGCCCAGCTGGGGCCCCACGCGGGTCTCGACCGACTGCACGAAGGCCCCGAAGCTCAATGTGGGCTCCGGCAGTCCCCGGGCGACGGCGACGCGCTGCTCGGCCGCCTGCCATCGCTCCCAGGCCGAGCGCACCGAGGCGCTGTGGTCGAGGGCGAGGGCGAGGTAGGCAGCCGGCGTGTCCGGCGCGGCCTCGGCGTCGAGCGTGCGGGCTTGTCCGGCCGGCCGAGCGTCGACCGGCGACTCGACGGAAAGGGCCATGGCGAAGGTGAGGAGGGCGAACAACTGGGGTGTCCGGAGTGCGTCTTTCGGGGGGCATCACCATAAGGCGAGGCGGGCGCGGGAGGACGGCCTTGCACAGAAAACGGGCGTGTCCGGCGGTCCGAACCCGAGGCAGGAGCCCGCCGAGCCGGACCTTCGCGGAGGGCCTCGTCCGTCCCATTCTGTGCAAGCGCCAGGTCTGCACACCCTCGACACGCTACCCTGCCAGCCCCCGCACCGGTCCGTCCGCGACCGGTCCCCAGTCCCCGGGTAGAGCCCGTGTCCCCCCTCCTTCGCGCCTTTCTGTCCTCCTCCCTGGGCACCGGCCTGTCGCGGGTTCTCGGCCTGCTCCGCGACCTCGCCCTGGCATCCGCCCTCGGTGCCGGACTGCACTCCGATGCCTTCCTCACCGCCTTTCGCATTCCGGGCGTGTTTCGCCGCTTTGTTGCCGACGAAGGCCTGACCGGTGCCCTGGTGCCCGGGGTCGCAAAGGCGGAGCAGGAGGTCGATGTCGAGGAGGCTCGTAGACTCGCGGGCCGGGTGCTCGCGGCCTTGCTCGTGGTCGGCACCCTCATCAGCATGGCCGGCATCCTCGCCGCGCCCTGGCTGGTCGACCTCTTCGCCGAGGGCTTTCGCGCAGACCCCGACAAGTTCGCGCTCACCGTCGACCTCACGCGCATCCTCGTGCCCTTCGTGGTCACCGTGAGCCTGGTGAGCTGGGCGGAGGGGCTGCTCAACCACCGCAACCACTTCTTCGTGCCCAAGCTCGCGCCCGGGGTGGTGAGCGCAGCCATCGTGCTCGCTGCGGTGTGGCCCGGCTCCGGAGACCCGCAGGCGGTGGTCCACGCGGTCGCCTGGGCCGTGATCGCCGGCGGCATCGCGCATGTGGCCATCTGCCTGCCCCCGCTCATCAAGCACTGGGGCTGGCTCCGTCCGCGCTTCGACGGCGCCCGGGACCCCCGCTTCATCGCGATGGCCAAGGAGCTCGGCAAGGTCACCGTCATCGGCATCATGGCGCAGGTCAACATCATCGTGATCGGCCGTGTGGCCAGCTTTCTCGAGGAGGGTTCCCTCACCTGGTACTGGTATGGCGTGCGCATCGTCGACGTGGCCCAGGGCATCATCGCGGTCGGCGTCGGCTCGGCCATGCTGCCGGCGCTGTCGAAAGCGGTCGCGGGGACCGACTGGGCGGGCTTCGAGCGGGCCTTTGTGGGATCGGTGAGGCTGGCGGCGGCCCTGTTGCTGCCGGCAGCGGCCTTCTTGATGGTTCTCGCCACGCCCACCGTCGCGGTGCTCTTTCAGCGAGGCGCCTTCACGGCCGCTGATGTGGCACAGACTGCGGGCGCTCTGCAGGTGCTGGTGCCCTACATGCTGGGCCTCGCCGCCATCCAGATCCTGAAGAAGCCCTTCTTCGCGCTGGAGCGGCGCAACGAGCTGATGGCCGTGGGCGGCGTGGGCGTGCTCATGACCGGAGGCCTGGGCACCTGGTGGGGACAGACCCACGGTGTGGTGGGCCTGTGTGCCGCGCTGTCGGTGTCCACGGTGGCCCAGGCACTCGCCTATGTCGTGCTGCTGCGCCGGCAGGTCGGCGACCACCTCGGCCTGGGGGTTCTCTCGGGGGGACTGGGACGGATGGCGCTCGCCTGTGTGCCGGCCGCGGGCGCGGGCATCGGCCTGGCGACGCTTGGGGACTGGACGCAGGGCCCCACCCTCCTGAATGCGCTGTTGTTGACGGTTGCGGGCGTGGTTGGGGGCGGACTCTATGTGGGAGCGGCACTCGCGCTGGGCGTCGACGAGGTGCGGATGGTGGCCCAGCGGGTGCGGTCGCGGATCGGCCGGCGGTGAAGATGGGGGACGGGTCCACGTCACACTTGCGTCATCGACCCGTCCGACTTGCCCCGACTCCTCGACATGGACCGGGGTGACCGGTGAAAGGGGACGCTGGCAGTCAGCGAGGTCCCATGCCCACCGCTCACGACCGACTTGCTCCCGTCCCCCCCGATGTGCGCCTGGCTGGCGATGTGCGGGCCCTGCTGTGGTCCCTCGATCCCGCCCGCCACGACGGCAATCCCCCGGCAGACACCCGCGCGCAGGTGCTCGCGGAGGCCCATGACGCGGTCGAGGCTGGGGTCCATGGTGCGGAAGACCTCCACAAGGCCCTCGCCATCGAGCCCGACACGCTCGGCGGCTGGGACAAGTGGCGCAAGCACGCCCTTCCTGCCTACGAGGCCTTCGCCGCCCTCGTGCGGGAGAGCGGTCACGCCGCCCCGAGCCTTCGCCCGTCCAACCATGTGCGCGCGGTCTTCCATGTGATGGGGGGCACCACGGCAGCCATGCTGGTGGAGCACGTCTTGCCCGCCACCTGGCTGCTTCCGGTGGCTTGCCTGATGGCCACCTGGGCATGGTCGATGGAGATCACACGCCGGCGCAGCTCCCGCGTGAACAGCCTGCTGATGTGGGTCTTCGGGCCGGTCGCGCACGCCCACGAGGCCTGGCGAATCAATTCGGCCACCTGGTTTTCGACCGCGCTGGTGGCGGTCGCCTTGATGGGGTCTCCGGTGGCTGCCGTCGTGGGCTTTCTCGTGCTGGGCTGGGCCGATCCCGCCGCCGGCATCATCGGCCGTCGCTATGGCCGCACGCGGCTGATGCACGGCCGCAGCCTCGAGGGCACCGTGACCTTCGCCATCGTGGGCGCGGTGGTCTCCCTCGCGGCACTGGTGCTGTGGCACCCCGAGTTCAGCCTGCTGCAGGCCATCTTCGTGGCTCTGGCCGGAGCGGTCCCCGCGTCCATCGCGGAGCTCTACGCCCGGCGCATCGACGACAACCTGGCGATTCCCGTGACCGCGGCGCTCGGCGTGGTGGCAGCGACCGCGATGCTCTGAGTCCCCCTCAGAAGCTCCAGCCTGCGTTGATGGTGCCGTAGGTGGTCGCATCCAGGGTGTCGTTGATCTTGCTCTCGAACTCGCCCGCATCGCCCGCCGTGACCTCCATGTTGCGGAACCTGTGGGCGCCGACACCCACCAGGGCGCTCACGGTGAAGCCGGGCTTCACGAAGAAGCGGGCTCCCAGGTGGCCACCGAACAGGTGGGAGCCCACGGTCAGCTCCACATCGTCATCCAGACCTTCGACCTCGGCGCTGTTGGACAGCCGAGCGAAGCGGGCGGTGCCGCCCACGAAGATGCCGTGCTTGAAGCCCCCCACCGCGATGAGGTTGGCGCGCAAGCCGAATTTCGTGTGGTTGAAGCCCTGAAGGGGCAGCGCGTACTCCTCGGCGGCGAGCCGCAACAACAGGGGGTCGTACTGGCCGCCACCCGCAAAGGCGCCCACGGTGAACTTGCGGTGCAGCTTTCGCTCGTACTCGAGGTGGAGGGCGGGCCAGGTGAGCTGCGCCACGCCCAGGGTCACCGAGTTGGACTTCTTGCCCGCCATCGCAGTGGCCGGAAGGAACGCGACGGTGAGACAGGCGGTGACAGCGGCGAGCAGAGTCTTCATGGCGGCGCTCCAGCGAGATGAGGGGGTGCAGAACGCGAAGGGGACGCGTGCTCTCAAGGTGCAGGCCTCGACAAGTCTGACCCGGATGGACGGCATTCGCACCTGAACCGTCGGGCCCTCAGCGCGCCCCGCTCGCCGCGTACACCGCCACCTCCACCGAGGCGGACACGTCGACACCTTCGACCACGGCGGTGACTGACAGGTCGTAGAGGCCCGCCGGCAGGTCGTTCACGGTGACGGCATTGCCCGAGGTCCCCCAGCCCACCTCACTGGCCGACCAGGCCACGTCCGTGGCGTCCACGAGCGCACCAGCACCATCACGGCCTTCCACTTCGAGGAGCACATCGTCGCCTTCGTCGATGAACTGTCCTGCGGAGGGCGACAGGATGTTCATGTAGGGCGCAAGGGGCACGGTGCCGTCCGGTCCACCCGAGTCGCCGTCCTTTCCGCCACAGCCGAGGCCGAGGGCCACGCCCAGCAGAGCCGTCCATCGTTGCATCCAAGCCTCCTCGCAGCCCGTTGGGCATCGCAGGCCGACCTAACGGGCCGCCATGACCTGTGGACGGGCACACTATCCACCTCCAGCCTGGGATAGGCCCCCCCCGAACCGGATGGACCATGCTGCTGCCGCTCCTGCTCATTCTTCCCGCCATCGCCGCAGATGCGCCCGTGGCCACTGCCAAGGTCGGCGTCGGGCTGCCCGAGCTCCTCCATGTGGAAGGTGGCTGGCGCCCTCGAGACGACCTGGAGGTGGGCCTTCGCGCGGGCACTGTCGTCTTCAACGTGCTGGTCGGTCCCACCGTACAGTGGCAGGCTCTGGGCGCGCCCCGGGGCCACGGCCTCTGGGTCGGGGGAGCCGCGCGCATCAACCCCTTCGCAGACCCTGTGGGCATCGAGTCTGGCGGAGAGACCCTGCGGGCAATGCTGGAACCCGCGGTGAGCTGGCGGTGGGTGGGAGAGGCGGGACTGCTCCTCGACGCCCGCGCTGCCGCCCTGCTCTACCTCGATGATGGCCCCGCCATCGGACCCGACCTCACGGTGGGAGTGGGCTGGGCCTTCGGCGGTTGAGTCAGACCGCCTTGGACAGCCAGGGCCTCAGCGCGGCCTGCAGCTCCCCGGCGGCGAGGGGCTTGTGGACAAAGCCGGCCATGCCCACCGACAAGGCCCGCTGGCGGTCGGCTTCCATCACGCTCGCGGAGAAGGCGAGGATGACGGGCGCCCGGTCTCCGAGCAGCGAACGAATCCGCAAAGCAGCGTCGTAGCCGTCCATGTCAGGCATCCTACAGTCCATCAACACGAGGTCGAATCGCTCCTTCGAGACCCGCTCGATGGCCGCCTCGCCGCTGTCCACCACCGCCACTTCCAGGCCGAGCTGGTCGAGGGTGGCTTCGGCCACCAGGCGGTTGACCTCGTTGTCGTCCACCACCAGCACGGAGCCCTGCAGGCGCGTGGGCCGGTCGGCGTGGCCATCCTCCCTCGGCGCGGACACTCCTGCAGCATCGAGGGGGATGCGCACACACACCGTGGTGCCGCGACCCGGCGCGGTGTCCACCCGGATGCGGCCCCCCATCGCGTCGACCAGCCCCTGCACGATGGACAGACCGAGGCCCGTGCCACCATGCCGCCGGGTGGTCGACGAGTCGCCTTGCTGGAAGGGCCGAAACAGCCGAGGCACCTCGTCAGGGTGGATGCCCGAACCGTCGTCTTGCACCTCCACCAGAACATCCCCACCAATGCGTCCAGCACGAAGCACCACCTCGCCACCCGTCGTGAAGCGCACGGCATTCGAAGCGAGGTTGAGTACGATCTGACGCAGCCGAACGGGGTCGCCGAGCACCCGCAGACCGCCCGGCGGAAGGTCGACCTGCAGACGGTTCCCGCGCTCCTGCGCCGGCACGCGCATGGTGTCTGCGCAGTCCTCGAGGAGCTGGGCCATGTCGACGGGGACGGCTTCGAGATCGACCTCGCCCGCTTCGAGCTTGGAGACGTCGAGAACGTCGTTGATGACCTCCATGAGGTGCCGGCCACTGCGAAGGGCGCCCTCGGCCCAGCGCCGGGCCTTGGCGTCCATCGGTCGGCTGAGAACAAGCTCGGTCTGACCGATCAGGCCATGAAGTGGCGTGCGGATCTCGTGGCTCATGGTGGCCATGAAGCGAGCGCGGGCCGCCGCCGCATCCAGGGCCTGTCGCTCGGCCTCCCGACGGGTCTGGTTCTCCACTGCCAGGCGACGGTTGAGCTCGGCGAGCTGGATGCGGGCCCGCTCGCTCTTGAGCAGAGCCACCACCACCAGGGACACGCCGGCCAACAAGAACACCAGGAAGGTGAAGCCGTCGAAGACGCCCTGCCACTCCGCAGGCACGAGGTTCACCGGCGGTCCCGCGAGGCGGTCGTAGGCCAGGGCGCCCACCACGAGGGGCACGAAGGCGACGGTGGCCCGCACGAAGCCCCGGCGGTCGAACAGCAGAAAGGCGACGAGGGGGAGGATGAAGTACCAGGCGCCACTGATGGCGGTGACTCCGCCGATGAAGTGGACCGTTCCCACGACCGTGGCCCCGCAAGACGCCAGGAAGGCCCAGCGAATCCACGGACGCGGCCCCACCCGCAAGCCGGCCACCAGCAACAGCACGAAGATGAGCGCGAGCACGCCCACCATGACGGCGAGCTGCCACACGCCCATGATGAGGTGCAGCGCCGCGAAGGGCACCATCACCAGCGGTCCCAACCACAGCGCCGCCCGCATCGTCGCCTCGACATGCGGGGCGACGGAGGACGATGTGGTGCGGTCCCCGGGGGCCCGCTCGTGGTTGGGCGCCGACGAGGTCATGGAAACCCCTATCGGACACCCCCCTTGTGGACATGACAGGATGTGGTGTTCCCCCCCACAAGAGAGTCACAACATGTGACCCAGACGGGCACCTTCACCGAGGACGACGCGCTCAGTGCGTCTCCTCCACCTCGATGCCGGCGTTCAGCTCGAAGCCGGTGATGGTAGACAGGTCGCCCGAGTCGGCGTCGAAGAAGCTGATTCGGCCCAGGTCGTGGGTCTGGCTGACGTAGACGAGGCGGGTGCCCGGCATCACGCCCATGTGCTCGGCGCCGCTCTTGAGGTCGATGTCGTCGTGAAGCAGCGACTGGAAGTCGAGCTGCACGAGATCGGGGCGCTCGTCCATGATGAGGAAGCCGAGGGTGCCGTCGTCGGTCACCGCCGTCTCGGACGGGGCGTCGGGCATGCGGATGGGGTTGGCGAAGAAGTCGTCGAGGTCGACCATCGTGATGGCGTGCTCGTCGTAGAAGACCGAGTCGCTGTCGACGTCGCCGTTTTCGCGGTCATGGGTGAGCAGAGCCACCCCACCATCGGGGCTGAGCCGCACCGCCGAGATGGGCTTGACGCTACCGTGGACCTCGAAGGGGGCGTCGGGACGGTCGCGGTGCCAGCTTGTGTAGCGGCTCACGCCGGAGGCGGTGGAGTAGAGCAGAGCCTGGTTGTTGTCGGGGCTCATCACCAGGCTGCCGAGCACCTCGCCGGCCGGAAGCTCCAGCACCTCGGGCGTGGCTTCGAGGTCGGCCAGGTCGTAGATCCACAGCTCACCGGTGCCCCGGGCAACGGCCACCGCCTGCAGTCCGTCGGGTGTGACATCCAGATCCGTCGGGGTGTCCCCCACCGGCAGCAAGGTGGTGGACAGGGACAGGAGGTCGGCCAGCACGAGGTGCTCCCCGCCAGCCTGGCGCACAAGGGCCTGGGTGCCGCCAGGCGTGATGAGGACCTCCTCCGCAAGGGGCGGCTCGATGGTGTCCTCGGCGATGGGGATGCGGACCGGGTCGGGATTGTCGGCGTCGAGTTCCACCACCGCCAGGTAGGCGTCGCTCACGACCACCATGCGGGCAGCGTCGCCGGAGAAGCTGATCTCGCGCGGGTTGAAGCCCACGACGAGCGGCCAGTGGTTGCCGGTGGCGACCTCCACCAAAGACACCTCGTTGAAGGACCACGCGCCGTCGGACAGGTCGTCGGCCTCCCGGTTCTCGGCGTCGTGAAAGCAAGCCACCCAGGCGCCGTCGGGAGACATCACCATGGCGTTGAAGTCGGGCCGCACAGCAACGGTGCGCACCGCCATCGACGCGCTGTCCACAATGCTGAGGTCGTCGGTGCCGCGGTTGAAGACGACCGCGGTGCTGTGGTCGGGCGAAGTGCGGACCACCAGGGGGTCGACGCCCACTTCGGTGGTGATGACCGACAGGTCGGCCACGGTGATGCGGGAGACCGTGTTGCGCAGCGGGTTGGCCACGAAGACGTAGCGCTCGGTGGCTGCGGGCAGCAGGCCGTCTTCGTCCACCTCGACCTCGGAGTCGTAGCCGTCGTCGAGGTCGCCGCCCCCGCCCCCGCCCCCGTCGCTGTCGGCGGCCGCAGACCCTCCCCAGCCGCCGGTGTCCCAGCCAGAGTCCCAGGAGCCCCCACATCCGATGGAGAGTCCGGCCAACGCGATGAATGCGAAGTCGTGTCGTCTCATGTCTCAGGCCTCCGCGGCGAATCCGGACCGGGCTGGATGCAAGCGACATACCGACCCGAAGATGCCGTCGTGGCCCTCACTTCAAGCCAACCCGTCCACCACTGACCCGGCACACCACGGCATCGATGTCGTGGCGGTGCAACCTCACTCCTCGCCCATCATCTCCGCTGCGCGGGCGAGGGCCACAGCATGCTGCGAAAAGCCGGCCTGCACCGCTTTGTAGGGCAGCAGTCGCCACAGCCACCCCCCGAAGCCTTCGAAGGTGATGTACCGGCAGCGGTCTGGGCCGAGTGGCTGGAGTCCCTGCCATCGGATGGCCCGGACCATCCCGAAGCTGCTCATGGAGTCGATGTAGTCGTAGGCCAGCTCCCCCCACTCGCGCTCGACCGGGGCTTGGAGGCGGCTGATGCGCTCACGGGATGTGGTCTCCCTGAGTGCAGCACCCATGCGCACGCGCAGGGTGATCTCGGCTCCCAGTCCCATGCCGTCTGGCGCATCGATGCCCACGACAAAGGGATTCCACTCGCCATAGCGTTCGGCATCCATCATCAACGCCCACACCCGCTCGGCGGGGGCATTGATGTCGAGCTGCGCACGCACCACCATTCGGGCCCAGGGCACGAGCTCCTGCTCGGTGATGGGCGGCGGAGTCTCGCGGTAGGAGCGGCGCATGGGGCCTCCCAGCGGCGGGGGTCAGGACATACGATATCCGATTTTCCTTCGCCTCCCCCGTTGGGTATGACGGAAGGGTCGTCGAGGTGCACATGTCCCGTCTGCCCGTTCTGTTCGTTCTGTTCGCCGCTTGCGGCAGTCCCGCAGACCCCGACAAGGAGGTCTCGGATGGACAGGGCACCGACACAGGGTCCACCGACGACACAGACGACTCTGGCGACACCGACGACTCGGGCGACACCGACGACTCTGGCGACTCAGGCGACACCGGTCCAGTCGACCCGCCGGACTTCTGCACCGCCAACGCGCTCACCCTGCGGGCATGGGACCCCTCGGCCACGGAGGCCACCTACGACAGCCTCGCTCCCGATGCGACCTTCACCCTGCTCGACGGCACCGGGTGGACGCTGTCCGACAACTGGAGCGGCTGCGACAGCGTGCTGCTGCTGTCTATCGGCTCTCTGGGCTCCCGGGGCGACTACCCCACCTACAAGGACACCACCGAGGTGCAAGACTGGCTGTCAGCGACCCCACTCAACGTGCAGGTTGTGTTCTTCAGCGATGCGTCGAGCGAGGGCGACCGACAAGCCGAGCTCGAAGAGGTGCGGGGGCACGTCGACGAGGCCCTGGCAGCCATCGGAGGCGGCACGCAGGCAGAGCTGTCTGAACGCATCGTCTACGCCACCGAACGCAACACAGAAGCCCCCCTCCTCGCGGGCTTCGCGGTGGACGCACGCGACGCGGGCGCCCCCTTTGGCGGGATGATCATCGACCGGATGCAACACATCCACGAGCTCGGCTACCTGTGCGACCCGCTGACCGGCTGGGAGACCTGTCCCCCCCGCTTTCTCGCCTATGAGCCCGAGTATGCCAACTTCACCAGCGACCGCCAGGACACCCTCGACGCGGCCGGTGCGGTCACCGAGATCACTGTCTACGACGACCACTACCTCGACGGTAGCGTCTGGGGGACCGGTGATGCGCGGGTGGTGGTGGAGCTGCCCGATGCCACCACCATGGCCAGCTTCGACACGTTGGAATTCGACCTCCACCTGCGCTGCGTAGGACACCCCGAGCTCGCCAACTGCCCGGCGTGGGACTACCTCGTCTACCTATTCTTGTGTGACGAAGACGACCCTGCCACCGCAGATGTCGACGAGTCCGACACCTGCGACACCGAGATCGGGCGTTGGATCACCACCTACTGGCGCCCGGGTCGATGGGTCCATGACGTCACGCCTTATCTTGCGTTGCTGCAGGAGGGCGGCACCCGCAAGTTCGCCTTCTACACCTCCCAGCCCTACCAGACCGACCTGAAGCTGCGGCTGTCCAACCAAGGAAAGGGCATGCGGCCAGTCGCCCTGGAGCCGCTGTACACGGGCGGCTACCTGGGGGACACCTACAACAGCAGCGCGGTACACAGCTTCGACGAGAGCTCCGGACTGTGGGCCATCCGCGTGTTCGATGGCGACTCGGACTACGAGACCGAGGTGTCCCATGTGGAGCTGGGCGACACCGGCGGCTTCCTTGTGGGCGAGAACCCCCGCCGACACCCCTACGGCCGCAACGCCTTCTCCCGCATGGACGTCGAATGGGGCGCCGATGCCTTGTATTGGTGTCCCACCACCTACACGGAACCAACCGAGGCCGACGCCGTCGCTTGCGAATCCACCACCTGCACAGCGCCCGACCACGACGACCTGACCACAGGCTGCAACGGCGGCGCCTGGCGCACCCTCACACCGGAGCCCGGGACGAGCCTGGGGAGCCTCGGGGGCGAGTGGCGCGAGATCTACAACTCGGCGCGGCTGCCGATGTCGGTGGAAGTGCCCGACGACCTGGCGGCGGTGTCGCTCATGGCCGTCATCACGGGACATGGCGGGGCAACGGGCGACAACTGCGCGGAGTTCTGCGACCACCAACACACCTTTGCGCTGGACTCCGCGTCATCCTGGACGAAGGACCATCCCATGGTGGGCGACCTGTACGGCTGCGCCAACCAGGTGTCGGATGGGACGGTGCCCAACCAGGCCGGCACCTGGGTGTATGGCCGCGGGGGCTGGTGCCCGGGCATGGAGGTCGACCCCTGGGAGGTGGACGTCTCCGCCGAGCTGCTCGACGGAGACGCCCATGAGCTGTCCTACCTGGGCCTCGTCAACGGGGCGGTCCGGCGCCGGGGCGGCAGCGGAGGCGCCCGCATCGACATGCTCTCCTACCTGGTGCACTACCGATAGCGAGTCCGGGGTCAGGATCTCCGATATCACATTTTATCGGCCTCTCGGAATCGCCGACCGGCCCAGCGCGAAGGGCAGCAGCTTCGCGATGTTGCGCGCGTCGTCGATGCCCCGGTGGTGGGTGCCTTCGAGGGGCAGGCCCACCATGCCGAGCGCCCGGGCCATGCCGCACCTCTTGATGGCCGCGGCTGAGGCGAACTCGGTCTTGAGGTCGACGTGGGCCGTCCCGAACGAAGGCAGCGGACAGCGGGCCCGCCGGGCGTCTTTGCGCAGCTGGTCTCGGTCGTAGCGACCCCAGCTCGCGAGCACAGCCGCCTGGCGCCCATCTTGGGTGTGGGCGCACAGCCAGTCGTCCCAGCGGGCCATGGCCTCGGCGAAGACAGGCGCGGCATCGACATCCGCCTGGGTGATGCTCGTGAGCTCGGTGCAGAACGGGGTGAGCCAGGGCCGCACCACGGGCCGCACGAAGGTCTGGAACTCCGCGACCGGACGCAGCTTTCGGGACTCGACCAGCACGGCGCCGACCTCGATGGTCTCCATGTGGTCGCGCGGAAAGCCGCGGCGGTCGCAGGTGGCTTCCAGGTCGACGACGAGCCAGAAGGACGGACGGGGAAGGGAACGCTTGCGGGACATGATGTCCTCCTCTACGGGGTTCACAGCGGTTGTAGGGAGGTGCGCGCCATGCCACCCGGACAGAAAGCCGGACACGGGGCCGCCGAAGGCTCGGGACTCGACTGGGGCCGGTATGTCGCCGAGCTGGTCGTGGTGCAGGGCTCACTGGCGGCGGTGGCGGAGGCCCTGGCTGCATCTCGCGGCCACAAGGAGTCGGTCGAGAGCATCGCGCGGGCTCTGCGTCGGCTGCGCCAGAAGGGGCACGACGCGGGCGGGGTCTGGGGACAGCGGTGCCTCAAGCGCTTCGGGCTGCCGGGCTCCGTGGCCAGCCGCATTCGCTGGATGGGCCAGTACCACAGCCGCTTCACCGACCTGCCCGCCGAGATCTGCGCCGAGCTGCTGCGTCCTTGGGACCGGCCCCCCGTCTCTGAGAGTCGGGCCTGGGTGTGGGTGGCTCTGGGGTGGACCTCACTGGCACTGCGGCGCAGGGACCGGGAGGCGGCCCGGGTACACCTCGGAGCGGCCCTGGCGCTCGGGCCACGCGCAGGTGCGACGGCAGCTGCCGAATGTGGCCTCGTGGCGGCCTTCATCGATGGTCCCCACGCGGTCGGGCCACACCTCGACCGGGTCGCGCATCTCCTCGACGACCCGTCCATCTCCGCACACGACCGGGCGTGCCTGCATGCCCGCCTCGTCGACCAGCAGGCCTACCCGCTGAACCGGCCCGAGAAGGGCGGGGCACCGAACCACGAGGCTGCGCTCAGGCTCTACGAAAGCCTCCCCGACGACGCGCCCCCCTTCGCCCGCTGCCGCAAGGCCAACGGCATGGCCTGGACGCTTCACAAGCTCGGCCGTCGAGAAGCGGCGGTCCACTGGGCCAGGCGAAGCGTACAAGACGCCGGCGACGCGGGCTCCCTGCGGATGCGAGCCATGGCCCTCAACGCCCTGGCCGCCCTCCAACCCCCACATGAAGCCCAACAGACCCGCCGCCGCCGCGACCAGATCCACAGCTACCTTCGGGGGTCAGGATCTCCGATATCCGATTTTCCCGGCAGCGATGGTTGAACGCCGATGAAGCGGGCCTCGGGCCAGGCGTGCCACCACTGCTTGCGGGCCATGCGCGCCGCCCACTCCGACGGACCCATGCACGCCGGATTCCGACGCACAATGCCCTCCCACAGGTCGTTCAGACCAAGTGGCGCCACCGCGTGCAGCCGGTCGCCATCGTCGAGCCACACCCCCACCGCCGTGCAGGCTTCCGGCCACCGGGCCAGCGCCGCATCGAGGCTGTCGACAGTGCCGCCGAACATCCGGGGCTGGTGGCGCACCTCCCAGGGACAGCCTGGGTCCGTCTTGGCGAGGATGGCTTCGAGCTGGCCATCTTGGGGACCCGACCCCACCCACGCCAGGTCGATGTCGCGGGCGGGCGTGCGGCAGGTGCGACCGAAGCGGGCGTCCCAGACACAGGTGCGCACGACGCCTCCGCCGATGCACCACGCGGGCAACCTCAGCGAGCGGGCCGCAGCCAGGCGGGCCATGAGCCAGGGGCTCGCGCGGACGATGGACAACACGGGCAGCTGGGTCATGGTCAAGCTCGCAGGGAGCGCAGACAATAGTTGAGGGCGCCGCGGAAGTCCGCCGTCCCCCGGAGGCCCATGTCCACACTCGCCCTGCCGCCCATGCGCGCCCTCGACGGCCGCTGGACCCCCTCCGCCGGCGTGGGAAGCGCGGTCGGGAACACCCTCGACATCGTCACATTGAACACCTGGTTCTCCCACCACGCCCGGGACCACCGCCTCCGAGCGCAGCTCACGGCCCTGGCCCAGCTCACGCCCGACATCGTGTGCCTCCAAGAGGTCACCGACGACCTGCTGGCCCGCCTGCTCGCGAGCCCATGGGTGCGCGAGACCTACGCCATGGTGAGCGAACCCCACCTTCCCCTCGCCTCCCATGGCTACGGCGTGGTGCTGCTGGTGCGCGCCGACCTCGCCCACACCTACCGCTGGACCCCCCTCGACAGCGAGATGGGGCGCAGCCTCCTCTGTGTCGACCTCGGCCCCCAGCTCGCCGTGGGCACCGTGCACCTCGAGAGCATGAAGGGCTACGGCGCAGCCCGCGCCAGGCAGCTCGACCACTGCACGTTGCTGCTGAGCCATGCCGACACCGCTCTGCTGTTGGGCGACTTCAACTTCGACCCCCGCGACACCGACGCCCCCGACCTCGACGTGTGGACCGACCTCTGGACCGTCGCGCACCCCCACGACCCTGGCTACACCGCCGACCAGGCGATCAACACGATGCGGCGGCGTCCGGGCGTGCCACCCCGCCGTCTCCGCATCGACAGGGCCGTGCTCCGAGACGACACGATGCGCTGGAAGGTTGGCCACATGGCCCTTTTCGGAAACGAGCCCATCGGCCCCAACCTGTGGATGTCCGACCACTTCGGCCTGCATCTGACCATGCACAGAGCGCCACCCGGCTGATCCGGAATGGGTGAAAAGCACCGCTGGCCCTTGCGGGTCAGGGGCCCGCCCGACTAATGGTGCGCTACTCAGCCGGACCGATCCGGCGAGATGGAGGAATCATGCGCAACTTTTTCATGCTGATGAGCGTGGCCGCCCTGGTGGCTTGTGGTGACAAGGACGACAGCGGCGGCGACGACGTCGGTGGCACCGGCACCGAGTGGTGTGCCGACTACCTGGCCGCTCTCGACAGCTGCTACGGCGACCTCGGCTTCAGCCTGGCCGACTACGGCATCGACGAAGCCACCTACTGCAGCGCCTACGACGGCCTCACCGACACGGCCACCAAGGACCTCCTCTACTGCTACATCGACGCCATCGAAGCGGCCGACTGCAGCACCGAGGAAGGCGTCTCGGCCATGAGCGCCGAAGCTGCCGCCTGCGCTGGCTGAGCTTCTGCTCACCTGGGGTGCCAGCTCGGCACCTCGCCCACGGGGCACTTCCATCCGGGAGTGCCCCGTCGTCGTTCTCGGCAGCCCGTGCGTTGGGATGGTGCGGAAGTCCCGGGCCCTCAGCTGCGGCGGAAGTCCCGGGCCTTCACCGTGCGTCGACCGTCGTCGCGGGCGTTCTCGATGGCGATCCGGGCCGCCTCGCGCACGATGTCGGACAGCACCGGCAGCACCTCGGCCGAGGTCTTCATCCCACCCTTGCGCTCGATGTAGGCCTTGAGCCGCGAGGCCACGATGAGAATCTCGTCGTCGGCAGGGTCGCGCTGGGGTCCGCCACCCGAGCGCGCGATGCGTCGCCGACGGGTGGGGGCCGCATCCGCCGTGCTGGCCGCCTCCATCGGTGCACGCTTGTCCTCGCACCACGCGTTGCGGTGGTTCATCACGGGCACATGGGCGTCCCAGCACTGCACGGAGCAGAAGGCCACCGACGAGCGGGCCCGGTTGCAGGTGGACACACTGCAGACCCAGTACTTCGCCCCGTAGGCGATGGGTTTGCGACAAGAGCTGCATTGGCGCCAGACAGACATGCATTCAAGCTACAGACTGCGGGTTGCTTTGGTGTGGGACAGGAAGGTGACTACCTCAAGACAGCGCAATCATCGCTATCTTGGCAGACCCAAGCGCCCGCCTGTCGTGCTCCCCACTGACCGAAACCCCGCGCGCAGGTCGGCATCGCACGGCGCCTGCCCGGAGAATCGCCCATGCTTCTGCTCGCCGCCAGCTCCCTCGCACTCGTGCTGGGAGCCACCATCGTGCTCTTCGGCGCCATCAACCGCGAGCGGGTCACCGACACGGTCTGGCCCTTTCAGCTCGCCCTGACCATAGGCATCCTCGGTGGGACCGCCGCAGCCACGGAGCCTTCCCCCCTCACCGTCGGGCTCGGGGCCGCAACCTGGAGCCTGGGCGCCCTGCTGCTCTACCTTCTCGCGATTCGCAAGACCCCCGATGGCGCGCTCACCCTGAAGCCCGGCGACCCGATGCCGGCCTTCGCCGCCCTGGATGCCGAGGGCCACGACTTCGACCTCAAGCAGCGCATGGGTCGACGGGTGTTGGTGAAGTTCTTCCGCGGCGCCTGGTGACCCTACTGCTCCGCCGAGTTGCGGCGGTTCGAAGCCATGTCCGACCTGTTGCGCGCCTACGGCGTGGAGGTGGTTGCGGTCAGCAAGGACAGCCCCGCGGAGGTGCAGGCCCACAAGGCACGCGACGGCATCACCTTCACCGTGCTGTCCGACCCCGAGCTGCGGCTCATCGACCAGCTCGGCCTCCGCCACGAAGGGGCGCTCCAGTTCCGCACCTTCTTCCTCGGTCCCTTTCGCTTCCCGCTGGGCTGGCCGGTGGGCTTCAAGGCCATGGCCATTCCCACCACCCTGCTGCTCGACGACAGCCACATCGTGCGCTGGATCGATCAAGCCGATGACTACCGTGTGCGCGGCGATGCCAGCCGCACCCGGGCCGCGCTCCGGGATGCCTTCGGTGAGCCCGGCGGTCCGACCTGATAGCCTCCGGGTCCAGACCCAGGGTGCCTCCTGCTTCGACCGCTCCTGCTCTGCCTGGCCCTCGCCGGCTGCACCCCCACCAGCCGCACCGGCGACCGACCGGAGTGGCTCACCCGCTGCCACGTCGACGGCTTCGACGTGGAGACCCTGTGCGGCACCCTGTCGGTGCCCGAGGACCCCACCGACGCCTCCTCCCGCATGCTGGATCTGCGCGTGGTCGTGGTTCCCGCTGTGCGTCCCGTTCCCGAAGCCGACCCTCTGGTGCTGCTCGCCGGTGGCCCCGGCCAGGCGGCCACCGAGGCCTATGGTCCCCTCATGCGGGCGCTCAGCCGCATCCAGCAGCGCCGAGACCTCGTGATGATGGACCAACGCGGCACCGGCTCCTCCGCTCCCCTCGACTGCCCTGCTGTGGGCGAGGACACCCTGGCGGAGCGCTTCGCCGTCGACGTCCCCATCGACGAGATCACTGACTGTCGGGATGCTCTGGTGGACGGCGGAGCCACCCTCTCGCACTACACCACCGCCACCCACACCGCGGACCTCGACGCTCTGCGCAAAGCCATCGGCGCAGAGACCTGGAACCTCTACGGCGGCTCCTATGGCACCCGCGCCGCCCTCGACTACGCCGAGACCCACCCCGACCGGGTGCGCAGGCTGCTGCTCGACGGCGTGGCCCCTCGCCAGATGCCGCTGTTCGGCACCTTCGCCGAAGACGGACAGGCCGCGCTCGACGCCCTGGTCACCGACTGCGCAGCCGATGCGTCCGGCGACGCGGACCACCCTGGCTGTGCAGAGGCCTTCCCTGACCTGGCCGCCCGCCTCGACCGCTTCCTCGCCGCCGGTGACCAGCCCCACGCACTCGTGCACCCCCGCACCGGCGACCGGGAATCGGTGGGCCTGCCGGGTCAGGTGCGTGCCGCCGCCCTTCGCAACGTGCTGTACAGCCCCCACATGGCCGCATTGGTGCCCCAGGCCGTCTACGCCGCCACCCCTCCCCTGCCCGAGCCGGAGCCCGACGCAGACCTTCCTGCAGTCCAGGCGGGCGACCTGCAGCCCTTCATCGCGCTGGCCGGCGCGGTCGGCGGCGACACTCTGGCCGACACCATGAGCCTCGGTCTCATGCTCTCGGTGGCCTGCAGCGAGGACGTACACCGCATCGAGGACGCCCATGTGGCGCGCTCTCAGGGCGCGTTCCTGGGCGACCAGCTCATCGAGGTCGCCCGAAAGTGGTGCGCCGAGTGGCCGGTGGAGCCCGTGCTGGAGGCCCCGGTCGCCGGAGTGTCCTGGGACGGACCGGTGCTGTTGCTGTCCGGCCAGCTCGACCCCGTCACACCGCCCCGATGGGCCGAAGTCGCCGCCGAGACGCTGCCCGACCACGCCCACATCGTCGTTCCCGGCGGCGGACACATCGTCGCCGGCAGCGGCTGCATCCCCGAGAAGATGGCTGAGTTCCTCGACGCCGACACCGCCCACGCCACCCAGCTCGACGCCGGGTGCGCCCAGAACACGGTGCGCCCGCCCTTCGTGCTCGACTTCGCAGGACCCCGCGGATGATCGACGCCCGCGACCTCCGCAAGTCCTTCGGCGACGTCGTGGCTGTGGAGCACGTCAGCTTCCACGCGCCCGACGGCCGCATCACCGGACTGCTCGGCCCCAATGGCGCTGGCAAGTCCACCACGATGCGCATGCTCCATGGCCTCATGCGGCCCGACAGCGGCCAGGTGAAGGTCGATGGCATCGACGTCACCACCGACGCCGTCTCCGCGAGGCGACGCATCGGTGTGCTTCCCGACGCCCTGGGGCTCTACCCCCGCCTCACCGCCGTCGAGAACGTGCGCTACTACGCCGATCTCCACGGACTATCCGCCAGCGAGGCCAACCGGCGGGTCTCCGAGCTGGTCGACCTGCTCGACATGCACGGCATCGCCGACCGACCCACCTCCGGCTTCTCCCAGGGCGAGCGCATGAAGGTGGCCCTGGCCCGCGCGCTGGTGCACAGCCCGCAGAACATCCTGCTCGACGAACCCACCAACGGCCTCGACGTCATGAGCACCCGGGCGGTCCGCAAGCTGGTGCGGCAGCTGCGCGAAGATGGCCGCTGTGTCGTCTTTTCGAGTCACATCATGCAGGAGGTGGCCGCCCTGTGTGACCACATCGTGGTGGTCGCGGGAGGACGGGTGGTCGCCGAGGGGACGGCCGAGGAGCTTGTCGCGCGCACCGGAGCGGCGAGCCTTGAAGATGCCTTCGTGGCGCTGGTCATCCCTCCGGACGCGGGAGCCATCTGATGGCCAACCGCTGGCTGCGACTCGTCTCCACGGTCCTCCGCAAGGAGCTGCTCGACGGCTTTCGGGACCGACGGGCCCTGCTGTCGGCGCTGGCCTTCCCGCTGATGAGTCCCATCCTCGTGGCCTTCATGTTCACGGCCATCGCCCAGGACCACGCCGAGCCCCCCGTGCTGGAGCTGCCTGTGCAGGGCGCGGAGCATGCGCCGGGGCTGGTGGGCTTTCTGACCTCGGCGGGCGCGGACGTGGTCGAGCCGCCCGAAGACCCCCAAGCCTCGGTCGCCTCGGGTGATGTGCCACTGGTCATCGTGGTCGACGAGGACTTCACCGACCGCTTCCGACAAGGCCGGCCCGCCCGCGTGGAGCTGATGTCGGACTCCTCCCGCAACGCTCACCGCACCGCAGTGGCCCGGGCAGAACGCCTGCTGGAGGCCTGGGCGAGCCAGGTGGCGATGCAGCGGCTGGTGCTCCGAGGCGTCGACCCCACCTTGTTGTCCCCCCTCGACCTGCAGGAGGTCGACACCGCCACGCCCCAGCAGCGGGCGGCCAACCTGCTCGAGATGCTCGTGATGATGGCTGTGATGGCGGCCTTCCTCGGCTCGATGTACCTCGCGATGGACTCCACCGCGGGCGAACGGGAGCGCCGCAGCCTGGAGCCCCTGCTCAGCCTGCCCGTGCCCCGTTCGGCCCTGGTGGCGGGCAAGTTCGCTGCGGCGGTGCTGTTCGGCGTGCTTGGCGTCGCCCTCGCCACCACCACCATCGTGGTGGCCATGAACCACACCCCGCTGGAGCTGCTGGGAGTGCGTGTGGTGCTCACCGCCCAGACGGGGCTCGCCCTGTTCGCCGTGTTGCTGCCACTGGTGCCTGTCGCGGCCGCGGTACAGCTGCTCGTCGCGAGCGGCGCGACCTCCTTCAAAGAAGCCCAGACCTGGCTGTCGATGACGCTGTTCATTCCGATGATGCCGGGGATGATCATGACCGTGCGCCCGGTGAACCCTCAGGACTGGATGGGGGCGGTTCCTGGCCTCGCCCAGCAGGTGTTGTCCGGCAAGGTACTGCGGGGGGACGGACTCGGCGCGATGGACATCGGGCTCGTCTACGGCTCGTCTTTGCTGGTGACCGCGGTGGTATTGGTGGGACTCACGCAGCTGTTCCACCACGAGCGCATCCTGAAGCGTGGGTAGACCCCGGCTTCGTGTCCAGCGAACCCGTCTTGAAGAAGCGGACAGAGCCTGACCGCCAACAGCTCTGCCGACGGGTGACGTGCCTACACCTGTCCTGAGAGGTGTCGATGCCATCTGCTCTGCTTCCCATCAGCCTGCTGGTCGCCGCCGCTCCCATCGAGGTGGACGCCGAGTGGCTCGCTGCCACCACGACGCTGGCCGATGACCGCGCACCAGCCAGCACGCGCGTCCAGGCGGCTGGGGTGTTGGTGGAGGCGGCCGATGAGCGGGCCATCCCCGTGCTGCGCGCGGCGGTGAGAGGCCGCGAAGATGCGGTGCGGCAAGGCGTCTTGGAGCACCTCGAGTCCTGGCCCCACGCGGCGGTCGTCGCGCTGCTCGACGAGGCAGTCCACGACGAGCTGGCCTCCCAGGCCGCCCGCGCCACAGCCATCCGCTCACTCGGTGGAGTCGGACTGCCATCCGCCGGACATGCGCTCTACGTGGCGGCCGGCAACCGCTCGGTGCCCGCAGCACTTCGTCGCCTCGCGCTCACCGAGCTGGAGGCCGGCTTCCCCGAGCTCCTCGCCGAAAGAGGCCCGCCCCGCACCGTCACCGATCCGGTGGGAGCCACGGCCGGAGTCATCGGAAACGGCGTGGCGGGGGGCATCTTGATGTCATCTGTAGGCGTATGGGGACGCACCGACACCGGCGTCGTCGTGGGCGCTGCAGGAGGCGGGGTCATCGGGGCGGGCACCGCAGGGCTCTACGCCGGCCTGCGCCCGCTCGAGCGCGGTCAAGGCCTCCTCTACGCCTCCAATGTGGGGTGGGGACTCACCGGCGGCGTGCTGTTGAGCCACGCCACCTTCGGACGCTCCGGCACCCCACCCGCTGGCGACGAGACCAAGGCCAACGTCAGCGCCCTCTACCGATCGGCCGGTGTGGCGACCGGTGCCGCCATCGCCCTGTCTCGCTTCGACGAGGGCCCCACTTCCGAAGACGTCCTGTCGCTCGACACCGGCGGCTGGCTCGGCACCCAGCTGGCCCTCGGCATCGCCGATCTCACCGAGGTCGACGAGCCCGACGACTGCTGGCTGCCCTACGACCGCCCGCCGACCGACGCCGAGCGGTGCTGGAATGACACCATCATCGGCAACGAACAGCGTCGAAGCGCCTTCGGGCTGGGCGGTCTGGCGCTGGGTCTCGGCACCGCCATCGCCGCGCAGGACGCCTGGCAGCCCACCTGGCAGAGCGGCTTGTTCGCCACCGCGGTGGGGGCCGAGGCCGGCTGGATCGGCGGATGGCTCCCCACCGCCCTCGGCAACGACGACCCAGACGGCAATGTGCGCACCGCTCTGCACGCCGGGGCCGCCGGGGCGCTGCTGCTCGACCACCACCTGCCCCGCTCGCCGGACAGCTCGGTGCAGGTGCTCTACGGCGGCCTGGTCGGCAACTCCCTCGGGGCGGGCATCCCGATGCTGTTCGATGCCCCCGAACAGACCCAGGTGGGGGTGATGCTCCCCGTCGGCGCGGCCGGCAGCATCGCGGGGGGCTTCCTCGGCGACCGCATCGAGCTGTCGGGCGGCGACCTGTCGATGATGGGCGTGGGCACCTCGCTGGCGGTGGCCGAGGCCTCCACCATCGGCTTCATTCTCGATGAGAATGGTGTCTTCACCGGCGACTACCAGCGCACCGGGCTCACGCTCACCGCGGGCGGCCTGGCCGGCCTGGGCTTCGAGGCGCTTGCCACCCGCACCGACCCCGACGTGGGCGACATG
>Ga0213840_1001037_pt1 | contig 26169 bp, 23 predicted proteins | sample SWPATP22_FD_160132 | JGI IMG/M metagenome (GOLD analysis project Ga0213840, IMG submission 160132) | Coastal seawater microbial communities from Marineland, Florida, United States - SWPA TP2 #2 | ecosystem: Environmental > Aquatic > Marine > Coastal | place: USA: Florida | collected 2016-08-14 | reverse complement strand
ATCCTGGCCAGCTTTGTCGACGACTTCGGTCTCGAATGTCATGGGTTGGGCTCCTGCTGTGTGATAAACAGGACCCGATGATAGGAGGGGTGCTACGCTACGTCACTGATGCTTGCCGAAACCTCACCTATCTTTACGGGTTCAATATTTCTGAACTTTCTTATCGTTTCGATTAGCGCCCGGATTAATTTGTAACGAAGGCCGTCCTCTACCCAGTTCTCGTCCAGCCGATCTATTAGGATGTAAACTTTCTTTTGTGGATCAGTGAAAATATCCTCTGCTAACAAATTTACAATCTTAGCTAGCTTTTCAATTTGAACTTCGTTGACAACTTTTTTCCCATAATGAATTACTTCTGACTTCTGTTCTTCCGATAGAAGAGCAGCTGCCTGAGAGGATAATTTTACCCCTGGAATATTGCTGTCGATCGATGACTTGAGGTTTGCTTCAAGTTTATCGGTGAACTCCTTAATTCTCGTCTCAGTATCGACCCAAAATTTATGGCCCCATTCCTCTATGTATTTGAGAGCTTGTTGTTTCTTATGATTGCCAGAAATTAAAGCTGCTATTGAGTCAATAAAATTGCTTTTTGCTTGAGGTCCATCAATATCGTATTTGTTCTTAATGAGTTCAACAGCAAGGGTATGCTGCCATAACAAGTTATAGAAAATGTCAAGATTAACACCAAGCTCTTCAAAGAAATTTAATAGAGCTATAGTCGAAACTGGTGTATGAGTTGAGGGGAAGGTGGCGTATCCTGTTGGAAAGATCCTGCCAGATCGATAACCAACAGTGAGTGATACGCCATGAGCAATGATAACCTGATTGGGTTTCCCCAGCCAGAAGAGAAAGGGATTAATGATCCATTGACGGAGCTGCTGAGAGGAGGTGCGCGAGAATTGATCGCCAATGCCGTGCAGGCAGAGCTGCTGGAGCTGCTGAACCAGCACAAAGACTTGACCGTTGACGGTAAGCAGGCGGTGGTCAGGAACGGCTATCTGCCAGAGCGTACGGTGCAAACCGGCATAGGTGAAATACCTGTCAAAGTCCCCAAGGTGCGGGATCGCTCGGGACAGGGCATCAAATTCAACAGTCAGCTGCTGCCGCCTTACTTGAAGCGCAGTAAGAGTCTGGACGAGTTGATTCCCTGGTTGTACCTGAAGGGAATCTCCACCGGCGATCACCAAGAGGCACTGGCGGCGCTGCTGGGCGATCAGGCCAAGGGGCTGTCGGCCAACACCGTCAGTCGCCTGAAGGCGCAGTGGCAGGATGAGTACGAGGACTGGCGAGGCCGAGATCTCCGCAAACAACGGTACGTGTACTGGTGGGCTGACGGCATCTACTGCAATGTGCGGATGGATGATCGGCAGTGCCTGCTGGTGATTATCGGCGTGACGGACAAGGGCAAAAAGGAGCTGATCGCGGTCGAGGACGGTTACCGGGAATCGGAGCAAAGCTGGGCGGAACTGCTCTGTGATTTACGCGAGCGCGGGCTTGACGTGGCGCCCAAACTGGCCGTCGGCGACGGCGCCCTGGGCTTTTGGAAGGCGCTGAGCAAAGCCTACCCGGAGACCGGCCACCAACGTTGCTGGGTGCACAAAACCGCCAACGTATTGAACAAGTTGCCGAAATCGGTACAGCCCAAGGTCAAGGATGCCTTGCACTCGATCTGGATGGCGGAGACGCGTGAGGCTGCATACAAAGCGTTTGAGACCACGATCAAGCGCTTTGAAGCCAAGTATCCAAAGGCCATGGAATGCCTGGCCAAAGACAAGGAATCACTGCTGGCGTTTTATGATTTTCCGGCAGAGCACTGGACCCATATCCGGACGACGAATCCGATAGAGTCCACTTTTGCCACCGTGCGGCTGAGGACCAAGAAAACGCGCAACTGCGGTTCGAGAAAAACTACGCTGACCATGGTTTTCAAGCTGGTGCAGTCAGCCGAAAAAAGGTGGCGTCGCCTGCGAGGATTTGAGCTGCTCGCCGACGTGATAACAGGAATTAAATTTGTAAACGGAGAGCGGGCAGGAGATCAAGCTGACAGGAAAGCCGCCTGACCCCGTACACCAGATTTGACAATAACTCAATTTAATATTGTAGAGTTTGATACGTGCCTTAAGGCCAATTGTTCAGGTTCAATTCGTATGATTCTGTCTGAGTTTTTTTCTATCTGCTCTAGTAAGGCACTTTTCCCTACACCTGTTCTACCAAGCACAATAGATTGTGGAGCATTTGTATCTTCTAGTACTTCATAGTCACCTATGTCGGTAAAGCACTCTGACAAGAACTGGTTATCATTTTCTGCATCGGCTTCGCCAACTGACATGTGCTTTTTGAAAACAAAATCCTGTTTGGCAACTTTACTCATAATCCCTCAGTGCATTTTTGTTTGTAGTTCAATACTTGTACAGCGCACATGCGCGTTATCCTGATGTTCGAAAATTCGGTTATAGCCCACCTTCCCTCACCCAGTGAGCTTCCGTCACAATAACCAGAGGCACCCCGTTATCACGATACTCCATCGCCTTTTCTATCTTTCTGCCAAAACTCTCGTGGGCCCAACTGTCGGTCACATATGTACCCAAGACTAGATAATTGAGTGACTTGGTCACCCCCTTGGCATTAATGCCTCCTAATGTTTCCGTAGCTTCCTGACATTGCTTTCGGGTGCCGAAGGCACAGGTTCCAGTAAACAGGAAACTCATGCCTTGGAACTGGATTGGAGGCAATGGATGATCTATAGGTAGAGAGGTAGTTTTGGCAAATTCACCGATTTCGGAGGCTTCACCCGTGATGGTACGCAGGATAGCCAGTAGCTCAGCACTTTCTTCAGCGTCCAGAATACCATCTTCCAGCATGACGCTGACCTTGTTCAGTAGGTTCTCGATGATGGGATTGGTTGTGGATTGCTTGGCTTGTATCAACCAGGAGAGTAAGAATTCCGCCTCAGTTTGGTCTATCTTCCCATCCGCGGAAAGCCCTTTGCTCAGGCCTATCAGGGTATCTATTTGTCTATCCTGAATGTCTTTTCGATTGAATTTGGTGAACATTTCCATAGTTATTTCCTTTTTCCGCAGTTTTCCACGCCCACAAGAACGCTGGCCTAATTTCCTTGGGGGCGGCGAACCGCTTCGTACTCATCTGAAAAGGCACCCGCCAGGATGGCTGTAGGTAGCCCCACCAGACCTATTCCCGTTAGTGCAATTAGCCCTGTCATCATTTTCCCAAGAACCGTGATCGGGTAGACGTCCCCATAACCAATGGTAGTCAACGTTGCTAAAGACCACCACAACGCCCGGGGTATCGACCCGAACGACTCCGGTTGAAGGTCTGATTCAATCAGATATAAGGCACTGGCGCTCACCAGAATCAGTATCGTTGCCACGAGGTAACTGACAACCAACTCTCGCCAACACCGTTTGAACGCCCGACCAATGAGTTGAATGGATTGGCTGTACTGGCCAATTTTGGCGAAGCGGACGAATCGCATCACCCGTGCAATACGCAGCAACAAGGAGTCTGTTAAACCTAACGTCAATAATGATGGTAGAAAAGCGACCAAATCAATAAGCGCCAGCGGGGTGAGCGCATAACCAATTCTGCCCCCAATGCCTCGATAGCGTGGGTCTTCAGAGATGGCCCACAGTCGCAGTGTGTATTCGGCAGCGAAGATACAAGCCAGGGTTAATTCCAGGCCTCGGAACCAGCGGCCATACTGAGTGCGAAGTGCAGGTTCTGTGTCCAGTACGGAGATCGTCATTCCCAAAATCACCAATAGCAGCACACATCGATTCAATAAAGATAGTCCACTGTCGAGTTTTGCCTTAACGAAGGTCTGCTGATACCAGAATTTTCTAAAGGATGGAGGGTGTTCCATGCATATCACCTTATCACATGATCTTCACATTGATAGCGTTAACACAGGTGTAGTGCCATCCACACTCGAGCACCCTCGATATCAAACGCCCGCTGCCCAAGTCCCTCCTGCAGCAGTTCATCTGGCAGATACTCGTCGTATTTATCCACACATTTTTCGGGAATTAACTGTGCAAGTTGGGTTTCGCTCGGTAAAGACTGGTGTAGCATTTCCGCGAGACAGCAACGTACGCCTTCAACTTGGCTGTTGGATACCTCAATCACCCCCGCGTAATGGCTGGCCTTCCTGCCGCAGTACATCAGCAACACCGTAAGGGTGTTAACGACCTTGTCGCCCAGCCAAGGGAAGATGTATACGCTCGCACCACGCTGTAGCATGGGGGTTTCAGCGAGCTTAGAGCGGCTATATGTGTCTGCCCCTTCGCAGAATAGTCGGTTGGCGGTGGCGTCGATATAGTCGACTTTGTTTCCGCCTACCTGGATGCGGTAGTCACCCTCCTGATAGATGCGCTGCATTTCCTGGCGGACGATGTCGTGCACCCCGAGCCCCTCACCGCCAAATTTGGGTGGTCTACCGCCTTTGGTTGGGGAGACATGGATGGTCTTGGTTTCTATATCTACATCCATCACCAACCAGCGACGCCCACCAAAGATGATCTGCTGGTCTGGCATGACCAAAGAGTCCACCGGCAAGGCACCCAGTACTCGGTTACCGGCGACGATTCGGTATTCTTCCGGGGTCTTGAATACCGCGTAGAACGAATAATGGTCAACCAGGGATTCACCTCCCGGGCCAAGCACCAGTTCGCCACTACCGAGCTGAGTCAGCAGCTCGGTTTTACCCATGTGACTCAACAAAGCCTTGAAGTGGCTCACGGTGACTTTGTGAAAAGGGCCGGTTTCGCACAGCAGTTTGTAAAGTTGATCGGGCCGGACGCCGCCCCACTGCCCTATCACCGCCAATACTTGGTGAAGGAGTGTTGATAAATGCAACTGACGGGTGTCGGCAGGCTCAAACCATTGGTTTTGAATGAGCAGGCGTATCATGGCCAGGGACTGCACCAACTCCAACCGCAACATGTCGACAATGTGAGATTTTTCCGATAACTCGTTCTCGGTGATCAGCATGCGCAGCGTGGCTGGGCCATTACGCCTGCCGGAGCGCCCCAAACGCTGGCGCAGGCTAGACACGGAGTGTGGTGCGGTGACCTGTGCAACCGAATCCACCTTGCCGATGTCGATGCCGAGCTCCAGTGTCATGGTACAGAGGGCCGTGGTTGGCAGGGTTTCTTTCTGTAGCCTGGCTTCCAGGCTTTCGCGTATCTCCTTGGAGAGAGAGCCGTGGTGGGGAAAGAATTCGTTGGGTACATGTGCTTTCTCGCACAGGTCAGTAAGTCGTGCACTCAGGCTTTCAGTGCGTTGCCGGCTATTGGCAAACACCAGGTGGGTCCCACCTCGGCAGATGTCATACAGTGCTTGAGAGATCTCGGCTTCTGACTCTACCTTGCCGTCCTGCGGACTGATCTCCAGCGGGGTGGTATAGCCTTTTACCTGTAATCGGAGATCCTTCAGGCTCTTGCTGCTGGTAATGACATCGCAAGGCAGGCGTTGATTGGGCCGCAGAGATAGCGGTACTGTTCCAAGATCCCCCAGCGTCGCGCTCAGTGCGACTCTGGGTACCGGTTGTGTATAGCGCCCTAATAGGTGCTCTAACCGATTCAGCAACGACAGTAACTGAAAACCCCGTTCGGTACCGATAAACGCGTGGAATTCATCAATGACCACGTAGCGCAAGTCATTGAATGCCTGCTTGACCCAGCCGGGGTCCCGCACCATGAGCGATTCCAGCGACTCGGGGGTAATGAGGAGGACACCGTTAGGGTTTTTGCGAGCTCGGGTCTTTTGGCCCCGGGAGGCGTCGCCATGCCATGGGGTTACTGCCAACTCGAGACGCTCGCAGAGGTCTTCCAAGCGGCGGTACTGATCATTGATAAGGGCCTTGAGGGGGCTGATGTACAGCACCCCAAGGCCCTCGGTCTGGTTCTGAACCACTGCGCTCAATGCCGGCAGGAAAAACGCCTCAGTTTTACCCGCAGCAGTTGAGGCACTGATGAGCACATCGCGGTCGCCGGCCAGGATGGGCGAAATGGCCTGCTTTTGGATCTCTCTTAGATCCGACCACCCCTGCTGGAACAACCAGCGTTGAATACGGCTGTCAAGTTGCTCGTGGGGTTGATTCATCGTCGAGTTCGCTTATATCTTGAAGGATGCCAGTTCGCCAGATACGGGGCTCTCAGCCGTTTGTTCCACCGTTTCTAACGTCATGTCACTGGGGCGATCTTCTTCCAGCTCAAGCTCTTCAATCATTTGGCTCCACTGCATGGTCGGGTTTTGCTCCAGCACTGACAACATATCCAAGAAAGCCTTGATGGTGTTTCTGGGTGTGCGGAAGTAAGCATCGCCAATGGTCTGACTACAGTGGTGGAGGAATGCGGCCAAGGCTTCGTCGGGTACCAGATATTGGGAGGTGTCACCGCCGGCAAACACATGACGGAGGTTCTTTAACAGGATGTAGAGCTCTTCGGGGGTGAGGCAGGCCAGGTGCAGCGCTGGGGACGAATAGTCGATAACACCGGCACTCTTGGCAAAGTTGTTTTCGGCCAGGCGCGATTGCAAGGCCTCGTAGCTGTAGAGTCCTTTGCGTGGATCCAGTAAAAACTCCGGTGTGCCCCCCAACAAGAAGCCGAGGTGCTCGGCCGTGCCCTGGAGGCAATCGTTGAGGATGCGCAAAATTTGTTCATAGTTAGAGGTGCGGGCCTGAGTACTGTTGAGCTTGTAGAGATTGACCATTTCATCCAGGTTCACGAGCAGCCCCTCGTAACCCGCCTGTCGAACGAACAAGCTCATGAGTTTGAGGGCATCGTAGAAATTGGCGTCAGAGATGAAGGTTCGCACTCCCAGATCGTTCTTGGCATCGGTCTTGGTGGCGTATTCTGCTCGCAACCAACGGATAGCATTGGCCTTTAAGGTCTCGTTGCCAGATTCATGGCCTTTCCAGTAGGCTTCAATCACCTTGGCGAAATCGTAGCCCCCCACTAACTCCGACAGGGCCTCTAGCCGTTTATGGATCACGGATGCTACGTCAGCATCGCTGCTATCGGCTTCTTTTCGGGCCTCAGTCACAAAACGCTCTACCACGCTGGTGAGGGCGTTGCCGTCGGGTTTATTGCGGGTGGCGAGGTTGCGCATCAACTCGGAGTAGAGGTTGCGGACCTGACCGGAGGTGGCGTGTATACGTCGATCTGGGGAAAGATCGGCATTGACGGTAACGAGCTTTTTCTCCAGGGCAATAGCCCGCACCACGCTCAAGAAGAACGTTTTGCCCGAGCCGTATTCGCCAATGATCAGCCGGAAAGCCGACCCACCCTGGGCTATGCGTTCAATGTCCTGGTAAAGGGCTTTGAGCTCGTGCACCCGGCCTACTTGAATGTGTTGAATACCGATCTTCGGAGTAACACCCGATTTCAATGACTGAATAATTGCGTCGCGTTCTTTCAGTCTAATTCGCTTTTCTGCCATGGTTACCCTTCCAGTTCTTCTACGATTTCAAGGTCTACGTAAATATTGTCGTCCGCGTCGAAGACGGCTGCATCGGCCCGATCAAATGACCAGTCGTTGATGGCTTCGATCGCGCCGTCGATCATCAGCCCAAGGTCGCTACACAATGTCTCGACTTCGGCGCGGGACCACTGCTCTTTGGCGACCAGCGCGCGGTATAGCGACCCGTGGGCAGCGTCCAGTCCCTCAAGATCTTCCTCTAACTCCGTGGTTACCGGTGCATCCGTGCTCGTGTGTGGTACCTGCGCCTCGGCTTCCTCTTCGACAAAAATGGCCCCTAGCATGGCCTGCACGTCGCTGGTTTCTGATTCGTGCAGCGCGAGTATTTCCTTGTCCAGCTGAAAGCCTGCAGTTGTGCCTTTGAGCTGGGTTGGCGTGCCGGTAGGTGTTTTGGCCGGCGTAGCTTTTGCGCTTGAGCCCAGGGCACTCGATGGTAGGCGACGACTGGCCGAGAGGTTGTGAACGTCGCTGGCGACCAGGGCTTTGTCAAGCCCTAGCGCGGTGTAGAGCTTCTCAAGTGCTTTGATTTCTGTGGGATCAACTCTACCATCGGCCAGAGCGACGCCCACTAAAATGTGACTAACCGCCTGCTTTTCGCGGTTCCCCAGATTTTGCAGGCGAGCTTTGAGGCCGTTCATGTTGGCAGGGGAATTCAACCGCCAGAGCAGGTAGCCATGCAGTGAACGCTTTTCTGTGGGCGACAAGGTGGTGTCGTGGTCAATCAGCTGATGTAGCAAGGTGACCTCGGTGGTGTCCAGCTGCTGATCAGTGGTGGCGACCATGGCGCCAAGGCGAAGAGCCATGCCGATTTCATTGAAAGCACGCGATGGCTCAAAGCAGGTGCCATGGCCTTCGGCAAACAACACGATGCTCCCCTCCACCGAGGGTTTCGCGTGGTGATAGCGAGGGTCCGGCGCTATGCCAAAGCCTGCCTTTTGTGCCAGGTTAGCAATTAGCTCGCTTTCTTTCTTGTTGATTTTGGCTGGTAGGGGCATACCTGTGAATTCCCAAAAATCCGCCAATGGGGCCAGCCCCTGATGCTGGCTGATGCGCGTGTTTGCCCAGTCGGTAAAGGCTTCCAAGCTGGCGTTTTGGGTATCGGACAATGCATCGGGCAGGAGGAGTATGGCGTTAATGTCTGAGCGGGAGGTGCCCTTTTTGCCCAAGTAGCGACTGTAGGGGTCAAGTAAATCGGTACAGGTGTCGGCGATGGCGATAAGCTTGTTTGTCGGCGATTTCAATAAGCTGGGGTCGGGCAAGTCCCATTTGTCCAAGTTCACCGAATCCAGTGTACCGCTGGCGGGGTAGTATTGAACCACCAGCCTTTTTTTGTTGGGCTTAACCGCCATGCCGGAGTTGAACTTTTCCTGGTATTTCTTTTTGAACAACGCAGTAAATTCGGGTTCACAGCGCCGAGCCGGTGTTTTGGGGTAATAGTCCGGGTAAAATTTGAGCCAAGCTAGGGCTAGATCAGCTGAGATGGGAAGCTCTTTATCGACGGCGATGGCCAGTTGGTATTGGAATAGTAATGATTCTCGAACCTTTTGAAGGGCCGCTACGGGCGGGAACGTCAGCTCCGGGCGAAGAATACGCATGAATTCCAGCAGGCGGCTGGCGTAGCCGCTAAAGGAGCGGCTTTCGCTGTAGACGTCCATCAAACGGGCAACTTCTGCAAAGATGGCCAGAAATTCGGCATCCACTAGGCCATTATTTTTGCCCTTTACGCTGGAGCAAACACGACGTTCCAGTCCGTAGAAGTAGATGAACACGTAACCGATGGGGGTTTGTGGGCAGTCCCGGTCGCTGGCAAGCCAATCCAGATAATAGCCACGGCACTTGGGCGATAACGCGTTAAACCTGGGCCAGTAGCCAAGGGACTCATCTTCATAAGGAGGAGTAAGTTGGCGTTTGGCGGCGATCTTGAGCCCGTCATCCACCAGTGAGGCTTCTGTACCAAGCACGCGGCCGCCTTTGAGCTTGCCGCCGGTGTAGAAAAAGCCTTTCTCAATGCACCGCCCACTGATTGTCCGGATGTCTCCGGGCTTGATCCACTGGGCTGGGACCTGATTGCGACTACGCTCTCCTTCCTCAAAGCCGTGGGATATGGTAAAGGTAACGAGCTCTTCGGTCCCCTCACTGACGGAGCGGACGTTGGAGGACGCCGATACCTGGTGGGGCTGCCTGGATGAAGACCTGCGAATGTTTTTTACGGTGGATTGAGTTTTGGGCGTGGGGGTGTGAGATTGCTGTTTTGCCTTGGCTCCACTGCTGTTGCTTTTGAAAGCCGCATAGAATAGCGCCATCAGGCCAACGAATAGCCAAAACTCCATACACCTCTCCTTGTATGCCCTTTGATCACCATATATCCATCACTTTAGCCGAGTCCCCCTGGCCAGCCTTTACGGACATGTGAAAGTCATTATAGACATAGTTTCAACTTGCCCTCAATAATGAATTTGGTGCCAAGCAGCCTAGTTGGCTGGTGCTCTTCGGTGGACTAGTGCTATTGAAAGCCATAGCGTTGCTTTCTGCCGCGGATATTGGTGGAGGACGTCTTGAGTCTGGGGTTTGAGCACCTTAATAGGTAAATCGGCTTTGACAGGCAACACAATCTTCACCAATACACTTGCTACGAGTATCGACCCGGTGAAGACTGGACACTTACAGCAGTTACTCCATTTGACCAAAGCACAGAAAGTGCCAGTGGCACGCTCAACCTATTCCGATACCTTGAACTCCGGGGCGCGACAAGTGATTGTGCAGCTGCCCGATCGTTTGGCACAGTTTGATGAGCTGGAAGACCGCCCGGTCTAGGCCGCCGACAGTATCCGGCAACTTCTGACAGTGGGTTTAATCGGCCGATGTAACACGCAATCTTTAGTGTGCAATCCCGATGTGCGACTTATAACCTGATTGTATGAAAGGTGGCCAGCACTTGCGGTGCATGTTCGCTTTTAATTACCTCAATGCATGGTTATCTCTGGCGCAGAGATGAGAAGTATCGCAAAATCTACGATATACGAATACAGGGGGTATCTACTGAATGGATTTTGCGGTAATCATCATTTTTCCTTTCCCACCAGGAAATAAGGCAATTCCCTAATGCAACCTCCCGGAAGAACACAGCAGCCATACTTCAGAGGCGAGTAACAGGGAAAGGCAGGAGGAGCAGCCCTCCTTATTGTACGACTGAGCCCCTCAAGTAGGCCCAAAATTATGCAGCAGTGGGGGTGTCATGCTCCAACTGAATACCATTAATGCTGTTATCATCTGGACCACAATGGGCCAGCCCAGGTAAATCGAGTCATGGAAGCATTAATACCTTTTGCCATCAAGGCTGATACAGGTGAGTATGTCTCAGTCGACCACGTAGAATCAGGCGAGCAGTGCGGGTGTATATGCCCTGGCTGCAATGCACCTCTCACGGCGCGAAAAGGCCAAATCAAACAACATCATTTTGGGCATATGCCCAGATCGATCAACCCCGATCAGCCTTGCCCGATTACCTTCACGCGTTCCCTTCTGTGGATGTGTGACGCCATTATTAAACGCTCACATCAGCTGGCACTACCTGGCCTGATATATGCGATAGATACACCTGGTGGTCGGCAGACCATAACCGCGACCAAAGAGAGCAGCGTTAGTTATACCTACAAAAGAGGCAACTGGATCGATAACGATAGCTCGGTTGAGGTGGTTATCGAAGTTGGTGGCATACCAATTTCACTCATTCTATCTCTGGGAAAATCATGCCCTCCCACCACACCAGACAATGCCCGCGCAATTGTTTATCTTAATCTGTCCGATGCAGCATTAGCGATCAGAAAAGCAAAATTCGGCTATGACGAGATACTGAATACAGCATTAATTCAATCCGTCAAAGATAAAACATGGATTTCACACCCTCGGCTATACAAATATGTGAAGGCACGTTACGAGGAAATCGAAACTCAACTGGTCCGAGAGCTCGACCGAAAAGAAGTCGAAAAAAAACGCCGCCACACTGAACGACTTAATCGCGACGAGCAAGAAACGCAAAGGGTCGAAACCATGGTCAGAATCGCTCGAAAGATTGCACGCTCAGGTGATATGGGCCGTCAGTGCATGAAGTGCTACATAATGACACCCTTTAAAGCCCAGTTTAGGAAATGTCCTTACTGTGGCCATATGGGATTTGGAAATGTCAACTTAAGCCCAGACTACCTCGATAAGGCCAAGCACATGTACCTATCCTTTGGATATGGATTAAAGTCTTTGAAGTATTCAGTGCTTACAGCTGAGTGAATAGAACATGTGGGCTTTATTATTTTATCCGTAGTTGGACCGGGAGCGTCCTCCGAGGGAACAAATTTGTATGCGAAGGGGAATATGCTTGGTTAGAACCAATCAGGGTACTATTAGACGACAATTAAGCTTCTGCATTGAGAGATTGTTCGAGCTCAGAGATTCCATCCATGATTTGAGTGAACCCTGGAGCTTCGCCGTAGATCATGCCTTGCATATCTCGGTAGTCTTTTTCCAGTTCCGTCCGGGTTTCTATACCTGGAATAAGTTTGAAGTTCTTGGCTAGGCAGGCGTCATAGTTTGAAAAGCCGCTCCTGAAGAAGCATTTTTTATGTTTGACCACATCTTCAAGTAATGAAGCCTCAGCCAGAGCGGATTGCCCTACTCCTGAATTGTTCAGCAAATAGAGATCATACCAGTGCCGGGATAGACGTGAAGCGCCCGCCCGCATCGAGCCCCGATTACATTCGGAGTGAATAAGGGTAGCCTTTTCCCAGAAGGTGCGCTCGGGGGCCAATACCACAGCGTCGGCCGTAGGAAAGGTAAGTGGTTGCTCCACAAGCCGCTCTGCAATGTCTGGCGTAACCGTGTGAACAGCATTGGGGTCAATTATATTACGCCCCCCAAGTTCAATCAGGACGCTGCTCCTCAGGTAATCATCCTGCTCTTCTACAACCGATGAGAAATTGATCCAGATTTTCTCGCCATCTCCAGCGTATTCGATCTCAATCTGGTCGTGATGGGGCAATAAATGGGTGCAGGCCTGAATATGGGGGATAATCTTCTCCTCTGCGTATTCCGCTAGCCCAGCTTTAAGGCGGTCGCTATATTTTCCAATTTGGTTATTTGAGGCGCTCTCTGCAAAAGGATCGAAATCATCGCCGATGTGCTTGGCAAGCGCCCGATAATCGACGGTGATATCTATGTCCTCCGAAAAACGGTTGATCGACCGGAATACTTTTGACAGTGAGGTCCCCCCTTTGAACGCCATGGGGAGGGCGTCTGGTATCGTGAACATAACATCCAGCGCCCAGCACACCCATACGTCTTTTTCCAACACATTCGATTTCCGACCCATCTCGATTGCCAGGGTTTCCAGAATGTCTTTTTGTTCCTGGGCATCCAGGTGCATAAAGTGTTCAGACATCGGCTGAGTCCTTTCTAAAGTGGTCTAGCGCCTTGGCCAACCAAGCGGGTTTATCGGCGTCCATGAGATCATCGCATTCAGTTGGGGATAAGCTGTTTAACACTTGCTCAATATGGCTTTCCGTAAGTTCCTCTTTACCTATATACCACAAAGCGGCTAGCGCAAGCCCGGATTTCTCCCCTACCAGCTGGAGTTTTCTCGGCGCTGCATGGATCAATTTGATGGTGAGTTCTCCGATAGTCAATGTGCGTGTCGATCCACTGGTATAGAAGACCGGCTGTGTCGGCACTTGCGTGGACAATCTGAAACGTCTGGCCGCTTCAGCGCCGTGTTCCTGAATCGTTTCCCCATTGGACTCGGCGATTGTCCGAACGACCTTTCCGATTTCCGGTTTGACTGTGCCGATAAAGCGGTTCTTTTTCGGGCGTACGTAAATCCCTTGGGTGACCCGCTCAATCGTCCCCTGTTTGGTTAGCCGGGAGAGGGATTTGTCGATGGCAGCACGCGACCCCAGCTTGAGCAAGCGGCTGGTAGAGAATGGCTGCCCGAGTGGGAGCTGATGAATGGCTGTGGTTACAGACTGAGCAATCGACATAGTGTTTCTCTCTCGCTATGTCAGAAAATATACAGATATTTCTGTCAAATCTCAAATTCCATCACTGAATGAGATTTCAATCTTTATGTCTACTGAATAACAAGAGCGGTGCAAAAGCAGGCTGAATTTTGACATTCTTGCTATAACTTACTGAAATATATAGATTTTCTGTTAATTTGGTGTGCCTTGGGGTACTGGTGGGAGAAAAGGCGCCACCTATAAAACTTGGGGGTGGAGGAATTTCTGCGGGGGCGCAGTCTAGATATTGACCATTAAGCCGAGGCCTTATGAAGAGCTGACCACACGGGAGGGACTTGCCTGGGGCATATGAGCCATTTCCTATAGCAAATCGGCTCAGAAAGTGCTCTATTATGAGCCGATTAAAAGAATTGATGGCCCAATGTAGAACCGATAATTGCTACGTTTTGTCGGCTTCCTGGGGCAGTGGGAGCTCGAATTGAGTCAGAGCTCCCACTGCCCTATTCCTGTCGCGAGGATTGGTCAGAGATTAAGCGGCCTTTTTCTCGACGCTCTTCTCTTTGCGCTTAGCCGCGGCTGCTTGCTTGCGCTTTTTAGCAGCGGCCGCCTTTTTCTTATCTGCCGCTTTGGCTTTTTTCGCCTCACTGGCTTCATGGCTGGCGATCACCGCGGCACGGGTATCGGCCGTTTTCTGAACAGCTTTGGCGGCAGCTACAACTTGCTTGGCGGTGGCCAGCGCCTGCTTGGCCGCTTTGGCTTCCGCTGTCGCGGCCTTGGCATCGGTGCGCAGCTTTTCCACCTGCTTTTTGGTGGCGGCGGTGGGTTTGGTCTTGTGCTTGGAACGAACCACATCCAAACGCGCTTTTACTTTGCTCTGTTTATCGCTCAACTTCTTGGCGGCGGCCTGGGCTTTGGCGAGCGCTTTCTCGCCGTCGGCAACGGCTTTGGCGCGGGCTTTACCCAGTTTGTCTTGCAGGTTGGCAATCTCTTGCTCCATTGCCGCGATGGGATCTACAACTTTTTGGGGTCTCGCCATACTAATTTCCTCGTGGGATCAAAGGGACATCGGTTGGGGGTAATCGTCGTGATTAGGTTTTTTTCGGCCGCGGTTTCTTTGCCAGGGTGTTCAGTTTTTTCGCCATGGCCTGCAACAGCGCCAGGGTTTCTGTGACGGCAGCTTCCACCGTCGTGACCTGTTCCACGAGCGCCGATTGCGTCTCGGCCTGTTGGGTTTCTTCCCCCTGCTTTAGGGCCTGGCGCAAATCGTCCACCAATTGGTTCAAGCGGTTGACCTCGGTCTGATACAGCGCCGCCTGCTGGGTCGTACCCTCGGTGGCCTTCTCATTGGCGGCGATCAGTGCCGCCTGAGTCGCCTGGCCGACCTCGACCGAGCGGGCGACACCCGCCAGTCCTTCACGGAGCTGATCGACCCCCTCCCCATAGCGGGCTTCGCTTTGTGCGACGCGTGCCATCAGCACCTCCTGGCATTGCGTGAGTTGGGTTATCGCGTGCTCCTGGGCCTGCAGACTGGGCCCCACGGCGTCCAGTTGGCGGGCGTAGTCCTTGGCGCGTTCGGTGCTGTTCGCGAGTTCGAGCTCCAAGGTGTTCACCGTGTCGGTGCTCGCGCGGTGGGCGGCCTCCAGCGCGGCCTTGTCCTGCGCGAGGCTTTCACGCTCCAGGGTCGTTTGGCGCAACTGGGCCTGCAGCTCAGCGTTATCCGCCAGTGCGGCGTCCAGCTGGGCCTGCAACTCCGCCTGTACCTCGACGGCGGCGCCAGCCTGGGCGGCCATCTCCTCGCGTAGCGCAGTCACCCGCTCCTCGGCCTGGGCTTCCAGCGTGCCCTGCATGGTTTTAACGGCGTTGGCGACGGTTTCGGGGAAGGCCGCCAGCGGATCAGCCCCGGCCTGCTGTTCCTGCATCTTCAGTTGGTAGGTCTTGCGGTAGATGTTGGCGGAGCTGGGGCTGCCCTTGCCGCCGTTCAACAGAATGATTTCCGTGGTCGAGGGAATGGCCCCGTTGTGCGCGCTGGCGTACTGCGCAATCAGTTCATGCACCCGTGCTTCGTTCAGCTTTTTGGCGGTCATTCACGGCCCCGATTTCTACTCTGAGCATTTATATAATGTGTAAAGTGTAATGTAATTACACTAAAAATCTACTGTTTTCTAATACCGGATAAAACCACTTATCCTGTGTTATAATTTGAAAGTTGAAAATCAGCTATTTCGGCGTTTCCGGACACGCTCCGAAAATAGGTATAAAAACAACGACTTGGGAGCCACCATGGCCCGAACCACACTCCTGGCGCCGCGTGCGATCACCGAGACCGCGCTCACCGAGCGCGAAGCAAAGCCCAACACGGTGCAGGCCAAAGCCCGGGCGGTGGCGAGCTTTACCGCCCTGACCGGTAAATCCCTGCCTGCGGACCCGGACGCCCTGCGCGACTACCTGCTGGCGGCGGTCAACGCCGGGCACGCACTGGCCACCATCACCACGCGCATGGCGCTACTGACGAGCTGGCACGATGACTATATCGCGTCCCACGGGCTTACCGAGCAGACCAACCCGGCCCGACATACCAGTGTGGTCAACCGCCTGCGCGCCGTGCGCCGCACCATCGGCGCACCCCAACGACAGGCCGAGCCGCTGTATTACGAACAGCTGGAGGCGTGTATCCTCGCCCTGGAAGCGCAGTGTGAGACCGCCACCGCGGACAAAGACCCACGCCGGGTCCGCGCGGTGCAGCTGTCCGCGATTCGCGACAAGGCCCTGTTCCTGATCGGTTTCTGGTTTGGTTTACGCTCGGAAAGCCTGGTGAGCATGAAGGCCAAGCACGTGCAGATCCGCAAAGGGAAATTCGGCGATCAGCTGTTTATCTCCCTGCCGGAAACCAAAACCACCGACAAGTTTGAGCGCACGTTGGACGCCCTGGATTACCTTTGTCCGATCCCGGCGCTCACCGACTGGCTCAATGCCTCCCTGCCCCAGCCCGACGATCCATTGTTTGTGAGCGTCAGTCGCTGGGGGCAGCTCAGCGACAAACCCATCCACGTGGACTCGGTGATCCCGATGATGCGCAAGGTGCTGGATCTGGCGGGTCTTGAGTCCCAGCCCTTCACCACCCACTCCCTGCGCCGCGGCGCCAGTATTTGGGCGGATTCCAAAGGGGCGTCGACCAAGGACCGCATGGACTGGTTTGGCTGGAAAGACCCAGCCTCGGCGCTGAAGTACGTGGATGCGGAAAAATCCCTGCCGACCGTGCTGCAGCAGAATGTGGAACCGGTACAGAAAGCCCTGGCGATTTTGCGCACCCATGTCACCGAGTGCCTGATTGCCGGGGAGCTCGAAAAAGCGGAATCGCAAAATGCGTTGGGGGTGCTGGCGCTGATTGAATCCAGGTTATAAGGGTACCGAGTCCCTAATGGGAGGTCTGTAGATCGATACAGGACCACGGTGAAAAGTCTCGTTCGATACATTGTCTGATCGATCCCGCCGCCAGCGTGGATGTGCAGTCAAGATAATGTGCGGTCTGCCGGAACTTTCAGACCAGCAACCAGTCGTAAAATGCAGGGAATGTTTTTTCATTTCTTGCTCTCCTCTGCTTATGGCCTCGACTCGATTCGGGGCCGTTTTGTATCTGGGGTTTAATGATTCCCAATAGTGGACTGGGTTATATCTGCTGGCAGTATAGCCAAGCCAACGAAAGGGTACGTTTTTATCCTAATCATGGCCTCTGTATGGATGATTTCGAGTCCGCGCCTAGGGCTTCACATTAGCGCGAGAGTGTTCAAAAGTATAAAATATGAGCGCTCATTTCCGTAAAGCATGACCATTCCATTCCGTAAAGCATGAGTGTATAATGGCACAAAGTATGAGTGTATATACGCGTAGAGCATGTGCTCACCTACGGGGATAACATGGCAAAACAAGCTCACGAGCTACTGGCGGATGCGCTGGAGGCAGCATCGAAAGTGGCGGTCAATCATATTGTCAACGGTGCTCAGCTCGCCAAGCAACACAAAACCCGGCTTAACAAGGCGGGCTTTTTGAAGCCCATTATTCGGGGCTGGTACCTGCTGGATGCAGACTTGAGCGTGGAAGACACAGGCGAGTCGGTGTTATGGCAAGAGTGCTATTGGGCGTTTGTTGGACAATACCTGGAACATCACCTCGGGGAGGATTACGTTGTCTCAGCGGAGCAATCACTCGACATCCTCACCGGCAATAACCAGCTACCAAAGCAGTTGCTGATCGGCAATACGGCTAAGCAAAACCGGATCGTTAAGTTGCCACGCAGCTTGGACTTGTCGCTGTTTTCCGCCTTGACCTTGCCGGCGACTGTGGCTCACCACGAGGGCGTGCGCCTCTACACACTGGAAGATGCCCTGATCCGCGTGGGGCCAGCGTATTTTCGCCGCCAGCCCCAGGAGGTTGCTCTCGGCCTTAAGGCCGCCAACCCGACCACCCTGCTCGCGGGACTGTTAGCGACCGGCAACCAGGAAGCTGCCGGGCGCTTGGCTGGTGCCTGCCGCGCCTTCAATCAGCCTGCGCAGGCCGATGAATTATTGGCAGGGATGGGCGCGGCAGGCTATACGGTTCGCGAGACCAACCCCTTTGATCAGCCGGTCCCGGATATCAGTGTGATGCGCCCGGGCTCCCCGTATGCTGCACGTTTAGAGCTCCTGTGGGGGACGTTGCGGGCTCAACTTGTCCCGCTGGTCAAGTCGTTGGAGTCGCCCCCAACGAACATAGACGCCGCACTGCGGGCACTGGAGGAACGTTATGTCCATGATGCCTACCACTCGCTGTCAATTGAGGGGTACCGGGTCACCCCAGAGCTGATCGAACGGGTGCGCCTAGGAGACTGGAATCCGGAGGATAACGAGGCCGACAAGCAACAGCGCGACGCGATGGCTGCTCGGGGCTATTGGAATGCACACAACCTGGTTAAAGACAGCATTGTGCGACTGAACCGAGAGGGCGTCGACGCCGCGGCCCTGCGTGCCGACCTTTCGGCTTGGTACCGGGCTCTGTTTGGTCCTATGGTCCAAGTCGGCATGCTCAGCCCGGTAGATTTGGCCGGGTATCGCAACCGCCCAGTGTTTATTCGCGGGTCTCGCCACACGCCTTTGCCACCTGAGTCCCTGCTTGATGCCATGGAAACCCTGTTTGCGTTGATTGCCGCCGAGCCCGACGCGATGGTGGCGGCCATACTCGGCCATTTCTTTATCGGTTACATCCACCCGTTCCCCGACGGCAATGGTCGCTGTGCCCGCTTTCTTATGAACGCGCTTTTGGTGGCAGCCGGATACCCTTGGGTCATTGTGCGGCTGGAAACCCGCCCGCAGTACATGGCTGCGCTCGAGGACCTATCGATCCACCAAAACGCAGAGCCTTTTGGTCGCTTGATCCTCGAGGCGATGAACTACCATTGGGAATGAGCGAGCCATTAGCCTGTGCGGTTCTAGGTCGCAACCATTATTTTTGTGAGCATCAGTCGCTGAGGGCCGCTGAATGATAATCCAGAATTGTTGCTTGACGGGGACAACTCTGCCGAGACTGTGGAACCCCTGAAGGGTTAAGTAGCGCGGGTTTGTTACGAAAATGTGCTGAACAGGCTCATCGCCTGAACAGTGGTATTGTTAAGGGAGAGGTATGTCCAATTATCAAGCGACTTGGCGGGCCATCACACGCGATGGCGACGTGGTGGTCGACCGCGTCAGCAAGGTCTACTCGGCACCGAACTTACTGGAGGCCAAGCGAATTGCCAGTCAGCTGTTACCCAGCAACATGACCTTGGTTAAGGTCACAGCGCTGAGCGATGAAGGCAGCACGACGATTGAGAGTGATCCAGGACAGGATTTGAACCTGTGATGTCCTTTCAACAGCTCAAAGGAAGCCAAGGCAGCTACTTGAGTTTGTGATTCGGCCGGCTCTGGCTTTTCCCCGCCAAACGCAGCAATCGGCGAAACTTTGGACATTCCATATGACTGGGGGCGGAACAGGCGGCAGCGTGTCGCAGGCCGTTGCGCATGGTGGTCAATCTTTTGATCTTCCTGTCCAGCTCATCGGCCTTGGCCGTTAGCAGCTCTCGGTCGATACTGGGACCGTCGGGGGTGAACATCTCGGCGATTTCGTCCAGTGAAAACCCGGCGCTGCGACCCAGGGAGATCAGTGCCAAGCGTTCGACCACGCTGGCTTCGAATGTTCGGCGCAGGCCATTTCGACCATTGGAACGGATCAAGCCTTTTTTCTCGTAATAGCGCAGGGTGGACGCGGGCAACCCGGAAGCGTTCGCGACTTCGCTAATATCCATCGTAGCCCTCATAGGTGCTTGACTTGAAGTTGACTTCAAGTTGTATGCTAACGTTGACGACTGCCCCAGACAACGCCGAAAACGCGGCTGAGCGGGTATATCCACGCGGTAACTGACAGTGAGGACCTAGAATGGAAGCGGAATTTTGGCACGAGAAATGGCAGACCAATGACATTGGGTTTCACCAAATGGCGGCGCACCCCATGCTGGTGGCGCATGTTGAGCAACTGGGGCTGGAGCCGGGCCGCCGCCTGTTTCTGCCGTTGTGCGGCAAGACCCGGGATATTGCCTGGCTGTTGTCCAAGGGCTATCGCGTTGCCGGCGCGGAGCTGAGTCACATTGCCGTTGAGCAGCTGTTCGAAGAGCTGGGGCTCGAGCCTGACATCACCACCATCGGTGCCCTTAAGTGCTATCGGGCGAAACATATCGATATTTATGTGGGCGATATTTTTGCCCTGACCCCAACCACACTGGGGCCGGTGGATGGCATTTACGACCGGGCTGCGCTGGTGGCGTTACCCGAGGCAATGAGGGCTCGCTATACCGAGCACGTAATGCAGATGACGAACGACGCACCTCAGCTCCTCATTACGTTCGAGTATGATCAACGGTTGATGGCGGGGCCCCCTTTTTCCATTACCGCGGATGAGCTCAGGCAACATTACGGCCGCCATTATGCAATAACACCCCTGGCCTCGGCGACCGTCGAGGGAGGCTTGAAGGGCCAGTGCGACGCGGTGGAAAAGGTCTGGTTGTTGCAGACGCCGAAAAACTGAAAGGTGTCAGGGGCTGACCTTGCCGCCCCGTCACATTCTCTCGGCCTACCCCGCATCGGAACAACCCGTCTGGTCGCGACTGAGGAAGCATGCACTGTCTGTGCAGATAACCCAGAATTCCTTAACGTCCGGGTGATGGTCGGTCGATAGGGTCGTGTTACGGGCGGGGGGTTGATTGTCGCTTGGCGGAACGGACTGCCCCCTCTGTCAATCTCGGCCTTGTAAGCCTTTCCCTACACGTGTTGCAGAGATTTGCCACTATCCGTGGTCCACTTTCCCCCGGAGAATAACGGCCTGCTTGACACTCTCTGTGTGAACCGAGAACGGCCATGACGGAAACAGAACAGCAACTGGTATTGGGCACCCAGCGTTCGAGCGCCAAAGACGTTATCGAAAGCTTGCGGGAGGATATCGCGAATCTCTCCGCTCTTCTGCAGCGCCTGGAGCGCCTTCAACGTAACCGGTCATTTTATGGCGTCAGTCTGGGCGTGATAAACTAATCCGGCGGTGTCGTCTGGCTACGAGTTTGACAGGTGGCTGCAGCGCCACAAGTCCGATCGCATCGGATTTTCAGCGAACTTCTCTTTCCAAAGTCGTGGGGTCAACTCTTCAACTTTCGCTGCTGGATGCGTACTGATCCTCTGGAGGACATCAACAAGGTAGTCATAGGGATTGACGTCATGCAGCCTACATGTCACCAAGAGGCTCTGGATGATGCCAACGTGCTCTGCACCGATTTCTGTCCATGAGAAAAGCCAGTTGCGACGACCAAGAGGAATCACGCGAAGCGCTCTCTCCAAGTGGTTAGTGTCCATCGGGACCTCAGGATCGGACAGGAATACCTTGAGCGAAGGTTCGCGTTTCATCGCGTAGGCCAAGGCCTTCGAGAGTGGGTTACTCTTGACCAGGTCGATTCTTTGCCGTTGCTCGTGACACCAGCCAAAGAAGGCCTGCACCACCGGCAACGAGTTCTCTGTACGATACTTCAGCTTTTTCTCATCGGTGATGTCGTTGTCCCTGAGGTAGGCTTCGTGCTCGTAGAGTCGACCGATATAGGCCAGTGCGATGGCTACTGCCTCCGGCTCCAATTCCTTTGCCTCTTCAAACACACGCCTGCAATGAGCCCAGCATTGGGCGTGCACCATTGCCTGATTCTTTTTATCAAATTTTTCGTAGGCACCGTACCCATCGGTCACCAAGGTGCCCTGGAAATCCCCCAGTTGATCCTTAATGTGTTGCATAGCACGCGAGGCGGAGAACGTGAAGCACACTTCGTCCTGCTCACCATAGATGGGCCAGAAGTACGCCGTATTCATTTTTCCTTTTTTCTTCCTGCCGGCCTTGATTGGCGTTTCATCCATTGCCAATACCCGACTCTGAAGAAGGTTCTGCAGTTGAGCTTGATAAATCGGGGTCAGTAACTCAATACTGCGTTTGACCAAGTTGGTCAATGTGCTTCGGGCCAACTGGATGCCGTTAAGTTCCAGGCGTTGATGCTGGCGGTAAAGCGGAAGGTGATATTGGAACTTATTGATCAGCAATCCTGCCAGCAGACTAACGTCGGCAAAGCTTTTGTCCAAAACGTTAGCGGGTGCTGGTGTCGTAATAACCGCCTGAGTGGATTTCTTTTTCAGCACCGGGCGGGTGAACTTCAGAACGACGTGGCTGGTTGGGCGCTCTGCCAGACGATAGGTAACTTTGTGGCTGATGACTTCATAGTCGTCGGCCTGATCACCTTCCAGTTCAGGGGCTGTCAGGGTGATTTCCTCGACAGGTACGGTTTCATCGAAACGCAAACCACTGTCGTCAGGCGTACCATCGAGAGCATTCTTCTTGGCTTTGCCGCGCTGATAGGTGACTGTCTGCTTTTCCTCTTCCCGTTCAGGGGCGGCGGGAACATCCTTCAGCACATCGGCAATGGTTTGCTGAAAGGGGTTGTCGGTCATATCACGCTTCTCAGACTTCTGGCCAAACAGCTGACGTTTGAACCAATTGAGCTGGTGCTCGAGCGCCTGGATTTTCTCGTTCTTCTCCTCAACCTGCTCACGCAACTGATCAACAAAACCCGCTAACTCCTTGGGGATTTCGAGGTCTTGCTTATCGTTGTCAGTTGCGTTTTTCATGGCCGTGGATTATACCAGATCAGGATGGTTTTGGATGAAAATATCGCTTTCTTTGACGGGTATTTTTCAGATCGATTCCCTCCAGTATCAACTTCAGTTGTGTCCAGTTCAGTGCCTGCTTTTCACCGGCTTTTTTGTTGTAATTAAAGCGACCCTCCTCTAGGCGCTTTGACCAAATGCAGTACCCGGTTCGGTCAAAGTAGAGGAGCTTGACCTGTGTCTGACGGCGATTGATGAAAACGAAAATATGGCCACTCAAGGGGTTCTCACACATCACATTCTTAACCAATGCTGACAATCCGTTGAACGATCGGCGCATATCCGTAGGTTTGGCGCACAGCCAAACCTGTACTTGCGACTCTGGGAAAAACATCAGCTGGCTCTCACTCGCAAGGTAACGCCATTACCCAGCTCTAACTCCACCTGCCAGGGACGGGTGTCATCAGTTGCCGGTGCCTGCCCTGGCGTAGCCGACGAGAGCGATTCGGTAATATCGATAAATGGGGTGTCTGATTTGGGCTGATCGTTGAAGAACTTCAACCAGCGCTGAAGGCTGCTGGTTGCGATACCTTGCTGCTTGCAGAACTCGACCTTCGTCAGGCCGCTGTTTTCATACTCGTTGAGCATCGCTTTCCATTGTTCCTGAGTGCGATCTACCCGTTGTCTTCTTCTCTTCGGTTTGGCTGTGGTGGAAAGCTCAATGGTAGGCTGGGTGTTGTTCATTGGCGGCTCCTTCTGTGTATGTGGTAAATAATACAGAGGGAGTGTCAGTCGGAAAATTGCGTCTTATTTTGACCGGTTACCCTTCAACGTCACTCCTCCGCCTTGGTCGACGCCTACCGGACGGACCTCAGAAAGCGCAAGTCGGTGCTCGCCTGGCTGGAACGGGAAGATCAGGCGCGTGCAACACAACCGGCCAACACGCTAACCTAGCGGCCAGGCAAGACAGGCCGATGTCCGCTGACTTGTTTACTTAGATGAGCGCAATGCTCACCACCTCGCCCCAGTCTTTCTCCTCGCGTTCCCCGAGCAGCTGCTCAGCGATCACACTGAAGCGCCGGGTACTGCCGCCACCATCCCACTCGACGCCCACCAGCAGATCTTCACCACAGTCGTGCGCCCATGCCAAGAATTCCAGCCAGGCTTGGCGCTCAGCGTAACGCGCGGTCAACAGCCGCTGGCTCACGAGCTTGATAATGCGCTGTTTGCGACGGGCGCGTTGCTGTCGCAGTCGGGCATCCTCCCGCTTTTTCTCCGGGCTTGAGGTTCTGGGGCGGCCAACGTGTTTTGGGGGGGTAGCTTCAGTCATGCCGGTATTATTGCGTGAGTCACGCGATATATCAACGGCAATATTGCCGAAAGGGCATGCCGTGGCAATAGAAAAAGAACCCTCAATGACCCAGCTATACCTCTATCTATACCTAACTATCTCAACAAGGTAGGGCCATTTGGAGGTGTCGATAGCCTCCCCTTCACTCGCCCCGCGCAATCCAGGCCGCCATGTAGATACCCATGTTGAACCTGCCAGGGGTGCGGTACCGTCTCTGCCTATAGATACACCTATCGGGTCATGCAGATGTTCAGTGAAATCAAAAACATAGGGCAACAGCGCGGCTGTCCGCTTGCCCGCCAAGGGGCTGGCGGTAGTGGGTCTTGAGACAGGCGCTACGCTCACTCTCGAGGCTCAAGGACACAGCGTCATTATCGAGGCAGTACCCGATACGGCGAAGCAGAAGCTCACACTGCCGTTCACCGAGCGTGAATGGCGCTCTGGCCTATCCGCCACTCCAATATACGGACATTCGCACACGGGAAATATTGAACCATCGAACTTCCGCTCCCTACCCAAAGACGACTTTTGCATGGTAAAACTTATGATATATTTGATGACTTAGGGAAGTCTCCTGACTAACGCATTGCGGAAATCCATCCCACAGGCGTATTTTCTTGGTACTACCGCAATGCGTTGAGTTGTGTAAAATCTCATCATTCCCCAATAAAGTTCGGTTGACGCTTTTCAAAAAAAGCCGCACCGCCCTCTTTATGATCCCGGCTGGTGATGGTGATATTCTGTCGGCTGGCTTCCAAGTCAATTACCTCAGATAGGGTCATAGACAAGGCCTTTTTTAACACCTCCTTGCTGAACTTCTGTGCCAGAGGCGCACCGGCGGCAAGATTTTCAGCCCAGGCTTGCGTCACAGTAGCCAGCTTCTCATTGGGAACAACACGATTGGCCAGCCCCAGCTCAACACAGGTTTTGGCGGGCATTTTCTCCCCTTCGACAATCATCTCAAAAGCCCGCTTATAGCCCAGCTTATTAACCAGATGCCAGCTGGCTCCGCCATCCGGGATTAAAGCGATAGCCGCGAAAGCCTGATAGATGTAGGCATCCTCGGCCATAATCGACAGGTCACAGACCATAGCCAGTGCACTGCCGATACCGGCCGCCGCCCCCTGAACAGAGGAAATAAAGATTTTTGGGGAGTTGTGGATTGCCACCAGGAAAGGTTTATACTCCTCAAGAATTTGCTCTTCAATGGTGTCGTAGAAATCCCGATAGCTCTCCATCAGATCCGCACCGGCACAGAAGGCTCGCCCTTCGGCACCGATAACAACAACGCGGACATTGTCATCGCTGTCCGCTTGATTCACGGCCGCCAGCAGATCCTTGCGCAGGTCCACATTGAATGAGTTCATGGCTTCGGGACGATTCAGGCGAATCGTCCCGACATGGCTGGTAACACTATAGTTTACGGTTTTAAATTCGCTCATGAATCCTCCTACAATAAACCGAACCCGTTAAGACAGGGCGCCCGTCGCCCTCAGCACCGAAATTTCATCGATGCTGAATCCCCATGCTTCCAATACCTCTTCGGTATCAGTTCCTTCCCCACTGGGGGCCGACGGGGCACCACAAACCGTGCGGCTAAAGCGAGGGGCCGGTGCCGGTTGCTGAACACCGTTGATCTCGATATATGTTTCGCGAGCCTTGTTATGGGGATGAGCTATAGCCTCTTGGTAATCCAGAATCCCCGCCACACAGGCGTCACTGCCTTCGAATATTCCAACCCACTCGTCGCGGTTTTTTGACTTAAAGGTCTCAACCAACGCCGCCTTCATTTCAGGCCATTTCGCGGGATTATTCTGATCCTGAATAATGCTTTCAGGCATACCCGCTTTAACGACCATTTCCGCAAAGAATTGCGGTTCAATGGAACCGACGGATACAAATTTCCGGTCCGCCGTTTCATAAGCTCCGTAGAAAGGAGCTCCACCGTCCAGCAGGTTACTCCCGCGGGAAGTATTCCACACACCCAGTTTGCTCATGGTGTAGAACATACTCATCAGGTGCGCCGAGCCGTCGGTGATCGCCGTATCAATCACCTGGCCTTTGCCCGATTGCCGGGTTTCCAGCAGTGCAGCAAGGATACCCATCACCAGGAATAGGCTACCTC
>Ga0213840_1001014_pt1 | contig 26935 bp, 25 predicted proteins | sample SWPATP22_FD_160132 | JGI IMG/M metagenome (GOLD analysis project Ga0213840, IMG submission 160132) | Coastal seawater microbial communities from Marineland, Florida, United States - SWPA TP2 #2 | ecosystem: Environmental > Aquatic > Marine > Coastal | place: USA: Florida | collected 2016-08-14 | reverse complement strand
CACCCGCGGAGCCTGCCGGGCCCGGACCGGCGGGGCCGGCCGGGGACGGCGCCGGCCGCTGTTTCAAGGCGGAAAGATCGACGGCGCCGCGCAGGTTCAGCGGGCTGGCGGCAACTGGCGGGACCGGTCGGGAAGCTGGCGTAGTCATAGCTCCACTCTAGCCATTGACGACCGGCCCGGCGCCACTCGGGCCGCCGGCGGGGACTACTTGAAGGCAGCCCCGACCAGGCCCCGGGTGGCGGCGACGAGCTTCATCGGATCCTTGGAACCGGCGGGCGGAACGTAGACAGCCACCGACTCGGCGAAGTTCAGCACCATGCCCGTGCTGGTTTCCTTGCCGCCGGCCAGGGCAGCCGCGTCGTCACCGATCGCGAGCTTGTCGCCCGAGGCCTTCGGGGTGCCGTCGAAGGAGAAGTTCAGGCGGCCCAGAACCAGCGCGCCGCCGTCGGCCGTGCGGAACACCACGGTGCTCCCGGGGGACACCTTGTGCGTGAAGGCGAAAGTGCCGTTGACCCCTGAAGCGACGACGTCGGCCTGGTAGGCGAGGGTGTCCGCGATGTACGGGGAGGACTGCCCCTCGACCAGCTTGTCCTTGAAGGCGGAGTCGGCTGTGGTCAGGCGGTCGCCCAGGCCGGCGAGCGCTTCCTCGCCGCTGTACAGCAGTCCGGACTTGTCCGCGGGCGCCAGGGTCTCCGTGCCGTCGCGGCCGATCGCCGGGAACGTGGCCCCCGGCTGCAGCGGCGTGGTGCTGATGAGCTTGTAGTTTTCCCGCGGGGAGGCCTGGGTCAGCGTCAGCAGCTGCGGGACGACGTTGCCGTCTCCCTGGGTCACGGCCATGACCGAGCGCGGCCAGCTGCGCTTGTTGGTGACCACAGTGGTCAGCAGCTTGGTGGAACGGACAGGCATGCGGGCCTCGTAAGAGCCCACCTGCGACCGGACCTTGTAGTTCTGCGTGCGCACCTCGAGCTCGGACTTCGCCACGCGCGGCGCCAGCTTGGCGGCGTCCTTGGCAGCGTCGCCGGCGTCGACCACCCCGGCGACCTGTTCCAGGACACGGCGGAACTGGGCGTCCAGCAGCACCGGGGCATCGCCCGCCTGGTCTGGGGCGGAACTGCCCGGCGTCGCGTCGGTGGAGGCCGGTGCGGTGGCGGCCGGGGCACTGGGGCTCGGCGACGGCGCGGGCGTCTGGCTGGCCTGGGCGGCAACTGACGTTCCGCCGACGGCGGCGGCTGTCAACAGGGCAACCACGACGCCGGAGCGGCGCACCGTGCCGGCGCTCCGCTTCTTCTGCACGGGTTCGGCCTTCTCGGGCGCCGTTTTTTCAGGCGCCGTCTTTTCGGGTGCGGTGTTCTTGGGTGCGCTGTTCTCCGGAGCGGCGGGCTGCTTCGAACCGACCGCCGAATCCTGCGGATCCCGGCCCGCGCGGCGTGCCTCGGCTTTCGCCTGGGCGCGGCGGGCGAACAGGCTGTCGCCGCCTCCTCCGCTGCGGGTGCCTGAGCTCCCGCTGCCGGATTTGGGCTTGAGGACCAGCAGCGCCACGCCGGCGATGATCAGCAGGCCGCCGAGCACCATGAACGGAATGGCCCAGGGCGTAGACGTATCGTTCGGGAAGGTCATCGTGATGGAGCTCGGGGCGGGCTTGGTGCCGTCCGCTGCCAGGAGCAGGGACCAGTCGCCGTCGGCCGGGGCGTTCCAGGCGTAGTCCATTTCACCGCTGGCGTTCTCGGTGGTGACCCAAAGATCCGATCCGGCGGGCGACGGCGCGGCGGCCTCGCCGTCGGTATGCGTCAGCTGCAGCGATTTGCCGTCGTCGGAGACACCGGCAACGGTGTTGTGCGCCGTCTTGGCCACCCAGGCGTCGACGTCGTCCGGCCGTCCGGCCGCCAGCATGAAGCTGCCCTCGCCCTTGACGCTGATCTTCACGGTCCCGGGGTGCAGCGTCCTCAGCTTCTCGTCAAAGACGGTCAGGGGAGCGGCGGTACCGGCCGGGGCCGTGGCCGTTATTGTCTCCGGCGGAGCCCAAAAAGTCTTCTGGCCGATTCCGGCCAGCAGTGTCAGGAGGCCGAGCAGCACCAGGGCGACTGCAGTCTTGAAACGCAAAATACACCTATCATCAGCGGACACTTAGCTTCAATAGTAACCATTTTGTTACCCGCGAGTCAGATCGAGGACCCGATCCACCCCCGTCACCGGCGTCCGCGCCGGGGCCCGCCATGAACTGACAAGCCTGCTGATAGTGTTTGCGGTGATCATCACACCAGCGCCTCAGCAGTGGCGCCGCAGAGATTTAAGGGCATCCAACGCAGTGACTGAAGACACGGATTCATCCTCCGCCAGACCGGAAGAAATTAAGGAATCCAGCGGCCAGGACCGCGGCCCCCAGCCAAGCGTCTCGAGCCCGCGGCTTGCCGCAGCCGGTGTGCTGCTTTCCGTGGCCCGCCGCCTGCGCCAGCCGCTGCCCGGGGCCCAGCCTCGGCTTCGCTTCGAGATGCCGCCAGAACACGAGGCCGAGGCAGGCGCGGCGGCCGAGGCCGGCGCGCGTTTCGGCAGTCCCGGGCCCCGGATGTCCGCCCAGCACCCCCTGTACATGGGCTTCATGGGGACGGTCGGCGTCGGCGTCGCCCTCCTGGTCTACTGGATCGGCTCCAATACGACGCAGCTGCTCCTGTGGATCGTCACAGCGCTCTTCATCACCCTCGGGCTGGACCCCGTAGTGCGCTGGCTCGAGGGCAAGAGCATCCCCCGGGCCCTCGGCATCCTCATGTCCGTGGCCACCCTGGCTTTGGCGGTCGCCGCCTTCTTCGCCACCCTGATCCCCACGATCGTGGCGCAGGTGACGCAGGTGGTGCAGCAGGCGCCGCAATGGGTCCAGGAGTTCATTGACTCGGACTTCTTCCGGAGCGTCGACCAGCAGTTCGGCATACGGGACCGCATCTCCCAGGAGCTCGGGAAGTTCGTCAACAACCCGGAGGCCATGGGCGGCATCTTCGGCGGTGTGGTCGGCTTTGGCTCCACCGTGGCGAACGGGCTGTTCGGCGCGCTGATCGTGCTGGTCCTCAGCCTCTACTTCCTCGCGGCCCTTCCCTCGATGAAGAAGTGGGGCTACCGGCTGGCACCGCGCTCGCGCCGGCACCGGGTTGAAGCCCTCTCCGAGGAAATCACCGGGTCCGTGGGCAACTACGTGATCGGCCAGGCCGCCGTGGCGGTGCTGAACGCCACCTTCGCCTTCATCGTGATGTCGATCATCGGAGTGCCGTTCGGCACGCTGCTGGCGTTTGTGGTGGCCCTGCTGGCGTTCATCCCGCTCGTGGGCGGGATGATTGCCGGGTTCCTCGTGACGCTCGTTGCGCTGACCGCGGGCTGGCAGACGGCGCTCGTCTTCGCCATCTGTTACTTCGCCTACCTCCAGTTCGAGGCATACTTCATCTCCCCGCGGATCATGCAGAAAGCCGTGGCGGTGCCGGGGGCCGTCGCCGTCATCTCCGTGATCGCCGGCGGGAGCCTGCTCGGCGTGCTCGGAGCCTTGATCGCCATTCCCACGGCGGCGGCCATCCTGCTGCTGGTCAAGGAGATCTTCATCGCCCGGCAGGACAGCCGCTAGGACGTTTTTCGCGCCGAAAGAGGACAGCCGCACCGTGGATCCACGGTGCGGCTGTCCTTTTTCGGTGCGGCTTTTGCTATGCGGCGCGGTTTTTGCCGGCTCAGGCGTGCGCCGTGGCGACCGGCCCGTCCCACTCCTGCGGGAGCACGGTTCCGGCACTCTTGGTTCCGGCACTTTCGGCGCTGCCGGGGATGACCTCGTCCACGATCTCGTTGAGCACGCGCCCGGCGTACTTCTCCCCCACCCACAGGTGCTTGGCGCCGTCGACCCCTATGACTTGTGCGTGCGGGACTACGGCGAACCTGGCCGCGGCAGCCTCCGGCTGCAGGTAGTCGTCGTGCTCCGGGACCAGGACCTTCAGCGGCTTGCCCGCCTTGGCCCATTCCTTCAGATGCACGTCCGTGGCCCGGTGCAGCGGTGGTGAGAGCAGGACAGCCCCCTCGATCTCCGACGCAACGGGCTCCGTGGCGCCATACATGAGGGCAAGCTCAGTGCCGAAGGACCAGCCCACGAGCCACCGGTTCGGCAGGCCCCGGTCCACGGCGAACTGCACGGCAGCCTCGACGTCGAGACGCTCGCCGACGCCTTCCTCGAAGGCTCCCCCGCTGGTTCCCCGGGGCGAGGACGTGCCCCGGGTGTTGAAGCGCAGCACGGCGATCCCGGCGAGGGCCGGCAGCCGGTAGGAGGCCTTGCGGTAGACGTGCGAATCCATGAAGCCGCCGTGCGTCGGCAGCGGGTGCAGCGTGATGAGCGTTGCCTTGATCTCGCCGGATTCGGGCAGTGCGAGTTCGCCCACCAGCCGGTGTCCGTCCGAGGTGCGGAGTTCGACGTTCTCCCGGCGGGCCGGGAGAACTGTGGAAGCGCGGATGGCGGTTGGCGCAGACGGCTGGGTGAAGACGTACGACGCGGGATCAAAAGTCATGCTGTCCAGCTTAGCGACACCGGTTAGCGATACCGGTAGGTCCGCGTGGTCCAGCAGTTGCTGTGCCAGTGGCGGCGTTCCGCGCGGCCCGCGGCGGCACCAAAGAGGTGGTCCTCTGACCAGACCACGAGGTGGGCGATCCCCGGCAGCACGGCGGTGGAGCAGCCGGGGCAGATGTACGTCTTCCCGGCACGGCTCGCGGTGATGGAGCGGACCATCCATTCGCCGTCCGGCGCGCTCTCCCGGCGGGCAAAACCCGAGCGCGCACGCTCCAGATCCAGCTCCGGCGCCGGACCGTGCTTGGCTCCGGGCCTGGCTGTCCTGCCGGAACCTGCTTTCCCGGGCGCCGCTTTTCCGGACGCTGTTTTTCCGGACGCTGACTTTCCGGACGCTGGGCGGCGGGGGCGGTTGGAACGGGGCATGCTTCCATTCTGCCCCAGCCCGGGGACCGGCCCGCAGACGGTAGAGTGGACCGGGTGCGTTTAGTCATAGCCCGCTGCTCCGTTGATTACGTCGGCCGCCTCAAAGCCCACCTGCCGCTGGCCACCCGGCTGTTGCTGGTCAAGGCCGACGGCTCCGTCCTGGTCCATTCCGACGGCGGATCCTACAAACCGCTGAACTGGATGAGCCCGCCCGCGTCCCTGCGGGTCTCCACGCCGGATGAGGTCGACGTCGAAGTCGGCGTCATCGAGCAGTGGACGGTCCAGTCCGCCAAGACCGATGACCGGCTCATCATCAATATCCATGAGCAGATTCATGACACCTCCCACGAACTGGGCCAGGACCCCGGCCTGATCAAGGACGGCGTCGAGGCGGACCTGCAGCGTCTCCTGGCCGCCCAGATCGAGCTGCTCGGCACCGGGTTCTCCCTGATCCGCCGCGAGTATTTCACCGCGATCGGCCCCGTGGACATCCTGGCCCGGGATGCCGACGGCGCCACCGTGGCCATTGAACTGAAGCGGCGGGGCGACATCGACGGCGTTGAGCAGCTCACGCGGTACCTCGAACTGCTCAACAGGGATCCGTTGCTGGCTCCGGTCCGGGGAATCTTCGCAGCCCAGCAGATCAAGCCGCAGGCCAAGGTCCTCGCCAAGGACCGCGGAATCGACTGCGTGACCCTGGACTACGACGCCATGCGCGGCGTCGACGACAGCGAATCCCGGCTCTTCTAAACGCACGCTGCGGCGGGGTTCCCGGGCGGCGATTGGCGTTCAGCGATTCTTTGCACAAAATTTATGCAATTCTCCCGTGAGCCCGTTGACCTGACGCACGTGTCATGAAATTCTTATACGAGTCTTTGTGTAGGTGTTTTTTCATGCTCGCAAGACATGTTGCGAGCGTGAAGCTCCTGCCGCCACGGTCCGGGATCCGGGTCCGAAGCCAAGGTTCTTCTCGCAGAGTGACCAAGTGCGGTGTGAAGTGCGCCGGACTTATTCAAGATCCACAATGAGGAGAAACAAATGGCACAGGGAACTGTCAAGTGGTTCAACGCAGAAAAGGGCTTCGGCTTCATCACCCCGGATGACGCCGACGGCGATGTCTTCGTTCACTACTCCGAGATCCAGACCGGCGGCTTCAAGACCCTCGACGAGAACCAGCGCGTTCAGTTCGAGATCGGCCAGGGCGCCAAGGGCCCCCAGGCCACCGGCGTGACGCTGGTCTAGTCTCCCGCAGGAAACTGCCCAGGGAACTGCCTCAGGCATTCCCGCAAATAAATGATCCCCGGCATTTTGCCGGGGATCATTTATTTGCATTGTTGGGCACGGTGTTTCCGGGCCGGACTTTGGCCCCCGCATTTTTGGGCTATACCTCTTTGGGTCAGGCGGCATTGGCCGTCCGAATTCAAGTGCGGCACGAATGCGTTGCCGCAGATGGCGGAACCGGCGGACACCGTCATGGCCCCGGGCGCTGCGGCTAACGCACCAAGGTACGCAACAGGCGTGCGCTCTGCCGGACGGACAGCCCGGGAAGGTATGCGCGGCTCAGGGCACGGCCCATGGCAGGCAATTGCAGCGGATCCTGGTAATACAGGTAAAGCGTGCGGTATTCCGGCTTGAAGCGCGACTTGAAGGTTGCCAGCGAACGGAAGCCGTAGACGGGTTCCAGTGCCCGGCCCACCACGTCAAGGATGCCGGCCAGCCCCTCCGGCCCCGCGTCGCCGGGGAACTCGTCGCTGCGCCCGGCTGCATCGTCACCGGCACGGTCCTTCGCCAGCGGCGAGCCGGAAAGCGAGATGACCTCAACGGTTCCCCTGAGCTCCTGCACGGCCGAGGCGATGAGGAACTCCATGACGCCCGGAAAGGCGTCTCCGCGCCGCCGCATGAAGTCCAGCGTCCAGCTCACCAGCTGGCCGCCCTCGTAGACCGGCAGCCAGCTCGTCACGCCCTGCACCCGTCCGGCGGGGTCCACAGCCAGGCAGCAGAGCACTTCGTCGTCGTCGAGCTCGTCGATGCTGCCGAGCGTGAAGCCCATCTCCGGGACGTGCTTTTGGGCCGCCCACTCCTCGGAGACTTCGCTGAGCTGGGCCCGCAGCGGGGCCGGGAATTCGCTGTAGCGCCCCCAGACGGCGCGGACGCCGGTCTTTGCCGCGCGGTTCAGGGCCGTGCGGACGTTTTGCCATTCCTTGCCCTTGAACTCGAGTTCGCGCACGGCGAGCCTGGTTTCCTGGGCTACGGCGACCCGCCGGAACCCGCGCGCCCGCAGCAGCGGCCAGAGTTCCGCGGTGCAGGAGTAGAAGCACGGGATCAGGGCGTGCTCGGCGCAGTAGCGCATGAAGCCTGACGCGGTCTCCTCATGGCCGGCGTCGGGACCGAACGGGCCCGCCAGCGTGAGGGCCACGTTGCCGTGCTGCTGATATGCCACCCCGCCGCGCCCGTCGGGCGTGAACCAGTATTTGTTCGGTTCCCACAGCGCCATCCAGGACAGCGAGTCGCCGCCCTGCCGGATGAGCTCACGGGCCGTGTCCCGGTCCCCGGAGCCGACGTCGGTGCTGTTCAGCCCGGTGCCGTGCAGCCTCCGCCGCAGGACCAGCCACACCGCGGCCAGGGCGACACCCCAGAAAATGATGCCGGCATAGGCGAACAGAAAGGCCTCGACGGCGTTCCGGTTCTGGAAGAGCCGGCTGTAGGCGCCCGGAATCGGCAGCGGCAGATACTGCCGGGCGAGTTCCGCCGCGAGGCCCAGCGGTCCCCCGTCGCGGTCCAACCCGCCGGCCGCCAGCCACGCCACGGTGTAGGCACCGGCGAGCCCCAGCCACGTGCCGCCCACCACCAGGCCCAGGATGCCGCGGGCCCGCGGCGTCGTCTCCACCCGGAACTGCCGGCGGTTGAGCCAGAGCAGCACGACCAGCAGCAGCGGAACGGCCACGAGCGGCAGGACGTGGACGAAGCCGGATCCCATCACGGCTGTGTGCGGCCGGGCGGGATAGTGCGGAATCCGGGCAAACAGGGCGAGGTAGACGGCGGCCAGGCCCGTCACCCCCAGCTGGACGATGATGGCGATCCGCAGGGCCAGTCGGCGGCCCTGCCGCATGCCGTCCGCACAGATCAACAGCAGGATCACCGGCACAACTGCCAGCGCGAGGCCCAGAGGACCGGCGAACCCGGCACGGCCCGCTTCCAGGCAGCTGACGTCCACGGTTCCGCCGCAGTTCTCCTCCAGCTGGCTCAGCGTGGGCAGCGGATTGAGCACGACGTCGCGCAGGAGGGCAAGAGGCCCGGTAGGGGTGCTGACAACGGCCGTGAGGATCGGCCCCACCGCAAAGATGGCGACCGTGAGGGCGAGCAGGTTGCGCGTTTCCCGTCCCGTGGAGCGGTGGCGGTGCAGCGTCCCCCGGTCGCCCTGGATCCACCAGCCGGCGGCCAGGCCGGCCAGGGCTCCGGCGAGCCCGACGACCGTCTCCGGATGCCCCACGTAGAGCACCAGCAGCAGGGACACTGACACGACGGCGGTCCGCAGGCGCCGCTGCCACAGCGTCGGCAGCAGCCCGCTGGCGGCCAGGGCCACGGCGAGGACGGCGGCGTAGGGGCCGATCAGCCGGGCATTGACCATGAGGCCGAGCCAGCCGTCGCCCAGATACCGGGCCACCTGGGTGATGAGCAGGAACAGCGTCACGGCTGCGAACTGGCCCGCGAAAAAGAACACGGCGGTCCGCAGCGTGCCCAGGTGCCGTTCGGCGAGGCCCAGGAGCAGCAGGATCATGAGCGAGGCCGCGAGGTAGGCCAGCAGGTTGGTGGCGAAGAACAGGGAGGTGAACAGCGACCACCAGTGCCCCGCCTTCAGCCCGGGGGCGGTGACGGAGGCGATGGGCAGCAGGGCGTTCGGCGGCCCGGACAGGAAGCTGCCGGTCACCGCCCCGATGAGGAGGAAAGCCGCGAGGACCGCCAGCGTGAAGGGCACGGCACGGAAGTGCGCCAGCGTCCGCCGGATGCCCTGCTGCCAGACGCCCAGCCAGGACGGGCCCTCCGGGCGCGGCCGGGCCGTCCGGGTGCGGTGGGTGGTGTCCTGGCTCATGCCGGGATCCCCCAACGCCGGGCGAGGAAATCCAGGCCGCCGGGCAGGCCGCTGGCCGCGGTGTCCCACGAGTGTCCCGCGTTGGCGATCCGGCGGGTCTCGACCGTGAACCCCGCTTGCCGTGCCGCGCCGGAGAGCACGTCCATGTAACCGGTGAATTCCGGGTCGTGGTCCCCGGCGGCGAAGTAGACACCATGGCCGTCGAAACGGTTTTCCGCCATGAGGCGCAGCGGCGTCAGCCGGTCGAACGCAGCGGCGTCGCCGCCGAAGGAGGCTTGGATGGTCTTCTCGCGCTCCTTCGCGAGGGCCGGTTCCTTCTCGCTGGAGAACGCCAGCGCGGCGCTGTAGACATCGGGATGCCGGGTCACCATTTGCATGGCGCACGTGCCGCCGAAGGAGAAGCCGCCCGCGGCCCAGTGCCGCGGATCCGGGTCGACGTCGAGCGTGCGGTTGATCCAGTCGGGCACGTCCACGGCGAGGAAGGTGTCGGCCCGGGCGATCCTGCTGTCCATGCACAGCGTGTTGCCCGACGCCGAGCCGTTGGGATCGACCACGACGGTCACAGGTGCCACGCCGCCGTGCTCTGCGGCGAACCGGTCCAGCCGGTTCCGGAGCGCGCCGCCGACCAGCCAGTCGGCGGGGCCGCCCGGCTGGCCGGAAAACAGGACGAGCACCGGCAGCGCGGGCCGGGGAGAGCTTTGATAGGCCGGCGGAAGGTAGATGTAGGCTTCCCGGCTCTGGAAGCCGGAGACAGTGCCGGGGATGACCGCCCTGCGGATGACGCCGTCGGGAAGCTCTGCGGGCGCGGTCCACCGGTCGAGCCCGGTGGCGGGCGGCCCGCCGGCCGCGCGCGTCAGGCCGGTCTCGAGCGGCGGGATCCGGGCCACGGCTGTTCCGGTGAGGTCGCCGACGGTGTGGTTCAGGCCGAAGTAGATATTGATCTGCACGGCGGAAAGCGCCAGGACGGCCAGGAAGGCGGCCGTGGCTGCGGCGGTGGCTCGCCAGGGCGTGGTCCGGCTGCGTCCGCTCCCCCAGACACGGACCAGGCACATAAGCCACAACAGCAGGGCGCCGACGGCGGGAACGGACCACGCGAGGGTCTCCGCCGGCAGCTCGTCCGGGAAGACCGAGATCCCGTAAATGAGGAGCCAGTGCACGGCGGCGACGAGCGCCACGGCGAGCAGGGCCGCGGCAACCACGACGGCGACGGCTCGACCGGGCGGACGGCGCCGGAACGCGGCGCGCCAGAGGAGGTAGGCCAGGCCTGCCGCGGCGGCAGCCCACGCCACCCACACCACCGGGCCGTCGGCCAGGCGGAGGTCATCGATGAAGTCCACCGGGGCTAGCGCCAGGTGCCGACGCCGATGACGGGTCCGGCCTCAAGCCAGGAGGACAATCCCGTGTAGGCGTCAAAGCGCATCGCGAGAAGGACTTGCTGCCCTTCATAGCGGAGCTCCACGATCACGGCGTCCGGCTGGACCTTGAGGAGCTCGGATTCGGTCGGCTTGCGCCGGCCCAGCAGTTCCAGGGAGCTGCGCCGGAAGGTGTGCTTGGGACGGACGCTGAGCGAGACCAGGCGGAACCACTCGAGGTCGTTGTCCTGATAACGACAAACCCCCATCTGCCAGCTTTTTCCAGCCGTGCAGATGGAGGCGTCCACCGTGCCGAGGGCGCGCCGCAGATTGAAGCGGCGCACCCCCATGAGGCACAGTGCAAATACCAGCAACGCAAACGCAGTTGCCAGGAGGATGAACGGCAAACCAATATCGTTCATCAAGGTCGTGCTAGCGGATCCCCGCAGTAGCCGCTTCGCCCATTTGGGCGTTGTCAGCAACAATGACCACCCTGTTGTTGTCGACGGAGAAGAATCCGCCGTCGACAGCTACAGTGATGCGGTCACCGGACACCGGCTCAATTGCCAGTTCACCTTCGGCCAGAATCGCCAGCAGGGGCGAGTGGCCGGGCAGGATTCCGATTTCACCATCGCTGGTGCGGGCCTTGACCATCTTGGCCGCTCCGGACCACACGAAGTGATCCGCTGCGACAATCTCAACCTCAAGCTCAGCCATATTACTTGGTCTGTTCCTGGATCTTGGCCCACTGGCGCTCGACGTCGTCCAGGCCGCCGACGTTGAAGAACGCCTGCTCTGCAACGTGGTCAAGGTCGCCGTCGCAGATCGCGGTGAAGCCTTCAACGGTGTCCTTGATGGACACGGTGGAGCCCTCGACGCCGGTGAACTGCTTGGCGGTGTAGGTGTTCTGCGAGAGGAACTGCTGGATGCGGCGTGCACGCGACACGACGATCTTGTCTTCTTCAGAGAGTTCGTCAACGCCGAGGATGGCGATGATGTCCTGAAGTTCCTTGTTCTTCTGCAGGATCTGCTTGACGCGTACGGCCGTGTTGTAGTGGTCGTGGCCGATGTACTGCGGATCCAGGATGCGGGAGGTCGACGTCAGCGGGTCAACGGCCGGGTACAGACCACGGGAGGCGATTTCACGGGAAAGTTCCGTGGTTGCGTCGAGGTGTGCGAAGGTCGTGGCCGGAGCCGGGTCGGTGTAGTCATCTGCGGGAACGTAGATGGCCTGCATCGAGGTGATGGAGTGGCCCTTGGTGGACGTGATGCGCTCCTGGAGGAGGCCCATCTCGTCAGCCAGGTTGGGCTGGTAGCCCACGGCCGAGGGCATGCGGCCGAGGAGGGTGGAAACCTCGGAGCCTGCCTGGGTGAAGCGGAAGATGTTGTCGATGAAGAGCAGCACGTCCTGGTTCTGCACATCGCGGAAGTACTCCGCCATGGTCAGGGCGGACAGTGCCACGCGCAGACGCGTTCCCGGCGGCTCATCCATCTGGCCGAACACAAGGGCGGTGTCCTTCAGGACGCCTGCCTCTTCCATTTCGACCCAGAGGTCGTTGCCCTCACGGGTACGCTCGCCGACACCGGCGAACACCGAGGTGCCGCCGAAGTTGCGGGCAACACGGGTGATCATTTCCTGGATCAGCACGGTCTTGCCGACGCCGGCGCCACCGAACAGACCGATCTTGCCACCCTTGATGTACGGGGTGAGGAGGTCGATCACCTTGATGCCGGTCTCCAGCATCTCGGTGGAGCCTTCCAGGGTCGCGAAGGCCGGAGCCTTGCGGTGGATCGGCCAGTAGTCGGCCGCCTGGATCTCGGACTCGTCGACGTCCAGCGGCTTGCCGAGGACGTTGAAGATGTGGCCCTTGACGCCGTCGCCCACGGGCACGGAGATCGGGCCGCCGGTGTCCACAACGTTGGTACCGCGGACAAGTCCGTCGGTGGCCTGAAGGGAGATGGCACGGATGAGGTTGTCGCCCAGGTGCAGGGCAACCTCAAAAGTGATGGTCTTGGTCTCACCGTTGAGTGTGATCTCGGTGGTGAGTGCGTTGTAAATCGAGGGGATTGCGTCAGCCGGGAATTCGACGTCGACAACCGGGCCAATAACACGTGCAATACGGCCGGTAGCACCGGACGTTGCGGCTACGTGTTCGGTAGCAGTGGCAGTCATCTCTCTCACTTCACTCAGTAGATGGCGTGGGGTTAAGTTTATCTGGTGTTGCAGGTACAGCTGGATCCGGAATCGAGCAGGCTAGGACGCGGACAACGCGTCGGCACCGGCCACGATTTCGGAAAGCTCCTGCGTAATTTCAGCCTGGCGGGCAGTGTTGCGCAGACGCGTGTACTTCTTGATGAGATCCGTCGCGTTGTCGCCGGCGGACTTCATCGCCCGCTGGCGGGCTGCGAGCTCGGAAGCTGCCGCCTGCAACATGGCTGCGAAGATACGTGATTCGATGTAGCGCGGCAGCAGGGCATCGAGAACCTGCTCCGTTTCCGGCTCGAATTCATAGAGGGGCAGCAGGTCCGATTCGGACGCGGCGGTCTCTTCGACAACTTCGAGCGGCAGCAGACGGACGACCGTCGGCTCCTGGGTCACCATCGACTTGAAGCGGGTGTAGACGACGTGGATTTCGTCGACGCCGCCCTCTTCGTAGGCGGTAGCGAAATCAGCCAGCAGTGCCTCGCTGACTTCCCGCGCCGTCGCGAACTCCGGCGCATCCGTGTTGCCGGTCCATACGCGGTGGTACGGACGGTTCCGGAAGTCGAAGTACGCCTGCGCCTTGCGGCCGACCAGGAACGTCTTAACTTCCTTGCCTTCCTCGTGGAGCAGCTCGTTGAGGCCTTCGGCCTGCTTGAGGACGCTCGCCGAGTACGATCCCGCGAGGCCACGGTCCGAGGTGATGACCAGGACGGCGGCCCGGCGGATCTGCGCCGGCTCAGTGACCAGCGGGTGGTCGATTTCGCTCTGGCTTGCGACAGCAGAAACGGCACGCGTGATCGCGTTCGCGTAAGGCAGTGAAGCTGCTACGCGTGCGCGGGCCTTGCCGATGCGCGAGGTAGCGATCAGTTCCATCGCCTTGAAGATCTTGCGCATCGACGTCGTCGAGCTGATCTTCTGGCGGTAGACCCGGATCTGGGCTCCCATACTTATCCTTTCCTAAGATCCCGATGGCGGGGACTGCCGGAACCCGTGCGGGTCCCGGCAGTCCCTGCCAGCGAAACTAGCGCTTCTGCTTGACGATTTTTTCCTGGTCGACCTGGTCCTCGCCGATGGGGGCGTGCTCCTCGTGCCCCGCACCGACCAGGAGGTTGTCTCCCTCGCCGAAGAAGCCCTTCTTGAAGTCCACGATCGCGGTCTTCAGTGCTTCAGCGGTGTCATCGTCCATGACGTTGGTCTGGGCCAGCGTCGTCAGGATGGAGGACTTGTGCTTGAGGTGCTCCAGGAACTCGGTCTCGAAGCGGCTGATGTCTTCAACCGGAACGTCGTCGAGGTATCCGTTGGTGCCGGCCCAGATGGAGACAACCTGGTTCTCGACCGGGAACGGCGAGTACTGGCCCTGCTTGAGCAGTTCCATCAGGCGTGCACCACGGGTCAGCTGCTGGCGCGATGCGGCGTCGAGGTCCGAGGCAAACATGGCGAAGGCCTGCATGTCGCGGTACTGGGCCAGTTCCAGCTTCAAGGTACCGGAGACCTTCTTCATGGACTTGACCTGGGCGGCGCCACCAACACGGGAGACGGACACGCCGACGTCGACAGCGGGGCGCTGGTTGGCGTTGAAGAGGTCCGACTGCAGGAAGATCTGGCCATCGGTGATGGAGATCACGTTGGTCGGGATGTAGGCGGACACGTCGTTCGCCTTGGTCTCGATCAGCGGCAGGCCGGTCATCGAGCCTGCACCGAGCTCGTCGGAGAGCTTGGCACAACGCTCCAGCAGGCGGGAGTGCAAGTAGAAGACGTCGCCCGGGTAGGCTTCGCGTCCCGGCGGGCGGCGGAGCAGCAGTGACACTGCACGGTAGGCCTCGGCCTGCTTGGACAGGTCATCGAACACGATGAGGACGTGCTTGCCGCCGTACATCCAGTGCTGGCCGATGGCCGAGCCGGCGTACGGTGCCAGGTACTTGAAGCCTGCGGGGTCGGACGCGGGGGAAGCCACGATCGTGGTGTATTCCAGTGCGCCGTTGTCCTCGAGGGTCTGGCGGACGGCAGCGATCGTGGATGCCTTCTGGCCGATGGCTACATAGATGCAGCGCACCTGCTTGGTGACATCGCCTGAAGCCCAGTTGGCCTTCTGGTTGATGATCGTGTCGATCGCGATTGCCGACTTGCCGGTCTGGCGGTCACCGATGATCAGCTGGCGCTGGCCGCGGCCGATCGGGATCATCGCGTCGATGGCCTTCAGGCCAGTCTGCATCGGTTCGTGGACCGACTTACGCTGGGTCACGCCGGGCGCCTGGAGTTCCAGGGCACGGGTGGCCTCGGCCTTGATCTCGCCGAGGTCATCGATGGGCTGGCCCAGCGGGTCAACCACGCGGCCGAGGAAGGCATCGCCAACCGGCACGGACAGAACCTGTCCGGTGCGGTGGACTTCCTGGCCTTCTTCGATTCCGGTGAAGTCACCGAGGACGATTACACCGATCTCGCGGACGTCAAGGTTCTGGGCCAGGCCCAGGGTGCCGTCTTCGAAGCGAAGCAGCTCGTTCGCCATGACCGAGGGAAGGCCCTCAACACGGGCGATGCCGTCACCTGCGGTTGTTACACGGCCGACCTCTACGCGCTCTGCGTTTCCGGGTTCGTAGGACGCCGCGAACTCGTTCAACGCATTACGGACGTCGTCGGCGTTGATGGTCAATTCGGCCATCTGCAGTCCCTGCTCTCCTGTTTTCGTGATCATCGTTGCTCACGATGACCGGGGTTTCTTGTCGTTAAGGTTGTGCTTGTCCGGCTAACCGGCAAGCTGACGCTGGAGCTGGCCCAGGCGGCCGGCGACGGAAGCGTCAACCACTTCGTCACCTACCTGGATCCGGATGCCACCGATCAGTGCCGGGTCAACGTTCATGTTGATCTTGAGCTCGCGCCCGTAAAGGGCGTTCAGCCCCGCCTGCAGGCGGCTGGTCTGGGTCTCCGTCAGCGGACGGGTGACGCTGACCGTTGCAATCCAGCGCTGCTGGCGCTTGGCGGCAAGCTCGGCGAAACGGCGAACCAGCTTGGTGACCTTGAGCCCGCGCGGAGCCGTGACAGCCTGTCCGATCAGGACTTTCGCTTCCTTGCTCGCACCAGGTACGAGCTTCTCGGCGAGGGTCACCTTGGCGGCCGGGCTGGCCTGCGGCTCGGACAGAGCACGCTGGACCTCGTGGCTGGACTCGACGGCCTGGTTGAAGGAGAACAGGTCGTTCTCCAGGGCTTCCAGTCCGTTAAGCCCGGAGGCAGAGACGGCCGACTTGTTCTCGGCAACAGCGATGACCACCGAAGCGGCAAGAGTCTCGAGTGCATCGCCGATATCCCGAGCCGATGCCCAGCGGGAGCTGGCCAGTCCGGCTGTGGTCTCAACAGCGTCAGCGGATACTTTCCCGCTGAAGAGCTGCTTGACCAGCGCCGACTTTTCGTCACCGCTGCGGGACGGGTCAGTCAAGGCGCGGCGCAAGCCAGCCGAGCTGTCCACCGTTCCCAGGATTCCGAAGAGTTCCTTGGCCAACTGCAGCGACGCGGTGGGAAGCTTGGCTTCCAGGGCCGCCAGCGCAGCGGCCAGCGATTCGCTCGATACACCTGCCATTACTTAGCTACACCCGCGTTCTGGTTCTCCAGATCTGCCAGGAAGCGGTCCACCACTCGGGCCGACCGTGCATCGTCGCTCAGAGCCTCGCCGACGATCCGGCCGGCCAGCGTCGTGGCCAGCGTGCCGACCTCCGCGCGCAGCGACACAACGGCCGCCTGACGCTCGGATTCGATCTGCGCGTGGGCCTGTGCGGTGATGCGGGCAGACTCGGCAGCCGCCTTCTCCTTCAGCTCTGCAAGGATCTGGGCACCTTCGGCGCGTGCTTCCTCACGGATGCGGTTGGCTTCGGTGCGGGCTTCCGTGAGCTGCTGCTTGTACTCTTCGAGTGCTGCGGAGGCTTCGGCCTGGGCCTTTTCAGCCTTGGCGATGCCACCCTCGATGGCCTCGGCCCGCTCTGCAAAGGTCTTCTCGAACATCGGGACAACGTACTTGACCACGATGTACATGAGGACAGCAAAGCCGGCGAAGACGACAAGCATCTCCCAAGGATTGGGAACGAGGGGGTTAGTACCGCCTTCGGTGGCGGCTGAGATGATCGCTTGATTCATATTTCACCCGTCCTTATCTACTCGGTTCTGGATGTTCGGTTGTTCTGTTTACTTAAGAACGAACGCGAAGACCAGGCCAAGGATGGCGAGGGCTTCAGTCAGCGCGAGGCCGAGGAATGCGATCGGCTGCAGGACGCGCTGGGCTTCCGGCTGACGTGCCACACCGTTGATGTAGGCGGCGAACACGAGACCCACACCGATACCACCGCCGATGGCGGAGAGGCCGTAGCCGATGAGGTTGAGGGAGCCGTTGATGGAGCCTTCCATTTTTCTTCCTTTCAAGATGCCACCCATGTGGCAGGTTGTTTGGGTTGCTTCATCCCCGTGAGGGGAAGACTATGTTGTGCCTGTGGCGTTGTGCCTGTGGCGTTGCGCCTGGGGCGTGATGCCCGCCGGCGCTGCGCCTGTCGGCGTGCCTAGTGGCTGTCGGCGTGCAGCGCGCCTTCGATGTAGATCGCGGTCAGCAGCGTGAAGACGTAGGCCTGCAGCACCATGATCAGCGCTTCGAGCATGTACATGGCGATCGCACCGCCAAGGACGAGTACGGACGCGCCCTTGAGGAGTACATTTTCCTGCATCACGAGGAATTCGATGCCCGCACCGGAAATCATCACGATCAAGTGGCCGGCCAGCATGGTGGCGAACAGACGGAGGCTGTGCGTGACCGGGCGGACCAGGAAGTTGGAGATGATTTCGATCGGGACGACGATCGGGAGGATGTAGAACGGAACACCGGAAGGAACCGTTGCCAGCTTGAAGTACTTCAGGCCGTTCTTCTTGACGCCGATTCCGATCCAGGTGACGTACACGATCAACGCGAGCACGTAGGCTCCGCCGACGTGCGAGAAGGTCGGAAGCTGGATCAGCGGAATTGCACCGTAGATGTTGTTCACGAGGATGAAGAAGAAAAGCGTGAACAGCAACGGGACATACTTCATGAAGTCCCGGCCGCCGATGATGTCCTTGGCGATGCCGTTGCGGACGAAGCTATAGGCGGCCTCGCCTGCGAACTGCAGCTTGCCGGGAACGAGCTGCTGCTTCCGCGCAGCGATCACAAAGAATGTACCGATAATGACAACCGACAGGATTACCAGCAGCATCTGCTTGGAAAATCCTTCGGCAGCACCCCAGGGGATGATAGCCGGCAGGTGAAGTTCTTCAATTCCAGGAGGCGTGAAGGTTCCTGAATCTTGGGCCGGGAGCGCAAGCGCGATCAACGCGTTTCCTCTCTGCAGTGTCCATCATTGGGCGTTGGGCGGGGACCGGCGACATTGGTGCCCGCCTCTCCCCCTGTGAAATTATTTGGCATTACTGTTCCTCGTCCTTGGACGGGCCACGTGCAGCGCTGTCCCCATCAGCTAAAGTCCTGTTACTGGTGAGGCCGTGCATATGAGAAAGATAGAACCCTCCCGCAGCTCCAAGCAGCGCGCCTGCGAGCACAATCCAGCGGGTTCCCCACAGATTATCCAGTCCCCACCCTATCAAACTCCAGACGATGATTCCGCCAACAATGTAGCTAAAGACGGCGATTCCGGCGTTGTATCCGCCGTCGTTGTCATCAGTGGATACACCGGGGGCGCCGGCTGTGGTTTTGGGTGTTTTGGCAGGCTTCTTAATGGGTCCGGCATGTGGCCCGGGGCCAGTTTTGCGGCTAAACATCGTTGCCGTCTTTTCCGGGTTCGGGATCGTTGTAAATCTGGAGCCTCGCCTTGCTAAAACCGTAAATCTCGGCCGCCTGCCAAAACACCACGGTCACGACGGCGCCGATCAGGAACCAGCGGCCGTGCAGCCAGGCCGGAGCCCCGATGACAAAGAGGACCACGGCAAAACCGACAACCTTGACGAAATATGTCGCGACGAAGAGTCCGATCGCTCCGGAGGGGTTGTTGCGGCCGACGAAGTGGCCCACGGCGAGGCTGATGGCAAAGAACGCCGTCACCAAGGCTCCGCCGAATAGGGAAGACCAGAATCCCACGGCACCGTTGAAGACGAAGGCGGCGACGCCGGTCAGCAGGAGGGCGACGGCGGATGCGGCCGAACTCATGGCCAGAAGCTTCAGCCACAAGGATTTTGTGGGGCCCGAGATACCAACGGGTCCGGCGCCGGATGCGGATCCGGGTTCGGCGTTGGAGGTCATGAGATCCCAATCGTCGCGGTGCGGTGCTGGTCAAGGTGTGAAGGCGTGCTGGTGAAGGCGGGGCGGCGAAGTGCCGCCCCTGAATTCTACAGTAGATAGAAATTTTTCGGAAAAGCGCGTCGGGGCCGGTTACGCCGGCAGGCCGGCCAGGTTAGTCCCGCGTGGCGGCCATCTGGCCCGGCCCCCGCTGCCGGAGGTACGGCCATGCTGTCACGACGGCCATGATGGCCGCGGCGGCCAGATCTACGGCGAGGACGATGTGCCACGGGAAGATCGCGAACGCGAGGCCGCCGAAGGCCAGGACGCAGGTCCACAGGTACATCAGCACCACGGCGCCACGGTGCGAGTACCCGATGTCCAGCAGTTTGTGGTGCAGGTGTCCGCGGTCCGCCGACCACGGGGAACGGCCCAGCGCGGTCCGCCGCACCACGGCCAGGCACAGGTCCAGGAGCGGCAGGAACAGCACGGCGAACGGCAACAGGATCGGGATGATCGTGGGGATACCGTTGGCCCGGTCGTAGAGACCGGACGTGATCTGGCCCGTGGACACGACGCCGGCGGAGGCCATGAGCAGCCCGATCAGCATGGCGCCCGCGTCCCCCATGAAGATCTTCGACGGGAACCAGTTGTGCGGCAGGAAGCCGATGCAACTGCCCACGAGGATGGCCGTCAGGAGGGTCGCGAGGTCGGAGAAGTCGGTCAGCGGGGCGTTCCGGTGGACCCAGTAGGCCGTGAGGAAGAAGGCCACTCCCCCGATGATCGCCACTCCCGCGGCGAGGCCGTCCAGTCCGTCGATGAAGTTGAAGGCGTTCATCGTGGTCACGATCAGTCCGGCGGTCAGGATGATGTTCAGTGCCGGTGACTGGACGATGATCGGTTCCGGAACGAAGGGGATGATCGTCATGCGCACACCCCAGATGGCCACGACCAGTGCCGCGGCGCTCTGTCCGATCAGCTTGACCCACCAGCGCAGGTCCAGCAGGTCGTCCGCGACGCCGACGAGCACAATCACGCCGGCGCCGGCCAGGATGCCCCAGGGCGCCGTGTTGTTGCGGAAGATGTCCTTGACGAAGAACGAATTGCTGGCCACGACCAGCGCCACGAGAACCCCAGCGAACATGCCCAGGCCGCCGAGCCTGGAGACCGGCGTCGAATGCATGTCACGGCTGCGGATCGGGGAATACAGCTCAAGTTTGTTGCCGACAAGCCGTGCACCCCAGGTGGCCGCATAGCTCACGAGCGCAGCGGTCAGCATCATGAGCAGGTACATGATCACGGCGCGACCACCGGTCCGGGATTGTCAGTGCAGGCAACACACGGCGGCACGCTCCGCAGCCCCACGGGCACCGGTGAGCTGCGGAAATGGGGTGTATTGGATTGCCGTGGAACTGTCTTTCGAAAAATGAAACTTCTCCGTCGCCGTGCGCAGGGCAGGCAGTGCGTAGTGCCTGACAGGGCTGTATTACAGTGGACTCTAGTCAAGATACTAATGCCAACGGCCACCTGTCTTCGCGTCACACGGCCCTCCGCCGGCGGGAAAACCACTGACGGTCGTGCTGAAAGGACCCCGCGATGACCCCCTCGGTTGCAGTTGCTGCCGTGACGTTTGACCGTCCCAGGGAGCTGGCAGTCCTGATGGATGCCATCAACGGCCAGACCGCTCCGGTCCGCTCCATTTGCCTCGTCGACAGCGGCACCGTGCCCTCCAAGGATGTCGCCACCAGGCACGCCAACGTGGACTACGTCCGGTCCGAGGCGAACCTTGGCGGGGCCGGCGGTTTTTCGCTGGCCATCCTCAAGGCAGTAGCCAGCGGGGCGGACTGGATCTGGATGATGGATGACGACGCCGAGCCGGCCGATCCCGAATGCCTCGCCACGCTGCTGCGCGAGGCACAGGCACGGAACCTGGACGCCGTGGTTCCGCTCGTGGTGGCTCCCGGCCATCCGGACCAGCTGTCCTTTTTCTTCCGCCTCAACGGCAAGGTCACGCATGAGCGCGCGGAGGTGGAAAAAGTCGGGTTCCTGCCCGACGACGGTCACTTCTTCAACGGCGCCCTGATTCGTTCCGATGTGTTCTTCAAGGTCGGCCTGCCGGACATGCGCCTGTTCATCCGCGGCGACGAGGTGGACTTCACGCTGCGGCTGCGGAAGGCCGGGATCCGCTTCGGCACGGTCACCACCGCGGCCATCACCCACCCGCACGCGTTCTCCGAAACTAAGCATGTCTTCGGCGCCCGGTGGCACGTGATCGTTCCGGACTCCGCCTTCAAGCGCTACTTCTACTACCGGAACCGCGGCTATATGATCCGCCGCCATTTCCGGGTCAAGTCCTTCGTCGCTGATGTGGGCGGTTACCTGGGCTACTTCCTGCGCAGCGGCGACTTCCGCGGGCTCGCCGGCTGGTTCCGGGCCTTTTCCACCGGGCTGCGCGGCAAGGGCTTCGGTCCGCTGGAGGACCAGAAGTTCTGATCGTCCGCGCCGCCGGCGCTCAGGTTGCCGGCCCTGGAGTTACCGGCCCTGCGGTTGCCGGCGGAGCCGGCGGCGCAGCAGCAGGCCCAGCAGGACCCACGGCTCGCCAAACACCCGGTAGGCCACCCGTTGAGGGTGGAGCATGAGCCGCCAGGCCCATTCGAGCCCTAGCCGCCCGATCCAGCGCGGTGCCAGTTTCTGGACGCCGGCAATCTGTTCGATGGCGCCGCCCACGGTGCAGTAGACGGCCGGCGGGAGCGTGTCCCTCCTGCGCGCCAGGACCTGTTCCTGCAGGGGCATGCCGAGTCCCAGGAGCACCAGCTGCGGGCGTAGCCGGGAAAGCCATTCAACGGCGGCTTCCTCGAGGTCGCGGTTCCAGCCTTCGCCGGGCATGCCGTCTACGCGTGCCCCGGGAACGATTTCCCGCAGCCTGGCCACGGCGCCGGCGTTGGCCACGGCCCCCGCACCGATCACCGCGATCCGTTCGAGTCCCCCGACATTGCCCAAAGCGGGAAGCCAGTCCGTGGACCCCAGCCGGTAGTCCATCACCGGCCCCCGGCCGTCGTCCTCTTCGCCGGTCTTGGCCCAAAGCCACAGCACCGGGGCGCCGTCGATCAGGACCACGTCGCTGTGCTCGTAGAACGACCGGAAGGCCGGGTCGGCGTGGAACAGCGTCACACTGTGCAGGTTGTGCCCGACCACTGTCCGGGTCCCGCCCTCAGCCACGAAGGTGCTGAGGACGGCGGTCAGCTCGGACACCGTCAGGGGGGTCGCATCGACGTCGAGGAACGGGACGGGTTGGCGCTCCAGCGTCATGCGGAGCCGGACCCCGGGCCCGGCGCAGCGCCGGGCTCAGCTTCGGCAGGCGCAGCGACATCAGGCGCAGCAATATCAGGCACGGCGACATCAGGCTCGGCGGCGTTGCCCTCGATATCCACCAGGCCGGGAACCACGCCGCGCAGTCGTTCGAGGCTGATGGCTCCCTGCCGGACCACGCGCAACGGCAGGGCGGTCGCGTCGATGATGGTCGAGGCGAGGGCCTCGGCACCGTCGGCGGGCCGCGGGCCGCCCTCAAGGTAGACTTCCACGGATTCGGCCAGCTGGGCCTCGGCTTCCGCGGCGGTCTGCGCCGCCGTGTGTCCGGTGCGGTTCGCGGAGGACACGGCGAGAGGTCCCGTGAGCGTCAGCAGGTCCTGGGCGATCTCGTCGGCCGGGATCCGCAGGGCCACGGTCCCCTTGGTCTCGCCAAGATCCCAGTCCAGCGACGGCTGGGCACGCAGGATCAGGGTCAGTCCGCCGGGCCAGAAGGCCTCGGCCAGGCGCCGCGCCTCGGCCGGAACATCCGTGGCGAGACCATCGAGGGCATTCAGCCTGGGGATCAGTACGGGCGGGGGCATCTTCCGGCTGCGGCCCTTGGACGCAAGCAGCAAAGTCACAGCGAGGGGCGAAAAGGCGTCGGCCGCGATGCCGTAGACCGTGTCGGTGGGGAAGACCACGCACTTGTTCTCGCGGATGGCCCGCTGGGCGTGTTCAAGTCCTGCGGCGCGCTGCTCAGCTGCCGTGCAATCGTAGCTAGTCGTCACTGCCCTATTCTTTCATCACTTGTCACAGGATTCGGACGGTCAAGGACGACCGGCCAGCACAGCGCTGGTGGCACGGTCCTTGCCGTTGAGGTCCCGGTGCGTCCTCACCTCGGAGAACCTCCCGGTGCGCTTGAGCATCGTGGCGATCCATTCCGACTGGACTTCGGCGTGTTCCATCACGAAGTAGCCGCCGGGCACCAGCAGCCGGGCAGCCGTGGCGGCCGCCGCCGTCGGGAGTTCCATGCCGTCCGCTCCCCCGCCGTACAGCGCCTCGGGCGGGTCGTGCAGCGCCACTTCGGGTTCGTTCGGGATCGCTTCGGCGGGAATGTAGGGCGGGTTGGAGACGACGACGTCGAAGGTGCCGTTGTGCTCGGGCAGCGCGTCGCGCAGATCGCCGCGGATGAGGTGGACGCCCAGGGAAGCCAGGTTTTTCTCCGCCCAGGCATGCGCGAATTCGCTGTACTCCACTGCATGGACTTCCGCGCCGGGGACCTCGTGCGCGATCGACCCGGCGATTGCGCCGGACCCGGTGCCCAGGTCCACCACTTTGGGGTGCACCAGGCCCTGCAGCCGGTTCCTGTCGCTCAGCCAGTCAAGGACCAGCTGCACCACGGACTCGGTTTCCGGCCGCGGGATGAAGACCCCGGGGCCGACGGCGAGTTCGAGGTAGCGGAAATGCGCCACTCCGGTGATGTGCTGCAGCGGGATCCGCTGCGCACGTTCGGCGACGAGGTCGGCATAGCCTTCCGGCGCCGGCGAGTCGCCGAGCATCAGCGCGCGCAGCCGGCCGAGCCCGACGCCGAGCAGGTGCTCGGCCAGGAGCTCGGCGTCGACGCGGGGGCTGGGCACGCCGGCCGCCGCGAGAACCGCCGTCGCCTCGCTCACGGCCTCCGCGAGGCTCGGACCATCGCCTGCTGTCATCACGGGTGACCCGCGCCTATTCGCCGATGGCGTCGAGCCGGGACTGCTCGTCCAGTTCGATGGCCGACTGGATGACCGGTTCCAGGTCTCCGTTCATGACCTGGTCCAGGTTGTACGCCTTGTAGCCGGTGCGGTGGTCCGCGATCCGGTTTTCCGGGTAGTTATAGGTACGGATGCGCTCGGAACGGTCCATGGTGCGGATCTGCGACTTGCGCTGGGCCGAGTTCTCGGCGTCGATCAGCTCCTGCTGGTGCGCCAGGATGCGGGCGCGCAGCACGCGCATGCCGGCTTCACGGTTCTGCAGCTGCGACTTCTCGTTCTGCATGGCCACGACGATGCCCGTGGGAAGGTGGGTAATGCGCACGGCGGAGTCGGTGGTGTTGACCGACTGCCCGCCCGGACCGGAGGACCGGTAGACATCGATCTTGAGATCGTTCTGGTTGATTTCCAGTTCCTCGGGCTCGTCCACTTCGGGCAGCACCAGCACGCCGGCGGCCGAGGTGTGGATGCGGCCCTGGGATTCGGTCACGGGGACGCGCTGCACCCGGTGCACGCCGCCTTCGAACTTCAGCCGCGCGTACACACCCTCGGCAGGGTCGTTCGAGCTGCCCTTAACGGCCATCTGGACGTCCTTGTACCCGCCAAGGTCAGATTCCGTGGCGGAGATGATCTCGGTCTTCCAGCCTCGGGATTCCGCGTAACGGCTGTACATCCGCAGCAGGTCCGCGGCGAACAGCGCAGCCTCGTCGCCGCCTTCGCCGCCCTTGACCTCAAGGATCACGTTGCGGGCATCGTCCGGGTCCCGCGGAATCAGCAGCCGGCGCAGCTTGGCCGCCGCCGTCTCCAGCGCAGCCTCCAGCTCGGGCACCTCCGCGGCAAACTCAGGGTCCTCGTCCGCCATCTCCTTGGCGGCCGCCAGGTCATCGCGGATGGCTTCCCACCGGTGGTAGGCCTCCACAATGCCGTTCAGCTGGGCAGAACGCCGCCCCAGTTTCCGGGCGAGCCGCTGGTCAGCATAAACGGCCGGATCCCCCAGCTGGGCCTGGATAGAGTCGTGCTCATCCAACAGGCCTTGTACGGACTCAAACATTTTCAAAACCTCTTTCGACTCTCTCAAGTCTAGTTACTGCAACGCGGGGTCACTTACCGCCCATTCCAACGGCCCTGACGGGCCGTATGTGACCCCGCGTTGCTCCGGCCAGGGGTGGTGAGTTAAACCAGAAGCCGCTCAAAATATGCCGGCCAGGGGCGGGGCCGGCATATTTTGAGCGGCGAAAGCCAGCTACTTGTCGTTATCGGACTTCGCACCAAGCGTCGTCTTCTGCACCTGCATGAGGAACTCGACGTTGCTCTGGGTCTCCCGGATCTTGTTGGTCAGCAGCTCAAGGCTCTGCTGCGTCTCGAGTCCGGAAAGGACGCGGCGCAGCTTCCACATGATCTTGACTTCCTCGGGGGACAGCAGGTTCTCTTCGCGGCGGGTACCGGACGCGTTGACGTCCACGGCCGGGAAGATGCGCTTGTCCGCCAGCTGGCGGGACAGGCGCAGTTCCATGTTGCCGGTGCCCTTGAACTCTTCGAAGATGACCTCGTCCATCTTGGAACCGGTCTCGACGAGCGCGGTGGCCAGGATGGTCAGCGAGCCGCCGTTTTCGATGTTGCGGGCTGCACCGAAGAAGCGCTTCGGCGGGTACAGCGCCGCAGAGTCCACGCCACCGGACAGGATGCGGCCGGAGGCCGGTGCTGCCAGGTTGTAGGCACGGCCCAGGCGGGTCATGGAATCCAGGAGCACCACAACGTCCATGCCCATTTCCACAAGGCGCTTGGCGCGCTCGATGGAGAGTTCGGCCACGGTGGTGTGGTCATCGGCGGGACGGTCGAAGGTGGAGGCAATCACCTCGCCCTTGACGGTGCGCTGCATGTCCGTGACTTCTTCGGGGCGTTCGTCAACGAGCACCATCATGAGGTGGACCTCAGGATTGTTGGTGGTGATGGCGTTGGCGATGGACTGCAGGATGAGGGTCTTGCCGGCCTTCGGCGGCGAAACGATCAGGCCGCGCTGGCCCTTGCCGATCGGGGCCACGAGGTCGATGACACGCGGGCCGATCTTCTTCGGGTCCGTCTCGAGGCGCAGGCGCTCGGAGGGGTACAGCGGGACGAGCTTCGCGAATTCGACGCGGTCCTTGAGTTCCTCGGGGGTCTTGCCGTTGACCGAGGTGACGCGGACCAGGGCGTTGAACTTCTGGCGGGCGGACTGCTGGCTGCGGTCCTCGCCTTCGCGCGGTGCCCGGATGGCGCCCACGACGGCGTCGCCCTTGCGCAGGTTGTACTTCTTGACCTGGGCGAGCGAGACGTAGACGTCGTTCGGGCCCGGCAGGTAGCCCGAGGTGCGGATGAACGCGTAGTTCTCCAGCACGTCGAGGATACCGGCGACCGGCAGGAGGACATCGTCCTCGGTGACCTCGACGTCGTCGACGTCCGGTCCCTGCGCACGCCCGCGGCGGCGGTCGTTGCGGTCGCGGAAGCGGTCGTTGCGCGAGTTGTTGTCGCGGCTGTCCTGCTGCCCCTGGCGGTCACCGCGGTCGTTGCGGTCACGACGGTTCCGGCGGTTGCGGCGGCTTCCGCCATCAGCATCGTCAGTGTCGCGGGACGTCTCGCGGGTGCCGGCAGAATCGTCCCGGCCGCCGCGGGTGCGGGTGTTGTCGCGGCGCTGGCCGTCTTCGCTGCCCTGCTCGCCCTGGCGCTGTTCACGCTGTTCAGTGCGCTGCTCACGCTGCTCGGTGCGCTGTTCCGTGCGGGTTTCGGTGCGCTGCTCGGCCGCGGGCTGTTCGGCCTGGACCTCGCCTGCGGTCTCGGTGGCCTGGGCTGCGGCTTCGCCACGGCGGCGGTTCCGGGTGCGCGGCTGCCGCGTGCGGTCGCTGCCTTCGGTCCCTGAAACGGCAGGCTCAGCAGAGCCGGCTTCAACGGAGACCGCGGGGGCCTCAACCGCGGCGGCGGCGGGTGCTTCCGCGGCGGCGGTCGTGACGACCCCGTCGCTGCCTGCACGGCGGCTGCGGCCACGGCGGGCGCGGGGGCTTTCCGGGGCTTCCTCGCCGGCGGAGGGCGCGGCTGCAGGA
>Ga0213840_1001007_pt1 | contig 27134 bp, 28 predicted proteins | sample SWPATP22_FD_160132 | JGI IMG/M metagenome (GOLD analysis project Ga0213840, IMG submission 160132) | Coastal seawater microbial communities from Marineland, Florida, United States - SWPA TP2 #2 | ecosystem: Environmental > Aquatic > Marine > Coastal | place: USA: Florida | collected 2016-08-14 | reverse complement strand
GCTGCTCTATTTTAAACCGTAAGTCTGATGATTTAGAGTTACCTAGATGCTTACTTTCCGTTTTGCTTTTGCTGGGAGCTTAACCTCACCATTCTTTGAGTACATGAGGAGCACACCAATACCTATCAGTGCAATAGGAACAATTGCACTTGTAATTCCCCCAAAAACGAAAGCTTCGAAAAATATGCCGAAGCCGATAAACATGTATAAGCCCATTTGGATTAAGCGACTGCCAGTCTTCTCAAATGCCTCATGCATATTTAGCTCACCAACTTTAAGAAAGGCAAATCCAACCAGAGCTGGATATAATGCCCATACATATGACCATGCCTCCCAGTGACCAAAAGCATTCATAAACGCTAGTATCAGCCCTGTACCTGTGATAATTGTGCCTGGTATTGCGAATCCAAGATGGGCTTTATCATCTTTAAAAGCGAAGTATAGAAATGCTAAACCAGGAGCAATTATCCATGCAGGCCATAATAATGACATGATTGTAAATCCGGTGACTTGTGCAAATAATAGCAGCAGTCCAACCGCTAAGATGCTTGCTCCCGATACCTTATTTTTGTTAATCTCCATTTATGTTGCTCTCTTCCCTAATCGTTGTCTGATAATCTTCTTTACGGAAGCAGGGCAAATATGTTTCAAAATTTCTCAGTATTTACAAGTTTTTGTATTTGTAGTGAAGAGAATGGGAGGTTGATTGGCTGAACTGCCTGTCATTACCATCAGGATCCCCGTCAAACCAGGCATTGATTGTACACTAGTGATATTATCCACCACTTAACTAGTCGCTTTGAATGTCATCTAAAGCGGTTTCCCATATTGCTAAATTCTCCCAATCACCAGCAACCCATTCAATTTCGCGGTTAAATAAGGATGTATCGAAACCTGGATAAGGGAGAGTGTTGTTGTGGTGAGCAACATAAACAACCGTCCGATTAACCTCATTCACAGGTTGTATAGGTTTCTCAGGATAAAAGGTAAGTGACGCTTTTGCACGACTCATAGCAACGAACAAAACTTCAACTTCCTGGGACTGCTTTCCTCGATGTTCGAGATAATTCTTTGTGTTGTATATGATGATATGGCTTGTCTCTAGCCCTTTCCAGGCATATGCTGTCCCTACAACGATGCTTTTCTTAAATTGCTTCTGCTTATCTGCCATATCATCAGGTGACGTACCAAAACGTTGACCAACAAAAGTAACCAGATCATCCGGTGCTTCAGGTTGGAAATACTGTTCTAGTAGTGCGACTGTCATCGCAGCAGAGTGTATATCTGCAAGCTTCACATCCACCTGAGCCTGAAGCGTTGATTTCTTCGCCTTATACGTTTCCTGTTGCTCCCATGTTGACAGGTATAAGTGAAAATTTTCTTTTGTGAATGGTAGTACCATCCCTTTCAATCGGTTCATAGCTTGAATCGTATTCTTGACTGTGCCATACACATCTGCCCCCAGCACCACAATCGGTGTTTTCACGTCGGCATGCATCAATTCAACATAAGCCTGTGCAACATCGCCGTGAGTACGACAGACAATACCCGTCGCCGATTTGTCCGCATGTTGCATGAGAGCCTCCAATGTCCCGGTTATTCTAATAAGACCTGCCGGAGCATCATCTCTTGGCGCAACTTCAGGGAATAACGATTGTAAATAGGAGACTACCTTTACAGGACAGCGTTGACTGATTGGCATAGTTAAGGTTGTTGCATCCAGGATATAAGTCATCCGATTCCACGAGTCGGCATCTGCCCCCGCAAATTTCATCAAAGCCTGATTACGATCACCCACAACGAATTTGTATCGGGCAACTCGCTCGGTGATAATTTGCTGCGCTGGTGATAAGTCCTGCCCTTCATCAACAAGTACTATATCGTATTGCTGATTGAACCACCCTGCGCGTATTGGAACAGTCACCATTTCCTCAAACGACATATGTCCACCCTCTTTGCGGTTTTCATCAACCGCGTTGAGAATAGCAGGAACAATCTTTTCAATAAACTTTCTGCGAAACGAATCTGTGATACCTGCGATGTTCGGTGTGTATTGTTCATAGAGGTATTCAATTCCCCGGAGATTGCGAGCATTAATTAGGGATGTAATGCAGATATTGATAAACCGCGATAACTCCCAATAAATATCTCTATTCGGCTTTCTGCGAATAGAATTATCCTCATCACGCATTGGTACGCCCATTGGATAATACTCTTTAAGTACCCCCAGCGTGATATTCGGAACTTTCCATTTTGCAATATGATACTTGGTACTCATTGACTGACACAGCTGCCAGCCAAGCTTATGGACTGTAAATTTATCTACCCAGCCCGGCAAATAGTTTTCCAGCATAGCGCGATTCTGACGCATATGAGACAGTGCTAAAATCTTCGGGTACTCCCGTAGCAAACCGATTGTTTTCATCATGTCAATCATCATTGTAATCATCACGATCAACGTGGTTTTACCTGCGCCAGGTGACGCTTGCACCATCAGATTGCCTGTATCCGAGTGCGGGTCTTCTAATCCTGCTATCATCCGCATAATATAACGCTGTGGATCATTCATACGAAAACCAAGTTGCTGGAACACACGGGTTTCAAATTCCTTAAAATGAGTCTCTGTCATCTGTGGCAAACCTAAGACAGTCACTATGTACCTCCAATGCACTTTGTTAATAAAATAATCAATCGTGTTTCATGTCATGCTATTTGCTTCACAACATTCACCAGATGCTCTCTCGTAATCATCTCAGAGCGCATCACAAGATAATCTGTGTCAACCACGGTATAGTTGCTGTAGATAGGTTCGCGCATCAGCAATTTGTAGAGATATTGACCTGCAATCAGTGCCATCTGCTGGTTTACGAGCAAGTGCTGCTGATTCAGTTGAAGTAATTCCGCACAGGACAATTCCGGTTCGGGTTCTTCCGGTGCTTCGAGCAATTCAGGGAAAAGAAGCGCCGCATTCGGGATGAATTGGATTTTGTCTTTGTCTCTGCGATTCTCCCAAGCGGATTCATTGATTTCCTTTATATCACCCGTATTGCCGATAACAACCTGCCCTGCCGCCTTATGATTCCCTGCATCAATCCAGATCGTATTTGTTTTGAGATTTGCCATTTCACGCCGACCAATGTAGCTATCCACTGCCCCGAGCAAGATTGTCGGCTGATAGCGATAGTTGTAATGCTTCACATGCTTTTTCGCGGCAAAGGCTTCATTATAGAACTCAACTTCCAACCCGAATGCCAGGGATAAACGACGTGCCCAGATTTCAGCTTTGTAACTGCCCACATCAGCAATGGTAAACCCCTGTCTGCCAATGTTCTTTTCTTCCACCGTATCGGGATCTACAATCACCAGTCGCTCAGGGATGCTGATGCGATTGGCTCTCATATGATGCAGTGTCCGACCAATCAGAGGCGCGAGCGCACTTCCTGTTCCACCGCAGCCCACCAGGATAATCTCTGCATCAGACGCTCTCAATTCAGGATCAAATTCAATCATGCTACACCTCACTGATAGATGAATTCATAAGCGTCTAAGTCAGGAAATAACAGGCGTGCCACCCGTTCATCCCGCAGTTTGTATCCATTGCGAGCTGTCGATTGAACATCATTGCGTTCACCATACGCCCAATACACGCGAAATTTGTTATCCACTTGAATGGATGCAGTGTAAAAGATACGTTCCTCATGCGGGTACTGAAAAATCTGCCCGTTTACTTCCAGTGGTCGCATCCATGAAATCATGTATCTACCAACTAAATCTCCCGCTTGAAGGTTATCCCAATCTACGTCGTCCGGTTTACGAAAAGTGAATGTAGAATCGCTGATGTCATAAATCATCGGCATACTCTTTCCGCCCACTCTTTGTAGGTCAGAGGCTTGTTTTTCCCGCCCGTTATCGGAATCAAATCGCTGTACGGATAGCGTTTTGCCTTCTTCTTATCCAGTTCCTTCAACAACTCCCGCACGTCGGACTGATGCGACTGGCTCTTGTTGTTGACACTGTGATTGTTGAATGGTGAACCGAGGAATTGAATCCAGTCATTGCTCATATCATTCATATCTTTTTCAAGTGGTTTCGCAACTGTGCCCCAGCAAACACCTGATGTATTCACATTAGGCAGAGGCACAACAAACAACTTGCTCCCCGGTTGTGGACGACGCTTGACCGCCACAATGTGATAACTGCCGTTATGGGATGAGTCAGCCAGAGAGCGTGCCAGGATTAAACCGGGCATCGGAACCGTCAACAGTTCATCATGACCATCAATCCAGATACCGGTGATCTGTGGCTTGCGATAAGAAAAAACTACCGAACGCTCCCCTTTACGATACACCTGTAAAATGTCATCTTTGAGCAATCCGGTGTTCAATTCCGGCTCTTCCCGCTTCTCAGAAAGCACCTGTGAAAGCTTCTTCGGATCGACGGCGTAGTATGCTGTCGCGGTACGCATCATCACGCCAAAGGCGAAAAACTCCAGTGTTACATTGGGTTTCTGTGAAGCCTTTGCTGCCTCTAAGATCAGGTCGCGCCCAGCATAAGCTTCCGGTAAATTCATAAGACCGGTCATTGATATTTATTCCTTCCTCTAAATCTGCCCGTACAGAGCGATAGACTGTCGTGTAATTCGCAATCAAGCTATGCAGTAACATCGGGTTCGCTTCCAGCGCATCAATGCCAGCATAGACCATCTCCATCAATTGATAGGCTTCACTTTGCGTCTGCTGGATTGCCTCGATGTTATCCCAACCCATTGCCTCATAACCCCATTCAATAAAGCTATCGTGACTATAATCCAGGATGGTATTTCCGGTGCCATTGCTGAACCATCGAATCAGCAAACACAGATTGTCAAAGATCGAGCATTCCTGTCGTTCCGTCTCTTTTATCAGAGCGTCTGTGATGATCGTTGAGGCAATATCCCGTACTGATGAGAAAGCACAATGATCGTCAGGATAAGATTTATTCTCGTTCCATGTGACTTCGAACATGGCAAGGAATTGCTTCATCGCATCACTATCAAACAAGCCCTGCCAGGCTTCGAAATTCTCCAGATCAATGCCCAGAAACTCAATCGGGACCCATTGATAATGAAACGCATCCGGTGTGCCGTATACCGTTTCCTTTGTCGGGAAATACTGCATCAGCGTTTCGTGAACCTGTTTCTCAAATTCAGTCGCTTCCAGACACCAGTACTGTATACAAAAATCGGCATAGTCTTCCGGGTAGTATCGTTGTGCCATCGCCAGACCTGCTGTCAAAGCATCATCATCACCGTCGACGTACTCCCGATAATCTTCAATTGCATCGTGAAAGGGATCGGTCAACAAACACATCAATGCCAGGTCAAAGGCAGGGTCTTCCAGTGCATTCGATAGCAGCCAGACCGGAATATCCAATAAGGTCACATCACTCATAGGAATACCGCTTCTACATCTGGATGCCCGTTGTTTCCTAATGGAATCGCGTTGAGCTTCAGCAGCTTTCCAGCTAAGTCAGTCGCACCATCACGCAGATTATTCAGCTCATTTGTAATTCGGGTTCGTTCAGCCCGTGGAATCACGGGAAATAGATTGCCTGTTGTCCGTTGATGCTCCCGAAGGAGCACCAGTGCACGTGGCTGAAATTCTGGAACGGTCAATAGAATCTCTGCCAGTTTCTCAGCGGTCATCCGATTTAGCCTTTCCGTCCGGCGCGGGCTGTGAACTCGATCACAGTATCCCCTTCTTCTCCTTTACGGCGTACCTGGCTGTTTGCCAGTTCGGGGAAGGTCGTCCGCAGATGTTCGCGAATCATTTCTGGATCATCTCCTAAAACGGCATCCAGGAGGATTTTTTTGCTTCCGATTTTTGCATATGTCGCCATTATGTTTTGTCCTTTCTGATTCAATTAAATCTGGAATAGTGCGCGTTGTTTGGGTTTAGCGAACAGGTCTTTCTGTTCGAGTTTGTTAGCAATTTCAGGGATTGCCTGTTCTTTGACAGGTACGGTTTCTTTCACGGGTTTGCTCACGACAACTGGCTCAGGCTTCTGTTCCGGTGCTTTTGCATTCATAAGGTGGGTCGCGACTAATGCTGCTTTAAGTTCATCCGGTGTTTTGCCGTTAATAATCGGAACATCTACAGGCACAATCCGGTGTTCGTAATCCTGCCACGGTATATCACTATGCGAAATTTCTGTATCGGTGTATCCGCCATAGAGAACTTTCTCTTTGCCCGGTTCATAGGTGTCATCTTTTGTGGTCACGATGTCTTTCGGCGGGTTGATCTCTGTCGCGACCAGATTCTTGCGTGCCTCCGTGACAACCGCATTCCAATCCGTCTGCCCTTCTACGTGGTCGATCACATGTAAATAAGCTAAATCACCCCGTTCTGCCATGATGCTTGCCTTTGTCATGTGGGCATCGGACTGCAAAGTAATCGTGATGACTATCGCCGTCGATTTTTCTTTCTTCTTCTTTTTCTTTGCCACAATCTGTCCCTTTCCTTCTATTGTCTCAATCTGTCGTGTGGAGCTTTGGATTGCCCTCCTATCGTCCGTCATGACGATCACACAGCCTGTTTTCTGCACTTCCCGGATCGTCCCGGTGTAGCCATGAATCGCGTGATTACATTGCACCCTGTCACCGATTTTGTAGTCTGTCATGACCTATCCGTTTTCTATATATCGACTACTACTATTATATCAACCCGATATAAAGATTAAGAGCTCAGGCATTCGCCAATTTTGAGCTTTGTAAGAGCTTCCGCTTGCGACTATTCAGAGCTTGCACTGTCTCAAAGTCTTCACGGTGAACAGCCGAACGAATCTCAGCCATCACCCGCTTTGCCCGTAAACGACAGACATATCGGAAGATCAGATCACTCTCCAGCGGACGGCTATCGGGTAAGGCATCCTCGCCTAAAGTCTCGCGAATCAATGTTTCCGGTGCCTGGATGCCTTCGAGGGCTTTCAGGTATTGAACCATCAGATGTTTGTAGTCCGTGAAGTCCTCCGCGGAGACTGCCGCTTCACCGATCCATGTCAGTCGCTCACAGACGTCGTGGAATAAGCTTTCATCGTAAAGAAATGCTCCGGTCAGAGAGGCTTCAATTGTCGGACTACCGGTTTTCTGTGGCGGCTTTGAAACGGCTTTCGGGATGTGCCGATGAGCTTCCTGTAGCAAGCTATGCACATCCAGATTCAACGCATTTGCCAGATTCTGCACACCCGTTGCTCTGGCAATATCACTCTCCAGTTTCATCAGCAGCGGGATCGCTTGTTGTGCAATACGGCTGCGTTCCATCGTGCTGGCAGTCTCCGGCACAGACTGGATGGTTTTCTCGACCACATAATCCAGCGCGGAGATGGCATTCTTGAGTGCGGCATCAAATGTGCCCGCACGAATCGCACTATCCACATCCAGATTGTCTTTCAGGAAGATCAGACAGATGTCACGCTCGATGCTCAAATTGTCCAGAAAACGTTCGACTGCCGCACGTCCGGCTCTGTCTCCATCCAGTGACAGAATCAGACGTTTTGCCATGCTCAGGCTCTCCAGTTGAGCATCGGATAAAGATGTCCCCATTTGAGCCACGACATTGCTATATCCGGAACGGCGGGCAGCAATGACATCGGTGTAACCCTCAACCACAATTACTTCATCCCGCTCACGGATGGCTGCTTTTGCTTGATGCAAGCCATATAACAACTGTGACTTCTTGAAGAGTGGCGTGTCCGGTGAGTTGATGTACTTTGCACCCGATGTTTCCAGCGTGCGGGCGCTGAATCCCACCACCCGACCTTTGTTATCTCGAATCGGGAACATGATACGATTGAAGAAACTGTCATTGCCTTTTTCGCTCATCAAGCCCACAGCTTTCAGGTCGTAAGCTCTGTAGCCATTTTCCTGAAGATACTTGCACAGATTGTTGCCACCCGGTGCATACCCTAATTGCCAGTCTCTGATGTCAGACTCGCTGATGCCACGACTTACCAGATATTCACGGGCTGCTCTCGCGTGTCTGCTATTGAGTAACGAGTTGTGGAAAAGGCGTGTCGCTTTCTCCAGCAGGTCATACCAGCGTTTGAATTGTGGCTGCGGCTGATTACGCTCGCGCTCGATGCCATAAGACTCGCAGAGTTTGTTGATTGCATCCCCGGTATCTAAGCGATGCAATGCCATCTCAAAATCAATCACATCCCCATGGGCATCACAACCGAAACATCTGTACTTGCCCTCCCCTGCCTTGATGGTGAATGAGGGGGTTTTTTCTTCATGAAAGGGGCAACAGCCTTTCCAGTATTGCCCGGCACGTTTTAATCGCACACCGCTTTTACGCACATGCTCTACCAGGTCAATCCGCTCATGGATACGGTCGAAGATGCTCATGATTCATCCTCTGTTTCTCTTGCCGTTACCACCGGATTACCGTGCCAGTTCTCGAACTTCGTGGTCGATTTATTGAACAGCAAATCAAATTGTGCACCTTCACCACCCGGTCCCGAACGATTCTTGGCCACCGTGATGTCGGCATGACCCGGTATCCCTGCACCCACAACTTCTTCGCGGTGCAGAATGAGCAGAGCATCTGCTGCATTCTCTGCTTTCGAGCTATTCGAGATGTCCGTCTTATTCGGGCGTTTGCTCTGACGATTCATGTACGAGCGATTGACCTGTGCGCCGACAATAAAAGGATATGGATGTTCTAACTTGAGCCGACGCATCTCCGACCACAGCGAATTGGCGTGTTCGGTTGATCCCGGATAACGGGCAACATAACCCGATGCATCCGCTGTCGCATACTTAATCATCTCCGTGCCCACATAGTCGATGAATACAAGATCAATCCCGTGATGGCGATACACATCCAATCTCGCTTCAATGTCATACATCGAGGGATTATTCAACTCCTCAACATACATGCCTCCGGTCTCAAAATAAGACATCATCTCTTCTTCAAACGCCCTCAAGCGGGTCAGTTCCACAGGGTTCAATGTCCGCCGTTGCAACCGTTGATTATCTATACCCGATCCCATTGAAATCACACGTTCCAGTAGCTCTTTATAGGTCATCTCAAGGCTGATGAATAAGACCTTTTTACCGGCTTTCAATGCCTCCAGTGCCGCGCTCAACATGAAGGCGGTTTTACCGATACCTGTTCCGGCTCCCACGATGTACAGGCGATTCTTCCGCCAGCCCAGCAGACGCTCATTCAAACCCTCGATCCAGATTGGAATCCCCACTTCATGATCCGGATTCAGCGCTTCTTCTTCGACCTGTTCCAGCAAGTCCGGCATTGATCCTTCGACATCTGTGCCACTATGACTCACCAGACTTGATAAGCGTGCATTAAAATCGCGATATGCCTGATGCAAGCGCCCCGCTAACACACTCAATTCTGAATCGTCCTGTTGCCCCAGAATCCTCAGGCTATGCCCCAGCAGGATACCCGAACGACGTAAGCTCAAACGGGTAATCTCTCTGGCATGAGTTTCTGTGTTCTGCGGAATCACATCTGCCAGCGCGTAAATCGCTTTTTCCCCACCAACATAGACCAGGGCATTTGTCCGGGAACCCTGCCGTTTGCGTAATTCTGTAATCACGCTTTGTGTGTCTATTGCATCGCCGCGACGCACAATCCGCACCATTGCTTCGTAGATGATGCTTGATTTGCGGAAGTAAAAATCATCGTGATACAAAAAGCGACTGATGTACTTGAAGGCATCCTGTGCTTCTCCCATATCTCCCAGAGCGATTAGATGACCGATTACCAGACGCTCCAGACTTTCGTCCTGCGGGAATACCAGCGACGATAGGTTAATGATCTTGCCTCCGACATTGACACTCTCCTTTGCGTTACCGTCGTGAATCCAGATACGCTCTGATTTAGTCTGCATGTGCGACCGCTCGCTTTCCCATTGATTCCAGCCATTCCGCTTTATTTTTCGGATTTCGCGCTTTTCGCATCCTCTCTTGATGCGGCTCGAATATCCCCTTCAACAACTCATCTACAATTTCGCCAGCTTCCGGTACATCTTCCCCTTCCGCCGCTCGCATCTCCTCGTGGCACAGATGACGCAGTTTGTACTCCCCGATCATCTGGAATTTCTGATACTGATTTAAACTGCGAAATTCCTCAAATCGCTCGTACAACAACTCTGCCGAGGTCGGCGCGCTCAGGTCGCGATTCTTGTACCATGCCCCGAATCCCCATACCTCCGATGGGGTTGCCGGGTTTTCCACCAGGGCGAATTCTTTTCGTTTGCCCTTTTTCGCTGTGCCTTCTAGCTGCGTGCGCAACATTGCCGGGAAACCTGTGTAACTTTCCTGCAAATCGAATGTATAGGCGATTGCTTTGACCATCGCTTCACGGGTCCCGATCCACTCATCTTCGCTGATGACTTTCTCTGTGTCGGATTCTGACTCAGGCGTTTGATCTCCAGGGGCAAGTTCTGATTCTGCCTCGACTAACTCATCTTGTTTTTCTGATTTGTCGCCGACAGGCGATAACTTCGTAGAAGTTATTTCTTTTTCTTGTGTATTACATGTGTCTACATGTTGTCTACATGTATTAGATCCGTCAGATTCTGACACATGGTCTGTCAGATTTTGACACATGGTCTGTCGGATTCTGACACATGGTCTGTCAGATTTTGACACTTGCTCATCATTTGACTCACACTCATTTTGAGTATCATCTGTCAGATTCTGACACTTGCATCTGTCAGATTTTGACACTTGTTCTGTCATTGTCAGCACATCTAATGCCCCGATGACAGCCGATAACCCTTGTTCAGGGATCCATTTAACACCCTGACAACTGTCAGATTCTGGCACTTCTTCTGCCTCGATCTCATCATTGTCACTTGCCCAGGCTTTGAGTTTCTTACCAAATACCTCCCAATTCAGACGAATATGCGGGGTACGCAAGCCCTTGAAACCTGTCACCATCGTTACAATTAACTTTGCTTCTTCCAGCTTTTTAAGGCAGCTCCGCGCAGTCGTTTTTTTGATGCGACATTCTTCAAACCAGTCATCATGATTCTTGGCTAACCACAGATGACCCTCTGCTTTGACACGCAATCTGGACTGCCCTTTTTCGTTCGGGCGATGCCAGAAAAGGATGCGACTCAAGATAATTGCCACCGACATATTGCCACCGCATATATCGAATAATGCAACGTCTACAGTGAAGGATTTGGCTTTAGCAATCTCCCCTGCCATGTATCCCTTTGCGAATTCGTCTGGAATGGATTCCAGTACCTTTGCCATGTTTCTATTCTCCATGTGATGGGGCAGGCATCGCCCTGTACGACACCTGCCGGGGTTTGCTAGAACGTGATTTTCGCTAACGGAATCTGTGTCTTCTTTTCCGCTGAGTCTGTGCCATTGTTCAGTGGCTGTGGACTAATGCGACGTTCCTCTGTGCCTGTCTCGACCACAACGGGTTCAACGACTTTCAGTTTTGCATCGCTAATCATCGCTTTCGGACGAATCTGCAACTCACAACCCGGCAACCAGGTCGCTTTGTGTTCTAGCTTCCATTGTTTGGATTGGCTGTCTTTCTTTGCCAGTTTCGCTAATTCCTGCACCGCATCATCATCTATCTTGAGGAATTCCGAACCGCCCAGCGTCAGGCAGTTGCGGAAGAAGGTTTGACGATCTGCAATCTCGATGGATTTGCCATCGTTCTGTGTGTAGCCTGCCGGAAGATTCTCGATGAAGTCTTTTTCCAGTTCGGCTTTGACATTTGCCCGCAGACTTTTGGTCGTGTCTTTCGCGGTGTTGAATTGGGATTGCGATTTGTCTAATGCCGCTTTCAGGTCTGCCAGTCCGCTATCGGCGGCGATCAGGTCTTGAATCTTCGCATCCCATGCTTTCTGTGCCGCTTCATAGCTGGCTTTTGCTTCTGCCTCTGCTTTCAGCGCTTTTGCATGTTCCTGCTGATGTTTCTCAAAATCAAAGTTGCTCATGTGCTTTTATGTCCCTATTTTTCACGCCATAAGTTTCTGATGGATCGGAGCAGTTTATAGATTTTCCAGATTTTGAAGTTCTGTCCGATGCCGTTCGGGTTATCTATCGCCTTATTAATTTGCCTTAGTACACCCTGCATCGTCCGGTTTTGCGCTTCCAATTCCTTGATGCGTTCAAGTGCTTGTGACAATTTTTCTTCCTGAGTTGCCATTACCAATCTCCGGGTATTTGCGGGGAGGTTTGCCCTCCCCTGCTCAGTTTTATGATTGCGCTTTTTCGGGGAAGAAGTCCTCGAAACTATCTCCGGCAACTTCCGGTTCTAAGACTTTGACAGCCTTGATCTGTCCGTATTTTCTTTTGCTGGCAGTCTTAGTGGTTTTGACGATATAACTGATCTGGAGGTTATCTACCTCAATCACATCGCCTGCTTTCAGGTCGGTGATACCGTAACCGGCTGCCCATTCTTTGCCTGCCATCTCAGCGAATTTTGTCCGGCTGAAACATTTCACTTTGATGCTGGTGTCGCCATCGAAGCCGTTGACCACGATTGCGTTGCCGTCGTACTCCAGCACTTCGGTTGTCATCGTGAATGTCTCTACCGCTTCTGGCTCAGGCTGTGATTCAGGTTCATTCTTATCCAGTCCCACATAACGGGCATGTGCCGCTTCCAGTTTTGTGTAGAACATCGCTTCATCGGTTTCTTTGACTTCGCCAAATGCCGATACACCGAGGATTTCCAGCAGTGCCTGATTCTCTGAGGATTGTAGTTCGCGCTCATTCAGCCAGGCTTTGAGTTTGTTTTTACCTGTAGTGTTTTTGAGGAAACTCTCTCCGGCTGTTTTCGGTACAATCTGCGGGGTCGGCTGTGGACTCTGGTCTTTGTCGCTGTTACCTGCATTCGTGATGCTCTGTTGCGGCGGGGTATTGCCGGATGCGTTCTGAATTGCAACACAGGCTTCACGTCCATTGGCAAATGAGGACCAGTCCGACTTGTCGATCAGATTCAGTAAGGCTGTGGCACTTGAACCGAAGTTCTTGCTCTTTGCCCACTTCACAATCTCATTGATGTTATCCGGGACTTCATACCATTCCGGTTTCACGTAAACCACGCCATCGGTCAACCAGGCATGTAACTGCCCTGCGATTTCGTCGGTGCTACTTCCGGGATATTCGGCATTCACCGCGATGTCCGAACAACGTGACTTGGAGATCGTCATCTGATGTTCCATCGAGATTTGCATCACCACATCAAACTCATACTCAAAATCCGCACTCTGCACCGGAGCAAGACCTTTTTTCACAGGTTTGTTTTTGCCCCGTGCGTCGGGTTCCAATACCCAATCCGTTTTGGTTCGCATTGTCCCGATCACATGAATGTCAGCGTTGATGAGCGCATCCACCAGGCTACTCTGTGCCGGACGACCTTTTGACCAGCCCGCCCAATCGTTGCCTCCCATCTTCTTTCCTGCTGCATCCACGATCTCTAACACACCGCCACTGCCATTCCAGGCATGACTGAAGGAGTCAATCACGATTACTTTGTATCCGAATCGGGCGGCGGCGAGAATGCCATCGATGTACTTCTGCGGATTGTAGTTCTGTGATAAATCGTACACATCAAAGTTGAAGCGGTCTGCGTATTTACGGGCGCTTCGTCCTTCCGTATCCAGGAAGGCGATTTTTCCTTCTTCCAATTCTGCCAATTTTTCAGCGATCAATAGCGATGTCCAGGTCTTACCCGAACCACTCGGTCCGCTGATTGCCATCCGTAATTTGGCACGTTCTTTTCTGGCTTCTACAAATGGATTTTCTTCTGTCATACATTATCCTCTTTCCAGGATAGTGGTTTCTTTGCTATAATTAGAGGTAACAAGATAGGATGAAACTTGTTACCCCTGAACCCGCCACCAGCGGGTTTTTTCATTCCTACGACACGTTCGCGAGCGCTTTTGCCCACACATCCACAACGACGGTCTTGCGAATACGGCGATACTGGCGTATTTCACTGCGACGACTACCACGTTTCAGGTTCTGTACCCGATCACGGTCTACGTCACTTTCATTGCGTGGACAGATGCTTGTTGTTCGCTTGATTGCTTCCATTGTGTTTCATCCTTTCTTAAGGATAGCATGAGATAAGTAAATTTAGAACTAATGTTCTATGTGCTAATTAGAGATTCACCTCCCCTTTCCGAAGATTTGATACAAGTTTTTGATATAATCTTGTCAGGCGTGTTAGCGCACGTCGAGTTATGAGTACCCTCTGATGGAATGTTTCCAAGACATTGCTCCATCAGAGGGAATTTCGTTTTAAGCTAATGTATTATATTAGCTTGATAGTGATGGTAACAAATACTTGATGACTTGTCAAACTATCAAACAATTTGATAGAATGAGTTTAATGGAAGGTTATGGAAAGTGACAAAAGTGAAAAATCAAATTCCTGATAAACTTCGTGCGTTGATGAGAGAACATCAAATTAAGACGCAACGAGAAATGGCAGATAAGTTAGGCATGGATGAAGGTGCATTTTCTCGATTACTGAGAATGTCACCAAGCAACCTGGTTAGCATAGACTTGCTAAACAGTCTTTACAATGAGTTTGGTGTTACACCCAATGACTTATTGCTGGATTCTGATGAGACATAGTCTCATTGTACTTCGCGCCAGTCACCGTTATCAAATCTTCTATTGAATCAAAAATCTCCTATTCGATTGGTAAGGTGCACGATTGCCCAAAATCCAAAGTTGATATAGACTCTTGGCTATCGACATTAGCCCCTTAATCGCATATGTAGCCTGAAGAACTAATTGCGGTTTTGCGGGCTTTTTTTATTTCTGCACAAGCTCATTCACTTGCACTTTTGTTCTATGTGAATTGTATATGAAGCAATTCATTATCTACAGGACTGGTTTTGTCCAGTTTTTCTTTGTGATGGATCGGTGGGAACTCTATATTGTGATTTCTATCCTATATTATCCTTGACTCACTATCTTGATTGTAATAAATTATCCTCACACAGATAGGTTAATTATTGATTTTATGGGTAAAAATCCATTATAAGAAATAATCTACCGTATCCGTTTCACTTTGTCAATAATAGCGGATGTAGTGTATGACTAATAAATCGTCGCACCCTCTGTCAGTTCAGAAACTCGTAAATTTGCTCTTTTTGCATATTTATAAACCGGATGGGAAACAATATACCAATAAGGAAGTTGGGGATTCAGTCGGGGTTTCACAATCCAGTTTAACCCGTCTTCGTGATGGCGATCAGCCCAATCCAACGCTATCGACAATCCGGGCACTTCTTAGTTTCTTTGATGTCCCGATTGCTTATATGGATGCTACAACTGATGAAGAAGCTATCAAAATAATATGGGATTCCAAAAAAAAGATAGATAATGCCGCATCTGTGAAATTGAGAAATCTGGATGCTGATTTATCTCCGCGTTCCCTCAACCAGATAAGCATGCTTATCCAATACGCACTTGATGTTCAAGAAGCTAAAAATAATGGCGAAGAACCGCCTCCCCCACCTCAATTTACACCTGAATATCTTGAAGAAAATGAAAAATGACAAAATCTGTTGACGCAATTTTTGAAACGCTCAATTTTAACTGGGCAGATTTTACATTGGAGACTTTTGTTGCTCATGTTGAAACTCTTCGGAATCGATCCATAGAGCTTGTAGGGGTGCCTCATTTAGATGTTCCCATGTGCCTGAAAGTAGGTGATTCTGACTTCATTTATTACCCGAACACTCTGACAGCCAGCAAGCAAATTCATGATATTCTTCATGAATTATCCCATATCCTATTGGGTCATATCGACAAAGAACAGGATTCGGAACGTGGAATTGCGTTGCATCTGGATTTACGATTACGTGCTTATCGAAGCAAGACCCTTGATGGTGTTGATCTGGAACAGGAACGGGACGCTGAATACCTGGCTTATCTCATCCAATTAGAAATTAGCGAGAATAACCGTCTTATCTCGCTAATTACCCTTGATGAATCCAGCAAACATTACCACATCCCTATCTTTTCAGGAAAATATCGAAAATGAGTATCATTAGTTTAATCGTTGTAGGGGTAAGCAGTTTTTTCAGCCTAAGAATTGCATTTGACATAAACACATACGCAAAAAACAATTCGATGTTACATGATAAGTTTCTGATCGTGTTGCATATTCAGTTAATCGGAACAATCATTTGCGCATATCTATTCAATTATGAAATTGAACAGGCTTTTCATGCCTATTTCACGATATTTCCCTTGATCACTGTATTTAAAATCGGTATGGCAACACTGGTGACACTCGGTATATATGTCTGGATGATAGATAGATTTACGGTTTTGTCACCACCTTCCTGGTTGATCCCATTGAATGTCATTGCCTTTTTTGTACACAGCATTATTGTGATCTCACTCTATTGGAACATTGATTTTTACCAGTTACAACTGATATCAATGGCTAGCATAACAGTGTCTTCATTAGCCACAGGAATAGGAGTTTACAGCATCCTTGTTAATCTGGAGCAGAATGATACTGTCGGATCTATTACTCACAAGTTGTATGGTATCTCTCAGATAACCTTATTTATCGGGATGGTATTGATTCTGATCGATGCTATTTGGAAACTGGCAACCGGAATCGAAATCATTAATACGCCAATGTATGCCATCGCTGAAGCTTTGCGAATGATTTCATTGATTGCTGTTGTCTTTATGAATTATGGCGAATATTTAGCATGGATAAGTTATCCCTCAAAACTCATCATCTATCAAAGAATCAAAAGATTGAACACCTCTATCCAGCAACAGGCGGATGTTCGGCGTGTTATTTTCGATGTTCCACTCCCCCGTCCTACTCCAAAAAAAATTGATATGCTCATTCACAGGGAATACATTACAGCGCTGGATATTTATCAATTCTTACCCGTAGATTCGCCATTAAGGGCGGCAATTCACCGGATCAATACACCCCGGACCGATTATCAGTCTAACTTAAATGCACTCGGCAAATTAGGGAAACAATATACATGAACAGAAATCGGGCGCTAGTGATTGGTGCGGGCATTAGTGGATTATTAAATGCCCGTGTGCTCAGTGATTTTTTTGACGAAGTCATTATCCTCGAATGGGACTCAGGTTCCAGGCGTGATGGCACACCGCAAGCACGCCACATTCATACTCTGCTCGCACGTGGCAGGCAAATCATTGAAAACCTTTACCCTGATTTTATGGGTGAATTAGCCCGGTGCAATATCCCTATCTACGATTGGATAAAGGATGTTCATCTTGTGCAACCGGATGGCAGTATCGCTAATAAAATCTCAACGGGTATCAAAGGCCTGGGAGTCTCGCGCCCTATTCTGGAGTCTCTCATCAGAGAGTTGACACTGAAAATTTCGAATATCAAAATTGAATATTGCACAGTCTCAGGACTGATTATCGAAAATGCTTATGTTAGAGGCGTTCAGACAAAAGACGAAGACATATTTGCTGATATTGTCATTGATGCTTCGGGACGAAATTCTAAATTATGTGATTGGCTAAATTCAGCAGGTTATGGTGAACCAGATACCAGTATTGTTGATCCACATCTTGGATACGCAACACGGTCATATCGAATCCCTGATCATGTGACACTTGATAGTCCATCGGCAATCATTCAACCGGAACGAGGTACTTATCGGGCTGCTGCTGCCATGATGGTAGAAGATCGTAAAATGATCATAACACTCGCAGGAACAAATAAGGATTATGCCCCTACTGAAGAAAGCCAGTTTCTGGCATTTGCACAGTCATTATCTGACCCCATCATTGCCAATTGGATCGAAGATTTCGAGCCAATTTCTTCAATAAGCGGCTTTCGAGCTTTCAATAGATGGCATCATTACGAGAGGATGACTTTACCTGAACATCTCTTGATCACAGGTGATTCATTCTGTCATTTTAACCCGTTTTATGGTCAAGGGATGAGTGTAGCAGCCTTAGAAGCAGAATTGCTCAACGCTATGCTAACAGGCGCATTTCCGATTGGCGAATTTCATAGGAAACAGGCAAAAATCGTCAATATTAGCTGGTCTGCTTCCACCATTGAAGACATGAGAAATCCTGATGTGACTGGTGCAGAGAGAAATCTCGCACATATGCTGACTCACAAATTCATGGACAGACTATTAAAAGTAAGTGCCGAAGATGAAAATACAGCCCGGGCATTTTTACAGGTGATGCACCTGCTCAAATCTCCAATCAGCTTATTACACCCCTATATTCTCTGGAAGATGTTCACCCACTCGATCAATTGAGTAGTTCGAGTATCACTACTTTTGACTGTCGCAATGGCGGCAGTTTTTGTTTCCAACCCGCCTTCCCCGCTCGATCGACAACTTGCACACACATCAAAATTACTTCAATCGCCTACCCTAAAGACAAAACATGCCGTTAGCAAAATTCTTTTAAGTAGTGTCTAAATGTGTTGAGTAATATTCTTGAAATTATTTTCATTAATAATATTAATTATTTGTAACAAACTATTACCCTACGTTCTCATTAATCTCTTGAATAGCCTTAAATAAATGTGTTACGCTTACCCTGGACAAATATTCAACATAAGGAGCACTTCAATGAAACGTAGTATCGGCTTGATTTTCTCGTTCGTATTACTCGCTTTTGCAGTTTCCACCAGCAGTGCCCTCTCAAAGAATGCAACCGATTCTATGACATCCGACCCGACACAAAATTCTCAAATCACCTTAATTTACACGGACAACAATTGGTATGCCAGAGGAATTACTTTTTCACTCAATTCTTATGATGACGTTATTGAATTGCTACCAGGTAATATCCCACTCTATTCCCGTTTGGCAGAAGGTTATCTGACGCGTGGTAATTTGACTGCGGCGCTGAACTGTGCAGACGATAAGGTAACTGTTGCCCCCTTTAATCCCGATGCCTGGGCAACTCGCGCACTGGTATATAGTTGGAGTGGTGACTATGCTGAGGGCATTGCTAGCGGACAAGAGGCATTAGCCCTTGATCCGCAAAATGTCCGCGCAAATGCTTATCTCGGTTATGCGTATTTCCAGGCAGGAGAGTATAATCTGGCAAATGACCGTGTAGAAGATGCCATTACCCTTGACCCTGAGCACTGGTCAGGTTACTGGGTGCGTGGCTTAATCTTAGAGAATGCAACTATTGATATTACAGCGGCTCAGGCAGATTACGAACAGGCATACAACCTTGCTTTGAAACAAAATCCGGCGATGGCGGGTATAGTTGTTTCCAGTTTAGCACGTACCTATATCGCATTCCAGGATGCTCCACACAGTGTTCAAATCTTGAATGAATATCTCACGACGATAGACGATAGTAACCGTGAAGCGCTCTATTGGTTGGGTATGACTCATTACATCCATCTTGGTGAATGGTCACAAGCGCTGGATGCTTTCTCTGATTGTGTAAATGTTGCACCGGATGATGTTATTTGCTGGTATATGCTCGGGAGAACACATAATAGTCTCGGTGATCAGGATAGCGCACTCGAAGCCTTTGAAGAAACAGTTGAACTCAATAGTCCTTATGCACGTCATTATTGGTGGGCAGCATACACTGAACGCAGTCTTGGCAATTGTGAGGGAGCAGCAGAATATCTGGAAGTCGGCTATGACATGGCAATTACAGGCGGGCTTTCTGCAATTGACGAAGGCAATAATGATCTCATCTCCGACTTTGAAGCAGAAATGGCAAACTGTCATATTGTGGTCGGTACCGCAAGCACTACATCAACTCCATTCCCTGAATCAACAAACGAATATTCCGCACCATAAAGTGCTGGTTGTTAGCTTTTTATAATGCCATCTGATAGATTTGGTCTGAATTTTGAATATTCCGGGGGGAAAATTTGTATGTGAAAAATTCAAGCCATCCTGTGTAAATACTTGAATAGATCGGGGCATCCTTTTGTGCCTTCCGACTCAATCTCGATGGGCTTCAAGTATAACGGATGCAATTACGAAATGCTCATAACAACTTTCCTGTTTTGACTTTCACAATAGAGCATTTATACCTATTTCTCCCACTCAACAACAATATCTCTGGAAATATCTTGCTGTATCAAGTCAAGGAGCATAGTGATATGGTTTTTGTTCCAGATCGTTATAAATGGTGAACTGCCTTCTTCATGCTTAAAGGTCACACGATGAACTCCCAATTCATTCTTGAGAATGATAATTTTTTGAATGTCAGACGGGTTTTCAAATAGCAAATTCACGAGAGGATGCTTTTTTAGATTCAAGGTTAAAAACCACTGATAAATTAACCAGATGGCAATGATGGGAAACATAATAGGAAAAACAAGAAATATACGGGGGATCGTGACTGGTTTGTCAAATGAAAATAGAAAATATAGGATACCAGCACTAATCAGCAAAAGGACAATACTTAAAGGTAAATAAGGTAAAGCACTTATACGGATACGCCGATAAATAAATTCTTGTAACTCAGACACAAAGACTCCAAAGGTAATGTTATTAGTAATATAAGAAACAGAGATCATACATATAGCTGTCTTTCCCTCAAGTGTTAGAAATTCTAAGCTATTCTGCTCCATATTTAAGTTCGGGGGATAGATAAAAATTTGTTTCATACATGGGAAACGCCCACAGACGCACATCCCGACGCTTCAGCAGCAGGATTTTGGAATTGTTGAGGATGGCGATTGAGATTTGGTTGGGCATGCTTAAAGTATAGACCAATTTGCTTGCCAACAACTCCGTATCGAGTATAATACTAATGTCGTAATTGACTTTAAACAATCAAATAGTGTGGGACAGCAATGTGAGAAGCAGTTGACTCTTAATCAATTGGTTGAAGGCCTGAGTCCTGCCAGAGTCACAAATTAAGTTGCGATTAGAACATTATGGGGATGCTCCCAATATACCGCAATTCCAAGCGTCCTGGAAATTTCTGTAGGGCGTTTTTTGTGAATGGTCCCTGTATAGTGTTAATCGGTCTCGCTTTCGGAGAGGCTTGTCTTCCAAACCAATTGCTTCGGAGAACCCCGTTCTAAAATAAAATCCGTTTCTCTAAATACATACCTTAGTCATATCTCAATATCCAATCTACTGACCATAGTTGTCTTTCAATAGTCGTTAAATCAACTGTCGGGTCGATAATGAGTCTGCTTGCCCGTCCATTATGGGCAACATAGGCTTCTACTGTGATAATCAAATCATCCGGGTGAATGTCATCCAGATAATGTGCAAACTGTAAAATCATATCCGGTTGATGGGGCATCGTTCTCATCTGCTGTGCTGTGAGGTATTCTGTGCCGTAAACTAACCAGCGCTGTCCGGTTCCGGGGTTCTGAATTGTGAAGGTTGTGTAGCCCGTTTTCTCATTGAGCATCACGCGCCACGCGAAGTTATAGCCTTCCATTGTCCAGTTGGTATTACCCGGATAGAGATAATGACGTAGCGGCATCATAATTTGATACATAAAAAACAGAATAAGTACGATACCTGCCCGTGTCGATAAAGATTTTGGTTGAATAGCGGGAGCTTCTTCCGGTGAGTAAGAAAATCTGAAAAACTTAGCAAATGCTTGACAATCCTGTACATCGAAGAAAATCAGAGTCGTGGCAATCATCACATATGGAAAAATGCCGATATTGAATAACATGCCTGTCATCACATGAAAGACAATGACTGTGACATAAGCAAAGGGACGGATTCGTCGCCAGGATAGCCAGAAGGGAATCGTCAAATCATAAAATGCCCCTGCCCAACTCATCAACAGTGCCATCCAATGATAGTCAAATAATTGTCCGATAAGCGGGAATCCGGTATTTGCCCTCAGCCAGATAGCCAGTGGTACACCTTCAAACATCCAATCAGGGTTCAATTTAGCGAATCCGGCGAAAAAGTAGACAATCCCCAATTGCAATCGCAATACAAAAATTGCCAGTAAAGGGATATGTGTCCGGCGAATGTCAGGGTTGCGCTTTGCATCCACTGAAAAGTAAGCGTTCGAAGGCAGAAAAATCAGTATCAGGCTCACAACCGAGATGAAATAATAATGGTTGAGGTAAGTCGCTTTGTCGATTAATTCCACATAGCTGAATAAGAGAAAAAATGTGATGATGCTGAGTCTGTAAAATGCACCAAAAATAATGCCAATCGTCGCGACCATCAGAATTGCAAAGACAGCATACATTCCGGCGGGAGGTAGAGGCTGCACCCACCCGAAACCCATGTAGGTGAAGTGAAATTCAGGCGCGATGAAAAAATCATAAACCCATCCACGCCAGAGAAATCGAAGCAGACTCCCGAGCATCAAAAGACCGAATGCAATCCGCAGTATCACAAGTGGTAAAATGTGTACTGGAGATTGCATTCTCTCTATAAAAGATGACACTTTCATTATGAACTAGCCGTCACCATCCGCATCGGAGAAGGTGACAAGAATACTCAACTGGCTCGCCATATCAACACGGATTGGAATATACACCATACGAATGTCATCATAGAGTAGTTGCACTGCGTCCGGTTGGTTGACAATCGCAAACTGGAGTGGTTCATCAATCGTATTCAATGATTCCAGAGCCGCATCAAAACGGTCATTAATCAGGCTGGAAAGCATTTGTTCTTCAGCTTCTGCGCCAAGAAAATCAAGATAATCATCAAAGCCTGCACCATCACCACCTGTGAAAAGTCGCTGCAAGCCGATCAGATTATGTTCAATCCGTGCCAGAGAATGCTGGCTATAGGGTGCATCGACCAGAGCAGGATTTGCCTCACCCTCACCTGTGATGCCTGCCGGGTCACCGAGACGATCATCCAATATCATCTCAAATGCAGCAAACATCTCATTCACTAAAATATTGATACTCGCCTGTGCATCGCCACCTGCTCCGTCTGCATTGATAAATTCTTCTGTAAAGTTATCTCCATCAGGCGACCATAGCCGTAAAATATCTTCGCCTGTCGTGGGCAGGTATTGCGATAATGCCAGTACAAAATCCATCAATTGCGGATTAGCGGTCAGATTATCAATCACTGCCTGATTATCGCCTTCACTATCAAAAATATAGTATTCGATAGCCGGTAAGCCTTTTTGTGTCGAACCGATGTTGCTGACAAATGTTTCATCGACTGTTTCTGCATTATCAAGCAAGCGGTTAATTAAATCGACATTGACCGGGCGTTTATCGACCTGATTGTGCAAGGACATCAACCGCAGCCCGATGCCATACATCGACACTTCTTCCCAGGCATTCGAGGTCTCGCGCCAGGCATCCTGCACCAGCAAGAGATTGTCTTCTGTCGGATTTTCGCTGAATTGTAGTATCAGAGTTTCCAGTGCGACAGCTTCCTCAATGAATGATTCATAGCCAGTGAGAATGACATTATCAACCAGATTTTCCAGCATGGCATGACGGTCAAAACTATCCTGTGCCTGGATAGGTGACAACTGTGTGAATAAGAGCATCACAGCGAAAATGAATAGAGCAAAACGGATTCTTCTCATGCTGACTCCCTTAGAGTGATTGTAAGAAGGCGACCAGTGCAGCGCGGTCTTCTGCGGATAGATTCATGAAGGCATCACGCGATGCTTGCCCCTCACCACCATGCCACAGAATCGCCTCTTCTAAATTACAGGCGCGTCCATCATGGAGATAATAAGTATGCCCGTTAACTGTCCCGAATAAGCCAATGCCCCATAGTGGTGGTGTACGCCACTCTGTGCCTGTTGCCTCAAAATCAGGGCGATTATCAGCTAAGCCCTCGCCCATATCATGCAATAGTAAATCAGTGAAAGGACGGATTGTCTGGTTAGAAAGCGCCGGAATAGTTGGATGTTCGCCTGTTTGCATTTCCATGATATGACATGCTGCACAGCCGATTTCTTCAAAGAGCAATTCACCTGCTATCACCTGCGGGTCATCATAATCACGCTGTGCCGGGACGGAAAGCGTACTGACATATAGCTCAACTTTTGCGAGGTCATCATCGTCAATTTCCGGTGAACCCCCGTTTTGAGCTTCAAGACAATCAATCTGAATCGTCGGACAATTTTCTACCGGGAATACATAGGTTGTGATACCAATATCGCCGTTGAATGCTGCGGCGGATTGTTGCAATAAATCCGGTTGATTGGCTTTCCATCCGAAGCGCCCTAAAACAGTATTTTCTGCCAGCACATCCCAGACATAATTGGGACGCCCTGAAATACCATCGCCATCGGCATCATCGGGGTCAGCGAAACTTAAAATGGTCGCTTCCGGGACAGCTTCTAATAAACCCAACCCGATAATTTGATTGGCTACACGTGGCGACATCATCACATCATCGGCTAAGTCCCCGTATGCAAGGTCTGTGATGCTATATACAGGTTGGCGCAGGGAATAAGCTGTTCCATCGGGATATTCACCTGTAATTTCTTCATACTCAATGACGACCTGCCCTTCTGGAGCAATATTCTGCAAAGCAATATCCTGTAATTGTCCGCCATAATTCGGATCGGGTAAATTTTCACCCGTAATCTGGTCACGTTCGGGGATGCTGAGTCGAATTAAAAGACCTGTCCCGACCGCGCCATCAACAGGTGGCTGTCCACGTCCATCTTTGAAATGACACCCCGCGCATGACCGTGAGTTGTACGTCGCACCTAATCCATCCCGCGCAGTGGTTGATGCCGGAGCGCTGACCCAATTCTGATTAAAAAACGAATTTCCGACAAAGAAAAGCAGTTCATGTTCGCGTTCTAAGCCGGGAACAGGTTGCCCGAAAGCATTCGGTGTATCATTGTAAATTGTGGTTTGTCCGCCGAGGAGCGGGTTTGGTTCAGTATCCTGCGCCCATGATAAGCTGATGACGATACCGGAAACAACAAAAATAATGCCGATAGTGGCAAGAAGTGATATTGCTCTATGTGGAATCTGTCTCATGAGGTGTTGCATTTTTTCCTTGTACTGAATGGATGAGGTTTCAGGTAGGCGTCTGGCATACCAGACCCGCTACACATATTTGAAACCTCATCCACAAATGTCTGTTTCGCCTTATTCTGGCAATGCTGTGTCAATTGTCAAGCCGAGAGCATCGGCAACAACGACAATTTCATCACCTGCATCAAGCAGCGCATTGACGGTCGTAAAGACCTGTTCGCGTGCATCCGGCAGAATGATTGCCTGGTCGAATGGCACATAGACTGCGTTCACTTCTGTCTCAACAATTGCCAGCAAGTCCAGCATGGTTGCATTGAGGTCAGGGTCAATTGCTTCAACCACATCTGCAATGGCTGTGCCACTCACAACTGTGCCATCAACCGCATTGTATGTACCTGTGTAGACATTGATAACACCAACAGCATTGGCAATGATGTCATTATGGGTGTTATCGCTGAAGCAAGAATGCTCATCTTCCTGATCTTGATTGTCGTATGCTGTGAAGATACGTTCCCCTGCCAGTTCAGATTTTGCCAGCACACCGATACCTGTCAGGATATTGCTGAGAGCTTCGTCCGCAGGTAATGCTAAAAATTCAGCACGATAGTTATCTTCACCATCAGGTGTCCAGGCATCGACCAGACCTTGCAAATCATCAACCAGCAATTGACCGACCACCAGCAGATATTCGCCACGACGCGCTGCATTATCAGCATCGGTATAATCAGTGTAAGCGCGTTCGCCAGCCCCATCAGCGCTTAAATCCTGTCCCCAGAGCAAAAATTCAATCGCATGATAACCTGTGGCGACATTTTCCTCGCCGCCTTCTTCATTCAGGCTGATGAGCAGGTCAGCAGTAATCTCCGGGTAATCTTCCGGGTTATTGATGATACCGGAATCGGCTGCGCCCCCGACATAATCCACATAACTTTCGTCCATTGGCCAGGCATTGATCTGACCTTCGGGACCATCTTCATCATCAATCGGACCACCGTAAAAACGATAGGCTTCGGTCTGACCATAGACATCACGCGCTACCAGCCATGCTTCTTTTGCGGCGTCTAATGTTTCTTCCGACGGTGCTTCAACAAAAGCGACCAGTGCTTCGTTGAGGGTGGTTGCTGTTTCAAGTGAATCAGCATAACTGGTATAAACAATATCGGCATACGTTACGATGGCTTCACTTTTCAGTGTCTCTACATCATCCTGTGCAGCCACACTTAAACTGATGCTCAACAAAATGAGCAGAAAAAAGGTACGTTTAATCATTGAATCCTCTTTGAGAAATTTCGGGTGCAATTAAAGTGTTTGTATCAATCGAACAGGTGCATCATAAAGGATGTGAGAGGGGGTTTTCCACGCCGGAGGTTAAGTAAGGACACTAAAGGGTGTTTATAAACAGACGAACATGATGATAGTATCTTTTATTGAATTGCGAATATTAACTTTCACCCCGGTTAAGAATATCACCTCAGCTAGTTAAGGAGAACCATTCTGTAAACTCAACCAGAATAGAAAGTGGGAATCTTCTTCTTAGAGTCAGATAACATGCATTATCTCATAGAGTTAGACAAGCTAGATGTGTGCATTAGAAAATCTGTGCTATGCCGTTCTGAGTTTTCAATGTAGAGGACAAACAATGCAGGATGAAATTCACTTCATAGACGGACAATTACCCGTAGCACAGCTAGAAACTCACAAAAAGCGTACATTGCATGGTTTCCAGATGTGGACAGGGAAATGGTGGTTTTAAGCCATAAATCGCATAAAATAAAACTCGCTGGCAAAGTGAAAGCAAAATAATCAGCAGGATGGGCAACCATCCTTTTTTGATTCACAACCTCCCCTACTCCTACCAGAGAATGTCCACAGACGAACATCCCGTCGCTTCGGCAGGAAAACAAACTCTACTTATCTGCATATTGGAGAGAAATGATCAATAATATTTGTTTTAGGGGACTACAATTGTCCCTATATCTCTAAACATAACTATCCAAATAGTTACATATCGTCATCCAACATTATTTCAGAAATATCGTTTTTTATAGCATATGCTGCTGCTTCAGCTCGATTATTCAGTTGTAGTTTTAATAGGATATTGCTTACATAGTTACGAACTGTACCTTCACCGAGATAGATAGCTCTTGCAATTTGCCGGTTAGTTAATCCCTTACTGAGATGAAGCAAGACATTTGTTTCAGCCCCGGTGAG
>Ga0213840_1000998_pt1 | contig 27292 bp, 19 predicted proteins | sample SWPATP22_FD_160132 | JGI IMG/M metagenome (GOLD analysis project Ga0213840, IMG submission 160132) | Coastal seawater microbial communities from Marineland, Florida, United States - SWPA TP2 #2 | ecosystem: Environmental > Aquatic > Marine > Coastal | place: USA: Florida | collected 2016-08-14 | reverse complement strand
GTCTCAGGAATGGAAGCGTTCCGTGCGCGAATGGCACGCAGTGAAGAGCCAGTTGGCGATCATGTTCGAAGAACGCTTCCCAATGGCGTAATCAAAGCGCCAGGGCACAGAATTCCGGACAGTCTCCAAGTCAGACCGCCAATCCTTTCACGGACGGCTCATGGGGGCGGAACGTCAGGATACGCGCGAGATCATGGCGTTCCTCAAAAAAGGTCTGCCACATCTTTCGCTCATGAATGATGATCCTATGGACCTCGGGACACCGTACCGCTGGCTGGTCGACCACGACTTGAAAACGGACAGACCAGTTGATGTTTCTGACGATATCGTTCGACCCAACGGGCCTTCGATCCTCGACCAATACCCGAGGAAACCGATACCGCCCATCACACTGCTTGAAGCACGACACAGAACCATTTCCGCGGATACCAAAGTTGCGATTCATGACTTACACATAGGTTTGGAGGACGCAGCCACGCTCGAGGAACAAATGTGGTCTCCGAAGGTCACGCGCGAAGGCGCTTTCATTGCCAATGACATCAGAAGTCAGAAGCGGGTCAAATTCGCCGGGTTTCAGCACCTATGTCCGATCTGGAAGAAAGACCTCGGCGGCGTAGCGATGCTGAAGGAAGCCCTCGACTGGTGCGATGAACATAAGGTTTGGGTCAGAGACCTATATCCGGGAGTTTCAATCCAACGGTCCGACCGGACACATATCATACGCCTCGGGTGGGGCCATGACCTGATCTATTTCAATGTCGGCGGTAAATCGACAACTGGGAGCCTGCTGCCCAGAAATAGAACACGCGTTTCCAAAATTGACTTGGCCGGAGCCTATGCGGTCGGAAGGGCACTTTCGAAGATGTATGATGAAAGCAGGTCCGCGAAAATGCCATGGTTCAGCGCTGACATTTTGCTTCCGTTAGTCGAGCTAGACAGGCTTCCAGATTTCCCTCGGCTGCATAAAACGGGCGCGTTTAGAGAAGGTGCATTTCAAGGTCTGCGGGAGATCACCTTCTTCTGAGCCGGGATCATACCCCCGTGTGCACCAACGGGCCACTAAGCGTGGTTGAAACTAAACTTGCTATTCATCTCCAACCGCAAGGTGCAGGAGCCCGTCGACCCGCTCCAGACCGGCCGGCAGCAACATGTTTTCAAGCCATCCGATCGCTTGTCCGCGCTCACTGCAATAAGCGAAGAAGGCCCTTTGCATGGCACGCGTGAAGGCGACAAAGAAGGAATTCAGCTCTTCATCCCGTCCGGGTGAAAGGCTCCACCAAGTCTGTGCATCGAGACCGAAGAAGATCATTGTGTGAAACTCAAGACCCTTGCTTTTGTGGATCGTCATAAGTGGCACCTGGCCTATGCCTTCGAAGCGATCGAGAGCGTCTGACCAAGCGTCCACAGCTTCGGCGCATTCGCAAAACAGCGTGATGAACCCTGTCCGTACCCGTTCGAAGTCCGCGTCCCGTCTATAGGCGGGAAAAGCCTGGCGCAGCCGATCGGCACCGACAAATTCAAGGGCGATCTGAAACACATTTGCCGCGCTCTCGCCATTCTGTTCGTTATCGCGCATAGCCGCACGCAAAGTGGAGGAGAATTCTTCAATACTTCGCTGCAGCCGCTCCTGGGCTCGTTCATCGCCAGTATCGACGGCGAATAGCGCTTGCAGCTGTTCTTGAGTGGCGTTCCAGGCACCCGGGCTACGTTCACCAGTACCGAGCCTCAAGAGCGGTATAAAGATACCTGTCAGTTCTTCGGCAAGTAGTTCCTGAATCGCAATTCCACCAACACTACGCGCCAAGTTTCTGATCTTCAGGCCTTGCGCTGCAAATACGTCCGTCAGTTCGGCTTCAACATCGTCGGCGCGCATACGCACGAGAATGGCGCAATCATGCGGCTCCAGAATTCCGTGCTCAATTTCTCTATCGATCCAAGCCGCGATTTGCTGTGCTTCCTGCTCGCGTGTATCGAAACGCCAAAGCGCAGCGACCTGACCGTCGACGGCGCGCTGCCCCCTGGCTTCAACGTCTTCTACGTTTGGATCGATGCGCTCCGCAATCACCTGTTGAATGGCGACCAGATCCGCATGAGACCGCCAGTTAAAGCGTAGCGCTCCGTTCACTGCATTGAAGTCAGAAGCAAATTCCTGAAAGGCGTTGTCCATCGCCCCGGCCCAGCCCATAATGCGTTGCTTGTCGTCGCCGACGGCTGTGAAAACGGCATCACTGCCATGAAAAGCACTCTTCACCAGATCATATTGTGCATATGTCGTATCTTGGAATTCATCGAGGAAAACGAAGGGATAGGTGAGCTGCAGGGCACGCCGTATCGCGGGGTTCTCGCGCAGCAAATAATCGACAAGTCTGTTAATCATGGCAAACGAGAGCAACGTACCGGTTGGACGCTCCAATTGCTCCTGCCAATAAGTATGAAGTAGCTCGCGCCAAGCCGGTGGTATTCCCTCCGCATCGAACGGAAGCGGCGCGCGTGCGATCGCCTTTTCGAATTTTTGCCAGCCGATGTCACGCCGACCGCTCCGGGTGAGGAAGTCCTCCAAATCATCGCGCCGCGGAAACCCAATTTCATAGTTGCGGGGCGGCCCAAAGGGTTGAGGGATCGCGGCCCGAAAGCGGTCTAACATATTTTTGGTGAACGCATCGAAGGTAAGCGAGTGAAAACGGCGCGCCTGATCGGGCGGACAACGCTTGCCTACGCGCGCCTTGAGCGTCTGTGCAGCATCCCTTTTAAAGCTGATGGCCAGGATGCATTTGGGCGGCAGACAGATGCCAGTTTGCAGGAGGTATGCTGCTTTTTGCGCTAGGAATTCTGTCTTGCCCGCGCCTGCGCCGGCGGTAACGCATACGCTTCGGTCCGTTTCACGCAGCGCTTGCCACGCGCCCGGCTCGAGATCGTCGACGCCCTGAGGCCTCCAATCATCGGGAAGCACCAACATCAATCTGCGCCGTTCTCGAGACCGAGCTTCATTTTGACATGTTGAACCAGCGCGCACAGTTCAGGCGGAGCGTTTGCGGCAAGATCTGCCTTCGGAATGCGATTAATCGCGGCCAGATGCGTTTCAGGCTTGCTTCGGCTCAAGAACAGGTATGGATACCAGATAAAGCAATCATCCCACTCAGGATCGTAGAGACCAGCGTTCCCGCCCTTTTTGAGAGTGGCGGCTTTCTTGCGCTCCAAGGCCTCTTCACTGTCGTCAGGACCGTGCGCGCCCGGATCGAGCTCCTTATAGGCGTCTGGAAATGCCGCGAGCATCGCGAAGTCCAGATCGAGTGGATCGGAGAAAAAAACACCTTCGTCTTTCAGCGCCTGCATCCAGTTGTTTTCGGCAAATCCATCAGTCATCTCTTCGTCGGACAGGGCAGGAAGGTTGGCGAGCTCGACTACTTCCATCATCACATCCAAGTTGTTGCTGAGATCGTTTCCAATTTCGGCGAGCGATCCGACGGTCGTTCTTATCGTGTTCGCACCGCCATGTGAGCGCCCCAGGTCGAGATCAATCAGCGTTGCATGCGGTATCTTCAGCGCGTCAAGAAGCCGCCAAAAGTGATCGACATGGCGACCGCCGAGCGGCACAACAGGCACGAAAGAAGGATCAAGAGGGACGCCCATCGCCTCCGCGAGCAGAGGCAACACAATTCGTTCGGAGTCCCCCTCGCCGAGGATGACGAACCGCGCGAAGTAGAGCTCCGGATACGCCCGCACGGCGAGCCGGACATACTTACCCGCCTCGGTCGCATCGTCAGGTAGCGTCAAAGATTTCACCGATGAGGCCCTGCTGGTCGTATCGAGCCGGAAGTAGCGCACCTCGTCCGGCTTGATACGGCTCAAAATGCTAGCGCTGTGGCTAGAGATCAGTACTTGCGCCGAGCTGAGCGCTCCGATGTCGCGCGCTTGGTTCATAATGCGAGAGAGGAAGAACGGCGACAGGCTGTTTTCCGGTTCTTCGATGGCCAGAATCGTAAGATGAGCACGCCGCAGCTTTTCCTGATCGAACGGGCTATCGGCAGCGGCCAGTCGCAGAGCATCTTTTTCGGTTTCAAGCGTCGCCGCAGTTAGAGCTATATGAAACAGAGAGCGTTGACCGTCGCTTAGGTCGACAAGCGCCCGCTCGCGACCGGCCTCATCGGGATGGAATGCAAATTCGACTCGCCTGACCAGTTCCTCGAGCCGACTTTCCACAAGTCTGAGCACTGGCGTCGTCTCTGTGTCGGCTTCGTGGACCTGCCGCCAGCGCTTCGTAAGCCGCTCGACGATGAATTCTGCGGGTGCTTCGCGCTCAAAACGCTTCTGGATGAGCTTGGCTCCGCGCTCGGTCGTCTTGGACAGGCGATCCGACCATTTCGCAGCCCGCCACAAACGCCCCTTAAGCAAATCAGTGACACGATCCGCCGGATTACGGGTCGCCGGCACATAAACAAGTTGGATGGTGCCACGATCAACGGCGGCGACCCTTTGGCACTCATCCCAATCGTAGTCATCACCGAGCGTACCAATCCAGCGAACGTCCTCTTCCACCGTACCATCGGGCGTTCCGTCATCCGTCCAGACTGCCTGCAGGCGCATGCGCGCTTTAAGCGGTTCTCCAGGGCCGTTTGCTGCCATATGGTTGAAAAAATCCGGCACGGCGTCGGCCGCCGCCGCCTCGTCAAGACCGTCTAATTCTGGGAAGGACAGGATACACTCGATCGACAACGTCGCTCCAGGATCGAGCTCGGTTTGGTCAGGCCTAAGATGAAAATCGCGTGTCTGGATCTGTCTTTCTGCACTTGAGACACCAAAAAGCCGTGCTAACGCCTGAAGCGCCGCCGTTTTTCCGGCTCCGTTTCCGCCAACCAATGCCGTAACCCCGTTCTCAAACCTGAGAGTTTCAGCCTCTGCGCCGAAGCATCGGAAGTTCCGTATAAAAAGTGTGTCAATCTTCATCCGAATTCCCTAGCGTTCTATTTTTTCAAATCGGTTTCTGCAAATTCCCGAAGGCCCAAGAGGCTCTAAATGTACTTCCGATAGTCACTGCTGACCTTTTGCCCCGAGGGAACGTATTTCAATACGTCACCAACCTTACGGGCTGCTCGGATCGGAATCGGCAAGCGTTGGTTCATCTGGGTCGAGTTCCAGTTCACCTTCGTGAGGCTGAAAACTTCCTTCGCAATCTGTTCGATTGTGCTCTCGCTTTGCGGGTGTGGACAGAGCAACAGGGGGTTCGGGACATAGAGGCCAGGATAGGTCCCATAGTAGGGAATGCTGCCGTTGGTATAGAGCAGCCCATTGCCGTCCAGTTCAACGAAGGTGCCGCGGAGGACAGGGAAGTCGCCGTCGCGCAGCACCTTGACTGAATAGCTCTCATGAATCCAAACGAGATCGCGCAGTTCCACACCTGCCTCGTCGAGCGCCTTGCCAACACCCTCGGCCTCGTCCTCGCGAAAGCGCGACGTCTTCATGACGATCACGCGTGCCGGCATCGTTCTATGGACCGATTTGTAGGCGGCCAAGGCGCTCTCGGTAAGCTTGTGAGCCTCATCGATAGTGAGGAACGGGTGGCGACCCCGCGACTCTGACTGTGCAGGACCGCCTCTAAGAATGAACCCTCTGCCCCGCTCGTCGAACATTTGCGCAGCACTGGTCCATATCTCGTCGGTTTCGGCATCCTTGAAAAAGCTGATGCCAATGTAACAGGCGGTGAACTCGCCTTCTTCCGGCAATCTGCGCCAGGGCACCTTGCCGCTGCCCTTATAGTAGAGCGTCGTCATAAGGTTCCATGCGAGGTCAGCTCGGTCTTGGGTTTGGCGGTCAGAGTTCTCCTTGATTTTGCGAGGGATCTTGGCATCGGGGTTGATGACATCCTCCCAAACAATCTGAATTGAGAATCTGAGGTCCATCGCTCTGGCCTTGAGCAAGCCACGGAAGTTCGGAGAGGTTTCTCTGCCAGCTTTCGCGTCGGCCGCTTCGTCCTCTATAACTTCGTCATCGCGCGCCCGCTCGTTTCTCCAGACCCGTTCGATCAACTTGACAGGGAGAGAAACCATGACCACGTCCGGCCGTTCATGATGCGCCTCCAGCTTTTCCAGTTGCGCCATAACTGCGTCGACGGCCATCTCCACAGCACGCGCATCGCTCGGTTCCTTAGCAATCTTCTCGATCTGACCTTTGGTCAGTACTCCATCTTCGGCAGCCACCATTTCAAACCGGCACCGATAGGGGTTCTGGTTTCTCAACCCGGGGAAATCCGGGTGCAGGTTCGGGTGCTTTTCGGTCTTACCCTCGAACCCATCTTCGATCGCATTCAGAAACTCGCCTGATTTTTCGACGGTCAGAGCGCTGCCAACAACGCCGACTTTGATCGTGTCCCCCAGGTTCGTTTGCAACGGGCCCGCCTGTAGCAACCCCAATCGTGGATCAGGATGATGGTGTTGGTCACCAAATTCCAGTTCAGGCTCCGGGAAGATCTTTGTCTTGAAGTCGCTCATAGGTCGAAGCTGCCTTGTTCATTCGAGCCGGACGGCTTCCTCGACTTTTGCGCCTTCGCGCCCCACACGTCCTCGGGCACACTCTTCGGCAGTTCGATGGAAGGCGGGTCACCAAACTTGATGATACGATCCGTCTTGGTGTCGGGTGCCAGCAGTTCGCCGGCATCTTCAAATTCCAGACCTGACAGCAATCGATGCCACATGATCACCTGGCCTCGAACGGTGCTGTTTGTGTCGAGGCGCTTCTTCCCGGACAACAAGGCATCCGGATAGTTGAGCGCGCGCGCTCCATCCGAAGTGAAGTAGTAGGATGGGTTGATGATCAGGTACCATTGGTCCGCCAAGCGCTCGAACCGGGGATGGAATGAATGGTGCCGCACATAGTCGATGGGCCCCTCCCCCTTCGACTTCTGATAGACGCTGACAACGTCGGCCTGTGTCTTCTGCTTCGCACCAAGATAGCGAAACTTGCGCGCGACGCCTCCAGGTGTCGGCAAGAAGTAGAACTGCTTTTTCTTTCGGTCCCATCCAAGCAAATCCCGAAAGTCATGCGCCAGAGTATGTCGCAACAGGCCCGCAAATTTGTGCTGCTGATCTACGGCGTCGTGTTGTGCCAGAAAGTCGGTTTCGATCCGTTCGACCTGATCCCGCTCAACTAGGTCGCGAACGGGTGTGGTTAGCGGGTCGCAGAATGTCCAAAGCGAGGTTTCATCGATCATCCAATCGTACCGTTGGCCTTCCCGGACCTTATTCATCCGGGCGAGCGCCTTCTGGGTGGAGAGCTGTGTCTGTGCGACGAAGATTTCCCCAGGAAGCTGCAATGGCACCATGTTGATGATCGCGTCCTCCCCTCCCCCGAGTGGCGGGACGTAGTAACCGTGTCCTTGCTTGGCGACGGTCAGGGCAGCGAGGCGATCCTTCGCACGTCCGTCCAAGACGTCGCGCTCCTTGTCGAACTGCAATGTGCGTTCGGCCTCGCCAACGAGGTTTTCGAGCGACTTCCAGAAGAATGTGTCATCTAATTGCCTGTAGAGAACTAGGATGACGGGTAGGTTGGAGCCACGCCAATAGTCGAAATCTGAAGCGCGGACACGATAGGTGAAACCGGCGTTCGTCTCGCCGACATAGCTGCCACGCTCAGTAGCCTTGACCTGAACGGCAATCATCTTCGCAGTCGGCTGATCATCGTCCATCACCTCAGCGATGCCGTCTATCCCTGCTTCCAACCGCGAACGCCCATCGAATTGGAACCCAATTCGCAAGAATTGAAGATTAGCCGCCTTCTCCCCGATTTCGCCAATTCGCTGGCTGGTTGTAACTTTCTTATTCACATCTCGATTCCCGAAAACAGGCTTTTCCAGATGTAACACTTTATCTGGAGTAACATAAGGGAGGAGCAACAAGATATGGAGGTTACCCTTGCAAAGGGTCAAACCTGATAGAGAGCGAAATCTCAGACTTCTAGAACGCGGCTGGTGACCACCTCTTACTGCATCAACTTCTGGATGCGACAACCCATCAAGTTAGAGCCCCTGTGTTAGGGCTGTCTCCAACTCGCCCAAATCATGTACGGCCGTTCGTACCTGCTCGACATCCGCATCTTTCACCGAACCAAGAGCAGCCACTTCCCCCCCAAAATCCATTTCAATCTGTCGCTGTTCCTTGGCGATAACGGCTTGAACGACCGGCGAAGTTTTCTTTGGAGCGACATCAGTTTTCCCTGACGATTGGCCATCAGCAGCCTGGCGTTCGGCCTCAACGTCGGCCTCGGATCCGCCAGACCCGTCCAGTGGCGGTGTCATCGGCATGGCGCGCATGCTCAGCGGCAGCGTGCCTTGCGGCCCCCCTCCCCCCGGCTCTGGAAATGGCAACTCGCCTGTCTGCGCCGCATGGATGGCCTTGAACAGGCGGTCGTCGAAATACTGAATCCGCTTCGCACGGACTGGCATCTGGGCATCGATCACCATGACGATCTCGTCGAGCGGCAGACGGCGCGCCTCATCTTCGGGCAGCAAAGAACTTTCTTCGGTCCGTGTGGACTGGCTGCGTCCTTCGAAGGGGTTCTTGCCGATGGACTGAGACCGCGTGACCACGGTCTTGGTGGTCTTGCCGACCGCCTTGCTCAGCTCCTCGACCGTCTTCTCATCCGAAGGCGTGAGGTAGAGCTTTACGCCCGCATTGCCCTGAAGCGCGCGGCGGGTGTTCTCTCCGTAGATTTCATCGAGGGCTGGGATGGTTTGGGTGACCACGGCCAGATGGCCACGATAGGTCCGCAGGGTTTCGATGCTCTCGACTACGATCGGCATTTTGCCAAGGCGATTGAACTCATCGAGCATGATCATCACGGGCCAAGGTTCATCCGGCCCGGGGTCCTTTTCCTGCATGGCCGAGAGAAGATCGGAGAAGAAGAGCCGGATCAGCGGCGCGAGGGGTTTCACCATCAGCGGCTGGACCACGAGGTAGACGGAGAAGGGTTTCTTGCGGATCGTCCGGAAATCAAAATCCGAGACCGCCGTCGCCTCATCGATGGCCGGATTCTGCCATTGATCGAGCCCCGAGGTCATCAGAAGCGAGACGTAGGAGGTCAGCGTATCGTTGTTGGTCGAGGCCAACCGCGTGAAGATCAACTTGGCCGCCCTGTTCTCCACCTCGTGGCCCCGCGCGAAATACTCCTTCTGCTTGTTCCCGCCCGAGGCCGCGATGCGGTAGATTTCGCCCAAGGTGGGGCGCTTGCGCTGGAAGGCCAAGAGCCCTGCCGCCACGAAGAGATCGATCCCGCCTTTCAGAAGTCCCTGTACCCGGTCATTATCGCTCTGCAGGAAAAGCGTCGCCAGGAGCTGCAATTCCATCTGCTGGCGCGCGGGATCTTTCAGCTCAAAGATGCGCAGGAGCGGGTTGTAGCGATGCGTGCGCTTGCCCTCCCAATCGGTGGGGGCAAAGCGATAGACCTTGTCGCCCTGGGCTGCGCGGTGCCGGGCCGTAGCCTCAAAACATTCGCCCTTCACATCAAGCGTCACGGCGGAGCCTTGCCAGGTCAGCAGGTTCGGAATGACAAAGCCCGTGGTCTTGCCGCGACCCGTGGGGGCCACGATCAGCGCATGGGGGAAGACCTTCGAGCAGATGTACTTCGCGCGGGATTTTGGAGTACCGAGCTTGCCGAGAATGAATCCGGTGCCGGGTGCCCCGAAAAACCCGTTGGCCTTCATCTCGCGGGAGGTCTGCCAATGGGTCTGGCCAAAGCGTGTGAGGGCCGATCCCGACAGGGCGAGGCTCAGCATCATACCGGCGGCGGCAAAGCTGCCGATGATCAGGTGGATAAGCTGGGCATCCTCGGGGCGGCGATCGAGGATCGCCAGATAGTTCTGCGCGATATAGGCGAAGTCGATTTCGGCCCCGAAGCCGAGATCCTGATAGGTCAGTACCGCCGAGGCGATGGTGTATCCCATGGCGGCAGTCACCAGCGTAACGAGAAGCACACCGGTGGCGATCCGCGCTTTTCCCATGGCGGCGCTCAATGGACCTGACCCCGCTCGGTTTCGCTCTCCACGTCTGTAGCGCGATGTTTTTCATATTCGGTATCGGCGAGTTCATCGACCACCTGGCGCAAGGCCTCCGTGTTGGCCGTCGCTGCATCGGATTGCAGATAGACCTTGGCGACATAAAGCCGGTCGAGGCGGTCCTCGAGAACCTTGTCCAGCGCATCGGCATCGCCGGATGTGAGCCGGCCCAATTGGCGGTCATCAAGCACCCGCGCGATCTCGCCGCGGAAAGCGTCCCGCTCCGCCTCGGTCTCGAAGGGCGCGGACAACTCTCCCGCCCGCTCATGATCCAGGACACGCACAATCTCGTCTGCGATGCGGTCGGCACGGTCAGACAGCGGCGCAGTTTCACTGCGGGCTGCGAGGGGTGCGTCGCGCGTGCCAACCCCAAGCCCCTCGCGCAACTCGGTTTCGCGGCGGACCTGATTGATGGCCTCGGTGTTGCGTATCTCGACGACGGCCGCATAGGTCGCGCCTAGACCACGGGCGAGGTGGGATGGCATGTCCGCATAGCGCGCGCGTAAGTCATCCGTAACTGCATCCGCAACAGGGGTGCGGGCATCGCGACCCTCAATGATCCGGTCGACCTCGCGGCTGATCTCTCTGGCGCGGGCCGCATCGGTGATGGTCTCCCTATAGGGCGCGGACCGGTCGATCACATCGCCAGGGCGTGCGAGTAGCTCCGGATGTGCATCGAGATACGTGCGCTGCTCCGTCTCGATCCGGCGCTCCGCCCGTGAGACAACCTCCCAGTCCCGGTCCTCGATCTGCTGCGCGGTCAGGCCGTCTGCGCGCATCTCCTGACGGATTGTCCCTTCCATCATCCGGACCGCGTCCCGGTGATAATGGAACCGCTCGCTGACCGGTTCCGCTTCCACGATGCCATCCCGGCGCAGCACGCTTTCCCTTTCCAGCAGCGTACCGAGTTCGACGTGCACATCGTTGAGAATGTCGCGCGCCTGTTCCAGATCGGCGCGGCGTTCGAGGTTCAGATCGCGCGCCTCAGCCACCTTGGAGAGATCATCGGCGATCCATTGATGCTCGAGCGCAGCATTTGAGGCGCCCGTCTCGATCCGGGCCACCACTTTCGATGTGCTGATCCCCGTGCCCCGCAGGGCCGCGTCGATCCGCGACCGCAGGCGCGGATCGGCGAGGCGCTCCAACTGGCTTTCCTGTATGTTTGCCTCTGAGTAGACCCCGCCCTCCGAGGGCGCCTCTGACAACGTGCTCGAACGCAATCCGAGCGGCTGCATGTGCTGGACCTGCGTCTGGATCTCGATGAGGCGTTTTTCCAGCACGGGACGTTCCGCGTCGGACTTCTCGGCGATCATGCCCTGCACCCGCGCGAGCTTCTCCGCATAGAGGCTTCTCAGATCCTCGAAACTCTGATCCTCGGCCATATACACATCTCCTGTTCGGTCCATCTGCCCGCCGCGCGCCAGCACCTCACCCGCGCGGAAAAGGGCTGTGGCAATATCTTCACGGGCCTCGCGCGATGCCTCCGCAGCAAGCGAGTGGTAGACGGTTCTGGTATTGGCAATCTCCGCGAGCGTCCGCGTCAGGTCGGTGCCCACGCGTTCGCGCTCGCGGGGCGCGCGCCCCTCTTCTTTCGCCGCATAGACCTCGCTGGTCCGGGCGGGGTAATGCACGACACCGCGATCCACCCGGCGCGTGGCTTCCAGGCGCACGCCGTACTTCTCCGCCTCCTCGACCATGGCGAGGCGGAAGTCGTCATAGTTGAAGCGGTGGTTGCGCCCCAGAAAGAAGAACTCGCCTTCCTGCGAGTGGCGGTTCAGCACCAGATGCGCATGGGGGTGATCGCGGTCTTCATGCACCGCGATGATGTAGTCGAAATGCCCCTCATCGGTCTGGAAGAACCGCTCTGCCACGTCCGTCGAGATGTCGCGCACATCCTCGCCGCGCGTGCCAACTGGGAAGGACATGAGCATATGGGTGGTCTGGCCCAGCTTGGGCTTGAAGCCCGCGTCCCACCGCTTGGCAAAGCGCTCGGTGAGGTCCTTGATGTCCTTCGCTTCGAGCTTCGCCTTGCCATCGAGGAACCCGCTACTGTCCACGATATGGGTAGACTTGGTGGTGAGGTAATCGAGCTGGTTCATCAGCTGCGATTTGGTATGCGTGCCCCCACCCCGGATCGCCTTGAAGACCGCTGGCCGATGCCCTGCTGCCGCGCGCGCAAGCTGGCTCTGCTTGGCGACATACAGCCCCTGCATCGAGCCTCGGATTCGGCTCCAGCCATCCCTGAAGACCTCCCCGGTGACCGCGTCAACCGCATCATTCAGCCGCATGGGCAAACTCCCTTAGCGCAGCACTGGCCTCGAGCTGCATCGCGTCGCGCCGACGCCGCAGGAGCAGATCGATCTCGTCGGCGGAATCGAGGATGAACCGCGCCAACCCGCGCATCTGCGCAAGGCGCAATTCGGAGAACTCGGCACGCGTGCCACCATCAGCCCCCTGCCCCATCCGATTGGCCCGCGTCATCTGCTTGGCGATCTGTGCGACCCCATTGCCAACCTCATGCAAAGAGGACCTGTATCGCGCCATCTCTGCTGCCATCTGCGCGTCCGGAACGAAAACCCCGCCCGCCGCCTGAATGAGCCGCCGCAGCCCCTCGGCTCTGCTCTCGATCCCGGCGGCGGCCAGCACCGCGTCGAGCGCCTTAAGCTCCGCAGCCGTAACCTTCACACTGACCGCGGCGACCGGGATCGCAGCATCCGTCTGGCGCTCGGCATCGGCTTTCAGGACGTAGCGCACGGCCCGCGATGTGACCTCGAAACGCTCAGCCAGCTCAGACGTCGACACACCCTCCGCGGCCTCGCGGACGATCTGCATCTTCTCGATCTCTGTCAGGCGTTTTGTTCGGGACATGCGGAAGAAAGACCCCCTATTTCCTGCCACCTTCCACCAAGGCTGCCCCCACATTACGATAATATACCACGATGTCAATTATATACTTTAGTTGCATTCAGCCTCAGGCAGCCTTGGTGTCCACTTCCCCCGCGGCCCGCAGGGACGCGGGCCTGCCCCCTCGCCAACAAGAACCCCACCTGTCCAATGGGTCCCTTTCCCCAAACACCGCCCGAGGGTCTGACCGAACACGCATGTGTTCGGACGGAACCGCGGGCGGGCGCAAACCCCACCGACAGGGCGGACAGGCAGGGTCAAGGAGGGCCAGATTTGGCTCCGCCAAATCTCTGCCGCAAAAACCGGGAGGCCTTGGCCGATAGGTTTTTGTGGATGGCCCCCTTGAGGCTGACTGGCCGGTCTGTCGCGGCCGGATCATTCCGAGCGGCGATCGTCCGTTGCGCGCGCAGCGACCGGCACCAAGAGGAGGTCACCTCGGGCGAACTGACCGCCGGATACGGCATCCCTGGAACAGGGATCGGGCCGCCCCAAGATCGTCCTGGGGCGGCCCATCCTCGCCAGAGGATTTAGTCCTGGGGATCTTTCGCGCTCGGTGGGAACATCACCAGCTCCGAGACCGCGACCGGGAAGTCGAGCTTGAGGCTGAAGAACTCCGAGCCGTCCCCGTTGCGGGTGTTGCGGAACATGGCGCCCACGCGTTGGAATCGGGTGCGCTCCTGGCCATCGGTATCGGTGAACTTGACGGGAACGGTGGCGACGTAGTGGTTGGTCATTTGGGTTACTCCTTATTGCGATGAGGATCACCCAGCACGGGGGCAAGAGGACCGGTCGCAAGCGCAAATGCGGAGGATCCGCGGCCCCGCCGTGGAAACCGTATTTGTGCTTGCCGAAGCGTGAGCTGAGGGCACGAACGGGCCGACCCCGTGCGATCCACATGCATAGCAAAAAGGAGGGACCCGATTGACCTGTGCCATCACGCAGTCGCCACCATCCGCGTCCACGTCCTGCCGAACCTGGCCGGGGTGCTGATGACGCCCGCCCGCGTGGGTGCGATGTTCCGCGACACCACCCGAGGGTCGAGCAGGGCTTCAGCCTCAAGTGCGACGTCTCGACCCCTCGCGTCTTGCGCTGCTGACGATGTGCTAGGTGCGCACCATCCCCAGCCCGTACCGATGCGGATGGGCCGAACTCTGACGGGCTGGGTAGAGGGATGACGGTGCTGGACGCCGTGAGATGCAGATCAAGTGTGACCGATCGCACGCGCCATGAGATTTGACGAAAGGACCGCCCGAAGGCGACCCGGTTATGGCCATCACGCGCCCAAGCTGTCGAGCATCCCCCTGGTATCAGGCATTCGCTTCAGCGAGTTGCCGATGTGTTCCCGCCAGCGCGGCCCAACCTCCATTGCGGTGGCATAGGCCCGAGCCAGATCATCGGGCCGGTCCTCGGCCATCGCTTCGATAAGGAAAGCCGCCTGCTCGCGGTCCTTCGCGGATTTCAGGCCCCCTGCCCCATCGCGGCGCCGGTCGGCAATGATCAGTTTGTGGACTGCATAACGCTCCGGGCGGGGCACCTGCACCAGAACGCCGGATCTATAGATCGCCGCCGCGTGGATCGGCTCAGCGATCAGGAAGTTGAGATAGTTCAATCCTTGGGCGTTCACGCCCAATGCTGGCAGATCACGGATGGTCTCATCCCCGAACGCCGGTGTCAGGAACTCGACCAACTGGCCGCTGCCACCCTGGGCCCATCGCCATGTCCGACCTTGGTCAAGAGCTGGCAGAGGATCGAATTTGAGCGCTGAGAACGTCTCGGCAAGACCCGGGTCGACCTGATCCTGCAACGCAACGCTGAGCTTCTCGAACTGCGCGATGTCGATGTCGCCAGTATTGGCCATACCGCCAATTGGCAGACGGATACCAAGCTCGCCTTCATAGAGGCGAAATGCATTGGTTCCGACGATGGTGCCACCCAAACGGAAGGTCCCGGCTGCGGCCATGGCCGACAGGATGGAACCGGTCGCCCGGTCGATGGGCGTCATGCCTTCCGCACGCAAGAGCCGAACAAGCCGCGACCGTTCCGCCTGCCGATCCTTGGCCGTTGCGCGCAGCTCTTCGATCCGGTCGATGCGCGCGCGCGTCTCGTCGCTGTCTTCGCCGATATAGATGAACCGCATCTCCGTCCCGACACGGCGCGCGGCATACCAATAGGCCTTATCCCCACGCTCCTTGAGCGTGGGCTTGCCTTCGACACCGGACAAGGCGTCGTCCTTCAGAAGACGCACCAGGTCGGTATAGGCGCTCATCGCGATGCTGCTGAGTGGGGTCATGCCTATCATTTCCAAGTTTTGCTTGGCACACATATACCTATCAAAACAGGAAATTGCTAGGCAAAGTGATTTGGAGAACGTCCACACCCATAAGAAACGACGAAAGGGCCGCCCGAAGGCGACCCTCTTTCTTCAATCCTGCGACGCCTTCTTCGCCGGGTCCGCAACCCGCATGACCGTCAGGCCTTTCGCTTCCGCCTTCTGCCCGAGGTTCAGCGCGACCCCGTTGCCGCCGAAGAGCACAACCCCCGTCGCCGCGAACTTGTCGTCCAGCATCTCGTCGTTGCACTTGAACGGTGCCGCCCGCCCATGCGCGGACCAGCGCGGATCGAAACGCGCTTGTGCGACACCCCGTGCGCGAGCCCACCGAGCCGCGATCATCTCCGCCCCGTGCTTGCCACCCTTGTGGCAGAGGAAGATTTCCTGATTGCGGTTCTGCTTGATCCGCTCGCGAACCTTGTCGAGCGTGTTGAAGATCACATCAACATCAGTCCAGTCGGTGGCGCCCGAGACGATCAGGGGAACACCCTCGACTTTCGACTTCTCGGCGGTTTCCCGGTCGTGCTGCTCCAGAAGCTGCCGCGCCTCGAAGACCGCCCCGGTCTCTTGCGCCCGGACGCTTGCGCGCGACCCGGCTGCCGGGATGAAGGCGTGGCCGGTCTCGATCTCGTAGCATTCCGCCGCAGCCTCGCTCATCACCTCTATGGCGCCGACAATCTCGCGCAGCTGCAGAAAGCGCGCCTGCGCTTCTTCGAGCGCGGTCTCGGCGATCTCCGATCCGTCATGGGACTTTGCCAGCGCGCCGATCTTGTCCGCAGTGCGGTCGACCTCCTTGCCGAGCGCCACCTTGCGCCGCTGCAGGATCGTGGCGAGCCCATGGGCGAGCGGTTCGATTTCTGCTTCGAGCCCGGTCCCGCGCAACTGACCAAGCAGAGCCTCGAAGCTCTCGCGGATGATGCGGTCGGTCAGGATGTGATCTTCCGGGATCGGCAGCTGTGCATCCTTCTCGGTCAGTCCGAAAAGTTCGATGGTCTCGTAGGTGTTTGCGGTGTCGTAAGCCATGTCTGGTCTCCAGTGTTCGGTTATAGAGCCACCACGTGAGTGTGGGGGCATGGCCGAATGTCTGGTTTCCGAATCTGCCCGGGTCAGGGACGGCGCAGCCGCCGGCTTGCCGGGCGCAAAAGTTTTCCGAGCGCAGCACCCGACACAGGCCCGCGCTCACGCACGGGATCGCCCCAAGCCATATGTACCGCCCTCGCCGAAAAGTTTTGCGATCCTTGACGCGGGCTGATTTGGGGGCCATCCGGAGGATATGCTTCCGCACTCATGTGTGTGTGTTTTGACGGTAGGTTTGCCCGACCCGAGCAGGCAAACGGCCCGACCGGACGCGGGAGACGGATGGAGTGGCGGGATCGTTTTGCTCTCAAGCAAAACAGACCAGAGCGCAATCCGGCGGAGCGGCCGGGGAGGGACGTGCTCGCGAGGCGGGCAAACCGGGGGCCTAGGTGCAACGCCGCGGTGAGGCCGCATGGCCGAATGCGCGACGGACCGAAGGGCCGTTCTCCCCTGCGACACGCGAAGCCGAGCGGGGGAGGCCGCAAGGCAAGCATCCAAGTCGATGCTCGAGAGCACAAAACCGACACACTCTGCTTCCAAACAGCGCAAATTGTCTGGTCTGCTGAGGGGTTCGAATGTATAAAAGACCTTAGTATCATTGAAAATGATCATTCAGAAAGAGCAACTCGACCTTGGCTTCCGCCCAACAACTCATCGGTCTCGTCAAGAGCCACGCAGAAGGGGACGCTGATCGTTTTTACGATCTGGCGATGCAACTCTCTGCGGCTGAAGAGCAGAAGGGACATACCCGTCTGGCTGAACAGTTGCGACAATGGGCCGAAGCGGGACAGAAGCCGCCTTCGAAGCGAACCCCTGCGATCACTCCTATCGCAACACCCCGCGGTGATCTGGCGGAGTTCCTTGCCGCGTCCTATCCGACCGAGCGCCTCGTCGATGTCATCTTGCCAGACAGGATCGAGAGCGAACTCGCGCATCTCGTTGTCGAGACACGAATGCGCGAAAAGCTTGAGGCAAAAGGGTTAAAGCCACGGCGCCGCGTTCTCCTCTCCGGCCCTCCCGGAACCGGCAAGACTCTGAGTGCTTCAGCGCTTGCCGGTGAGCTGCAGTACCCCCTCTTTTCGGTCATGCTCCACGGGCTGATCACGAAGTTCATGGGCGAAACGGCGCAGAAGCTGAAAATGATCTTCGACGCCGTCAAGACGACGCGTGGTATCTATCTCTTCGACGAAATCGACGCTTTGGCTGCGGCCCGGGGCGGCGAGAACGACGTCGGCGAAGCCCGACGGGTTCTGAACTCGTTCCTACAGTTTCTGGATGAGGATGCTGGTCCTTCGATCATCATTGCGACTACAAACCTGCCCGGAATTCTTGACCGCGCTGTGCTGCGCCGCTTTGATCTCGTGTTGCCATATGTCATGCCCGATGGCCCGGCAATTCGGCAGGCGCTCGAACGCCGTTTGATCGGCTTCTCACTCTCTCGCATGGGCTGGAAACGGGTGACAGATGTTGCGACAGGCCTCTCAACGGCCGATGTTGTGGCGGCGGCGGAAGATGCCGCTCGACGTGCCGTGCTGAATGATACTGACAAGATTGCGACACAGGATTTGCTTGATGCCCTTGAACGCCGACGGTCGCTCCAAGAACTAGGGACCGATGACAATGGCACGAGACCTTCGGCACTTCCACCTTCGCAATCTCGGACAACCGCGCCCGTTCCAGGCAAAGGGCGGAGGCGGGTCCAAAAGACCAAGTGATGTCCCCAATCGCGCGGCGCACGCCCAAGCATTGCTTCAGGCCATCGACGCGCTGCCGGATATTCCGGCAGCCGAACTTCCCGGCGTCTATCTGGAAGTCCGCTCGCGTGTCGACGAGCGCCTGAAGAAAGACAGCCTCGACGCTAGTGGCCTGACTCTCCTTCGCGTCGCCGAGACCCCTGATCCAGGTGGCGCCGAAGAGCGCGCGACGGTGTTTGCGACAGCCAAGGGTATTGAAAAGCTGCGCAAGAAGGTCGAGCAATTTCGGACGGAGGACACACCCGACCGGGAAAAGGATGGTGAAATCGTCCCAGGTCGTCCGAAGAACGCGGATCTGGTGCAGAGCGTCGCTGCCATCACAGAAGCGGGATTGCGTGCCCTCTGGCGCAGCCCTCCAGGCAAATTTCCCGCAGCGGATATTGCAACCGTCTGGGAGGTTTGGCTCGAGCCTGAAATGACCGAAGCTTTCGTCGCGGCCGCACCGAACTATGGCGTTACCGTGGGAGCAGATCGGCTGGAGTTTCCCGAAGATATCGTTGTGATCGTAGAGGCCGATCGCAATCAGCTCGCCCAAGCCGTCCGCCGACTAGGCGGCGTGCGCGCCCTTGCTGCTCCCACCATCACAGCGGATTTCTTCGACGGCTTGCCGGTGGCAGAACAGGCGCAGTGGGTCGACGAACTCGCGGGTCGTACGACCTACACTGACAATCCCGATCCTAGCTACGTCACGCTTTTGGATACCGGTGTCAGTCGCGCGCATCCTCTCATTCAGCCGGCGCTCAGCGTGGATGACCGACATGCCGCCAACCCGGCCTGGGGGCTGGAGGATGTGAAGGGCCATGGCACGCAGATGGGAGGACTGGCGCTCTTTGGAGACCTGACGCCGAAACTGCACCAGGCGAATCCGGTTTCTGTCGTGAACCGTCTGGAATCCGTGAAGCTGCTGCCTGATGCAGGGATGAACCCGCATCATCTCCTCGGCGCGGTTACCAGGCAGGCGATCAATACAGTAGAACAGGTCGGCCCCCGGCGCCGGACCTTCACCATGACCACGACGACGGGTGAGGACACCCCGCATGACGGCGCGCCGACGTCCTGGTCGACGGAGGTCGATCAGCTCGCCGCCGGTGTTTCAGGTGAGGTGAAACAACAACGCTTGGTGCTTGTCTCCGCAGGGAATACCGACAACTTCACCTTTGGTCCCGGAAACTACCTGGACCGATGCGATCACGAAGACAACGAAATCGAGTCGCCTGCCCAAGCGTGGAATGTTCTGTCTGTTGGGGCCTTTACAGAGAAGACCGTACTGCCAGACGGAGAGCCGGCCCAGGCGCTTGCACCATTCGGCGATCTATCGCCAGCTTCGAGAACTGCATCGTGGTCGTCCCATTGGCCGAACAAGCCGGACGTCGTCCTTGAGGGTGGAAACTGGGCGCTAAGTGCCATGCCACCGCCAATGCGGCATGGATGGTTATCGCTGCTTTCGACTCACCACAATTACCCAGTCCGATCCTTCACATTCACCTTCGATACCAGCGCGGCGACCGCGCTTGCCGCGAAGGATGTAACGGAACTCTGGTCGGACTATCCGACGCTTTGGCCCGAGACAGTGCGTGGTCTCTACGTGTCGTCAGCGCGGTGGACGCAGCAGATGCGTGCGCATCTGCCGGCCCAGCCAAACAAGGGTCACTTCACGCCCCTTTTTCAGCGCTATGGGTATGGTGTGCCGGACATGGCGCGTGCCCGCCGCAGCGCGTCGAACGCGCTGACCCTCATCGTGGAAGATACGATTACGCCGTACGGGATTTCAGAGAAGACCGGCGGTGATGTCCACAATGAAATGAAGCTGTTCGCCCTTCCCTGGCCCGTTGAGGCTTTGCGCGCGCTCGGCAATGCCGATGTGACCTTGCGGGTGGCACTCAGTAGCTTTATCGCTCCGAACCCGTCCGAAGCCTCGCGCGGCGTTCGGTATCGCTACGCGTCCCACAACTTACGTTTCCAACTCAATCGCGCTGGCGAGAACGAAGCCCAATTTCTGGCCCGGATCAGCAAGGCGGCCGAACAGCCCGATGGTCCTGCAAGCGACGAAGATGATCTTTGGGACTTCGGTAGCAATCGGCGCCATGTCGGGTCGCTCCATATAGATCAGCTGACATGCAGGGCTTCAGATCTGGCGCGGCGCAACTTGCTGGCTGTTCACCCAGTCACCGGTTGGTGGAAGTCGAAAAAGCTTCTCGCTGAGAGTTTGCCTTCCGTACGCTACGCACTGATTGTGGAAATCGACGCAGCAGAGTTGGACACCGAGCTCTACGCCGAGGTTCAAGTTGCTGTTGACGCATTGATTGCCGCTCAAGCAGTTGTACAAGTCTGACTTTAATCGAAACTCCGCGCGGCACTTCCGATCTAGCAGTCTCATCTACACCGGAACGCCATATGAAGTGGCAGTTCGATCGCTCTATTGAAGCAAGCACAGCAAAAGGGGAACCGTGAACCCACGGCTCCCCTTGCAGTTCAGATGTTCAAGCCTCGTACCAAGGTCACGCGACCAGCGAGAGCCCCGTGCCCGCGTCCTGCGGTTGCTCACCGCTGTCGATGAACGGGATGATCGAGAAAGTCTGGCCACCGCGCTGTTCTTCGTTCTGCACGGCGTTCACGCGCAGGTCGCCATCGGGCGTGTTGATCAGCAGCGACAGGTAGTCATTGCCCGTGCGGCTGCTTTTGGCCATCCAGGCCGAGCCAACGCGGATCGGTGTGCCCCGGGGCGAGCTGACCTCGATCCGGTAATCGGGGTGGGTCTCCTCCGTCTTGAAGCTGTTCTCGATCAGCATGAACTCCAGATCGAACATCATGTTGGCGATGTAGCCGGTGAAGGCGTTGTCGGCGTCCATGGCGGTGAGCTCGCCCGAGATCGAGCCGGATTTCATCAGACCGTTCGAGACCAACGGGATGATCTCGAATTCGCCGCTCTGGGCCGCGCGCGCCTCTTTCGTCTGCACCGCGTTGACCCGGAACGGGCCTAGGCCCACATCGATCTGCATCGAGATATAGGGGTTTCCGCTGGTATTGCCCGTCTCGTTCCAGGCCGTGCCGATGCGCACCTTGCGGCCAGACTTGTTGACCGCGGTCACGTCGTAATCCGGACTGCGCGCGGACATCTTGGCCCGTGCCTCAAGCTGGATGGCGATGTCAAAGCGTGACGAGTGGATCATGCCGGTGTACTCGGCGGCTGCGGTCTCGACGTTGCGGGTGAGGGTTCCTGCGAACATGGGATGGTTCCTTTTGGATTGGCCGGTGCCTGACGTCCTTGCCAGCGCATCCGGGATTGCTTTCTCGACCCCTTGAGGGATCACAAATCAGAAAGCTTGCTTTCCCTTTATGCCCCGCCCCCAGCTTCGCGATGCCGTCTGAGTAGGTGTGCCGCCGCGCCCCCGGGTGCTGCCTCCTGCCCGTCTGATCTTGATTGGCGGCCCGGATTTTCCGCAGCGTCCTTCGATTGCGCGATGAAGAACTCCGCCGCTTTTCCGTTCAACCGGTGCCCTTCCCGGTCGGTCAGACCGATGCAGCTGCCGTTCAGCACATAGATGATCAGGTACTGACCCAGCCGGTCCTTGCGCACAACATAGCCGGTATTGACCCAATGCACAGTCTGACCGGCATCGACGGCGGCCTTGATGTCTTCGAGAGTCATGCGAACCTCCTTACGAGGAATGGTGGGGAAACGACGCAAGAAGCCCGGTCGTCCAACCGGGCTTCCATGCAGCATTAGTTTGGCCAACGGCCGAGACCTGTCAGGCACCTTGCGTGGCTTGTGTCGCGCGCGCCGCCATCCAATCCTTCAAACCAAGAACCGTTCTGCCGGCGGCGACTTCAGATGCCCAGGCGGCCCTTGGGTCGCCGCAGGGCTCATCGCCGGAATGCCGGTCGATGTGGCCATTGGCCATCCATGGCTCGGGCTGGATCCGACGCAGCCAGTCCGCCATGCTCGGGATACGGCCCTGGCAGTCTTCGCGGACATGCTGCTCGCCGATCCAACGCACGGGAATGTCCCGACCCGCGCTATTGGTCAGGGTCAAGCCGAAGACACGCTCCGCTTCGAACAGGCCTTGGGCATGGTGACGCAAGGCGCGGTGCGTGAAAAGCGCGAGGTGCTCTTTCGAGGCGTCAAACCAATCGTGCACAGCCTGATAGTCAGACGGCACCCCGCCGAATTTCCGGGCAGAGCTTTCAGCGTGATGAAGCGGATGTGCCATCTCAAAGTCCCTCGTCATAGCTGTGCGAGCATTCAACGTAGCGGTCCGCATGATCGAGCGTGATGCTGTCGGCTGCGATGTCCCAGGTCAGCGTGCCATAGCCGCCTTCGTTGTTCTCGAACCCAGGATGATGGTGATAGGCGAGCGACCAGGCGAAATCGCCCACTGCGGTGACAAGCGGTTCCGTCAGTTTGACCTCCGCAGGCTGCACGGTCACATCCTCGACATTGCCGGAGTCGCCATAGCCTTCGTACTCGGCGGTGACCTCGCTGATGCCAAGCGCTCGTAGTTGCGCGAGCAGCTCCGCTCGGGATGCCTTCAAGGTGGTTTCGCGCTCGGCGCGCCACTGAGCCGCCAGCGCGGCATAATCGATCTGGGGGTTGGTCATGGGTCTGTCCTTTTGTCAGATGTTGGGGGGCCGGGCGTGGCATTGGTCGGCGCGTGCCCGGAAAGCACGGACCGGCCAAACTCCGATCCGCGACGCCCGTCCCAAAGCCCGCTTTGACTTTTCAGGCGGCTTGGTCTGCCTTGATGGCAGGCCTCTGCCCCACGATCCGGGCCAGAATGTTCCCCGTGTCGATCCCGTTCCCATGCGGCAGGAACACCCGCAGCTGGAACGCGATGATCTCGGTGAAGCAGCCGAGGGCCTTGAGGCTTTCGATCATGCCCCGATCCGCACCAGAGAGCTCGAGACGCATCTCGCCTGCGACGCGGCGACGGGTCAGGGTGAGACCCCGGCCCAGATCGACCGGCGCGGTGGTGCCGAGGGCGGCGGTCAGCATCTCTTGCGGCGTTCGCGGGTTGGAGACGAGGAAGCGGGCGCGGAGCGCGGCCGCCCCTTCCTCGCTCAACGTGCGCCCGATCATGGCCGTCGCCCCGTCTGGCGTGACACGGTAGATCCGCTCATTGGTGGTCGGAATGTCCTTCCAGATCGGCAGCAGCAGCCCGGTCAGCAGGTAGAGCTTGGTCGTGGTGGTTTTTGGCAAGGAGGCAGCCTCGGCATCCCAAAGCCGTGCAAACTCGGGCCTGTCGATCTCTTCCCAAGCCGAGGACTCGAACCGTGCCTCTTCGAGATAGCTCGACCCGTTGGGCCGCACCGCCTTGCGCATCAGCGTGACGATGTCCTCGTCATACATCTGCATGGGCCGCGCCGAGATGAGCGCCGCGCGACCGGAGGCGCGATTGACCATGGGCAGCTTGTCCGGATTGCGCGATATGGCCTCTTCGGCGTCAAGGACATGCACCGGATCCGTGACCTCGAGCCCGATGATCCGCGTCACCGCGCCGGATTTCGGGCAGGTCCAGAGATCCTCCGTGGAGACCTGTTCGATCTTGTCGCCGCGCAGGGTTTCGACGCCGAGATCGAGCGTGCCCGCCGCGCGCGCCCGCTCAGACTGATCGGCAATCCGCTTCATGAACTCTGCAAAGAGCGCGTTCTGCATGTGGATGGGAAGGGCAAGCACCCGGTTGAGAAAACGCTGGATCGGGGGAAGCTCTTCAAGGAGCACCCCGTCCTTGTCGATCAGCCGCAGGGCCGTCCAGTCGGTGAAGCTCTCGTAGCTCATCGCCTCAGCGCGCCCGGCGGCAAGATCGGCGAAATACCCGCGCAGCGCGGCCCGTGCGATCGGGCTTTCGAGATTGTCCTCCTCGCGGAACATGCCTTGCGAGCCGGTCTCGCGCTGACCCTTGGTCAGGGCCCCCAGCTGATCGAGGCGTTTGGCAATCGTCGAGGTGAAGCGCTTCTCGCCATGCACATCCGAGGTGCAGACCCGGAAAAAGGGCGCGCTGACTTGGGCCGAGCGATGCGTGCGGCCGAGCCCCTGGATGGCCGCATCGGCGCGCCAGCCGGGCTCCAGCAGGTAGTGCCGCCGCCGCTTCTGGTTCTTCGCCGTTTGCGCCGCGTGATAGGACCGGCCCGTCCCGCCTGCGTCAGAAAAGATCAGGATATCCTTTTCGCCGTCCATGAAGGCTTGGGTCTCGGAGGAATTGCTGCTGGCGGCGCGCTTCTCGATGAAGAGATGGCCGTCCTCGGCCTTGAGGGGCCGGATGGACCGCCCCGTGACTTCTGCCACGGCCTCGTCGCCAAAGGCCCAGAGGATCTGATCCAGCGCCGATGGGATCGGTGCCAGAGTCATCAACTCCATCATGGCCGCATCGCGCAAAGCGAGCGCCTCGCGCGAGACGACCAGCGCCCCGGTCTCATCCCGCAAAGGTTCCGCCACCATGTTGCCGTCAATCTCCACGAGCTTTTGCGCATGGATCGGGAAGGCCTGTTCGAGGTAGCCCAGAACATAGTCGCGCGGCGTCAAGGTACCCTCGACGAGTTCATCCTCCGGGTCCATCGCCTCAAGCCGACGCTTCAACAGGCTTTCGCCTGTAGAGACCACCTGGATGACGCAAGCCTTGCCCGCTGCCAGATCGTCCTTGATCGCGCGGATGATGGTCGGGGCTTTCATGCCCATCAGGAGATGGTTGAAGAAGCGCTGCTTCGTGCTCTCGAAGCGGGACTTGGCCGAGGCGCGTGCGGCCGAGGCATTGGTCTCCCCCGAGGCGTCATTGACGCCAGTCGCGGTCAGTGCAGCCTCGAGATTGTGGTGGATCGTGCGGAAGGCTCCCGCATAGGCATCGTAGATCTCGATCTGGGCCGGAGTGAGCGCGTGTTCGAGCACATCATACTCCACCCCATCAAAGCTGAGGGCGCGGGCCGTGTAGAGCCCGAGCGTCTTGAGATCGCGGGCAACCACCTCCATGGCGGCGACACCGCCGGCTTCCATCGCAGAAACGAAGCTCTCGCGGCTCGGGAAGGGGTATTCGGGGCCTTGCCCCCAGAGACCGAGACGCGCGGCATAGGCCAGGTTGTGCACGCTCGTGGCGCCCGTGGCCGAGATATAGAAGACGCGAGCGCGGGGTGCTGCCAGTTGCAGCCGCAGGCCAGCAAGGCCCTGCTGGGAGGGTTTGACCCCCCTGCCCTGCTCAGACCCTGCCGCGTTCTGCATGGCATGGGCCTCATCAAAAGCGAGGACGCCTTCGAAGTCTTCACCCATCCAGTCGAGGATCTGGCTCAGTCGCGTGGTACCGCATTTGCCCGCGGACCGCAGCGTGGCGTAGGTGACGAAGAGGATTCCGTCGCCCATCGGGACGGGCTGATCCGGTTTCCATTTGGAAAGTGGCTGGATGTCGGCAGGCGAGCCGCCGAGATCGGTCCAGTCGCGGATCGCGTCCTCGATAAGCGTGGCGGATTTGGAGACCCAGATCGCCTTCCTGCGCCCGGCCAGCCAGTTCACGAGAATGAGCCCCGCGCATTCGCGGCCCTTGCCGCAACCGGTGCCGTCGCCGAGGAAATAGCCAAGGCGATAGGCACGTGTATCCGGGTCATCATCGGCGCGCGTCAGCTTGGTCTGGTCGTCATCGATCGCGAACCGACCCGGCAGGTCGCGCCCATGGGCGTCATGCGCCATGATGATGGTTTCCAGCTGCGCCTCAGAGAGATGTCCCTCCTCGATCAACCGTGCGGGCAGGCGCAAGTCATCACTGCCCGTATTTGAGGGCATGGGCGGGGCAACCGAGGCCATGGCGATGCTTTCAACGAGCGGCGTTGGATGTTCCTGCGCATCCGCAATCTCGATCCGTTGCGGACGGTAGCGCGCATAGATGTCCGAGATGGGCATGTTGTTGCGCGGGGTCTGAAGGCTCGTGAAGCTGAGCGGACGGACGGCATTGGCCCTGGCTGTGGGGGCGGTGATAACACCGGCAGCGGTCTTGCGCGGGACAGATGATCGAACGGTCGGCCGAGCATGAGGGATCGCTTCAACCCGTTGGACCGGGCTCATCTCGGTCCGTGTTGCGGCCACGGCATCGACAAATGGAAGGGCTTCATCCAGATCGCACAAAGTGGCGCGGATCATCTCGCCGCCCTCCTGCACCTTGTCGAAGACCATGAGCTGGGTTTCGACAGAGGTGCCGAGCTTGCGATAGACCTGTCCCGGCATCGTCAGCGCCAATCGCGGCGTCAGGAGACCGCAGGCGCGGGACCAATGCGCGGCATCGCGTTCGGGCGTGAACCCCGGCGGCATGATCGCCACCAGCCGCCCACCGGGCGCGAGACGCTTTGCAGCCGCGATGAGATGTTTGGCGGCGATGTGCTTGTCCCGCGACCGATCGACCGAGGAGGCGAAGGGCGAATTCATCACCACGACGTCGGGTAGAACCGGCGTCTGCAGCAGATCATCGATATGCTCGCCGTCATGGCCTGTGACCTCGCCGCCGAAAACCGCGCGCAGGAGGCGCTGGCGAAAGGGGTCGATCTCGTTGAGCAGAAGCGTGGCACCGGCCCGGGCGGCGAAAGCAGCCAGGGCACCGGTGCCAGCCGAGGGCTCCAGCAAAGTCTCGCCCTTGCGAACGGCTGCCGCCCGCACGACCATTGCCGCGAAAGGCAACGGCGTGGAAAACTGCTGCAGCCGGATCTGCTGCTCTGACCGGCGGGTTTCCGTCAGCAGCCGCGAGGCAAGCAGCTTTGCAGCGGCGATGTCACCTGCCACGCCGTTCCCACGCAGCAGCACCTGGACAGCCGCGGCCTGCATCAGGTCATATGCCATGCGCCAGTCCCAGGCACCGCCGGCATCGCTGCCAAGAAACGTCTCGCGCATGACGCGCGCGAGCGCTGAGCTGCGCAGGGGTTGGTGGTGGATCTCTGTGCCGATAAGCGCTAGCGCAGAGGCGAGATCGGCTTCGGAGATTGCGAGAGCCGGGTTGGCCGTTCTGGGTTTGGACATGGGGATTTTCCTTTGGATCAGGGTCTGAGTTCCAAACGACAAAAAGCCCGCTTTCGCTTTTCAGGATGACTGGGTTAGACCGCGCTGACCTCCAAGGCTTGGTCAGGACTTGGGTTCGACCTCCCGTTTCGCATCAATCAATGCCTGTGCGGCCTGCATCACCTGAACTTGAGATGTTCCCGTGCATTCCTCCTCCAGCGCGG
>Ga0213840_1000994_pt1 | contig 27437 bp, 21 predicted proteins | sample SWPATP22_FD_160132 | JGI IMG/M metagenome (GOLD analysis project Ga0213840, IMG submission 160132) | Coastal seawater microbial communities from Marineland, Florida, United States - SWPA TP2 #2 | ecosystem: Environmental > Aquatic > Marine > Coastal | place: USA: Florida | collected 2016-08-14 | reverse complement strand
CATCAGAATTGTTGCTTGTGCAGGGTTTTGTGATTAACTTGTTAGTATTATCGGGCTATAATATTGACATGTGCCTGTGTGAATCACATGTGTGAACCGTATAGAGCCCTTGTGACTGATATTTTGACCCGACCTATCGGATGGTCAGACAAAGTTCCTAACAAAAATAGTGAAAATTACCCGGATGGACGCCTCAGCTTGACAAATCGGCGCATCATTGACTCCGGTAATCTTGAGTATAGCAGTTTAAATTGCCCTTTATGTTTGTTCTAACAACTGTGGGTTAAGCTCCTGACTTGATAATGGTGTTATAAGGTTTGGCAGTTCACAGTATAATCTGGCATTATTATGTAATGTCCTGAAAAGAGTTAGCGTTCCGTAGGGGCGCAGCATGATGCGCCCTTACATTGATATGAGATTTTTAGCGAGTTCTTTTCGAGATTCTACATAACCATATATGATTTGTGATTCGAAGGAGAATGAGGCGTGCATAACGACCTCTTATTGAACATTGCGCTGGTTCTCGGGTTAGGGATGTTTGCCCAGTGGTTTGCATGGAAAGTCCGGCAACCATCTATTATTTTCTTGTTATTGTTCGGATTGATAGTGGGTCCGATTAGCATCATTATCGGCGGAGAACATGCCATTTTAGATGTTGAGCATTTTCTGGGGGAATTATTATTCCCGGTGGTTTCCGCGTCGGTGGGTGTGATTCTTTTCGAAGGTGGTTTGAGTCTCCGTTTCCGTGACCTCGAAGGCACAGGCGGTGTTGTCGGTAAACTGGTCAGTGTCGGAGTTGTTGTCACCTGGATCATCAGTGCGGTTGCGGCTCATTTCCTGTTTGGCGCAGGTTGGGAAATCTCGATGTTGCTGGGTGCGACACTTGTTGTGACCGGACCCACTGTCATTATCCCATTGTTGAAGCAAATTCGTCCGAAAGGGCGTGTCGGCTCTATTTTGCGCTGGGAAGGCATTGTCATTGACCCCGTCGGCGCGATACTGGCGGTGCTGGTATTCGATTTTATCATCGGGAGTAATGCGGGCGAAATCGCGCTGGCTATTTTCCTGACATTGCTTGTCGGATTGGGAATCGGCTGGCTTGCTGCACAGATCATGGTTGAATTGTATCGACGTTATCTCGTGCCGGATTCGCTGCAAAATCCGATTACCCTGGGATTTGTGCTGGCGGCTTTTGCTATCTCGAACATGATTCAGCCTGAGTCGGGTCTATTGACGGTCACTGTGATGGGTATTGTGATGGCGAATCAACGTCGCTTCGATATTCATCATATTGTGGAGTTTAAAGAGACGCTTCAAGTTCTCTTGCTATCTTCACTCTTCATTTTACTGTCTGCGCGTATGACACCGGACGATTTGCTCTCTATCGGTGTGCCAACGTTGATTTTCGTGTTGATTATTATTGTGGTCGAACGTCCTTTAGCGGTGCTTTTCTCAACCTGGGGAAGTGATCTCACCTGGCAGGAACGAACTTTCGTCTCATGGATGGCGCCACGCGGGATTGTTGCTGCCTCTGTTGCCTCAATTTTTGCGATTGAATTGACCGAAGCTGGCTATGAAGAGGCTTCTATCCTGTTGCCGATAACCTTTGCTGTCATTATCGGGACAGTAGTGACCTATAGTTTTACATCGGGATTGGTGGCACGTCGCCTCGGTCTGGCAGAGAAAAATCCGCAGGGTGTGTTGATGGTTGGTGCTGCGCCCTGGATTCGTGAAGTAGCACGGGAAATCAAAACAGCCGGGTATCGTGTGATTGTGTCCGATACCAACGCGGAAAATATTTCACGGGCGAAGCAGGATGGTATTGAAGTCTATTTTGGCAATATTTTATCGGAAATGGCTCAGGATGAAATCAACTTCGGTGGTATCGGACGTCTGGTTGCGTTGACCTCCAATCATGAAGTGAACGCCCTCGCTGGCGAACATTTCCAGACGACATTTGGTTCTGAGAATGTTTTTGCGCTTCAGCAACGTGAATCCGAAGAACGGGATAGATTGTCGATGCACCTCGGGGGACGCACGGTTTTCCCGCCGGATACAACACCTGAAATTATCCGTCGCCGTTATATGAGTGGTGCGCGGGTGATGACAGTCACAGTGAAAAGTGTACAGGCGGTTCAGAACGCGATACCCGATGCGATTTTGCCACTGTTTACCATGCCGGATGACGACCGTTTACTGGTTTGGACAGAAGAAGATGCCCCGGCATTGCGTCAGGGTGTAAGAATTATCGGTCTGGTGGAATCCGAAAACTACGATGATCTGGTTGAACAGGGTGCTATCGTTGGCAAGATCGAAGAACTGCCCGTAACATCAGTCCCGCAGGTCTGATGAATTTGAAGGAACACAATGTCAGAAACAAAGGGTATTCAGGCTAATGGTCTGTTGCCACAATTGAGCATGTTAACTGTAACCCGTGTGATTATTAACACGGGTTATCGTATGATATATCCACTTTTACCCGTATTCACACGCGAATTGAATGTTAGCGATGCCTCGTTTGCAATCCTGCTGACTGTCTTGCAGTTAACAGGTTTATCCGCACCCTTGATGGGGCAGGTCTCCGAAAGACAGGGCAGACGCTTTACCATGTTGATGGGTCTCGGGATGTATATCGCGGGGATGATGCTGGTATTTCTGTCTCCGAATTTCCCGGGATTGGCAGCAGCATTGATTATCGCGGCGTTCGGTAAAATCTCGTTTGACCCTGCGTTACAGGCATATATTGGCGACCGTGTTCCCTATCAAAAACGCGGATTCTATCTCGGGGTGCTGGAATTTGGTTGGGCAGGCGCATACGTTGTCGGTGTGCCGATTATGACCTGGTTGATGGCACAATCGAACTGGCAGATTCCCTTTGGCGTGCTGGCGATTCTGACCGGGATTTGTTTCTTGATCGCATTTTTCATGCTAGAGCGGGACAAACCGGAGCAACGCACAGGGGTTTCCTTCTTTCAGGTGGTGCGACAATCCGTGAATAGTCCTATTGCTCTGGCAGGACTTGCGCTCGGTTTTGGTATCAGTGGCGCGAATCAACTGATAACCTATGTTTTCGGTTTCTGGATTGAAGCATCCTTCGGCATTCAATTGACCGCGCTTGCCGCAGCATCTTTCGTGATTGGACTGTCGGAATTGGGCGGCGAAGGCATTGTGACCACTATTTCTGACCGTTTCGGCAAACGTCGATTGGTGATTGTGGCGATTATCGGCAATATCCTCGCCTGTTTGATTTTGCCCTTTACCGCGATTAATTTGACGGTGGCACTCGCCGGATTGTTCTTCTTTTACCTGACATTTGAGACCGGGCTGGTTGCGACGATTCCACTGGCATCTGAATTGAGTCCTCTGGCACGCGGCATGTATATGACGGTGTTTGTTGCGGCGGTAACGTTCGGGCGTACTCTGGCGACACCGATTGCACCGATGCTCTTTGAATGGGGTTTGATGGCGAACACGGTAGCGGCGATTGGCTTTAATCTGATTGCACTGGTTGCTGTCTGGCGTTATATCCGTGTGGAGTGATTAACGAAGTTATTCATAAAAAGGATCCTGGAATGCCTTGATATAAACATCAAGGCTATTTAAAACATCGACACAAGGTCGATATTGACTTTCTGTCGGCGGCAGCCGATGCTAAAAAATTAGCATTCGGGTTTATCCGAATGTGCCAGGAATATTGTATCGAACGACATAATATGCTATCCTGATTTTGAACTATTCACATAAAGGCACAGAGCATGTTTGTAACGGGTAAATTCCATTTCTACATTATGATGGATAAGAGCAAAATCCCCGCCGTAATGTGCCTGTAGCTCAGTAATATCCTCACAAAGACCTTTGTAATGTGAAAAGCTGCTCGCACGCGGCTTTTTTTGATTCATTTACCCTGCAATCATCGCATTATAAAGGAAACGATACATGAAACAGAAAAAAACACTCTCAACATTCCTCATCATCTGGTTCGGACAGTTGATTTCACTGCTCGGGACAAAGATGACCAGTTTTGCATTGCTGATATGGGTCTACCGCGAAACCGGTCAGGCAACGGCAATGGCACTGCTCGGATTTTTCACATTTGGTTCGATGGTGCTGATGAGTCCCATCGGAGGCTACTGGACAGACCGTCTCGATCGTCGGCGCGTGATGCTGTGGTCAGACTTAATTGCAGGTCTGGTGACGGTGATGATGCTCATTTTGATCTCAAGCGGAGAATTGCAACTCTGGCATCTCTATCTGGGGGCAACTTTGACCGGATTTTGCAATGCCTTTCAGACGCCAGCCTATACCGCCGCTACCACGATGCTCATTCCCAAAAAACACTATGCGCGGGTCAGTGGAATGCGGTCGCTTGCACTCGGGACAGCCGATATTATCGCACCGATGATTGCCGGGGCAGTGGTCGTATTTATCGGTGTTCAGGGCGTGATGGTGATTGATACCGTGACTTTCCTGTTTGCGGTGATTACCCTGCTCTTCGTGAAAATTCCCAATCCAGAACCGGATACCACACTGGAAAAAGAGTCGATGTGGCAAAAATTGACCTTTGGCTTTCATTATATCTGGCAACGGGATGGCTTAGTTGGTTTGCTCGTCGTGATGTCGATTATCAATCTGCTGGCAGCCTTGACCTATTACGGTGTTTTCCCTGCCATGATTCTTGCGCGGACAGGTGGCGATGAACTAGCACTGGGCTATGTCGAAGCAGCACTCGGAGCAGGAGGTGTCATCGGGAGTATTTTGATTACGATATGGGGTGGTCCTAAACGCAAAATTCACGGTGTGCTGGCATTCACAGGTATATCCTTTTTGCTCGGTGACTTCCTCTTCGGCATCGGGCATACGGTGCAGGTATGGGTTTTTGCGGGAATTGCGGCTGCTCTGTTCATTCCATTCATTGTGGGCTGCAATCTCGCGATCTGGCAGGCGAAAGTTCCGGCAAATTTACAGGGGCGCGTTCTCAATGTACAGAATGCGATTCGACAGGCAATGATGCCAGTGGGTTATATTGGCGGGGGATTGCTGGCTGATTTTGTGTTTGAACCTGCGATGATGCCCGATGGCTGGCTCAGTCCGGCATTCGGATGGATTGTCGGGACAGGCGACGGGGCAGGTATGGGCGTGATGTTCATCATAACCGGATTTTTCGGTGTGGTCACAGGATTCGGCGGGTATCTCTTCCCGGCATTACGAAATGTCGAACGTGATTTACCGGATGCTGATGAACCTGTCAGAGCATGATATGGGTGCTACTCCCTTTTAAACACGGCAGTTTCTAACGCGAAGACGCTGAGACGCGAAGTCACAAAGAGGGTTTTCAAAATCTGAATACCCTCTGATATACAGGTCTCATCATGTATTGCCTGAGCATCAAACAGTCTCTGAATGAATTCTCCGTATCTTTGCGCCTTACATTCTTTGCGTCAAATTCCAGGTAAATCCACAAAAAGAATTGGAAGAAATACTTAGAAAATCATTTCTGTGTAAGGACAGACCGTAGGTCTGCCCCTACGAAAATCCAAATCTTTATAAGGGATTACTCAATATCTCAATCCTGAAAGTTTTGCCCTTCAAAATATAGAAAATACGAATTGATTGACCGGTCAATCAAGTTGTGATATTATTTGATTGATTAATCAATCAAGTTTTTCTGGATGATGTATGACGGACTTAGATCGCCGCCAACAAATCTTAAATGGAGCGCTACAGGTATTCTCAACACAGGGCTTTCATAAGGCGAGTATCAAGCAAATTGCGAAAGCAGCCGGGATCAAATCCTCTGCTTTGATCTATCACTATTTTGAAGATAAGAAAGACCTGCTGAATGCGGTTGTCCACGAATTATCTCCGGTAGGGCAGGTCGATTTTTTGAAGCCGGAAATGCAGGAGCAGTTGTTAAATGTCCCGCCGGAACAATTACTCGCACATCTGGCGAAATCATTTTTATCCCTGCTCGAAAATGACGACATGCGAAATCTGATTCGCCTGTTTTTATCGGAAGCAGTCAGGATGCCCGAAGTTGCCGGGTTACTCGCCGACACACAAAAAAAGATGGTCGATTTTCTAATTCGCTATCTGAAGCATCAACAGGAAATTGGCAATTTTCGCGAGCATGACGCAGAAGTTTCAGCACGCACATTCATGGGAATCGTCATCGTCAAATTGATGGTGACACTGGTATTTGTGCCTTTATCAGAGGGAATGCCGGAAACAGAAGTTTACATTAATCAAGCTGTTCAGCTATTTCTGAATGGCGTAAAGCAAGTTCCTGAGAAGTAGTGGCGCAACATGTTACGCCCTTACACACATTAACAGAGGAGTGAAGCATGAGTAGTACGATAGATGTACGGAATGTTCATAAAAGTTATGGGCATATCAAGGCACTTGATGGCTTGTCAGTCAATGTCGAAGAAGGCGAAATTTTCGGCTTGCTGGGAGCGAACGGGGCAGGAAAAACAACACTCATCAAGATTCTGATGGGCGCACTCAAATTTGAAAGCGGGGAGGTCAGTGTACTGGGGCATGACCCGCACAGTGACAAATTCACACTTCGTCCGAAATTGGGATATATGCCACAACAGGCAGCGCTCTATGACGATTTGACAGCGAAAGAGAATGTCAAGTTCTTCGGTAGCGCACAAAAAATCGATAACCTTGATAAACGCACAATCGAAATTCTGGAATTTCTTGCTCTAGGCGACCGTGCCAATGACACTGTACACGGATTTTCCGGCGGCATGAAACAACGGGTTTCGCTTGCCTGTGCGCTGGTGCATCGTCCACAAATTTTGCTGTTGGATGAACCTTCAACAGGGGTAGACCCTAAATTACGGGATTCGCTCTGGTCGCATTTTCACACATTGACCGAACAGGGCGTGACGATTGTGGTCAGTACGCATCAAATGGACGAAGCCTTGCATTGTGATCGCGTCGCTGTCATGCGTGCCGGACATCTACTGGCATGTGATACGCCACGTGCATTGCTGGCAACCGGACACGCGAAAATTACCCTCGAAGCAAACGGCAGTAAACAGGAATATGACTTCGCGAATTACCGGGTTGAATTACCAAAACTGCTCGGCGTCGAAAATCAAGTTGACCGGATTGAAGTGCAGGAAGAAACACTGGAAGATATTGTGCTGCGTCTGATCGCAGAAAGGGAAACCGACCATGCTTAACCAAATTCTGGCAGTGGTACGACGGGTATTGCAACAACTGGTACGTGACAGACGTTTCCTCGCGCTAAGTATGATTGCGCCTGTGGTGATTATCTACATGATTTACATCTTTTTCGATGCGGTTAATCGCCCCTTGTTCAATGAGAAAGAATTTGTGCCCGGCGTTGCAGCCTTTATCGTGCATTTCTTGACCTACGTGCTATGTTCGATTGCACTGGTACGGGAACGCACACAGGACACCATGACCCGCATGTTTGTCAGTGGTTATCGTCGCAGCAGCATTATCGGGGGATATGTGATTGCTTATTCGCTGGTAGCAACTGCACAGAGCTTGATTGTCCTGACCATGCTCAACGTGCTCTTTGAACTGGAATACACGATGAGCGAATTTCTGCAAATGTACCTGATTATCTGGTTGCTGGCGATTATCAGCATTGCGCTCGGGATTTTCGTATCAAATTTCGCACGCAATGAAGGACAGGTCTTGCCGATGATTCCCCTGATACTTGTTCCGTCGGTATTCTTTTCAGGGATGATTGTTAATGTCAGTCAGATGCCGGATTGGACACAGGTTCTCAGTTATACGACGCCGATGTATTATGCTGAATCGGCTATTAACACAGTCGGTAGTGCGTTTGAACCCGTGCAGGTTTTGTATCTGGTGGGTTATGGCGTAATCGTGATGGTGCTGGGTGTGTTTACATTGCGGGAACAGATGTGAAACAAGGTGTTGAAAGTGTAGGGGCGGGTCGCCGTGCCCGCCCGATATGCCATAGGCGGGAGCGCACAGAGGCACTCCCAGTGTATTGGTATTTAATCCACAGGGAAAACCGTATTGGCAACTGCCTGTAGAAGCGGGTCAATCGTGAGCAGTTGTGCGACAGGGAATTCAATCACGATCACTGTGATGAGACCATCCTGCTCGACTGCGATGATTGCCACAAGGTCAGCCCCATCCTGATAAATATTCTGGACAAGGTCGCCACCAAAACCGGATTCCTGTGTGACTTCGACCAGTGCAGGGGCATCAAAATCTTCTGCAATGATGGTCGTGAGGGCAGTATGGACGGCTTCGTTTATATCATCCACATCAACACCCATGAAAGATACGATTATGTCACCGGATTCATCTTCATAACTGGCATAGCCCTCGACATCGAGTTCGGTAAAGCCCTGCGGAACAGGAAAGCGTACACTATCGGTCGGGTCTGTTGCCAACTCAGAGAATGATGGACTCATATCATCAACACAGGATGTATCAAGTTCATCACCCGGATTATTGACAAAGGCATTCATGATATTGACCGGGCATGTTCCACCCAGCACAGCACCATGTCCGACACCGGGGAAAATCACATGGGTGCTATTCGAGAAATTGCCATGCAGCACATCACCGTAACGTGGTGGTGTAATCGGGTCAAATTGACCGGATGTTAGCAGAGCAGGGACATCGGATACTACCGGGTCATCGACATAGTCATCCAGTGCCGGAATATTACCGACTTCACACGCGCCTTGAATTGAGGTGATTGTTGGTAAATTGGCTTCCAGAACATCGTCACGGATACCTTCTGTGTTGACATCATCAATTGTGAAATCAGCATCTTCACCACAAATCACGCTTACATACATCGCATCGGCAATATTGCGACTTCCATCAATGAAGAGCAATCCGTAGACCCATTCAATCCACTCGTAATTACCTTCCGAAGCATCATAGATGAAGGCTGGCAATGCAGGGATAAACGCTGTGCTATATTGCATACTTCTCAGAAGCTGCATCATAGTGTCGCCATCAATGTAAGCCTCGTATTCGATACCTGTTTCAGGGTCGGTTGTCGGAATCAGAATCGGATTCGCATTCAGTTCTTCGTAAGTTTCCCAGAAAACAGTTTCGAGGTCAGGATAGAGACTGTTGCAGAGTTCATCGGCAGCACAGGCATTGAACAATTCCATGCGGGATTCCATACCTGTTGCCATAATATCGGGTACAAAATTCAGTTCAAGCGGCACAACCGAGTCAAAAACGATACTGCGAATCCGCTCTTCATGGTCACGCAGGAGATGTTGACCGAGCATCGTGCCATAAGACACGCCGTAGAAATTGATGTCACCGTAACCGAGGGCATCTGCGACTGAAATGATGTCAGCGGCATTTTCGACACTATTGAATGCAGCGAGGTTCACGCCCTGTGTTTCAAGACGGTGGAAGCAGGTACGATAGGTTTCGCGTTCAGTTGCCAGCACATCTTCGGTCTCAAAATCACCCTGTGAGATATATTCAATCGCCAGGTCTGTGAATTCAGGGCAATCGAGATGCGGGTCACTGTATTTTGTGCCGCGTTGTTCTACCAGAATGATGTCGCGTTGCATCAGAATATTGGTCTGGAAGAGCGGAGCAAGCTGGAAAAATGTTTCGAATGTTGAACCACCGGGACCACCTTCTTCCATGAAGAGCGGGTCAGGCAGTGGATTTTGTGCGAGACTATGAATCACAGCTACCGAGACACGAATCGTATTGCCATCAGGGTCAGCATGAAATTCTGGCACTTCGACATAACCACACTCGATAGCACCCGGGTGAATACCCTGTTCAAAACCGAAGGGGAGATTTAAATCATCAGGGCAAGATGCGCCTACAAATGTTGCTGTGTCCTGTGCCATTGCGGGCAAAGACAAAAGAAAAAGCAGTAAGAGGCTCAAAGTAAGCCGTTTGGTCATGATATTTCCTTTGCTGAATTAATCATTATCATCATTGTATGTCAGTGTTGAGTTTGTGCTATCCCCCCATCAGGGGAATTAGGTGGCAGGTTTCGTTTTACGGCGTTTGAGCGTTTCCGGCACGAAGAATGCAAAGAGAAGCGCGGCGGCAAATCCTGCTCCGGCTATCGAGGTAATCGACATTTGAATGACGAATGCTTGAGCGACTGCGCCAACAACCATCGGACCACTGACTGCCCCCATATCACCAATAAAATGCCAGAGACTCAAAAATTGACTGCGGTTATCGACAGGGGCTAAATCTGCTCCGGTGGTCATCATTGTGCCACTGCTGAGACCATTTCCAAATCCAATGAAAGCGGCGAAAACGGTCAGTGCGAAGGCATTCCCCGCAAGCAGAATCAAGGCGATACCAATTCCCTGTAAGACGAATGACGGGACGATTGCCCATTTGCGACCGAATTTGTCCATCAGAAAACCGGACACAGGGAAGAAAATCATATCGAATGCTGCGCCGATACCCATCACCAGACCGATCGTTTCAATTTCCAGTCCGAGCACATTGGCAGCATAGAGCGGAATCAGCACGCGCCAGCCTTCACGGGTTACACTCACCAGCCATTGCCCCAATCCGGCGGCGGTAATAATGCCCCGGTTCTCGTTGACCATCTTCACAAAAGAGACAGTTTCCGGTATATCGTCGGATTTTTCGTGGACGTTTGCTTCCAGATTTCGCATAAATCGCATGACGCTCAGCAACGCCAGAATCCCGATAGCAAAGAATGCAAGGAAAGCAGATGGCAAACCGAATGTGCCGCCGACCCAGCCACCGATGATAGGACCTATGAAAAGTCCGGTACGGAATACACCTCCCAGTAGACTGATTGCCCGTCCGCGAATTTCGAGCGGAATCACAACGGAAACATAGGTGTGGCGTGCAATTCCGAAGATAGACAATCCAATTCCGACGACAAAGAGCAAGGCAACTGTCAACGGGAGATTACGCACGAAAAACAGTGCCAGCACAGGAATCAGCGTCACAACCGTACCTGTGATGAGTGTATTTTTGATGCCGGCTCTGTTCAGGAGAAAGCTGGAAGGAATACTACCGACCACCCGTCCGATGGCGGTTGCAGACAGTATGATGCCAACAATGAAGTATTCGTTTGTGAGTTCCGAGGCATACACAGGCAAAACCGGAATGAGGACTGCCCATGCCAGTGAAAATAGTGCCGAGGGCAGATAAAATGCAAATAAGAGGCGCTTGCGTAATTCCGGTGTCATGCGAAAATCCTGTGCTACTATCAAATGCCCCTCATTGTAGCATCGAAAATAGCAGACAGGATTGAATTGGACTTATGGATTTGGCACGCCAAACCCCTACCATGAATTTACCTCCGGGCGTAGGGGCATGACGTGTCATGCCTGATAATCGAAAATACCGGAATGCTGAATGCACCTGTGACGGATTGTCTTGCGATGCTATTTTGCCCGGTAGCGGATGATGATGTCTTTGGGACGACTGACGGACAAACCCGGTGCAAGACCGACATTTTCTGTGATGAGGTCTAAATCGTAACGCTGAAAGAGGCGTGCCATGATGACTGCCATCTCATTTTTGGCGAAATTCATCCCGGTACATTTATGTGTGCCACCGCCGAAACCGACAATCGTAAACGGATTTTTGCCTTCGTTGCGGTCGGGCGAAAAACGTAGCGGGTCGAATTGTTCCGGCTCATCCCAGACCTCTTCCAGATGATGTGAATTGGAGGCATTGACCATCACCTGCCAGCCTTTTGGAATTGTGTAACTGCCCATTTCCAGTGTGTCATCGACATCACGGATTTGCATATCAGCAGAAGGATGCAAGCGTGTAATTTCGTCGATACCGTAGTAGGTATAGGTCAATTCTCGCAGGGTATGATGGGTAATCGGTGCATCAACCGGAACATGTGCGTCGATTTCTTCCAGCACAGTTTCAAGATAATCGGGATGACGTAAGAGTTCGACAATCAACCAGGGTCCCTGTGCGGCGGTGGTTTCATGCCCGGCGAACATCAAGCCGATGAAAGTATCCAGCACTAACTCATCCGGCAGTAAATTACCATCTTTGAGCGGGGTGGTCATGACGGTTGTAATCAGGTCGTCGTATTGATCGGGATTGTCGCGGCGTTCATTAACCATCCGCAGGAATACTTTTTGCAAGCGTTTACGGGCGTTGTCACGGCGAATATTCACAGGTATAGGTAAATGCGGTGGAATGAGCGGGTTGAAAGCATCGACAATGCGCTTGTAATTTTCCCAGAAGCCTTCGCCAAATTCTTCACGAAAACTCTTGCCGATGAGGGCATGAGCGATGACAACCTGCGTCAGATAGAGCATTTCTGTTGTCAGATTCATCTCGCCGGACTCACCGAGACCATCCAGCCAGCGCTGTGTTTCGACATCCATCGCAAGGATATAATCTGCCATACGCCGACCCTGAAAAATTTCTTTCAATATTGGCAACTGATTGAGTGCATCTTCCGGTGTTGCCGCCGTCAGAAACATTGAGCCAATAGAGGCACGCACAAATTCATACGCTGAACGCACATTGAGTGCATGGTCGGTTTCTTGATAAAACTGTTGATTGAGTTCTGCTCCGGTGACGATTGCTGCAAATTTATAGCCCAATCGCAGCGAAAAAATGTTTCCGTGTTCACGATAACCCCGTTTGAGCAGGGTGTTGCGGTCATTGATTAACTCTAAAGCATGACCGGATAGCGGTTTGCTTCCCGAGACAAAAGGCGGTGTATTCATCTGTGATGTTCAATCCTCACGGGCGTTTTTCTACAATTTCGGTTGTCTGGCGCAATTTTATCAGGCTATCGTTGGGATAATAGCCTTTGTTGAGCGAGACCAGTGGATAGACCCATGTTCGCGCACCGATAACACAACCCGGATTGGTGACACAGTTACAGCCTGTTTGTGCCTCATCCCCGAGAATCGCCCCGAATTTTGCCAGCCCTGTATCGTAAATTTCACCGTTTATCTTGAGTTGGATGGTGTTGCGTTTGCCTGTTGCAGGGTCTTTAGTGGAGTTGACAGGCAGGTTGCTGAGTTTTGTCCCTGCGCCGAGATTGGTATTTCTGCCGAGAATACTGTCACCGACATAAGCAAAATGAGGGGCATGAGCATTTTCCAGTAAGACTGAATGCTTCATCTCGGTTGTGTGCCCGACAATCGCTTTATCCGCCAGCAAAACTTGACCGCGAATGTATGCGCCCTGCCGGATTTCACAATTTTTGCCGATAACAGTGGGTCCCTGAATGTAAACACCGGGTGCTATCGTTGTGCCTTCTCCGATATACACATCACCTTCGATGACCGTTGAGGGATGAACCTCAAAATCGCCGGCATTCGGTGCAAAATCACCCGCAAGCAAGCTGGCAATGTAATCGTTGATATTGTTAATCGCATCCCAGACAAATTCTGTATCATCGAAGAGGGCGGCGTGTTGCGTTGCGTCTAAATCAAAAAAATCACGGGCAGATAGCATTGAATCAGGTCTCTTTTCTGTACATCATTGTTCAATATTGTTAAGTTCGTAGCGCATCGCATTCCATAAATCGGGATTCATCTGTCCGGCGCTGTTTTCGTTCAAGCAATAATTCGAATAAACCGTTTTTGTTGGCGACCCCGTTATAGTGAGTTCTGCTAAACCGGTATAGTCCGCGTTATTGAGTGTAACCTGACCCGACATTTCATTATAGAGAGGCACAAAGACCGCACAATCAAAATCTTCATAAACCAGGGTGATACTTCGCAGGTCGATGAGCACATGCTGGGCAGGTCGAACCGATGTCATCCCGGTTGTTCTGGCACGCGAGGTACTATTAAATGCGACAATTAACATCATCAGCCCGAGAATCGACAGACTAATCCACCCGTAAGGCTCCATCAGTGATCTGAATCGACTGGTCTTATTACGTGATTTGCCTGTATCAGAGAGAGATTTTTTGCCCGAACTGATATTTGCAGGGGGAATATGTGCGCCAAATGCAGGTAAGTCCTGTAAATTATATTTTTCGATAGTTTGTGCAAAAAGATGGGCGAATTCTTCTATGAAAGTGAAACGTTCTTCCATTTTGAAGTGCATTGCCCGCAGAATAATTTCGCTGAGTTCTTCCGGTAGTCTGTAATTGTAATCATGCGGTGCGATTGCCCCGACTTTACGTTGTAGCGCGGCTTCTTCACGGGTATCAGCAGTAAAGGGTTTTTCCCCTGTGAGTAACCAGTAAGTCAGGACACCGAGCGCAAATTGATCTGTCGTAAAATCGGCATCCAATCCTTCAATCTGTTCGGGAGCCATAAAATCAAGTGTTCCCGGTTGTACTGCAAAGCGCATATTCACATCTTCTGTGCGAACAATGCCGAAATCAGCCAGGGCAGAATCATGAATATTCCGCATCATGATATTACCCGGTTTGACATCGCGATGAATGATATTATTTTCGTGTAAATGATGCAGTGCAGCAGCGATTTGCTGGATTATGATTGCAATATCACCGAGTTTCAGGTTCTGATAAAACTGTTCGACATAATCCTGTAAACTGCCATCAGGAGCATATTCGAGCACCATGAAAGGTTCATTTTTGAAGCGACCCACATAAAAGAGCTTGATGATGTTGGGATGGTCGAATTTTTTGTGGACATAGGCTTCTTTGTGGAATCGTCGCCGTGCATCCGGTTCGCGGCTGAGTTCAGGTTTCAGCAGCTTGATAACGACCATTGTTGAGTGTAATTGTCCGAGGTAGATATGAGATGTACCACCGGTAGCGAGATAATCAACTACAGCATAGTTGCCGATGAAAGTACCAACTAATTTTAATGGATCAAGTGTCATTTCTGTTACTTCAGCCATAATGAAAATTGGTCTCTGACTACTTTAATCATTTGATTTCCCTGCGGATGGCGCTTATCCCGAATGATAGGCGACCGACAACCCCTTCACTAGCACTATTCTAACCTTAAATTAAGCTGTATGACAGTCTATCTTCACAATTGATAGGATTCTGGTATGTTGGATACAGTGCCCTTCCTATGACTCTATGTTAATATCATATATCAAAATTAGAAGATTTGATTAATAAAGCAGGACAAATATGTCAAATGAAAATCTGTTACAACGTTATGAGAAGGTGATGTTCCCGGCAGCGTCGCCCTATCACAAAGACAATCCTATCATTGTTGATCATGCGAAAGATCAATATATCTGGGATGCGGATGGCAAGCAGTATCTTGATTTCTTTGGTGGCGTGTTGACTGTTTCTGTCGGGCATTGCAACGAAGAAATCACGCAACGCACCATCGAACAATTGCAAAAAGTGCAGCACACCACAACGATTTATATTAATGAGATTATGGTGCGTCTGGCAGAAAAAGTTGTTGCAATGACTCCCGCTGGATTGGAAAAAGTCTATTTCACCAATAGCGGTACAGAAGCCAATGAGACCGCAATCATGGCAGCGCGGATGTACACCGGGCGTCCGACTGTGATTACCTTGCGTCATGCTTATTCCGGGCGTTCAATGCTGGCAATGAGTCTGACCGCACATGGTAGCTGGCGTCTCGGCGGGGTAGTTGACCCCTTTGTGAAGCATGTTCGTAATCCTTATACTTTCCGTGCATTGGATGGGATGACACCCGATGATGTTGTGGATTTATGTGTACAGGATTTAATCGAAACCATTGAAACCACGACTAACGGTCAAATTGCAGCATTCATGGCAGAACCGATTCAGGGTGTCGGTGGGTTTATTGTGCCACCGGAAGATTACTTCAAGCGCATTATGCCAATTATCAAAGATGCTGGCGCGGTCTTCATTTCCGATGAAGTGCAAACCGGATGGGGACGCACAGGTGGCAAGTGGTTCGGGATAGAGCAATTCGGTGTGACACCCGATATTATGACCTTTGCAAAAGGTATGGGCAACGGTTCACCGATTGGTTGTACGATTACCTCCGCAGAAATAGCCGATGCTGTAAAAGGTGCGACATTCTCGACATTCGGTGGTAATCCGGTCACGATGGCGACTGCGCTGGCAACACTCGAATACATGGAAGCGCATAATGTCAAAGAGAATGCGACTGTCATGGGCGCAAAATTACGTGAAAAATTAGAAGAATTTGAGTCTGAATTCAATTTCATCGGTGAAGTACGCGGCATGGGTTTGATGCAAGCGATGGAAATTGTTAAGCCAGGCACAAAAGACCCCGATGGCGCATTGACTGTCGCGATTATGGATGCTGCTAAAGACAACGGTCTGCTACTGGGAAAGGGCGGTTTGCACAACAATGTGATTCGTGTGTCTCCGCACCTCAATGTCTCGGAAGCCGACATGAATCAGGCAATGGATATTCTCGCCAAATCGCTGGTTGAGGTTTCCTCCTGAGTTAATGCTTTCAAAATCAGATTTCTTGTAGGGGAGTGCCCTGTGCGCTCCCGCAATTTTTGCACGGGAAGGCACGGCGACCTTCCCCTGCGTTGATTTCTATGTTGAATTTTCAGCCTTCATCTATGTTCACGCCTGACCGATAGATTGCAATGCCCGTAACGCTGCATTCTGCACAGCAACCGTTGCCCCTTTAGTACGGAGTGCCCTCAACGTTGCGATAGATTCCGGTGTATCAATTTTTGCCAGCAACGTCATCAGTTCAGTAATCATTGCACCGTATTTGGGTAATCCTGACTCTTCCTGGATGGATAGCACCGCCGGGATAATGGCATTGCCCTGTGCTTTAAGGCTGGAAAATGCAGTCTTATATGCCTTACTGCGCGACGGTTTGGTCAGGTTTTCGATTGCTGTGCGGGTTTCTTCCGATAATGCAACCTTTTTACGTGACGGCGTTGCTTCAGGGGTTGCGGGGCTAGAAACGGGCATGTTTGAAACCAAAAAACCCTGTGGAATAGCAGGAGGGCTCAGTGGCATTCCATTTTCTTGGAGATAAGAAGTCACAGCATTTTTGACTTTGTTGGCGAGTTTGGATGGATGACGCTTACAGGCTTCGAGCGCTTCATAGGGAAATCGCTTCGCCTCCCCGATTAATACGCCTGATTCGTCTGCATAACCCCGGCTATCAGTAATAGTCAGAACCACCTTCATATCATTAATAAAATGCCGGATTTTTTGTTCATTCATGTGTCCACCTGTGGATAATTTGTCCCTCTTTATCATACAGCCGGACACACATTCGCACCAATTTGTTGCAATTTATTCATCCACAATATTGATGGGTTTACGCTGATTTTCCTGTGATTCTGTTTCACGCTTTTGCGACCAGTCCTGCAAAATAACAGCGACAGACTCCGGCATATTGTAAATATAGGCAAAATCTGAACCGGGGGCAGTGGTCGGTTGAGTCGAAATGTCGATGATTTCCTTGTCGGATAGCATGTTGAGGCAATCAATATCGTAAGGAGTCAGACGACGTTTGCCGAGCGCTTTTGCAACTTTTGAGCGGGTGAGCCAGTTATCCCCTGCGTTGTGGATGGTCTGGACGATTTTTAACTGGTGCGGTGTCATCTCCTGCAAATGAGCATCAAGCTCACCATATTTCATATTATTTTCCTGTTACTATGTTAACACTCTGATAGGATTATATGAGAGACGTTTTCATTGTGCAAGCGACTATCAAGCTGGAATTATCTGCTAAAATAACATCAGTTCGGCTTAAACACTATCTACGGCATAGTGTGTACTAGAATCGAATTTTCTAATTTATCCACCGGGTGAATTATCGAAAGTTTTTAGCCAGAGAATCTCATCTGATGTAGTGGCACACCGTCGGTGTGCCGCTACTCTGACCAGTACATCACCAATTTAATTTTGAGAATATTTTCGTCGGATGGAATGTATTCCATCCCTACGCGAGTCTTGATTTTAAAGGTGTTTCGTAGGGTTGAGATACATCTCAACCGATTGTAAATAATGCAAAATCTTTTTGGTCGTGTACTAGAGATTTTCAGTAACTTACTTAATAACGTTTTACACACATTCTGGAAGATTTATCACGCGCATTTAAACAAATTCACTTTAGAATAGAACACGAAACAGGTAGCAGAGATGACAAAACAGGAACATCGTGATCGGGATGAGAGCCTCGACTTAATTTTGATGGCAATCGACAACAATCCGGGAGGCTTGACCCGCACTCAAATTGCACGGGCGCTCAATCGTACTAAAACACCCCACCTGATTGAGTTGATAGAAAGTCTGGTTAAGGAAGGCTATGTGCAGCGTCAGGTGAAAATCTTTGGAAATGGTGTCGAAGGCTATATTTACCGGAGTACAAAAGATTAATGTAAGATTAGAATTCCCATGTGAAATTTGACTTTTTATGACCTTAATTCTCTTTTTTAGAAAATTTTGCTATAATATCATTGTGTTCAATAAAGAACATTTATCACTTATTCAGGAGAAATTATCATGCTCTATCGCCCACAAAACGAAGAAGGACAGGGTCTTGTAGAATACGCTCTGATCCTCGTACTGGTCGCAGTTGTAGTTATCGTTGTTCTGATCATCCTTGGTCCGATCATTGGTAACGTCTTCTCCACACTCATCGACAACCTCAGCCGCTAAGCTGAAAACGATGAACTTAAGAACGACCCTCCACGCGGGGGTCGTTTTGATTTAATGACTACTCCTCACCGGAACAAAAATTGGACTACAATAAGGTAGACTTATCTCAGGGAACGAGGAGTAAAAAATGTCATCTCCGAAACGACGGAAACATGCTGCTGCTGCGGAAGTTTTCGCCCAACAAAATATCATGCCCCGGTCTGAAAGCGCGATTGCAGATGCCGACGATGAATTATCAGAAGATGGGGAACGCCCCGGCAGGTTTCTGCGACGCTCTTCTGCACCGCCACCACCACCATCTCCTGCGCCGCAATCGGCTGAGTCGCCTCCAGGGTCTGAAAATCTACCTGCATTGTATGCGTTCAAAACATCCGAAGAATTGCAACTCGAAAAAGAGCCGCTACAGGTTCGTGAAACAGGTTTTCTGCTATGGAAACGCATTATTGTGCCGCCCAATGCCTATGTTGTGCATACGAGAGCAGGGCGCAATGACCCGATAACACTCGGACTGGGTCTCTCCTTTGGTTACAATCCGCGCACGGATGCGTATCTGGTTGTTCCGGCGGCAATGCAGACAATCGGTGTCGTGTCGAATTGCATTAGCCGCGAAAAACAGGGCATCAATGTGCTGGCGTATGTGCAATGGCAAATTAGTGATTTTTCGATTGCCTATCGTAAGCTGGATTTTTCGGATAAAGCTGACCCGCTCGGCATAGTTAACGCGCAACTCCGTGAACAGGCAGATGCTGCAATCAAAGATAAAATTGCGACCATGAGCGTCGAAGATGTCTTAACAGATAAAGCACCGATTATAGAGGAACTCACCAGACGTTTGAGTGAAGTGACAGAAGGTCGTGTTCGTGGGGCAGAGTCTACAGAATCCGGTCTCGGGATTACGATTGTTACTGTGCAAATCAAAGAGGCATTCATTAGCTCACGCAATTTATGGGAAAACCTGCAAGCGCCGTATCGTCATGAGCAGGAACGCATCGCCAAAATTAGCTTTCTCGATATGGAAGAAGAAATCCGCACCAAGCAACTCGATACCCGCAAAGCGACCGAAACCAGTGAAGCCGAAACGAATGTCCAGATTGAACAGGTTCGCGAAGAAAAACGCACGGAAGCCTTGCAATTACGCCTCACAGAAAGTGAAAAACGCCAGCAACTGGAACAGGAAAATCGTGCGAATGAGATTCAGCGTGAGCAAGAACTCAAGCTAACACAGGCACGCTCTGAAACAGAGACACAGCAAGCGCTGGATGCCCTGGAGCGCGAACAACAAATCCAGCAGCTTGAAGCAGAACGTAGTTTAATTGAACAGAAAGCACGCATTGAAGAACAGCGATTAAGCTATGAGGCAGAATTAAAACGACTTGAATTTGAACATCAGCAACTCATTCATCAGCAGGAGAACGCGCTCAAATCGGATGAACTCCAGGCGCAATTAGAGCGTGAACTCCAAACACGGCAGGGAGAAGCCAATCGTGAAGCGATTAGCCAGCAAACCCGTCATCGCCAGAGGCAATTAGTAGTCGAAATTGAACGATTGGAACAGGAAGTCCGTAATCTCATCAATGAAGAGGCACTGGTCAAAGACTGGATTGAGACGCTCCCCCGTTTAGCCGATAGTATGCCCGATGTCGCCGAGATGAAAGTTTTGCAAACCGGAGATAGCAATCAACAACTGGCAGCATTCCTCGCGCAACAGGAAAGCCTGTTTAAATCACTTCGGCAATTCTTGAAAGGTGATCCTGCGGATTGAGGTATAACGGGTATTTTATTCAAGGCGGATGGCATAGATGCCATCCCTACAGTAAGAAGGTTTTGTAGGGACGAGACCTGTCTCGTCCGCCATAAATTAACAGAAGTATTTTCTAAAACCGTTCAGGGCACTTTTCTTTAGAACGACACTTCCAGCTTGAAGCCTGTTTCCTCGTCTAGCTGGTCTCTGACTTCATCGAATGCGGCTTTGGTTGGTTCATCCAGCACAGAAATACTGACCGTGCCTTTCGCGACGTGAATACCGGGTCCTTTGGTGATATTCCAGCCTGCTTCATGTGCCAGACGACGGATGGATTCCCCGATTTTCGCTTGATTCGGATGCGGGTGAATGGTCATTTTGTAGCCCGTGATTTTCGAACATTCATTGATTTTATCCTGATAGCGTTCCCCGATTTGTGGCGAAATGAAAGCCAGGTTGATTTGACCATGCTTGAGACCCGCTTTGTACAATCCATAGGGTTCAAGTCGTTGATAAATCACAGCATAGGCAGCATTAATTTCCATTTTTTCGCCGGGTGGCAATTCAAAATCTTGATCTATTACGGGTGCTTCTAAATCCCGTTTCTGAGTGAGCGACAATTTGAAATCAGTGATTCGCATATATTCGCGTTCCATGTCCGGTATATCATCCGCCTCAATGCCCGAGACTTCTGCTTCGACGGCACGCTTATCCATATAATAAGACGGTCCTTTGCTAATACGGGCATCATCCGGCAACAATTGATCGAGAATGACCGAGAGTGCCTGTTGATTGACCTGTGGACGGATTTTGACATCCCAGCCGGATTGCTCAATCAACTCTTCGATAACGTCATCGTAAAGACGTGCGGCTGCCTGTGGAAAATCAAATGACAGTAACAGCCGTGTGCGGTGCATATCCATGCCGACTTTGCGTAAATTAGCATCTTCAGGGAACATGGAAAGGGCAAGTTCACGGGCTTCATTCTGTTCGAGAGGACCCGTCTCCCGCGCACGATTGGGCTTGAGACCATCTTGCTCCAGTGATGCACCATCTTTTGCCAGCGCCAGCACAATCGAGGTAATCGCTGTTTGTCTATCGACCTCTTCCGGTAATTCTTCCGGGAGCAATTGTTCCGGTAACACGGTCAACTCATTATCGACCAGGTGCTTTCGCATGTTAAACGGAATGATGGCATCCATATGAGCACGGGCATTCTTGACCATAGCAGAAAGTTGGGTTCGCATACTGCCTTCAACCCCGTCAAGACCTGTCCATTGCCCGACAACCCACAGCAGCGCATCGGCAGGGTAGTGTGTGCCTTTCGCATTCTGGACTGTTGCATCGAAGCTATCAATATCGGCTGATTTGACCACACCCAATCGCGGCTGGTCATTGCTATTCCGCAGCACAACCAATTTGCCGACAATATCAGGATTCGCCAGCATGATGGCTCTCTGCTTACGCGACCGATTGACCTGTTCTTCACTGCGAATCATGAAGGTTTTTCTGTTGCGCCAATCCGCCGAAAAATAGATATTATCCTGTGCGCTCAAACGTTCCTGCATGGCATCGGCTTGATTGCCATCGCCCCACCAGACCTGGGAGAGTTCGCGCACACTATAGTAACTGCCAGCTTGCGATTTCAGCGATTCCCATAATTTTTCTAAATCGACTTCGCCGGAATGTGAGCCGGATTTGACACCCGCACCGATTGCCCAGGGTTTCTCTTTGAATGAGAATTCGCGCTCTGTGCCGATACGCGGCGTGACAACCACTTTCTGACGCTGACGTAAACCTGTCGCGAGACTATGCCGGGCGGCTTCATCACCGTGAACCAGCATAATCTGACTCGCGCCGAATGCTTCTGCCACGCTGATGAGTTCGCTTTCATCCCCATGCGCCGAGAGCGAATAAGTGTCGATTTCACAGCGTAATTTCACCTGTTCTTTGCCAAGTCGCAGCGTCGGGGTTTCGCCTTTTTCTTTGCTTCGCATTACATTTTGCAGGAAACGACCCGGCGATTCTTCATCCTGATAGCCTGTGAGCAAAATCGCGTTACGGGGGTCAGCAGCAAATTCTTTGGCGTAAAATACCGATGCGCCACCTGTTAACATGCCGGAACTGGCAATCACAATCAGAGGTTCGTTGCTCATGGCGATTTGACTTCGCTGGTCACGGTTGCGAACGGGTTTGACCTTGCCACGATAGAAAAGATGCTCATCGCCAGCAGCTTTGACTGTTTTCTCGGGGAGTAAATCGGCAAAACGGGCATACGCATCACACACACTACGCACCATGCCATCAACATAGACAGGTACATCAATCTGGTCACGGAATGCTAAGATAATTTGCACCAGTTCTTGAGAGCGTCCGAGCGCAAATGCCGGAATTAGCACTTTACCACCGCGTTCGGTGATGCGCTGGAGATTCTGTATCAGACGTTTTTCTTCTGCGACACGGTTGGCGTGCAAGCGTCCGCCGTAGGTACTTTCCAGCACAAGAGCATCGGCTTTGATTTTGGGCACTTCGACACTTTTGACTGTGCGCTGGGGACTCATGCTAATATCACCGGACATCACAAGCGTGCCTTCGGTACTTTCGAGCACGAGCATCGCCGCACCTGCGATATGTCCCGCAACATAGTATGTGACCTGCAAGCCTTCACCGAGCTTAATCGGCTGATTGAACTCCACCAGTTGAATCGCATCCAGCAGACGATTGACGCTGATTTCATCAAATAGCGGGAGTTCGCCTTCTTCTTCACTTTTGCTGCCCATGATTTTGAGCGCATCTTTTTGTAACACACGGACAAGTGCTTCGGTCGGGCGGGTCATGATAACCGGGGTATAGGGGTACTGTTCCATGACAAGCGGGAGAGCGGCGGTATGGTCGGTGTGTGCGTGCGTGACTAAAATGTAATCGGGTCCACCTGCTGCGGTGATCGGTTGTAAATCGGGTAACTGGTCATTGGCAATGCCACGACTGGATTTTGGTGAGATACGGATTCCGGCATCAACGAGTAATTTCTTCCCTGCGATTTCGATCAGGGTACAACTCGCGCCGACTTCATCCGCACCACCGAGAAAAGTCAATTTCATGGTGAGTCTTCCTTATACTATATGTAACTGCAATTCCGGGGTAGTGGGGTGCATTATGCCCGAACATCAGAACGTCAGCAAAGTAGCGGGGACTCTATTAAGCTGGCAGCCTCATGTTCGGACACAGCGACACATACATTGTGGCATGTTTTGCGCTATTCCGCAAGCAAATTCTAATATCGGTAATGTATCGAAAACGGTGGAAGTTCAAACTTGTGTGTGACGGCATCCATGCCGTCCCTACATTTTGACCTGTTCGGGGGCAATTGCCTCGTAAACATCAAGTGATGTAGGGACACCTTGCAAGGTGTCCGCCGAATTTACACCGAAATGGATACACTACCCCTAATTTCATAGTTGCTGTTGATTGCCCGATAATAGAATAAATTCTCATAATCCCGCTAATACCGTGTGATTTGGCGTCAGAACTGGTATGATGATGCAATGTTACGATCTATTCTCACTACCAAATTACATATTCCGGCACATCGACAGCAGATTGTGCCCCGTCCGCGCCTGATAAAACAGTTGAACAGGGGACTCCGCCGAAAATTAACTCTGATCTCAGCACCTGCCGGATCAGGTAAAACGACCCTGGTCATTGACTGGCTATCTGACACCGGACATCCGGTGACATGGATTTCGCTTGATGAATCCGACAATGACCCCGGTCAATTTCTGTTGTATTTGATTTCAGCGTTACAGAATATTGAACCGGCTATCGGAGAGCATTTATTTCAGGCATTGCAATCGGCTCAAGTCCCTGCAATTGAACCGATACTGAGAGACTTGCTCAATGAAATAGCGATGATTGAGCAAGACTTTATTCTTGTGCTGGATGATTATCATGTGGTGGATTCAGAGCAAATTGACAATGCGATTGTTTTCCTGATTGAATACATGCCGCCACAGATGCAGCTTGTGATTACCACCCGTGAAGATCCGCAATTTCCGGTGTCCCGCTTACGGGTACGGCAGCAAATTACCGAATTACGGGCATCAGATTTGCGCTTCACACACGATGAGATTGCAAAGTTTCTCAATCAGATCATGGGACTAAAACTGTCTGTAGACAATATCATTGCTCTGGAAGCACGCACCGAAGGCTGGATTGCCGGACTGCAACTTGCGGCAATTTCGATGCAAGATCATGATGATGTAGACAGTTTCATTGAGTCGTTTACAGGTAGTCATCATTTTGTGCTGGATTATCTTGTTGAAGAGGTGCTTTACCGGCAATCAGAACAAATACAGGACTTTTTGCTCATAACTTCTATTTTAGAGCGCATGAATGGCGCTCTGTGTGATGCTATTTTGCCCGGATCATCAGGGCAGGAAATTTTAGAGTATCTTGAACGATCAAATTTGTTTGTGATTGCTCTCGATAATGATCGCTACTGGTATCGCTATCATCATCTCTTCGCCCAATTACTGCGACAAAAATTATTACAGCAAACCACCTCCGACAAGCTATCAGAGATTCATTTGCGTGCAAGCCAATGGTTTGAAAGCAACGGACTGGAAATGGAAGCCTTTCAGCACGCAATCGCTAACGATGATATTGACCGTGCGGAATATCTCATTGAAGGGCAGGGGATGCCACTGGTGTTCAGGGGGATGGTGCGTCCGATTTTGTCCTGGCTTAATACGCTTCCACCGGATGAATTGGAGACCCGACCCGTCCTCACGATCTGGTCAGCATTTGCATCAACCGTTGTCGGGGAGACAGTTGATGTCGAGGCAAAATTACAATCAGCAGAAAAAATTCTCCAGAATGAAGTAGAGGACACTAGAATCCGTGACCTTCTCGGGCATATCGCGGCGATGCGTGCTATGCTGGCGTTTGCTATCAAAGATGCCGGGGCTATTATGGAACAGTCTCAACAGGCACTTGATCTGCTCAAGCCGGATAATCTTGCTCTGCGAACATCAGCACTATGGACACTTGGCTGTGCCTATCACCTTCAGGGCAATCGAACAGAGGCAAGCAAAGCATACAAGAAAGCACTATCCGCAAGCACAAAAACAAACAATACCATGCTGAAGATTGCTTCCGGGACATCACTTGCACAGATTCAGGAAGGTGACAATCAACTGCATCAAGCGGCGGAAACTTATCAAACTGTACTGGACATTATCGGTAATCCGCCTCTCCCTTTTGCCTGTGAATCCTATCTCGGCTTAGCGCGGATTCACTATCAATGGAATCAGCTTGAAACGACGGAAAACTATATTGGTATCGCGAAAGACCTGGCAGGGCAATTAGACAATGTCGATACACCTGTTTCCTGTGATGTGGCACTTGCGCGGCTCAAACTGGCGCAGAAAGATAGTCCCGGAGCGATAATTGCTTTGAATACGGCTGAACAGGTCGCTATTAGCAAAAACTTCATACATCGACTGCCTCAAATTATCGAAACCCGTATCCATGTCCTACTTCAATCCGGTAGCATTGACAAAGCGATTAATCTGCTGGAAGAGCATGATCTCCCTCCCGGTGAAGCACGGGTGCTGATTGCACGCGCTAAGCCCTCTGCGGCGCTCGATATTCTGGAAAATATAGCCGATGAACAGGCTAACCGGATACTGGAAGTGAAACTGTTACAGGCAATCGCTTATCACAAACTGAACAGGATAGATGAGGCATTACAGACGCTATCCGATGCGATGCTGATAGCACAACCTGCCGGATTCATTCGCATTTTTGTAGATGAAGGCGAGCCAATGCTGCACTTACTCACTATTGCTGCTGACCACGCGCCAATAGCAGCGTATGCCCGTCAATTGCTATCTGCATTTGAAGTGAAAGACCCCAATAAATCACTTATTGAGCCCCTGAGTGACCGTGAGTTAGAGGTACTTGATCTCATTGCACAGGGATTGTCGAATAAACAAATCGGCGAAAAATTGTTCCTCGCTCTGAATACCGTCAAAGGACATAATCGCCGGATTTTTGCCAAGTTGGATGTGCAACGCCGTACTGAAGCGATTCTTCGTGCCCGTGAATTGGGCTTGATCTAAAAATCTCCTTTATAGTGATTCCTGAATGACACCCCGCATTAACACTTAAGTGTCTACAAACGATCCCCCTCTCATCATATGCTCTATGTAAATACAACAACGACATAGAGCAAGGTGATGGTCAACACAGATAAATCTAATTCAGAAGATGCCAGTGTCTATGAAATCAGAGTTCAAGGACATCTGGCAGAACAATGGACAGATTGGTTTGATGGTTTGAATCTCCATCGAACAGCAGACGGCGATACTGTTATTTCAGGTCATATACCTGACCAGGCAGCATTGTATCGCATTCTTAAAAAAATCCGGGATACAGGCATGAAGCTGGTATCTGTCAATCAAACACTCACAAATGAAATAACAGACGACCAATAAGGAAAAACTATAATGTCTAACACAAAACAAAAAGCCTCGCCCATGACCCTCGCACGCACTGCCGGATTCTGGTATCTGCTGATGGCGGTGGTTGCCCCTTTCGGCATGATTTATGTTCCACAAACCCTGCAAGTCGCCGGAGATGCTGCTGCAACCGTTCAGAATATCATCGACAACGAAGGATTATTCCGTGCGGGAATTGTCGCAACACTCGGAACACAAATTATTCAGATTTTCACAGTATTAGCGCTCTACAAATTACTCGCTCCGGTCAATAAATGGCACGCCATGCTGATGTCACTTTTTGTTCTGCTGGCAGTGCCGCTTGCGATGCTTAATGAATTGAATCACTTTGCTGTGTTGCAATTGATTGGCGATAACGCTCACCTGACCATGTTTACACAGGGCGAAATTCAGGAAATTGTCCCTGTGTTGTTAGACATGCAAGAACACGGTGTGATGATTGCACACATTTTCTGGGGCATGTGGCTGTTCCCGATGGGTTATCTGGTCTATAAATCAGGCTTCGCTCCAAAAATTATCGGTATTCTTTTGATGATCGGTTGCTTTGGCTATGTTGCAGACTTCCTGATTTTCACGCTGATGCCGGGGACAGATATTCTGGTCAGTCAATACACCTTCATTGGTGAATAGTTACTAC